>Ga0302320_10004669_pt1 | contig 31038 bp, 22 predicted proteins | sample Bog_T0_3_FD_202130 | JGI IMG/M metagenome (GOLD analysis project Ga0302320, IMG submission 202130) | Peat permafrost microbial communities from Stordalen Mire near Abisko, Sweden - Bog_T0_3 | ecosystem: Environmental > Terrestrial > Soil > Wetlands > Peat | place: Sweden: Abisko, Stordalen Mire... | reverse complement strand
ATCGAGCACGGAGGTCTGCTCGCGCAATTGATCCTGTTGCTGCCGGAGCCGCATCAGCGCCAGCAGGGCTTGCAATTGCGCAGGGTCCGGCTGGCCCTGCTTTCCGCCGCTCGAGGATTTCGAATCGTCATGTGCCTCGAGCCGTTTCGCCCATCGCTCAAATTGATCGCTCCAGTAGCGCGCGGTATCGATGGATTCCACGCCGACGTTTGCCTCCACCAGCTTCCCGAGGGCGGCCAGGGAGTCCTCGGCCTTCATCCCATCCATCTGCCGAGCCACGTCTCCGTAGCGGCTCAGCGCGGTGCGGTCAAACAACCTCGAGATTTCCTCCTGGATTCGGCCGGCCTCGCGCGTGACGACGGCGTGGCTGGCAGTCATCGTTTCCAGCGTGTGGCGCGGGTCGGCCGGCATTTGCCCCGGTGTCATCCCGATGGTATCCGGCAATAGCCGCACGAAATCTGTGGCCAGATCGCGCTCGGCCGACGCTTCCCGGCGGAGGCGGGCCGCAAGCGTCTGGGCCATGAGTGATTCAAGGTCTTTGTTGGCTTGCGTCTCCATCGCCCGCATCGCGTCCAGAATCGCCTGTTCCTTCCCGAGCGCCTGGTCGAGCTTTTGCGGGCGCCCCCCTGCATCCGCCTTCGCGGAATCAAGCGACTGCGACGCGTCGGGCATCGCGGTCGCGGCAAGATCGTTCATCTCCTCCGCGCGGCTGGCCCAGTTCTTCAGCGTCTCGGGCGAGATCTGCGGATTGCGCAGCGCCTCCGCGATGGTCGCCCCCACTTGCCTGGCAAGCTCCTTCAACTGCGCGGCCGTCTGGCTCTGCTCGCCGGATTGCTCCCCCAGCTTCTGCGTCGAGTCCGGGCTGGCGAGCTGGTCCGGCGATTTCCCGCGCACCGTCTTCCCCGCTTGCAGAATGCCTTCCTGCCTTCGCGTCAATTCCTCCAGCTGCTCCATCAGCTTTTCCAACTGATCGTGGATGAGCCGCGCATGGGATTCCCGGCTCAGGACGTGGATGCGATAAATGAGCGAACTCGTCGGCTCGCGCCCCGGGTAATAGTCAATCGCCAGCCCGCGCACGAGGATCGTCGAATCCGGCGGGATATCCAGCAACACCGGGCTGAAATCATAATGGCCGCCCAGCGTCTTCGCCTGCGGCTGGCCCTCGGTAAGCACGATGTCGTGTTCGGGTCCGGGCGGTTGCTGAGGCGAGGCGGACCCCGCCTGCCATGTGAAAGTGAGGCGTCGCACCCCGAAATCATCGGTTGCTCCAAGGTCGATGGGAACCGTCTCCTCCGGCAGGACCGCAATTGCCGCCTGGAGCCCGCGCACTTCGACCGCCGGCGGCTGATCCACAATGGGCGAAACATGGATGGTCATCGGCGTGGCGCCGGCAAGCCCAAGGGTATCTCTCCAAGTGAAGGTCAGGTCCCGTTCCAGTTCCAGGAGCAAGTGCGGCGTGTGGAAACGCGGCCCATCGACGGCGAGGTTCACTCCCTTCTCCCCTTGCAGCGAAGCGGACGCCAGGTTGCGCACCGCCTCGCCCGTGAATACCGCCGATGTCCCCGGGAGGAACTCCAGCGTGCCCCCCTGAATGACCCGCTCCTGCGGCGGATAATGCAGATATGGCGGCAGATCGTACCGGACCCGGAGCTGGCGAAGGTCCGGCCGCACTGCCGGCTGGATGCGGACCGAGCGGGTCACATCGCCCACGGACAGCCACAACAGCCGCTCCTGTGTCTGGCCAGGGAAGCGAAAAGTCGCCACGCCCCCGCGGATCGGCGCTTCCACCGCGGACTGCCCGTCAAAGAATGACCGGGCCGCTTCCGGCCGCCAATACGATCCGCGTGCCAGACCAATCGCGATCTCGAAAGGTTCGCCCTGGGGGACCACCAGGTGATCCGGCAATGCATCGATCGTGACAAAGGTATAGCGCTCGATATCCGCAGTCGGACAAAACCATCGCACGAGCGCGTTCCAGCCGGCCTCCGGGGCGATGCCCGCCACGCTCCCGACCACCAGGCCCAGCACCAGGAATCCAAGCACGTACCGCCGGGAACGCTCCTGGCTCGCGGCCTGCTCGAAGTCAAACGCCGACGCCTCGCCCGCCACCTGGGCGATGGCCGCGTGGCAAAGCTCCGCGGAGTAATTCGACGGCCTGGCCAAGGGGTCCGCCAGCTCCACAATGCCCAGGAGCCGGTCCCCGAGCCGCCGGTAGCGCCTTTGTACAATCAGCGCGAGCCCCCGCGCTGTCGGCCGCGACCAAACCCACCGCCTGCCATACCACCATCCAAACAGCCCGAACCCCGCCCATCCGCACAATGCGACGCCCAGGCGCAACCAATGCGGCGTATCCCAAACCCGATCCGATGCGAAGAGCGCCGCGTAGGAGAGCAACAACGCCCCTGTCCCGCCGCACAGCGCGACCAGCAAATCCGTGCGCCAGAGCCGGCGTTCGAGCAGATCGAACTGCCGGGTCAGCGTGGCGGGTAATGAGTTGGCGGCGGACATTTGGACTAGCGGTGAAATTGACCACGGATAACACGGATTTTCACGGATAACCGGTGTGTTCCGGCCGTCGCATAACCGTGCCCATCAGTGTAATCCGTGGTTAAATTCACGAGATCGGTTAAGTTAGCCCCGACAATTTTCGCGCCGTCCAATAAGCTGCAAACAGCGCCAACAATGCCGCGGCAGTGTACCATTCACTCCACAGCGGGATGCGTTGTTCGATGGGGCGGGGCTCCGGCAGCAGCGCGATTTGCGACAGGAGCGCGTCGATGTCTGTCGTTCCGCCCGCGATGCCATGGGTCAGCGCCGCGATGTCGCGCAGGATGGCCAGATTGGCGGGCTCGCCCACTTTTTCCCGGCCCGAGGGTTCGACGTCAAGGTCGGTCTCGAGCTGCTGGCCGTCCGGGTCATTTTTCACGAGGATATGCAGTTGGCCGCCGGACCGCGGCGTGTACTCGCCCTTGAATACCCCCCAGCCGCCGGGTACGGCCGTCAGGTCCAGGCGCTCGCTCGTCCCGGCGGGCGCGGTCACGCGGGCGGAGACGTTTCCCTTGCTCACAGGGTAGCCAGAGGCGTCGAAGACGGTGGCCAGCAGCGACACCGTATCGCCCGCGCGCGGAGTCTCCGGTGAGAAGCTGAGGCGGATGCGCTCGCCTTGCGCCAGGTGGCGCTGGTGCGCCATCCAGCGGATGACCTGACCCCAGAACCGGTAATGATATTTATCCTCGACCCCCAAACGCCATCTCCATGCCCCATCCGTTCCCATGAAGAGCACCTTCCCATTGCCGAATGGGCGGGTAACCAGCAGCGGAATCCGGCCTTCCTCGTTGCGTAGCGTCGAGTGGACCGCCAGCACCTCCGCCCCGGGGCGTGTGTCGCTGACCGCGGCACACCAATAGAAACCGGGGAGATTTGTCCAGATTTCGGCATTGGTCGCGTCGTCCGGTGCCAGCAGGGTGAGAAGGTGGCCCTTCCCCTCGGTGGTCAGGAGAATGTGCGACTCGTCCGGGGTGCTCAGCCCGTTGGGCGAGGCGGGGTCGAAATCCACTGGCAGCAAGTCATTGAGCGGCGTCTGGGCCAGGGTGGCTTCGCGTCCCCGCCAGCCGGGAAGGAAGACCAGGCCGCTGCCTTGTTGCTCGACCAGCGCGCGGATCCCGGCAATGTCCGCGTCCGACAATTCGCCGCCGCCCAAGCCGACATCGCCCAGGAAGACCACATCATACTGGGAGAGTTGCCCTTTGTCCGATGGGAATGCCTGGATGTAATTCAGGCCCGTCCCGGGCTGCATGCCGGGATGAAACAGAAGCGTTTGCACATCCACGCCCGGGTCGCGCATCAGCGCATTGCGCAAGTAGCGGTATTCCCAGCGTGGCAGGGAATCGACGACGAGCACCTTCAGCTTTTCCGTGCGGACGGCGATGCGGAATCGCTGATCGTTGTTGTCCTGGATCGCCTCGTCGGGCTCGACTGGCAAATGGAGGTCCATGTTGAAATCCCCGGCATCCGATGGCGTCCAAACGAGGGAATCCGCGACGTCGCCGAATGCCGGGATGGTCACCGGTTTGCGTGCCGTTTCGCCGTTGGAGTCCGATAACACCACATAAGAGCGGACCTCGTGGTCCAGATGGCTGCGGATGTGGAACGGAATGGTGATTTGGTCGCCCAGCAGCCCGTAGGCCGGGACATTCGAGTGATCGAGGATCAGGTCCGGTAGCGGCGTCTCGCTCCCGACTCCGATGGAATAGATAGGGATGTCGCGCGCGGAATACTTTGTCGCGGAGACGATGGGCGACTGCCCCAGGTTCCAATCGCCATCGGATAGGAGCAGGACCGCCTGGAGATTTTCCGTGCGGGTCAGGACGCGGGCCAGGGCGCCATCCAAGTCGGTGCCATCTTCATTGGTGGAATTCAGCGGCGGCGGCGCGCCAAAGTCCTCCGTCGCAAGCTGGCCCTTCGCGGCGAGCGGATGGAGCCGTGTCGGCGTGGCGTTGGCCGCCAGCCAATCCGCCCTCGACTGCACTGCGCCGTCCGGGGTACGGACATCGCGGGTGGCCATACTACCCGACACATCGCGCAGCACGACGACCTTTGGCTGCTCGGTATGCGGGATTTCCTGGACGATCTCCGGTTTGAATAGGGCAACACAGACCAGCGTCACCGCGAGCACGCGCGTTCCCTCGATCGCAGCGAGCCGCTTGCCGCCGCCACGCCGTTGCCATTGAAGGAATGCCAGCCACACGCATAGGGTCCATCCGGCAAGCGCAAGGGCCGTTACTTCCGGCGAAGCTGAGAATGACCAGTGGCTGCTCATCTAATGGACGCCCGCGAGTGGTGGCCGCGAAGGGATTCTCGAGGGGGCTTCGCGGAGCGCAACGGGAGCACGGGCCGGGGGAAGGGAGAGGAAACTCTCGCCGACGAGGAAGAGGAGCATCGCGAAAAGGAGTGCCCGCCATATTTCTCCCTGCAATGCCTGCGAGCCGTCGCCGTGATCCGCGAAGAGGGTGGTGTTCAAAGGCGCGAAGAGCTGGCGCGCCGCGGCCGGGGCCACGGTGTCCGGGTCATCCTCATCCGCGGGCCGGTTGACCGCGATCAGACGCGAGCCATCCCGGTACGCGCCGGCCTGGGACCGGACATCCCTGGGGACAGTGGAACCGAGTGCGGTCCAGCCGGAGCCATCCTCGATGAGGGATGCATCGCCGGCATCCAGGAACGAGCCGGCGGCGAAACGCTTCGCTCCCTCCTCGAGGATGCGCTGGAGCATCGGCACCAGAACGCGGCCATCGTCAAGCGTGGACCAATCGGGCTGCGGCAGCGTCGCGCAGAAATAGACACGGCCTTTGCCCAGAACGCGCTCCGTGAGGAAAGGCTGGTTGTCTCCGTACACCGCGCGGATGTCGCCGCCGGAGGCGATGGGCATTGCGCGGAGGATGTGCAGGGCAGCGAGGGCGAGGGGGGTGCCGGATTCGGAATTGGCCAGGGGGCCGTCGTGGGTATCCCAATGGATGACCTGGAAGGGATGGGCGGGGTCGGTGGATTGGGCGGCTCTCCATGAGGTGGTGGCGAAGGCGGCCTGGTCCGGTTGTGCGGGAGGGAAGAAGATGAGGGCGCCGCCGGATTGGACGTAGGCCTGGAGCTGGGTTGCGGTGTCGCCAGTGGGGAGGGGGGCGGTCCAGACGACCATGGCGAACTGGGGCCAATCTTCGGTGGGAGGGGGCGGGGTGTCGAAGGTAGTGTAGGATCGCTCGGTATCCGACAGATACGGGTCGGCTGCGGCAGTGAGGAAGCGGCGGGCGGGGCTGTCGGGGCCGATGATGGCGACGCGGAGGGCGGGGGGAGGGGAGTAGACGAACCAGGCGGTGTTGTCGCGGTCGTTGCCATCGGGCGGGAGCTGGATGTTGCCGAAGCCGGAATCGCGGGCAGGGTCGAGCGGGAGGGAATGGTGGACGCGGGTGACCGGGCCGTCCACGGGGAGATCGAGGTGGGAGCGGACGCCGTCGACGGTGATCGAGAGGGGGAGGATGGTGGGCGAGAAATCGGAACGCTGGATGTCGAAGGTCAGGTCAAGGGATTCGGATTTGCGGACCGCGCTGACCAGCGTCACGGAGGCATTGGGGGCGGACCGGCCGGAGAGGGTGAGCAGGCGGACGCGGACGGTCTCGGGGAGCGCGGCGACGCGGGCGGAAATGGTGCTCCATCGGGGGCTGTCGGGTTGCCAGTTGCTCTTCTGAAGATCGGACGCGATCCAGATTTCTGCGAGCGCGGCGTGGTTGTGTGCCAGCCAGGTGGCCGCGGCGTCAAAGAGGGCTGGGATGTCGGCTGCGGTATCGGTCGGTCCGAGGCTGGGAATTTGGGGGAGGAGCGAGGGTTGGGCGACTTCCTCCGGGGTGCGGAGGACATTCTCGAACAGAACGCATCGGGTATGGCTGCCATAGACGGCGGCGGCAGCGCCGAGCTGGTTGAGCGCCTGCTGACGGCGGCTGACGCCGGTCTGGGCATCGCGGGCTTCCATGCTCGCGGAGTGATCCATGAGGATGAGGACTACGTCCGGTGAAGTGGAGAGCATCCAACCGGCCCAGCCCCCGGCCAGGGGACGGGCGACGGCAAAGATCATCGCCAGCAGCGCGAGCACGCGGCAGGCAAGGAGCAGCCATTGGCGCAGCCGCGCGTGCCGGGTCGAGGCACGATTGGCGGAAAAGAGAAAACTGGTGGCCGCCCAGTGGACCGTGCGAAAGCGCATCCGGTTGAGCAGGTGGATGATCACCGGCAGGGCAGCCAGCGGGAGCAGCCAAAGAAGGGATGGCTGTAGGAAGGTCATGGCTCGGTGGTGGCCGTAGGATCGCAGGCATAGGGCCTATAGGCCGTATTGGGCCTGTGTTTCCGCGCCGGCAGCGGTGCGGGCTTGCCGTTACTTGATGGTGTCATAAGCGGCCTTCATGGCTGCATCGAATTTCTTCCGGTCATCCGGGTTCCAGATCGAGATCTCCCAGCGGAGGTGTTCCAGCACGGCCGGCGCTGCGCCGCCGGCGATGGCGGCCCGGTAACTCCAGAGATGGAAGGGCATCTGCAAGGGGATCGCGCCCCGGAGCGGGAGTGATTCGTCAAGCTGGGTCCAGAGACGGAGTGCGGCGTCGGCGAGCGGAGTAGGCGTGTAATCGTCCGGGGCATTGGGCGGATCGTAGGGTGCGTTGACGAAGCCGGGTAACCTGGGCGGATTGTCCGGGGCTTCGATATCAACGCGGTCCAGGAACACAGCCTGGAGCCGGGTTCCGAAGCTGCGGTTGCGGCCGATGCGGACAACATAGCTGGCAGGCCCACGAATCATAAACTGCTTGTAGACGCCGCCCCAGAAATCGGTGACGCGGGTACGGACCAGGAAGTTTCCGGAATCGATCTCGGCCTGCACTCTGCTATCGGAATCCTGGTCCGGGACGACTTGAACGTCATAGTCGCGATATTGGGCCCCGCTGACGGCATGGGCATCGTTGTTCACGAAATAAAGCGCGAGGCAATCGACGCCTTCAGGGACTTTGACACGGACCCATAAGTCGGGACCGTTGTAGGATTCGGGGTAAAGCTTTGTATCTTCGCTGCGATCGTCCTCCGCCGCATCGCGGCGATGGCCCAGGATGGGATCGTAGAGGCTGCGAAGGTCGTCGCTGGATTGATTATCCCTCCGAATCCATGCGGCAGATCGCTGGCTGTCGCTGGTCTCGGAAAAGTTCGGCTGAAAATGAGGACCCATTTGAACCTTCACGTCGTAGCCGGGCTCCAGCGAGTAATCCTGATCAACAATTGCAATTCCCGTGCCGGTTTTCGTCGGTTCGGGCTTGTCGGCCATGCCGCAAAGTTTGACATAGCCGCTTCCATAACGCCCGACCCAATCCCCCTGTGTCCGCCAGTCATCCGCGAGATAGTAAGCTTCGCCTGGGGCGATTCTGTCGGAGAGCTTTGCAATCTGCGAGCCGAGGGCCTGAGTGTCGGCGATTGTGGGCGGCTGTGCGGGAGCGGGAAGGGGAGGAGAAGGCTGAATCGGGGGAGGAGAGGCGGTGCCGGTTGAGTCGGGGGCGGCAGAGGTGTCCGTGGCCAACGTCAGCAGGCCGCCTGCGGCTGGATCATACGCGGCGACGAGGGGTGGCTGGCCTGGCGGGGCGAGGATGGCGCGGATGACGACCGCTGCGGGCTTTGCCAAGGCGGCCAGAATTTCGGGTGACGCGGGCTTGTCCAGGATACGGGACTCGACTCCGGATTTGCGGTAGCCCATCCAAAGGCGTGTGCCCGGCGTGCCCAAAGTCGTCATCCAATCCTCGGCGGCAGGCGCTACGACGTGATCATTGTAAGGAATACTGCCGCCATAGTGTTTCCAATCTTCGCCGCGAAGGAGATTCCATCGATTTGCACCGACCCTGAACGCGGCCCCGGATGCCGTGGCGACCACGACAAGAGAACGGGGCGCTCCTTTTGTGGTCGGCTGGTCGAATGCCTGAATGGCGTTCACGAAATTGCTGTCCAATTGCGCTCCGTCAATCCCCGGTGGAATGGAGCGGGGCGCGATGACCGATGTCCATTTGGTGTAATCGTCATCCGGACTCGCAATGGCGATGCCGTCACATTGGGTCCCAGCGAAAAGCTGCCCGCTGTAATCGAAAGTCAGACATTGGATTTGATCCGATGGCAACCCGGAGGCGCGTGTATAGTAATCCCAGTCCTGACGCTGCTCGGAATACCGTGCGAGGCCCATATCCGTGGCGATCCATACATCGCCATCCTTTGGTGATGCCGCGATGGCAAATACCCGGTCGCCAATCGGTCCATCGACCAATCCGTAATTTCGCCACTTTTCGCCATTATAGACACTGACGCCGTGATTGAGATGGCCGGCCCATAGACGGTTTTGTTTGTCAAAGGCAAGCGCATAGACGCAGTCATCGCCCAGACCGTCCTTGGTGGTGAATTGGGTCCAAGCCTTCTTTGTCGCGTCGTATTTCCACAGACCGTTCCCTTCCGTTCCGACCCAGATATTGCCGGAAGCGTCGGAGGCAAGGGATACCGGAAACCCGCCCTGCTTCTTGATGTCCCATCCCAACGCTGGAACCAGCGTGGTGGTGGTGGAATCGGTCGCCCCCAAGGATGGCAGGAGCGTCGTCGACGATATGACCGCGCCCAACAGAAGTTTTATTGAACCACGGATTACACGGATAACACGGATGTGCAGAGACTCGCGGATCAGCATCTTTTCCCCATCCGTGCCCATCCGTGTAATCCGTGGTTTAATCATTTGGTTACAGCTATTTGAACTTACTTCCTGCGCGAGCGTTCCACGAGGAATCGGGAGACGATCTGCTCGTAGTCTTCATCCGTTACCACGCGGCGGTATTCCGTCTTGAATTCGCGGCACCCTGATTTCAAGGCATCAAGGTAGCGGTTCAATTCCTCGAAGTAACGCGCCCGCACGATTTCCGGCTCGGCCAGCAATGCCGATTGCGTTTCCATGTCCACGAATCGGGTTGGGTGCGTGAAATCGAAATCCAGCTCCGCCCGGTCCAGCATGTGGAAGACCGCGAGATCGTGTTTCCGGAATCGGAGGTGCTGGAAGCAGGGGAGCAGTTCCGCCACCGGTGTGAAGAAATCGGAAAAAATCAATACCAACCCGCGCTGGGGAATCCGCTCCGCGACGGCATGCAGCGCCGGAACCAGCGTCGTTTCGCCCTTTGCCTTCAGTTTGCCGAGACCGTCAAAGATGTTGCCCAGGTGCGCCGCATTGCGCCGGGCGGGGATATCCAGGAAAGTCTCCTTCGCGAAGCAGGTCAGCCCGACCGCGTCGCCCTGCTGCACCAGCATATAGGCCAGAGTCGCGGCCATTCGCCGGGCGTAATCCAGCTTCGTCACTCCATGGCTCGCGTACCCCATCGAGGCGCTGCAATCGACCACGAACCATGCGCGCAGATTGGTGTCGGCCTCGAACTCCTTGAGGTAAAACCGATCCGTCCGGGCATAGACCCGCCAGTCCAGGAGCCGGACATCGTCTCCGGGGACATATTTGCGATACTCGGCGAACTCAACGCTCGAGCCTTTGTGCGGGCTCTTGTGCTGGCCGGACATCGCCCCGGACATCGGGAGGCGCGCATGGACCTGCGCGCGCATCAGGCGCCCGACGGCCTTTGGATCGACGAGATCGGAACGTTTCACACCCGCGTATCCGTCCGGGCTTCGTCAAGGAGCCGTTTAATGATGTTGCGGCTCGTTATGCCTTCGGATTCGGCATGAAAACTGGTGAGGATGCGATGGACCAGGACGGGCTCGGCCAGGGCCTCGATGTCCTCGATGCGGACCAGGTAACTTCCTTGCAGCGCGGCCCGGGCCTTGGCCCCGAGAATGAGGTATTGCACGGCTCGCGGCCCGGCGCCCCAGGTGACCAGATCCCGAATCCATTCCGGCGAATGCTCCTCGCCCGGGCGGGACCGGCGGACGAGCGCGACGACGAAATCGTAAATGTGATCCGGCACCGGCACGCGCCGGACGACTTCCTGGAAACGGATCAACTCTTCGCCGTCGATGGCCTGCTCGATGATGGCCGTTGTGCCCCCGGTAGTCTCACGGGCGATTCGGCCTTCCTCGGCGGCAGAGGGATAGCCGACGTGGATGAGGAACATGAACCGGTCCAGTTGCGCCTCGGGCAGCGGATAGGTGCCCTCCTGCTCGACCGGGTTTTGCGTGGCGAGGACGAAGAATGGGGCCGGGAGGGGATAGAGATGCCCGGCGGCGGTGACGCGATGCTCCTGCATCGCCTCGAGCAGGGCCGATTGGGTCTTGGGCGGGGCGCGGTTGATTTCGTCGGCGAGGACGATATTGGCGAAAATGGGGCCCTTCACGTATTCGAACCGGCGCCGGCCGGGCTGATCGGTCTCCTGGAGGATCTCGGTACCGGTGATATCGGACGGCATCAGGTCGGGGGTGAACTGGATGCGGCTGAACTGGAGCGACATGGCGTCGGCGAGGGAGCGGACGAGGAGGGTCTTTGCAAGGCCCGGGACGCCGACGAGCAGGGCGTGGCCGCGGCCGAAGATGGAGATGAGGAGCCGCTCGATGACTTCCTCCTGGCCGATGATGACGCGGGCGAGTTGCGTGCGCATCTTCGCGGCGACGACGCCCAGTCGGTCGATGGCGGCTACGTCATTGGGCGGCTGGGTGGAGGGTGATGCCGCCAGGGGCGCCGTCTGATTCACCATAGATATGCGAAAGGACGGTAGCGGGTTCGGGGCGGGTTGCAAGGCGGGAGGCTGGGGCGTGGGATAATGGGGTGGCCGGGGCCAGTCCCTCATGGGGCCTATAGGCCGTATAGGGCCTATGGGGAAAGGCTACCCATGCAGCCACAACTGGCCTGCCAGCGCGGACAGCACCACGATGAGCCATGCCGGGAAACGCCATACCAGGAGCAGGGCGAAGGCGGAGATCGCCAGGGCCAGATCGCGAGGGGTGTGAATGGAGGTGATCCATAGCGGATCGTACACTGCCGCCAGCAGGATGCCCGTTACAGCGGCGTTGGCTCCCCGGAGGGCGGCTTGGGCGGAACGGGTCCGGCGCAGGGTTTCCCAGAGGGGAATCGCCCCGGCCAGCAGCAGGAGTGGGGAGAGATAAATGCCCGTGAGGCAGATCAGCGCCCCCAGCCAGCCGTTCGGCGGTTGCGTCGCGGCGGCGCCGAGGTATGCGGCGAAGGAAAAGAGCGGCCCGGGCATGGCCTGCACCACACCGTAGCCGGCCACGAAGGTATCGTTATCGATCCAGCCGCGATGCACGACTTGGGATTGCAAGAGCGGCAGGACCACATGGCCGCCGCCAAAGACGAGGGCCCCGGCTCGGTAAAACCCGCTAAAATAGCCAAGGCCCCGCCAATGGGTCCAGCTTGCCGCGAGCGGCAGGATGCCGAGCAATAGGAAAAAGAGAAGAATGGCGGCAGCCCCGCGCACAGGGCTGAGCGCAAAAGGGAGGGGAGCCGGGGTGGTCGGAATCCGGATGCGACGGTAGCGAGCCCATCCCAGCAGCCCGCCGGCGAGGATGACCAGCAGCGGCGTGACCGTGGTGGGCATCAGGAGGATCGCGACCGCGGCGAACAGCGCCATGGTGAGCCGGGATCGATCCGGGCAAAGCTGCGACCCCATGGACCACACGGCCTGCGCAACGACGGCGACGGCGGCAATCTTAAGCCCATCCATCCATCCCGCATGCTGGATCCCGACGAGGTTATGAGCCCCGTAGCCGCAAGCGGTCATGATGATCGCGGAAGGGAGCGTGAACCCCGTCCAGCACGCCAACCCGCCGGCCAATCCCCTGCACGCGAGCCCGATCCCGAAGATGACCTGGCTGCTTGCGGGACCGGGGAGCGATTGGCAGAGCGCGACGAGGTCCGCGTAGGCCGGATCGTCAAGCCAGCGCCGGCGGGCGACGTATTCCTCCCGGAAAAACCCGAGATGCGCCACCGGGCCGCCGAAGGAGGTCAGACCCAGCCGGAGGGCCGAAAGGAACAGGCGTAGGACCGTGGGGGGCTGTGGGGACGCGGGAGGTAGCACGTGCGGCTTTTAGCGGTATTATTAGGGGCGCAGGGTGATGGGGAATGGGGGATTGAACGCGCTATAGAAAATACCCCCGATGCTTCGCCGTAATCGGCAGCTCTACCTTCTCCATCACCATCAACATATCCTCCCACACCTTCCGCTTCTCGGTGAGGGATTGATTCCGGAGAAGGTACGCGGGGTGATAGGTGGCCATGAGGGGGATGCCCTGGAACTCGTGCCACCGGCCGCGCAGGCGGGCCATGGGCTCGACGCTGCCGAGCAGACCTTCCATGGCGACGGCGCCGAGCGCCACGAGAACAGCGGGTTTGATTATTTCGATTTGCGAACGGAGATACGGGAGACAGGTCTGCATCTCCGTGGCGGTGGGACGGCGGTTGCCGCTTGAGCCGGGGGGCATGTCGGGGCGGCACTTGAGGACGTTGGCGATATAGACGTCGGACCGATTTACCCCCATGGCCTGGATGATTTTGGTCAGCAGTTGGCCGGCTTTGCCGACGAAGGGCTCGCCTTGCAGGTCTTCATCCGCGCCGGGAGCTTCGCCAACGAACATGATCCGGGCGTCGATATTGCCGACGCCAAAGACTGTCTGGGTCCGGGTCGCGGCCAGTTTGGGGCATTTGACGCATGGAGCCACGGCGGCGCGCAATTGCTCGATGCGCTCGAACTTCGTCTTGCCGCTGGTGGGGAAGACTTCCATGGATATAGAAAGGGGTTCGGGCTTCGCCGCTTGCGGGATCGGCGGGGCAACTGGCTTTGGCGCCGGGGCCGGTGCGGATGATGCCGGCTGAATGTCCGCAGGCTTGGGCCGGGCGGCGGCGAGGCGGCGGAGCGATTCCCGGGAGCCGCGCAGGTTGGAGCCGGTCTCGCTGAGCTTCCGCAAAGATTCAGTCGTAAAATCGAGGGCCTTTTCGAAATCGTTCATAGGGATGGCTAGTGGGAGATGGTTTGGACGGGTTTCATTTTTAACCGCAGATTCACACAGATTTACGCAGATGAGGAATTGCCAGTTGCGGATGCGGGCACTGGACTCGGGCGTTACTGGAAATCGTGAGATCTTATCTTTGAAAAATCTGCGTTCATCTGCGTGAATCTGTGGTTAAAAAAGGCACTGTCCTAAGTCGGGACGCGCACGCCAACCAGTACAAAGTCCTCCGGCAGCGGGGAACAAAAATGCATGGGTTTGCCCGTGCGGGGATGGGTAAAGCCGAGTTGCCAGGCGTGGAGCATCTGGCGCTTGTAGTGGCTGGCCATGCGGGGGGCGTAGAGGGCATCCCCCAGCAGGGGATGGCCAAGGTGTTTCAGGTGGACCCGGATTTGATGGGTGCGGCCCGTGTGGAGGATGCATTCGACCAGGGAGCCGACTCCCGGCAGTTCCGAGACGACCCGCCAGGTGGTTCGCGAGGTACGGCCACCCCGGTCCAGAACGGCCATTTTTTTTCGGTCCACCGGGTGGCGGCCGATGTTGTTCTCGATTGCGCCGCTTCGAGAACCGGCGAAGTAGCCTTGTACCAGGGCGAGGTAGATTTTCGTCACGGAGCGTCCGGCGAATTGCCGGGAGAGATGGGCGTGGGCGGTGTCGTTCTTTGCGACCACGAGGCAGCCGCTGGTATCCTTGTCCAGCCGATGGACGATGCCCGGGCGTTGCTGGCCGCCGATCCCCGAAAGGGAGGTGCAATGGGAGAGTAACGCGTGGACGAGCGTGTGCCGGGCATGGCCGGCAGCCGGGTGGACCACGAGGCCTGGGGGCTTGTTGATGACGAGCAGATCGGCGTCCTCAAAAAGAATATCGAGCGGGATATCCTCCGGCTCGAGGAGGGTCGGCTCGGCGGGCGGTTCCGTGAGGACGATGGTCTCGCCCTTGTGCAGTTTTTCGCTTGGTTTCGCCGGTTTGCCCTCGATGGTGGCGTGGCCCTGCTTGATGAGGGCCTGGAGCCGCGACCGGGAAAGGTGGGGCAATTGGCTGGTGAGGAATCGGTCAAGCCGATCCCCCGCCGCGCGTGCATCGACTCGGAACTCCGGCATCTCCCTCAATGAAAGGTGGAAATGCGGCGGTAGCCAATGGTAATGTTCCGTAAGAAGTGCCCATGGCTGAAGAACCAGACGAGATCCCCCCGGATGAGTCAAACCCCTTGCCCGAGGAGGGAAATTTGGCTTCGGAGGAGGCTGGATACGAGGAAGTTGCCCCCGAAGAGGAAACCAAACCTGCCGAGGAAGGCGAATACGAATCCGAGGAGGATGTCCTCGCGGAAGAACAGGAAGAATACGAGGAAGAGGCGAGCCAGGAGCTGCCAGAAGCTGCCGCCCAGCCCGCCGAAGCGGAGCCGCTGCTGCAGCCTTGTAGCAACTGCTCGACACTATTGGACGTCGGGGACCTGGAGCCTATGGCCAAGGTTCACTGCCCCATCTGCGGCACGGCGATGCGCGTGCGCACGCAGCTGAAGAATTTTACGCTGGTCGAATTGCTGGGCGCGGGTGGCATGGGAGCCGTCTTCAAGGCCCTGGATACCAACTTGAACCGCATGGTGGCGCTGAAGGTGGTGCGAAAGGAATATTCGGCGGATGCCGAATACCTGGGGAAATTCGAGCGCGAAGCGCGCATCACCGCCTCCGTGACGCATCCGCACGTGGTGAAGGTTTATTCCTTCGGCTCCGACCACGGCCTATTCTACATCGCGATGGAACTGGTGGACAAAGGGTCGCTGGACGACCTCATGAATCTCCAGGGGCAGGTGGCGGAGATCCAGGCGATAGGCGTGGGCATCCAGGTGGCGCAAGGGTTGCAGGCGGCGCACCAGAAGGGACTGATCCACCGGGATGTGAAGCCGGGCAATATTCTATTCGCCGATGCGCAGACGGCGAAGATCGTGGACTTTGGGCTGGCGTTGCTGGCTGAGCACGAGGCGGAGGAGCGGGGCGAAGTGTGGGGCACGCCGTATTATGTGGCGCCGGAAAAGCTGGACCATCAGCCGGAGGATTTCCGCAGTGACATGTACTCGCTGGGCGGGACGCTGTTTCACGCGATTGCGGGCCGGCCGCCTTTTGAAGCGGATACGGCGTCGATGGTGGCGCTGAAGCACCTGAAGAGTCGGCCGGTGAGTCTCCAGGCCTTCGCGCCGGATGTGTCCAGCGCGACCGCCTATGTGATCAACCGGACTCTGCACAAGGACCCGGACCAGCGGTATCAGAGTTACGCGGAATTGATCGAGCACCTCGAGTATGCGAAGGCGCAACTGATGGAGGCGACGTCGGGGCCGCGGAAGGCGAAGCAGCGGGTCGTCGTGGAGAGCGCCGGACAGCAGAAGGTGGTGGGCATTGTGACCCTGGTGTTGTTGCTGGTGATCCTGGGGATTGGCATCGAAATCTATAAAAACCGGGTGAGCATCTTTGGTCATGCCGATACCGGGGGCACGACGTCCTCCAGCGAGGATGCCGGAACTGCGGTGGGCCATCTGCACGATCAATTGGACGCCGCGCGCAAACAGATGGTCGGCGGCGATCCCGCGGGAGCGATGCAGGCATTGAAGACGCTCGATGACACGGCGGATCTCACGCAACCGTTTGAAAACTGGATCACGATGAACGAGGGAATCGCGGAATTGCTACGGGAGAACCTTAGCGAGGCGCGGGGATGGTTCCGGACTGTCGTGGAACGCAGCCATTTCTCCAGTGACCCGTCCGATGCGGCACTGGTGAATTTTTTCTCGAAGGTCAGCGGGGCGATGCAAGGCGGCTCAGCAATTCCAGCGGCGGCGGGGACCGGGTATGCGCTCGACTCCGAGGAAGCGCTGGCGCCATTCCTCTTCGGGCTGAAGGATTGGGACCTCGGGAGATTTGAGGATGCGGGCCGGCTTTTCGCACTCTATATCAGCTCGACCCCGAAGGATCCGTTCCAATGGGTGGGCGATTACAAACCGGTGGCGCAGAAATATGCGGACGAGGAGGCCGCCTATGAGAAAGTGAGTGCAGCGGTGGCGGCGGCGAATACGCCGGAAACGCGTGCGGATGCGCTGAAACAGGTGCAAGCCCTCAAGGCGCAGGTGAAAGGGAAGCTCTCAGCGCGACTATCGAGGATGGAGGTAGAGTTGAAGAGGAAGAGCGCTGCGCTGGATGTCACTTACAACAGCCAGGTGGCGTTGTCCAAGGCGCAGGACTCCACAGCCCTCAACGACGCGAAGCGAAAGTACGCGGTGTTTTGTCCCGATCTCCGGTTCAGCGATGCGCTGGCCGCAGCGCAGGCGGCGTCGGTTTCCACGCCGGATGGGGTCCGGGAGAAGGATGCGCTGGTTAAGAAGGCGACGTGGCTGGTGCAATTCAAGAACCTGCTCATCCAGGATATCAATAGCTACGGGTACCCGGATGTGATCGTGACCAAAACCGGGGGGCGGCTGCCGGACGGGACGAAGAAGGCCACCGAGGATGGGGTATTTGTGCAGACCCAGTTCGGCGCGGTGCCGAGCCCGTGGACAATGCTGACGCCGGCCGAAATCCTATCGCTTGCCAGTTATTACCAGCAGACCACGGCGACGAGCGCGCCGCAGAAGGTTCCGGACCGGCAATGGCTAAGCGGGGTCTTTGCGTGCGAGGAAGGGCTGTCGCGGGACGGCCATACGCTGCTGGTGCAGGCCTCACAGGTGAAAGATGAGTACAAGGACGACCTGAACCTGTTCATGGACAGCCAGTAGGTTCCGCGTTTACAGGCCGGGATTTGAGCCGGTTTACTCCGCGTAATACAGAATCCGCCCGCACTGTTCGCAGTTCAGGATCTCCCGGCTTCCCTTCACCCGGACGGCGGTCTGCGTGGTCAATTTCATATGGCAGCCCATGCAGGTCTCGTGTTCCAGGGCGACCACGGCGAGGCCGCCTTTGTTCGCGAATAACTTGTTGTACTGGTAGAGCAGATCCTCATCGATGCCCTCGCTCAGCTTTTCCCGCTCGGCATCCAATTCGCCGAGCTGCGCCTCGATCGCCTTTATCTTAGAGTCGATCTCCGCGAGCTGCCGGTCCGTGTGGGCCTTGGTCTGCACGTGCGCCTTCTCCGCGGAAGCGACAGTGACCTTCACCTTCTCCGCGTCTTCCATCAATTCGATCTCCCGGTCCTCGATCTTCTCGATGTCGCCCTCGAATCGCTTGATCTCGTTGGTCAGCGCCTGGAATTCCTCGTTCTTCCGCGTCTGAAATTGCTGGGTGCGGAATTTCGCGATGGAATCCCGCTTTGCCTGCGCTTCCATCTCGAGCTTCTTTTTCTCGAGTTCGATATTGCGGGCCTGGTCCTTCGCGGCGGTTAATTGGGATGACCCGGCGGCGAGCTTCGAGTCAAGGCTCGTGCGCTCGTCGGGCAGGTTTTTGAGTTCGAGGCGGAGAATGCGGATTTTTTGGTCGCGGTCCTGGAGGATGAGAAGGCTTTCGATCGAGGGTAACATTGATAGGGTTGGGTTTTTAATATACTTCAACAGGGGAGCGTTTTCCATCCTCCGGGCTGCGGCGGGCGGCGAGCTCCGGGCCGAGCGTCTCGAGGCGAAGCTGGTACACCTCCGCGTCGCGCAGGTGGAATTCCTCTTCGGAGAAAGGGTCGGGCGGTGCGAGGTGGCGCTTGAACGCTGCCACGGAGGCGAGTGCCCGGTCCAGCTCCGCGGCGGGCAGCCCATCCAGGCAAGCGCGCGCCTCGCGGAGCGCCTCGGTGCGATGGCAGATCATCGCCAGATCGTTGCCGGCGGTAATGGCGAGGCGGATCGTTTCCTCCAGGCTGTAATGGTTGAGGATCGCGCCCATGTCCAGGTCGTCGGTCATGATCAGCCCGCCAAAGCCCATCTCCTCCCTTAGCAGCCCGGTGACGATGCGATGCGAGAGCGAACCCGGCAGCCCGTCCGGCTCCAGGTGCGGATATTGCGCGTGTGCGACCATCATGCTGTCCACGGCGTCCGGTTCCACGCCCGGATGCTTCCCCGCCGGAATGAAATGGCGGAAGACCGCAAGCTCATGCTGGTCCAGTTCCGCCCTCGCGAGGGGGATCACGGGCAGCTCATGGTGCGCATCCAGCGGCGCCCGCGAGTACCCGGGAAAATGCTTGCCGCAGCTAGCGATGCCTCCGGCGCGCAACGCCGCGTTGAACGCTCCCGCGTTGCGAATGGTCTGCGGCACGTCCGACCCGTAGCATCGCCCCCGCAACGAGTTGTCCGCTTCATCATCGAAGGAAATATCCAGCACCGGGCAGAGATCGAGATTGAACCCGAACAGCCGAAGCAACCGGGCCGTGATCGCGCCGTGCCGGGCGATCAGCTCCACGCTGTCGCGTTCCCGCAGTTGCTGGGCGTTCGGCGGCTCATTACCGATCAGCCGCAGCCGCGATACCCGGCCGCCCTCCTGGTCGATCGTGATGATCGGCTCGATGTCGCTGAGTGCGCGCAGGTCGTCCACCAGCTTACGCAATTGCCCCGGCGTCTTGATATTGCGCCCAAAAAGAATGAAGCCGCCCGGCTGAATCTCGCGGTAGAGCGCGGCGGATTGGTCATCCAGTTCAGGTCCGGGCACCCCCGTGAGCAGCAGTTGACCGGTCTCAGAGCGCGCCATACAATCCGCAACCTACTGTCTCATGCTCGAATCCCGAAAGAAGAATCTCGTGCTCTGCCTGGTGTTCTGGCTCTCGGTGGCACGGGCCGGGGCCACAGTCATGCTTGGCATCGATGTCCTACAGCAGGAGGATTACGCCCCGCTGCGCGGCAAACGGATCGGCCTCATCACTAATCAGACCGGCGTCAACTCCGAGGGCGTCAAGACGCGGCTCCTCCTCGCGCACGCGCCGGGTGTCAAGCTCGTCGCCCTCTTTACCCCGGAGCACGGGCTCGATGGCACGGAATTGGCCGGACGTTACGTCTCCTCCCGCCGCGATCCGCTCACCGGCCGGATGGCGTGGTCCCTCTACGGCCCCACCCGCAAGCCCACCCCGGAGATGCTGGCCGGGATTGATACCCTCGTGTACGACATGCAGGACATCGGCTGCCGCAGTTATACTTATATCTCCACGCTCGCGAAGTGCATGGAAGCCGCGGGCGAAAAAGGCATCGATGTCGTCGTCCTGGATCGCCCCAATCCCCTCGGCGGCGAGCGCATTGAGGGCCCGGGCATGGAGGACCGCTGGAAATCCTTCATCGGCGAGTTCCCCATCCCCTACGTACACGGCTGCACCGCGGGGGAACTGGCCCGCATGGCGAACGCCTACGGCTGGGTCCAGCCCCGCTGCCGGCTCACCGTCATCCAAATGCGAGGCTGGAATCGGCAGATGTCCTGGGAGGATACCGGCCTGCGCTGGGTCCGGCCCTCGCCGAATATCCCTTACGAAACCTCACCCATGTATTACGTCGCCACCGGCATGATCGGCGAGCTCGCCGGCATGGAGACCGGCGTCGGCACTCCGCATGCTTTCCAGGTGGCTGCCGCACATTACGGCAGCCCGCAGCGCGTCATGCGGGAGATGGAGATACTCGATCCTCCCGGCGTTAGTTTCGCCCCGTATGAGCAGGGGAATTTCGGTGGGGTTCGCCTCTCTATTGAGGGGCACTCGGACGCTAATCTCACCGCCCTTGGCGTTTATATCCTCGCCGGTCTCGATGCGGGCCGTCGCCCGGACCTGTTCGCGGAGTCCAGCGGCGACAAGCTTGAGATGTTCTATAAGGCCTACGGTAGCGGCGTTATCCGCGATCAGCTCGAGCGTGGCATGTCTCCCGCCCGGATCGTTGCCGGCTGGAACGGCGGCGTGTCGCGATTCGAGGCCGAGCGCAGGCCCTACCTTCTATACTGATGCGCCGCCCATGAGACTAGGCATCATGGGGGGCACATTCGACCCCATCCACCACGGCCATCTTATCCTCGGCCGCGACGCGTTCGAGGCCCTGGACCTTCACACCCTGGTTTTCGTGCCGAATCACCTCTCCCCACACAAGCTCGGCGGCTTTGCTGCCCCGCCGGAGCTGCGCGCCGCCATGGTCCGCGCCGCCATCGAGGGCGAGGAAGGCTTCGCCATCGACGAGGTCGAGATCCTCCGTGGCGGCCCCTCCTACACCATCGATACCATCCTCCACCTCCGTATTCTCCATCCCGAGGCCGATCTCTTCTACCTTATCGGCGAGGATAACCTCGCCGCCCTCCATACCTGGCGCCGTATCGATGAACTCTGCCACATGGTCCAGCTCGTCGTCATGGCACGGGGTGCAGATGGTCCGCCGCATCCTTATATCACCCTCCACCAGCGCCGGGTCGATATTTCGGCCACAGACATACGGACGCGAATTGCCAAAGGCCAATCCATCCGGTATTTGGTACCGGAGAAAGTGCACGCCATCATCGAGAAACATCAGCTTTACCGGGGGGTCATCTCATCCTGACGGGCGAAAAATTGGCTACGCGCTGCGCGGAGCTCGCGGCGGACAAGAAGGCGGAAAATCTTATCGCCCTGGATCTTCGTGGAATTTCGAGTTTTACCGATTTCTTCGTCATTTGCAGCGGCACCTCCGAGCCGCACCTCAAGGCTATTGCCGGCGAGATCGAAGCCCGCCTCAAGGCGGAGGACAAGCTCACGCCTACCGCTGTCGACGGCTACCCCATGAGCCACTGGATCGTCATCGATTACTCCGACGTCGTCGTCCATATCTTCCACGAGCAAAAGCGCGGTTTCTACTCCTTGGAGGACCTCTGGAGCGACGCCCCGCGGCTCTCGCTCACGTTGTAATTTCGGGCGGCGGCTCCATCCCCGTCCGATGGGGCCCGTATGCCCAATAAGGCCCATCTCCCTGCGCCCGCGCATTTCTAATTGGGCTGCAGGCCAAACCCTCAATTATCAATTCCCTCTCCCCCCGATTTTTATTGCCACAACCCCCATTCCGCCCGAGCTTGTCTTCGAATGGAGTTGCTGGCTGAAGGCACCGTGCTCTGCCCATACTGTGGGGAGACCTACGCCACCATGGTGGACACCTCACAGGGCGCTCATGACACCATCGAGGATTGCCCCGTTTGCTGCCGGCCCATCCAATTGATCGTCGAGTGCGAACCCGGCGAAGTCATCTCCATAGACGCCGCTCTAGGCTAGCTTCATGAAGCTCTTTCATTAACCATGTTCGCTCAAAAAGAAGCCATCGTGAAGCTCCTGCGGGATGACGATCCGCGCACCGTGGACCTTGTAAAAGATCAGCTGGCCAGCCAGGGCCACGCGGCCCTTTCATCCCTCCAGGACCTGCTCACCATGTATGACGAGCGAGTCACGCAGCACGTCAAGGACGTCATGGGTCGCATCGATGCCGAGGACGCTGGGCTCGCGCTGGGGCGCCGCTGTGCGGAGTTCACGGAGCATGACGATCTCGAGGGCTTTTGCTGGCTCCTCGCACGTTCCATGATTCCCGGCACGGAGGTGGTGGAATGGCGGGGGTTGCTGGATCAATGGGCAGGGCAGGTGGAACAGTTTCGAGCAGTTGAGGATACCGCAGAGGATCGGGTCCGGCTGCTGGCGCATTTTCTCGGCGGCCAGCTCGGTTTTCGCGGCAATACCGAGGATTACTACAACCCCGACAATACCCTTCTGCCGCGCGTGCTCACCACCCGCCTCGGCATCCCCATCACCCTGACGCTGGTTTATATGCTCATCGGCCAGCGCTGTGGGCTGCGGGTCGAGGGCATCAACTTCCCCGGCCACTTCCTCGCCCGCCACGATGGCGTCCTTTTCGATCCCTTCGAGCGTGGCCGCATCATCGGCATTCCGGAGTGTCGGCAGATACTTGCCCGCCAGAAGCTCGAGCTCCAGCCCAGCCATCTCGAGACCGCCGCCCCCATCGCCATCGCCAAGCGCATCCTTGCCAATCTCCTCTACGTGTACCAAAGCGTTGATGTGGATGCCGCCGCCAGGGTCACCGCCTGGCTCCACGCCTTGGACCGCTAGTCTGGTTCGGCCGGTCCCGCCTCCCGATGATCGTGGAAGTAATCAACACCGGCTCCGAGCTCCTGCTTGGCAATACGGTCAACACCCACCTCGCTTTCCTCGGCCAGGAGCTTTTTCCACTCGGCCTCCGGATCGCCCGACAGGTGACCGTGCCCGATGGCGAAGAAATTCGCGATGCCCTGGTCGAAGCACTCGCCCGCGCCGATATCATCCTCGTCACCGGGGGCCTTGGACCCACCACCGACGATATCACCCGCGAGATCACCGCGGAGCTCCTGCACCTCCCGCTCATCGAGGACCAGGCCACCTGGACCGCCATCCAGGAGCGATTTGCGAGGCGCGGCTTCGAGATGACCGCGCGCAACCGCCGCCAGGCCCAGGCGCCCCAGGGCTCCACCGTTCTCGCCAATCCCAACGGCACCGCCCCCGGCCTTTATCTTCGCCATGCCGAAGGCGGCGTCACCCGCCATCTATTCCTCATCCCCGGCCCGCCGCGCGAACTGCGGCCCATGTTTCAGGACACGATCGCCCCCATCCTCAAGCAGCTCACCGCCGGCCACACTCCTCTCCTGAGCCGTCGCTGGCTCGTCATCGGCCTCGGTGAATCCAAGGTCGAATCCATCATCGGCGAAGCACTCCTTGCCATCCCCGGCCTCGAGCTCGGCTACTGCGCCCGTCCGGGCGCCGTCGAGGTCCGCTGCATCGGCAGCTCGGCAGCCCTCGCCGCTGCCGAAGCCATCATCACCGAAAAACTCCCCACCCAGGTTGCAGGGGAGGGGGGTGCCTCCCTGGAGGAGGTTGTCGTCCATCGCCTCACGGCCCTCGGCAAAACCCTGGCCGCCGCCGAGTCCTGCACCGGCGGCAATCTTGCCAACAAGATTACCAACATCCCCGGCGCATCCGCCATTTTTCTCGCCGGCTTCGTTACCTACTCGAACGAATCCAAAACCCGGGCCCTCGGCGTCCCCGCCGAATTAATCGCGCAGCACGGCGCCGTCAGCGACCCCGTTGCCCGCGCTATGGCCGAAGGCGCACTGGATCGGGCCTCCGCCGATTTCGCCCTCGCCACCACCGGCGTCGCCGGCCCCGGCGGAGGAACCCCGGACAAACCGGTAGGCACCGTCTTCATCGCCCTCGCCATCCGCGGCGCCGCCACCCGCGTTAGCCGCCACTCCTTCCCCACAGACCGCGCCACCTTTAAGGACCTCACCGTCCAGACCGCGCTCGACGTATTGCGCGCCGTCCTCGCCTAGCCTTCGCCGCGTCGACCCTATAGGCCTTATAAGTCCTATTGAGCTTTGCCTTCGACCAATCTTCACGGTTGCAGCCAATTTCCCGCTTCGATACGATTGTGTCTCAATGGCCCTTTCAGCCATGTCTTTCCTCCCAGTGACCCATCCGCCCCAGTTTCCATAAAATAATCCCATCCGCGCTATGAATACCCAACACCTTTGCCACACCCTCTGCGCTCTCGCCCTCCTGCTCCTCCCGGCGGCGGCCCAGGCCACATCCTTTTCCGGCCCTCCCGATAACTTCGCCGGCATCTACTCCAATGGCGAACTCTACGCCACCGTCTACCTCGGCGCGGCCGGTGCATTCACCGGCACCATCACCAATTCCGAACTCGAGCAGGCCACCATCATGGGCACCTTCCCTTCCTCCGGCATTTATTCCGGCACTCTTCCGGACAAAACCCCATTCACGCTGACCATTACCGGCCACACCACGGCGACTTACAAAATTACAGCCTCCGCAACCGATCCCAAGACCAATAAACTGAAATCCCTGATCGCATATCCCGCCACCTACACCGGCGCCCAGGTTGCCACCGAGACCGGCACTTACACCGCGCTATTTACAGGCACAGGTACCGCCACCAGTGCCGTCCCTGATGGCACCGATTTCGCCACCATCACCATCAAAAAGGGGGGCGCCGGCAGCATCGTGGGGCACCTTTGCGATGGAACCGTCTTCAGCTCATCCAGCTTCCTCGTCACGGGTACTGCTGGCCATGAGTTGATCGCCTTCGATCCCACCCCCTATGCCGGCGGCGGCGTAGTCTCCGGCGTCCTCGACTTCGGCGTTCCCACCAAGGGCAAACTGGCCGGCAAGTTCCTCTGGGTCAAACCAGCCACCACGACCACCAAATACTACGCCAAGGGCTTCGTGACCGAGCTCACCGCCGCTGGTGACGTCTTCACCGCGGCGACCGGCGTACCGTTCACCTCCGGCACGCTCTCCCTCGGTGGCGCATTCACGGGTAGTCCCGTCGTAGAGAAATTCACCGTCACCAAGGCAGGCGTCGTCACCTTCAAGGCCCCCGTCGTGGACGGCGTCTCTATGTCTATCGCTCCCTCCACCGGCCTGGTCACCGGCACCTTCACCCCGCCCCTCAAGGCGGCCACGCGATTCCTCGGCGAAGTCATCCAATATCCGTTGGCGCCAGTAGCCGGCGGCTACTCCCTGCTGCCACCCACCGTCTCCGGCACGGGCTACGCCGGTAACATGGTTATCCGGTAGCTTCCCGCTGCTGCCTCCAGGTTTCTTGATAACGGCGTTCGCCAGCTCCGGCGAGCGCCGTTGTCCTTTCTGCCCCTATTCTCCATTCCGATCAAATCCCTCCGTTCCCAGGCGCGGCAATTCGAAAAGGAATCGCGGATTTCACGATGACACGGATGGAGTTTCACTGATCCGTGACTATCCGCGAAATCCGTGGTTAAAATCGCTTTCGTACTCCCCTCTGCGCCTTTGCGTTAAAAATCCCGCGCAGGACCCCTACTCCGCGATCGCCGCCAAAAGCTGTCGCAGTTCCTCCTCCACCTCATTTTCGTTGGAAACGGTATAGGCTACCTCGCTCCGCAGCAGCGCCCCGAAGCGCCTCCGCAGCCGGTGCAGCGCCACCCGCGCCGCCCCTTCGCTAAGGTTCAGCCCCGGGGCTTCCTGCACATAAAACCGCGAATCGATTTCCCTCGTCAGGTACGGTTGCATCTTCGCAAAAATCGCCTCCTTCCCGGCAGTCTCGTACTCAGTTTTCAGCCGGGCCAGCGCCGCATCTGCCAGCGTCAGTGCCCATCTGCGGTCGAAGAGCTTGTGGGCGTCCCAGTTTTGGACCGGTTCATGGCTGTAAATTTGCTCCCCCCTTGCCAGGTCCAGCGAAATAAACTCCTGCGCCCCTCCGCGCTTCTTCGTGGTCAGCTTGTCACGCTCGTCCCTGAGATAATTCGTGCACGCAGCCAGCAAAAACGACCGGAATTTCCCCTTCTCCTGCCCCAGATTCTTGAGTCCATCATTCTGAAACAGGTGCGCAAGAAACCCCTGCGTCAAATCCTCCGCATCATGCGGACTCGACCCCTGCCTCCGCAGAAACGCATAGAGCGGATACCAATACATCCGGCAAAGCCGTTCCAGCGCATGAGCCGCCCCCGGCGCATCCGTACGCCCGGCACAAAGGACCACACTCCACGGCGTCGCGGGAAACGCCCCCTGCCTCCTCTCATTCGTCTCAGTGCCGGGCTCCACAATAGATCACTCTTGCAGCCCGACCCGAAAAGCAACGGCTAAATCCGTCCCGCTCTGTGAAAACACCCCGCCCATCCCTTCAATTTCAATCTCTGAAATCCGTGTCCGTCTGCGTCCATCCGCGGTTCTTCTCCCGTCCCAGCTCCAGCCGTGGCGGCGTTATTCCGAATCTGTGTCAATCTGTGTGAATCTGCGGTTAAAAAATATCGTTTGAGCGCTAAACAGGCGCCAGTTCTCCAGGGTCACGCCGCTCTCTCCCAAGTCTGCAATTTCGCCGCCGTCGCATAATATCCATCCCGCCGCAGCAGATCCTCGTGCGTCCCTATCTGCACCACCCGCCCCCGGTCCAGCACGATCACGAGGTCCGCATTCCGTAGCGTACTCAACCGGTGCGCCACGATGAACGTCGTCCGCCCTTCCATCGCCGATTGCATCGCCTGCACGATCTCGTGCTCCGTTTCCGCATCGATTGCCGCCGTCGGATCATCCAGCACCAAAATTGCCGGGTCCAGCAACACCGCCCGCGCAATCGCCAGCCGCTGGCGTTGCCCGCCGGAGAGCCCGCTGCCGCCTTCTCCCAGGATCGTGTCGTACCCCTTCGGTAGCTCCATAATGAAATCATGCGCCGCGGCGATCCGCGCCGCCTTCTCCACCTGCTCCCGCGTCGCCCCCGGCGCGCCGAACTCGATATTCGCCGCCACCGTCGTGCTGAACAGGAAACTCTCCTGGAACACCAGTCCCACATTCCGCCGTGCCGCTCCCAGCTCCAGCTTGCGCATATCCACGCCGTCGATCAGCACCCGCCCCTTGGACGGATCATAGAATCGCGGGATCAACGACAGGAGCGCCGATTTCCCCGCGCCCGTCGGCCCCACCACCGCCACGCATTGCCCCGGCTGCACTTCAAAGCAGATATCCTTCAGTACCGGCTCCGTCCCCGGATCGAACCACACGTGCTCAAATGTCACCCGTCCCCACATCCGCGGCAGCCACATCGGGTCCGGCTCATTCACGATTTCCAGCGGCGCATCCAGCACCTCAAACACCCGCCGCGCTCCCGTCAGGCTTTCCTGCATCGAGTTCGCCACCGCCGCGATATTCGCGATCTGCGCCGAGAACTGCTGCAACATCCCGGTGAACGTGATCAACCCGACCCCGAGCGGGATCCGCCCCTCAATCACCAGATAGCCGCCATACCCCAGCAGCACCACCAGGTTCAACTGGCTCAGAAATCCGATCGCCGGCATGAACACGCTCACCACCTTAAACACACTCTGCTTTTGCAGCCGCAACTCGTCATTGGTCTCCCGGAACTTCCGGATCTCATCCTCCTCCCGCGCGAACGCCTTGATTACCGCGATCCCTCGAATGTTCTCCGCCAGCCGTTGGATCATATTGTCCGTCAGGTCCCGGTTCTTCCGGTACCCCGGCTGCACGATCTGCGAGAACTTAGAGGAGATCACCCACAGGAGCGGCGTCGTCGCCAGGCACGCCAGCGTCAGCGGCACATGAATGCAAAACATGTACGCCGCATAGGCGCAGAGCGATACCCCCATCGTCAGGCTTGCGATCAGCACCTGGTCCACGAACATCCGCACGCTCTGCACATCGCTCGTCACCCGGTTGATGATCGAGCTGCTCGCGTTCGCATCGTAAAACCGGAACGAAAGCTGTTGCAGCTTCGCGTAAATATCCGCCCGCAACTGCACCACGATCTGCCCCTGCACCAGGTAATTCGCCTCCTGCCGGCTCACCCCGTCAAACACCGCCCGGATCGCCGCCAGCCCCACCACCAGTCCAGCCAGGAACTCAATCCGCCCCCAAGCCGTCCAGCTCACCGGCGGCGCCCACCCCAGCGGCCAGTGCGGCGCCGTCTGCGAAGCCCCCACCGCATGCCGGATCTCGTCCACCCCCAGCCCCGTAAACCCGAGCCCCCAGATCCCAAGCGCCACCATCGACACCTGCAACGCCACCACCCGCAGACACCCCCACCGGTACCGCCAGCTCAACCCCAGCAGCCGCCGGATCAGCATCCAGTCCGTGGCATCAGATGGAGTGGCGGAAAGCGAAAGCATGGCGCGAAAACCCCCACCATGCAATTTCCGCGGGCGAATGCAAAACCGGGATTTAGGAGGGGTCGTGCGCGGTAGGCGTGTCGATCAATCCCGACGCGACTCAAGCGTGGATAATCCATGGCGGGAAGTCTCGATCGTCACCGCTCCGCAGTGGTCGCAATAATGCGCCGTCAAAACATCCGAGGTTTCCTGAACCACATAATCTTTCCATTTGGGGGCCTTGAACGTGAGGTTTCCAAAGGAGACGCCGCCTCCAAGCAGTAAAGTTGTGGCTCCTCCGCCAATGTGTGCTTTTCCTTCAACCATCTCATCGCTGCATTTGGGACATTTCATAACTCGCACGACGGCACCACTTAATATCGAGGCTCATATCCTCGCGGCGCGATGGAGGCAGGCCAATACATCCTCCCGCGTCAGCGTCGGATATTCCTCGAGCACATCCTCAATGGAATCCCCTGCTCCCAAAAACCCCACGACCGTCTCCACCGTAATCCGCGTTCCGCGAACCACTGGACGCCCATTGCAAACATCCGGATCAATGGCAATGCGTTCTTCCATGGCGGACAAATTATTCCAATCGTGCCCATATTCAAGTCAGCATGGCCTCCCGGGCACGACCGACCACCAAGTTTGACGGAGAAAGTATGGAAAATGAATAAAACTAGTCATCCATTACCAGGTCTTTCCTTTACAAAAGCCATAAAGTGAGCAATTGTCTCCCTTTTGCCGCCCTCTATGTAATTCTCAATAACAGCCGCCACCTCCGGAAAACTCGTAAGCCGATACAAAAATTAGACTAAATTAAACCAAATTAAACCACTTTCGTTTTTCGGCGTCCCCCTTTTGTAATCCTCTGCTGCCAGTTCCCAACCCATCCCCATCCCGTTCATCCTGCAAATCCTGCCAAAAATTTCTTCCCTCCCTCCATTCCAATCAACCCCCCATCAAGCCAGATCAGGCCAAATCAAACCTAATCAAACCATTCCGAAAAATCACCGCCAGGCTTGATTCGCCCTCAAACCGGGCGCTCCGGCGCCAAACCTTAAAATCTGCAGTCTGAAATCAAAAATCTAAAATTCCCCTGCCTTCTCCCTCCCATTGCCTTAGCATCTCCCATCTCCCATGACCTCCTCCATCTGGACCCTTGCCAATTCCCAACTTCGCGACCTCGTCTCCTACGAGCCCGGCAAACCCGTCGAGGACGTCGCCCGCGAGGTCGGCCTCCAGCCTGCCGATATTATCAAGCTGGCCAGCAACGAAAACCCCCTCGGCCCCAGCCCCAAGGCCCTCGCCGCCATGCACGACGCCCTCGAGCGCGTCCACTTCTACCCCGATGGCGGCGGCTTCTACCTTCGCGAAGCCATCGCTAACCAATTCGGTTTCCAGCGCGAGAACGTCATCCTTGGCAACGGCTCCAACGAAGTCATCGAATTCATCGGCCATGCCTTCCTCCGTCCCGGCGACGAAGTCATCACCGCCCGCCACGCCTTCGCCGTGTACGCCCTCATGGCCGCCCTTTTCGATGCCCGCGTCATCGAGGTTCCCGACCCCGGTTTTCACCACGACCTCGACGCCATGGCCGCCGCCATTACCCCGCTCACCCGGGAGATTTTCATCACCAATCCCAACAACCCCACTGGCACCATGGTCACCCAGCCGGAAATCGACCGCTTCATGGACCGCGTCCCGGATAGCGTCGTCGTCATCTTCGACGAGGCCTACTACGAGTTCGTCGAGAACCCGCCGGACACCCTCAAGTTCATCCGCGAAGGTCGCGAAAACGTCGTCGTCCTCCGCACTTTCTCAAAAATCCAGGGCCTCGCCGGCCTCCGCATCGGCTACGGCCTCGGAGCAAAAAGCATCATCAGCGTCCTGCAAAAAACCCGCCAGCCCTTCAACGCCAACGCCATCGCCCAAGCCGGCGCCATCGCTGGCCTCCAGGACCTCGATCACCAGCGCAAAACCCGCGAACTCACCCACGCGGGCCGCGCCTATTTCGAGGAGCAATTCGCCAAAATGGGCCTCGAATACGTCCCCAGCCACGCCAATTTCGTCCTCGTCAACGTCGGCGACGGCAATAAAGTCTTCAACGCCCTCATGGCCAAAGGCGTCATCGTCCGCGCCATGGCCTCCTATCAATTGCCCGCCTGGATCCGCGTAACCGTAGGCACCCCCGCCCAAAACCAACGCTTCATCTCCGAACTCCAATCCGTCCTCTCCTGACCCCGTCCCGTCCAATGGACCTCTCCCCTCCCATTGCCGAAGGCCCTATCTCAAAATCAAAAATCTTAAATCAAAAATCTAAAATCTCTGCTTCCCCCACCATCGCCGCCATCTCCACCCCCTTCGGCGAAGGCGCCATCGCTATCCTCCGCCTCTCCGGCCCCGACTCCATCCCCATTGCCACCCGCATCTTCCACTCCCGCACCCCTGTCCCAGACCTTCCGCTCCGCACCCAGACTTTCGGCCGCATCCTCGACGGCAACCGCGTGCTCGACGAAGTCCTCCTCTCCGTCCATCGCGCTCCCGCCAGCTACACCGGCGAGGACATTGTGGAGATCCAATGCCACGGCGGCATCCTCGTCACCCGCCGCATCCTCGATCTCCTCCTCACCACCGGCGCGAGTCTCGCCGAGCCCGGCGAATTCACCCGCCGCGCCTTCCTCAACGGAAAGATGGACCTCACCCAGGCCGAGGCCGTCATGGACCTTATCCGCGCCCAGACCGACCTCGCCCTCTCCGCCGCCACCGAGCAACTCGAGGGCCGCCTCGGCCGCCACATCCTCTCCCTCCGCGAATCCCTCCTCTCTCTCCTCGCCCACATCGAGGCCCACATCGATTTCCCCGACGAAGACATCGACCCCGCCACCGGCGCGGCCCTCCTCGCCCGCCTCGATTCCATCCGCGAGTCCCTTTCCCGCCTCCTCCGCACCGCCGCCCAGGG
>Ga0302320_10004668_pt1 | contig 31040 bp, 29 predicted proteins | sample Bog_T0_3_FD_202130 | JGI IMG/M metagenome (GOLD analysis project Ga0302320, IMG submission 202130) | Peat permafrost microbial communities from Stordalen Mire near Abisko, Sweden - Bog_T0_3 | ecosystem: Environmental > Terrestrial > Soil > Wetlands > Peat | place: Sweden: Abisko, Stordalen Mire... | reverse complement strand
GGTTCAACCCTTTCGCATGTTTTGTAACCATTCTTGCAACCCAATCGAAGGGTAAACGCACCCCTCTGATCGCACCTTTCACCCTGTTCCCTGTTCCCTGATCCCTGATCCCTGCTTCACTGCTCTTGCCCTCCCGGATTCCCCTGTGCCCCGCCGCACACACTCTTCCCCGGTTTAATGCTAGCCTTAGGCTGAAGCATCCTCCCCGCCCCAACGGAGACATGCAGACGAGGCCTGAATCGCTTGGCTGCACCCACCCATCAGCCTGTCGAACCACCACCCCTTGCCCGCCCACGCAGGCAAAAGCTTCAGACTGCTCCCGTCTATCGCCGCAAGCTCGCCGGCCCGTTTACCCTCGCCATCCTGCTCACCCTGGCCATCATCACCGGCTCCCTCGCCGGCCTCACCCTCGTCTATTCAGTCGACCTGCCCCAGATCAACGACCTCGAGCATTACCGCCCCTCCACCACCACCGACCTCTACGACCGCCACGGCAAGGTCATCGGCTCCTTCGCCCTCCAACGCCGCGAAATCGTTGGTTACAATGACTTTGCCCCCGTACTGCGCGACGCCGTAATCTCCATTGAAGACAAATCTTTCGAGTCCCACTGGGGCATCAACGTCTTCCGCGTAGCCGGTTCCGCCTGGCACGACATCCGCTCCCACGGCCGCGCCCAGGGCGCATCCACCCTCACCATGCAGTTGGCCCGCAACCTCTTCCTCTCATCCGAGCGCACCGCCGGCCGCAAGGTTCAGGAAGCCTATCTCGCCATCCAGATTGAGCGCGCCTTCACCAAGGAACAAATCTTCACCCTCTACGGAAACCAAATCTACCTGGGCAGCGGCATGTACGGCTTTGAAGCCGCCTCGCAGTACTTTTTCTCCAAACACGCCAAAGATCTCAACCTCACCGAAGCCGCACTCCTCGCCGGCCTGCCCAAAGGCCCCGTCGGCTTTTCCCCACTCCTCTATCCCGAAAAAGCCCTCCGCCGCCGCAATTTAGTTCTCTCTGAAATGGAATCCGACGGGGTAATCACCCACCAGCAAGCGGAACAAGCCCGCCGAACTCCCCTCGGCCTCAAAATCAATCAGCCGGAGATGTCCGTCGCCCCCTGGTTCCAGGAAGAAGTCCGCCGCGAACTCGAAAAGCGCTTCGGCTCGGAAGAAGTCCACGAAGCCGGCCTCAAAGTGGAAACCACCCTCGATCTCGATCTGCAACAAACAGCGAACGGCGCCGTCACCGACGGCCTTGCCGCCTACGAACGCCGCCACGGGTGGAAGAACAAACAGGAAAACGTGCTGAACGCCGGCGTCACGCTTGAGGACTACAGGCACCCCGACTGGGCCCTGAAGACTTCCCCTGGCGGCTACGTCCACGCCCTCGTAACCCGCGTGCTGCCGCTTGAAATCCGCGCCCGCATCGGGCCGCCCGGCCAGGAAAATACCGAGATCGTGATCATGCCCGAAGACTGGCAATGGACCGGCCAGCGCTATGGCGACGCCCTCGTCAAGCCCGGAGACGTCATCTACGTCCAGCTCTCCGCAAACACTGAAGGCCCCGCCCGCCGTGCCACCCTGCAGCAGGATTCCGGCGCACAAGGCGCGCTCATGGCCATCGACAACACCACCGGCGACGTCCTCGCCATGGTCGGCGGCCGCGACTACGCCGTCTCCGTCTTCAACCGCGCCATGCAGTCCGAGCGGCAGACCGGTTCCAGCTTCAAGCCCTACGTCTACACCGCGGCTGTCGAAGACGGAGCCAAACCCACAGACATGATCGTCGACGGGCCCGTCAGTTTTGGCAGCTATACCCCCCACAACTACGAGAACGACTACAAGGGCTCCATGACCCTGGTGAACGCGTTCGCCGAGTCACGCAACATTCCGGCCCTTAAACTCGCCGCCCGCGTCGGCATCCATAATGTCATCGATGTGACCCACCGTTTCGGCGTCACCTCCAACATTCCGCCCTATCTCCCAATCGCAATCGGCGCCGTCGAAATCAGTTTGCAGGAACAGGTCGCCTCCTACGCCGTCTTTCCCAACGACGGAATCCGCGTCGCGCCGCGCCTGGTCCGCAAGGTCTCCAACGCCGACGGCATCACCCTCTGGGAAGAACCACCCACCGTCACCGAAGTGATCTCGCAGGACACTGCCCGCACCATGATGATCTTTCTTCGCGCGGTCACAGCCCATGGCACCGGCGCGGAAGCCTCCAAGCTCAACCATCCCCTCGGCGGAAAAACCGGTACCACAAGCGATTACACAGACGCGTGGTTTCTCGGCTTCTCGCCATCTGTTACGTGTGGCGTCTGGGTCGGCTATGACAGCCGCGAATCGCTCGGCGACAAGGAAACCGGCGCAAAAGCCGCACTCCCGATCTGGATGACGGTCATGAAGGAAGCCATCGTCGGCAAGGAGGACGAACACTTCCTTGGCGACGACCAGCCGTCTCCGACTCTCGACAAAGCCTCCGCCGCAGCGCCAGCAAAGCCGGGCCCAGCGCCGGCCAACGCACCTTCCGCCAAGCTCGTAAAGACAGTCGCCGTCTTCAAACCTCCCGTGGCTCCGGTACCGGCCGCGCTTGCCACCAAGTCCTCTCCTCGGCCCGCGCTCAAGCCATCCTCACCCCCGCTCGCTAAGCCCACCGCAGCCGCACTTAAGCCTCAAGTCAAACCAGCCTTAACTGCGCCGCCGCCCGCTGTTAGGCCAGCTCTCACCGTCAAGCCTGCTCTGCCTGCCAACCCCCAGCGCTGACACGTCCAGATCTACTGCAACAGTTTGGTTACTTCCTGTTGCATGCTGTTGGCCTGTGCCAGGGCTGAGATGCCGGTCTGGCTCAGAATTTGGTACTTGGACATGTTGGAAGCTGCCGACGCATAGTCGGTGGCCTGCACTGCGTTTTGCGCCGATTGCACGTTTTCAGACTGGGTACTGAGTACCGAGCTGGCCGAGTTCAGCGTGTTGATCTGGGCGCCGATGTAGCCGTCCTGTGCCGCCACGTCGCTGATAGCCGCGTTCAGGCTGGTCAGTGCCGTCTGCGCATTTGCCTGGCTGGTCAGGTCGGTCTTCGCCAGCGACTGGCCCGCGCCATCGGTGTAGCTGATGGTGGCGATGCCGTTGGTGCCGCTCAGGTCGGAAACCATACCCACGTTCGCGCCTACCTGCTTTCCCGAATTGCTATACACGCCCGTGCCGCCGTAGGTTTCGTTTGAACCCACCTTCACCGCCGTCGTGTAATCCACAATGCCGCCGCTGCTTGCGATGCCCGTGTTGTAATACGCAGCGGCATCGGTCGAACTCTGGGTGGCATTGGTATCCACGTTGGCGTTGGCCACTGCCAGTGTTGCGCTGCCGTGCGTGGTATCGGCCAGGCTGGAAGTGATCGCGGTAGCCGCATTGGCCGACGTGAACACAATGTCTGCATTCGCCTGGCTATAAGTGGCCGTCACACCGTAGGCGCCTGCGTTGATCGTTGATGCCAGTGATGACAGCGTGTTGTCGGCCACGCCAATCGTGATGGTTTGGCTGCCGATGGTGAGGGTGCCGCCTCCGGTGATGGTGTCGCCGTAAGTTCCCCCCGTTCCGCCAAACTTCAGCGTACCTACCGTGCTTGAAAACTGCGCGCCCGGCGTGGGGGTATCGGCCAGTGTGATTGCTGTCGAACTAGCCGCGGTTCCGGGCGCAGTGTCAGTGAGACCAGTGAAATCGAGTTTCGTCCCTAACTTGTTGGCGCCACCGTCGGAGACTAATGCCTCCATAAGGAAACTTGTGCCCGCCCCCCCGCCAAAGAAGCCCCAGCCCGGATTTGACCCAGTAAGTGTGGTGGCAAGCTCGGCAATGGTGGAGTTGGTGTTGTCGGTGCCAAGGTTGATGGTGTGGGTGGCCGCGTTTTGGTCGGTGACAACCAGGGTCCCCCCCAAAGTGTCGCTGGCGTTCGCTACCGAAAATCTTACCGCGGTACTGGCGTCCAAAGGGAGTGCTGTGTTGTTGTTGGTTACCGCCGGACTGACCGTACTTGAGGAGGTTCCCGCAACATTATCAGTAAGGCCAGTTTCACTAACGCTGGCCGTCGAACTCGCCGAAGTAAACGTCAGCGTATCGCTGCTCACCTTGGCCGTGATCCCGTAACCTGCAGCGTTGATCGTCGCCGTCAAATCGGCAATATTGTCCGTTACCCCCGCCGTTCCCAACGTGATCGAGTGACTCTTGCCGCTCGAATCCACAACGCTCAGGCTGCCTCCCAACGAATCGGTCGAAGCATTCACCGTCATCGCGCCCAGCACACCCACACCGCTCGCGCCGGCCTCGTTCACGCCCACGCCAACGCCGGAGATGATGATGCCGGTATCGCTGGCGGATCCGCCGCCGAAGTTGGCGGAGTTAGCCGCTGCGGCCGCGCCTGCTCCAGCTTGCTGCGCCGTACCGAGCGATGCCGTCAGGCCCAGGCCCGAACCATTGATGGCGTTGATCAATCCTTGCGCGGTATTCGCGTAGGCGGTGCCCTGGCCAACCGTTACCGTTGCGGTATTGGTTGTGGGAGCGCCGGCAGCACCCTGCGTCAGATAGTTGACCTGAATGGAAGTGCTGGTGCCGGAAGCACCGAGGCTATCCCCGAGGTTCGCTTTTACACCGTCGTTGGAAAGGTCGATGAAGACGTTGCTCTGGGTTGCGCCGCTCGAGTAAGCCATGGTGCCGCCCGTGTCGCCCACGGTGCTTGAAGACAATGACGCAATATTCAGATCGTTGATCGATGCGCCTTTTGCCGAAGAGTCGCCGGTGTAGATGCTGGTGTTGGAGCCAAAAACCTGTTGCTGGTTGAACGAGGTCGTGGTGCCGATGTTATTGATTTCTGAAAGGATCGACTGGTATTCCTGGTTCGCAGCCGTATCCTGCGAGTTGTTGAGGGTGCCGTTCGAGGCTTCGGTAGCCAGCGTCACGGCCCGGTTGAGCAGGCTTGTCACTTGCGAGAGAGCACCGTCTGCAACCTGCAACAGGCCTACGCCTTCTGTCGCGTTGGTCTTTGACTGGTTGAGAGCCATCTGGTTGGCCTGCAGGCCATTGACCAGCGAAAGGCCGGCAGCATCATCCGCGCCGGAGTTGATCTTCGATCCGGAAGACAACTGCTGCAGCACGGTTGAAAGGCTGTTGCTTGTGTTGTTGAGGTTGTTCTCAGCATAAACAGCATTGAGATTATTCAAGACACCCAGGGACATGGGGTACTCCTTGTTGGATGCGTTGATTTACAGTCCCTTCCCGCAAGCGCCCCCATTTTTTATTTACCCTGGGTGGCTGTTTCCGGCTCGGGAACCGTCGCATCTTGCCCCTTCTTCGGCATGGCGGTTGTGGACTTTATGGTTCGGGCATTTGTGTCCTGCCTCGTACACTTTCGCCCTGTATTTATTAGTTTTTTAACCTTTTCATAGGCCCGCCGATAACTTCCGCAAAGGAGGTGAACGACGATGATCGAACTTACTCGTCTTAATGGCAATCCGATCGTGCTCAACAGCGATCTCATCAAGACAGCTGAATCATCCCCTGACACCATGCTCACGCTAATTAATGGAGAGAAACTGATTGTGCGCGAGACCTGCGCGCAGGTGACAGAGAAGGTGCTTGCCTATCGCGCGTATCTGCTTACGGTGGTGGCGCGTCGCTTGCCGTACCTTACGGATCTGCAACCGGTGGCTTCCATCTCCAGTCTGAATGAGGCCGGTCAGATCTTCGCTATGAAACAGCGGAACGATTCTTCGCTCGATCACTGAACATCTTCATCGTCATCTCCGCCCTCGCAGAGGAGTAGCTCATGGATAAAGCAAGCATTGGCGGCGTCCTTTTGGCGGTCGTCGGCATTGTCGCCGGCTTATTGCTGGAAGGTGGCAACCTCGGCCAAATCCTGCAGCCGACCGCGGCACTCATTGTGTTTGGCGGAACCATGGGCGCGGTCCTTCTGCAATTCCCTCTGACTACTGTAATTGCCGCGTTCCGCAGCCTGGGCAATGTATTCACCGGCCCGCGTAAACAAAACGATCAACTCATCGGCACTCTGGTTTTGTTCGCTAACAAGGCACGCCGCAATGGAGTGGTCTCACTCGACCAGGATATGCAAACGGTCGAAGATCCCTTCCTCAAACAGTCTCTTATGCTGGCCATCGACGGTACTGAGCCCAGCGAGTTACGCAACATCATGCGGGTCAGCCTCGACTCCACCATGGAGACCGAGGAAAGGCTTCCGATGGTCTTCGAGGCCGCCGGAGGTTTCTCTCCCACCGTGGGCATTCTTGGCGCCGTCCTGGGACTCATACAGGTGATGCAGCATCTCGACAACATTCAGGAAGTAGGCCGGGGCATCGCCGTTGCCTTCGTCGCAACCATTTACGGCGTCGGCGTCGCCAATCTTTTCTTTCTTCCATTTGCGGGGAAGATGCGCATACGTCTACATGAGGTGCACCAGAGCCGCGAGATGATGCTCGAAGGCGTGATCTCCATCCTCGAAGGCATGAATCCGCGCATGCTCGAGGTTAAGCTGGCAGGATTTCTGGATACGACGCGACCCGCCAAAAAGGATCGCGCGGCATGAGCCGGCAGTCGCGCAAGGCCCATTTCAGCCACGATCGCTGGCTGGTTTCCTATGCCGATTTCATCACCCTGCTTTTCGCCTTTTTCGTGGTCCTTTACGCTTCCTCAAAGGCCGATCAAAAGAAGCAGGCGCAGGCAGCTCAATCCATCGAGTCCGCATTTCGGTCTCTAGGTATTTTTGCTGACACCCGACGCAAACCGGAAGGCCCAACCGCGGAACCGGAAGGCGTTGACAAGGCCGTCATCCCGATGAACATCGTCATGGGCGAAGATGTCCTCGCGCCCGCGAGAGTCAAAGACGATCTCGAAAAGATTCATCGCGAACTGCAGCAGAAGTTATCCAACCAGATTGCTCTGCACACGGTTTCGATTCAGATGGGGCACGACGGACTTGTCATTAGTCTGCGAGAAGCGGGGTTCTTCAACTCAGGCTCCGCAACGCCTCATCCGGAGACGTTGGCCACCATGCGCCAAGTGGCGTTAACACTTTCGAAGACGCCCTATGATTTGCGCATCGAAGGCCACACCGACAATATTCCCATCCGCACTGCTGAATTCGACTCCAACTGGGAACTCTCCACCGCCCGCGCAACCGGCATCGCACGAATTCTTCTTGGCCTGAACGCGATGCCGCCCAATCGACTTTCCGCAGCCGGATACGCGGAGTTTCACCCCGTCGCGTCGAATGAAACGCCGGAAGGTCGCGCCGAAAATCGCCGTGTGGATCTTGTCGTATCGCCACGCTCCGCCATAAATCTCTCCGCGCCCAATGTGTCCGCGTCGAGCCTATCCGAATCAGTTGGTGTATGGCACAAGATCACCGACGACAAGTAGCATGGGATTCGCGAAGGTCTTTCGCTCGAATCAAGTTAAGGGTTTTAGATCGCCTAACACTGTCGGAATCAGCTCCGATACGGTCGGATGAATATGCATCGCGCGCTGCAGCGTGGTGTATGAGCTTCCCGAATACATGACATCGAGTATGCAGTGAATCGCCTCGTCCCCGCCCGTTCCCAGCATTGCCGCGCCAAGAATCTTCTTGCTCTCTGCATCAACAAGCACCTTCATAAAGCCCTTGCTTTCGCCCTTCTCCACCGCTCTTCCGACCTTGGTCATGGGACGGGTGCCGATCAACGCGGGCTTCCCTGTCCTCCTCACTTCCGCTTCCGTCATTCCAATCTGGCCCAGCGGCGGATCGATATAGAGCGCATGCGCCTGAATCCGGTCGCTCACTCGCCTGGGGTCGTGATTCAGGAGATTTGCCGCAACAATTTCGAAATCGTTGTAAGAAGTATGCGTGAACGCGCCTCTGCCGTTGCAGTCCCCCATCGCCCAGATGCCGGGCACGTTCGTTCGCAATTCATCATCCACAAGAATGTACCCGCGCTCGTCCGTCTGCACTCCTGCCTTCTCGAGCCCAAGATCGTCGGTGTTGGGTCTGCGCCCAACCGCCAGCAGCACATGCGATGCGTGCACCTTGGGATCGCCCGCATCGCAGTGCGTATGGACGAAAGCGCCCTGCTCGGCCGGCTCAAATGCGATACACTCCGCGTCAAGACGGAGATCAATCCCTTCCGACTCCAGAATCTCTTTCACTGCTGCCGAAATGTCCTCATCTTCGTGCATGATGAGGCGCGAACTTTTTTCGACGATAGTTACCTTGCTGCCAAACCGCCGAAACATCTGCGCAAATTCGAGGCCCACATAGCTGCCCCCGACAACAACCAGGTGCTCCGGCAGTTCATCTAGTTCCAGGATCGTAGAATTCGTGAGGTAAGGGATCTCGTTCACGCCGCGCATATCCGGGACAACTGCACGGCCTCCCACGTTTATGAAGATCCTGTCAGCGCCAATGATTTCCGAATCGACCTGGATCTCATGACTCGAAACAAACCGGGCCGGAGCATGGAAAACTGTGCACTTCTCCATCCCGCGCAACCACTTTTCGATTCCATCGCGTGACTTGGCCAGAATCGCTTTTTTGCGCGCCTTTACTTCCTTCATGTCCACCTGAATCGATCCCTGAATGCGGACTCCAAAATCGCTTGCGCGCCGCGCCATGTGTGCTGCGTATGCGCTGGCCACCATGGTCTTGGTCGGAATGCACCCGGTGTTGACACAGGTGCCCCCGAACAGTTTTCGTTCAATGAGAGCGACGGTCTGGCCCGCTTGCGTCAAGCGTCCCGCGAGCGGCGGACCCGCCTGCCCCGCGCCGATAATGATGGAGTCAAAGTGACGGCTCATAATCCCCCTGCAAATTTCAGACTGCGTGCACAGTCGGAGTTGTGCACGCGGTAATCAATTCTTCAGATGCTTCCAGCCGGTCTTGTGTCTTAGCTTTCTTACCGTTGCGGGCAACATGTCTCGCGAAACAACCGGTTACCACTCCCTATTCAACTCCGAGCACCTTCACAATCACCCGCTTTCGCCGCTGCCCGTCGAACTCCGCATAGAAGACTCTCTGCCACGTACCCAAATCCAGCATGCCGTTGGTCACCGGCAGCGTGGTCTCATGATGCAGCAGCAGCGACTTCAAGTGCGCATCGCCGTTGTCCTCGCCAGTCTGATGATGCTTGTAGTCAGGACGCGCAGGTGCAAGTTCCTCCAGCCACTTGCCAATGTCCTCAATCAATCCGTTCTCGAGATCGTTCACATACACAGCCGCCGTAATATGCATTGGCGAAACGAAGCACAGTCCATCCCGCACTCCGCTTCGCCGCACAATCTGATCTACCTGATCGGTGATGTGGACCATCTCCCGCCGCTTTTTGGTTTCAAATACCAGGTACTCTGTAAAACTCTTCATTGCAGCCTCCCGGCATGGATTGCCGCCTTTGAATAGACACGAAATCGAGAAGTATCTCTATTCCGGAATGTATAGAGATGGCACGAGTCTAGTTGCAAGCCTCTGTAAGGTTCTCAAGAGCTCTTGATTGATTGGGAGTTCCACGTGTGAAAACAGGTCGACCATCTCCAACACAGCCTCGAATGCGCTCTTCAACACCGGATTCTTCAGAGCTTGTCTTCGCCAAGCATCCTCTTCGGGAGAGGATCCTAAATCCAGGTAGCCGGTCTGCTGTTCGCACAACGTAACGATAACTGGATCGAGTGCAAATTCAACCCAAGCAGGTTCGATGCTCTGTTCCGGATCGGAAGCACGCACTGCCGCGTCTACGCATATCGCTACATCCATTGCAAACGACACTTCCGGAGTCTCAAACTGATCTTCGTTTGGAGTGACCTTGGAAATTGATTCCAGCATGCTCTCGTTATCTCTCGGGACATCAGATTTCTCCTCGGCATACGCAAATGCGGCATCCAGCGCGGCATCCAGAACCGCAACATCTCCCCAACGATTGTTGTCGGAAAATCGGACGTAGATGGGGAGCATAGCCGCTCCGATGCTGCCATAAAAGGCGGCCAGGTTGGGTCGTGAAAGCCGCGCTACTCTCGATTGAAGCAGATCGAGCCCTTCATCCAGGGACAGTGATTCGAAACTAACCGACTTCAATTTCTCAACCTCCGCTCCTTCGATCGCAGCCTGAGGACCACAAGGGGGATACCAGTCCATCTCCACGCCTTTGGGAGAAAGCGTGGGAATCAGTGCTCTAACATCTATATCCTAAAGATAGCCGTGACCGAATCCAACACCCACACCGCCGAATTACTCAACCAGCGCGCCCTTGATCTGCTCGCCTCCGGTCAACCGGCCGAAGCAGCCAACTCCTTTCGCGCCGCCATTGCAGCGGGCCCGGAGAAATCCGAGGCGCAGATTGAAGCCCATCACGGCCTGGTTCGCGCCTTGCGTGACGCGGGTCAACTTGAGCAATCCATCGCAGCCGCGCTCGCTTTGACCGCCATTACGCCGGCCGACCCGCTGGCCCACACTGCGCTGTCAATCTCTCTGCAGCGCGCCGGTCATGTGCCACAGGCTGAGGCTGCGGCCGCCCGCGCCCGCATCCTCGAGTGGAAACTGCAACTCCTGTCTCCGCTCGCAGAGGACTCCCGGCCGTGAAGGCCAGCCCCAGCCCCGCTGAGCGGCTCCGTTCCATGCACGATCTTCTGGTCGCAACCTATGGCCCGCAACATTGGTGGCCCGCCGACACACCATTTGAAGTGATCCTGGGTGCCTATCTCACGCAAAACACCGCATGGAAAGCCGTCGAGCGCTCCCTCGCCAACCTGCGCAACGCCGGCGCGCTCACCCTCAATGGCTTGCGCGTAATCTCTACCACGGAATTGCAGGCCCTCATTCGCCCTTCCGGCTTCCCCACGCGCAAAGCGCCGGCTCTCAAGGCATTCGTAGCCATGCTCGACGCAGAGTTTGGCGGCTCGCTGGACACTCTCGCAGCTACTCCAACAGCCATCCTTCGCGCGCGTCTTCTCGCACTGGCCGGCGCCGGCCCGGAAACCGCCGACGCCATCCTGCTCTATGCGCTCCACCATCCCGTTCCCGTTGCAGACGAGTATCTGCGACGCATCGCCGAGCGCCATCAGCTCATCGTTCCGCCGCCGGGCCGCAATCGCAAAGGATATGAAGCACTGGCAGAACTAACCCGCCAAGCCTTCGCAGCGGATCCATCAGCCCCTACGACCGCAAGCGCTGCCTTCTTCAATGAGTTTCACGCCGTCGTCGTGGCCGTTGGCAAGTCGCACTGCGGGGCGGTCCCGCACTGCCATGGCTGCCCGCTTGCCGATGATCTTCGATGGATAGGTTTGTCCGAAATTAAATTGCCGATGCCTGTGAAGAATTAGCGCAAGGATTGAGCGAATGTATCCGTCAATTGATCCCCAGGTATTGCACCTGGAGCGCCGTGCAGTCGTCCTGCGCCTGGTTGTGTGCCTGAAATTGCGCCACATGTTCCAGAATGTCCTCGATTTCTGGCAAATGCGCGATGCGGTCCAATCCCTCATCGCCAAGCGCTTCGCCGGCCTCGTTCTCTGCTTCCACCAAGCCGTCTGTCACCAGCAAAAGCCGATCCCCGGCATGCAGCTTGAAATGCCCCGAGTAATACGTCACATCCGGTAGCAATCCAACCACCGTGTTGCTCTCAGAGAGCCGCTCGCGCATATCGCCCCGCACAAGGACCGGGGCAATATGTCCGCAGTTCAAATACTCCAGTCGCCCATCCTTGTAGAGCTTAAGCAGTACGAGCGTCGCGTATTTCCCCACGCTTCGTCCAAACAAGAATTGGTTCAACTGCACGGCAATCTCCGGCAGGCTCTGCTGTGAAAGCAGCTGGGCGTGAATAATTCCCTGCAGCGTGGCTGCCACAATGGCTGCCGCAACGCCTTTGCCGGAGACGTCAGCAATGCCAGCGCAGAGGCAGTCGTCCAGGGCAACCGCATTGAAGAAGTCTCCGCCCACTTCCAGGCACGGAATCATTTTGGCCTGCAGTGCCGCCCACGGCAGCACCGGGAGCGCAATGCTCATGAGCCCGCTTTGGATTTTTGCCGCCACGGCAAGTTCTTCGCGCGCCCGCCGAGCTTCGTTTTCCGCCTCCGCCAGCAGCGCGTTATGCAGCAACGCGGCCGCTTCGGTGGCGATCGTATCCAGCAGTTGGTGATCCACCTCGCTCAAGTGGCCTGGGCCAATCTGGCTATCCAGATACAGCAAGCCCAGGAGGGTACTCTTGCCGCTTCCCATGTCCCGCTTGCGCAGCGGAATGCAATACACGCTCCGGATGCGGTTCGATATCACGCTGTCCCATGCCGACGCGGCCTCGTCCCTCAACGTGTCTCGAACGGAGAACTTCGAGCCGCTCTCAATCGCTGCCTGCATCGCTCGCCGGGATACGGTCCCATCCTCTTCAATCAGTTTTCCGTCGGCATTTAACCCGCGCGCCAGTTTCATCTCATCGCCTTCCATCAGGAAAACGAATCCCCGTTCCACGCCGGTAATCTGCAGCGTGAGTTGCAAAAGGGTGGTCAGAATTTCGCCGATCGCCCCCCCCGCATTCAATTGCCGTGCCGCGCTGAGCAGCCAGCTTAGCTTGCCAATCTCGCCGGTCGTCGGACGCGCCGCGTCCGCAGCAGGTGTCAACTCATGAAACGACGAAAGCAGCTCGCTCACCATTGTGTGGTGGGGGTCTGTGCTATTCCGAGTGCCTGCTGTCGATCGAAAATGCAGCTTCAGCGCAACGAGGGAGCCAAGTTGAAGCACATCGCCGTCTTTGAGCGCTGTCTTCTCAATCCGCTCCCCATTCAGAAAACTCCCGTGCGTGCTGCCCTGGTCCAACACCTGATACACACCGTTTTCCCGCGTGATCAAGACGTGCTTGCGCGAGATGCGAGGATCCTTCAGCACCAGGTCCTGACCCGCCGAGCGACCGATCGATGTGGAATCGCGATCGAGCTCGAAGGAATGGTCTCCGTCGGCGTCGGTGTAGTTCAGGGTCGGGTTCGGGAGAGCAAGACTCATCGGGGCCATATCGACTGTTGCCAATATAGCTAATTCAGAAGAGTTATGGAGATTCCTGGACCGGGCTCAAACTGTTTGTCCCGCAATTGCCTCGGCCGCATCGGCTTCAAAGTTCGGCATAAACCCCAGGTGCCGCCAAAAATCCTCCATCAGAGCCACCGTCTCCGGCGTGGTGTGCGATGTGGTTCGGAGCAGAATGGCTGATCCTGGATTCGCTGCCAGGCTGCTGGCTTCGGCTGCAATCGCAATGCACTTGTCCGCGCGATAGGTACAGGCCGCCAGGTCCGCGATCGAAAGCCGCGTGGTCGGCGTGGCCAGCACGGTGCGTGGCGGAGCCATCCGATCAAGCAGGCAGAAAATCTCAAGCTTCGATTCCAGCTCATCCGGCACGCAGTCAATCGCCAGGTCCGCCTCGCGCACTGCGTCCTCAATGGTGGATACGAAAGCAACGTTGGGCAGTGCTTCAGCGCTGAGCTCGGCACGCAGCGCTTCCCGCGCGTGATGCAGATTGGTCGGCATCACGTCTTCAAGCAACACACGGAAGCCCGCTCGCGCCGCGCTCAGCGCGAGCCATCGGCCCAGAGGGCCGGCTCCGATAATTGCAACTGTCAGCAAGGGAACGGCTTATTCAGGCAACAGCGCGCGCGCCACATCCTCGGCGTTGGGGCGGGACTGCAACAGGTGCTCGGCCACGCGTGCGCGCTCGTCGGCAGTAAGGATTGGGATGGTCGCCAGCACCCGGCGCAGGGTCACGGCTGTGTCGTCAATGTAATTCATAAGGCGGATAGCTTCTCCGGAGAGCGGCATGGGTTTCCTCGGTGTTTGAAGTTCTCACCCATTGTAGGCGTTCAGGTGGGACCGGGGAAAGCACCGCGCGGGGTGAATCAACACCGGAATTTCCTTGAACCCCGATTCTTTTAGAGCTACCGTAGTCGGAACGCTCCACCTTCTGCTGAAGCCCAATGCATCCTCCCCGCACGAAAGGAACTCCCCCTATGCCTTCCCCCCTTCTGGCGAACGATTCCGCACACACTACACCAAGTTCCAAGACCGCCGCAGACCCCGACGAAGATCCTACTCCCGCGGGAAAATACCGTAAGTCCATCCTCGCCGCCCTTGGTACCCTCCAGATTGCCGGCGTCCTCGCCGGGTCCGGCTTCATTGTTAAATTCGCCAGGGAAGACTTTCTCGGCGTCTCGTCCGGCAACTGGACTGTGTCCGATCTCGGAATGCTGGCCGGATCCTTTGCTCTGAACAGTGCCACCCTCATGTGCCAGTACGTTTTTCATGCCTTCGTCATCATTCCGCTCGTGCTCATCCTCGGTGGCTACGTCTATGCGCAGAGCCGCTTCCAACGCTCGAAACCGCGCATGGTCGAAGGCTTGCATCTGGCTGGTTATGTTGTCCTTGCTGTTATCCTTGGCGCTGTCTTCCGCGTGGAGCAGGCCCCGACTCTCTATCTCCACGATTTCCTGATCACGAGCCCCAAGAACCAACCCAATATCTCCCAGCAAACTCCGGACTACAGGCAAACGAATAACCTGGTCCGGCTCATCTTCGGTTCCCGCATCAAGGATGATCCAACCCGCAGCATCGATTTCCCCATTCTGAACGATTTCCGCCTCACCCCCCAAAGCGCTTACGACGTCCTAAATGCGCAGTTCGCCCGTTCCCTGCTTATTTGCCTCGTCGCCTGGAACTTCCTTTTCACCACCGAAAGAAGAGGGCGCTTCAAAGTGCACGGAGCTGCCATCGTCACCGTCTTCGTGCTGCTTCTCCTCGTCGTCACCGTCATGGTTCCTTACACCTATGGGAAACTGATTCATTCCACTGATTTCCCCTCCGCGACCGTGGAATACAAGGGCAACGCGGAGGATTCGAAAGACAACGGCATAAAGCACCTTGAGGGTCCGCTCCTCTTTCAGAACGATCAGACCATCGCCATCCTTTGGGCAAAGGAAGGAAAAACCGCCGTCGTTTATATTCCTGCATCGGCGGTGTTGATGATGCGGCTTCACGGCTCGGTGGACGCTCTCACCTACGTTCTGGGACGCCAGGCATTGCCCAAGCCCCTGCCGCCTCTCAACTAGCGTCTTGAGAGCTGTTGCTCAAATGAGCATTTCCCTGCGCCTCTCCAACGCTACAATCTCGGCATGGATAAGTCGGCGGAAGAAATCGCGCACCTTTTCGTGCGGGCAATCAACAGGCAGGATGTGAACGGGCTCGCGGATTTGATGACCCGGGATCACCGCTTTGTCGATTCGCTGGGCAATGTCGTGTTGGGACAGGAAAATGCCCGCCAGGGTTGGATGGGCTATTTCAGCATCGTTCCCGATTACTCCATCACCATCCAGGAGAACTATGGAACCGGGCCGGTCGTTATCATGTTCGGCACGGCAAAAGGAACGTATGTGCCTCCAACCCCTCCGCCGGCCGAGCCGTCCTATTATCGAGCAGCGCAGTCGAAGACCGCGGAAGAACCCGACACGCAGCTCAATCCGGAAAATGAGTGGAAGACCCCAGCCGCTTTCCGCGTGCTCGTCGAGGATGGACGCGTGGCTGAGTGGCGCGTCTACGCCGACAACGAACCGATCCGCGAAGTAATGAAGAAAAATCTGAATAAGTAGCTGCGCACAAGATAACTACTCGGCACTTGGGTTGGATCCAGATATTCCCTTTGCAAAAACAGCAAACCCCACTTATGGCTAAGTGAGGTCATAACTCGCATATAAATCACGTCCCGAGTTGCTGGTCCCAACCTTCAGCACTTTGCACCGCTCAGAAATTGCTTTCTGCTCGACACTTGCATCCTGTGCTATACACGGAGTACTCCGTGGTTGACACCGAATGCCTGCGTTGGCCGCGGATTACTCCGTGATCAACACTTTAGCGCTTTGCCCCGTTCACGAATTGCTTCGTGCTCGACACTTGGCCTTCCGCGCCGTGCCCGGATTGCTCCTGGCTCTTTGCTTCCCGCCCTGCATTGAACCCGGATTGCTCCGCGTCCAACCCTTTCGCTCTGTTCCAGGCCCGGATTGCTCCGTGCCCTTCCATTCGCGTTTCGCCCCGTTCGCAAATTGCTCTGCGATCGTCGCTTGGCCTTCGTCTACTGCCCGGAGCGCTCCGTGCTGTTGACGTTTGCCCGGAATTGCTCGCCGATTGCTCGGTGTGCAACCCTTTGCGCTTCGCACCGTTCACGAATTACTTCGTGATCGACACTTGACCTTCCGCCTCCAGCTCAGATTGCTCCGCGCCTTCGGCTTCCCGCCCTGCTTTGCCCGCCGATTGCTCGGCGCTCATCGCTTGGCTCTCCCTGCCTGTCATGGATTGCTCCATCTCCGGCAAGGATTGCTCGCTCCGTTCACAGATTACTCCGTGAACGACACTTGACGTTTACATAACTCACTTGGATTGCTCCATGTTAGTTACTTAGCGTCCGGTGTTGAACTCGGATTACTCCGCGCTCAACACTTAGTGCTTCCCTTTGGGGCCAGTAGTAAGTTCGTTCAAATCCACGAAGTGAAGAAGCTCAAACTTACTTAGCAACCCGGAATGAAAGTAACTATGCTCTTTCTCGTTTCTTGATGTCAATTGTTAATTTTGTGGAAATCATACCGTTTAAGTGGAAATCTTCTTGACATTGAAGTTTGTTAGTCAGTTTGGCTTTTTGAGGAAGATAGCAGCGATCCACTTTGGCCTCTGGCAGGTGCAATCGCCAACCCTGCGCCGCGCCCGCAAGCTATTGATACAAAATATAGATGCGGCTTCTCCCCGTACGGCGCCGCTTAGCGCATGTAAACGAAGATCGCTACCCCAATCAACATCAGGTTGAACCCTGCGTGAGCCGCCACAGCAGTCCAAAGAGTGCCCGTGTATAGCCGAATCAGTGTAAACAGCAGGCCCAGCCCTGTGAAAAGCGCCAGTGCGATTCCGCCGGAAACAAGGTGAATGTGGAGTCCTGCGGCATCCGACCAAATGGCATGGAAATAGAGATAGGTGATTCCGAAGCTCGCACAGTTGACCGCGGTCGCAACATAGGGGTTCCAACTGCGCGTAAATGCCGTTTGGATGAACCCGCGAAACAGAATCTCATCGGCAAGTGGGGCAAACAAGATCGCCGGCACAGCGAAAAGCGCAAAGACCCCGATGGGGGGCATCACACCGCGCAGTTCGATCAACCGCAGATAGTCACGCAGGGTCACGCACCAGTTTTCCGGCGAGTCGCCGTAAAGCACCATGCCGAGTCCAAATGTGATCAGGCCGTAGGCAGCTCCGGCCAGCGCTGCGAGCGCCATATTTGCAGCCGTCGCGCCCCGTTCATGGAGTCCGATCTGGTAGCGTCCATTGGTTGTAAGGATTACAAACGGGGCAAACCAAGCGCCTGCGTACTGGAGGAAGAAGAGCGCCTGCGCGGGATACGGGCTGAACACTGCAACATAGCGAACGCCGCCCAGCAAAATCATAAGCAACAGCGAAACAACCCAGGACGGGCCGAACGTGCGGGTCCAGAATGGCTTGAGAAATGCGGACCGGTCAGTATTCGAAGACGACTGGTCAGCGTTCATTGAGCCGGATCCTCGAGTTGCGGAATGTTCCCAACAGGGTCGATTGTCTCCCCGTCGCGGTTATGAGTCAATGCCTACCTGAAAGCCTGGTGACGCGAAGGAGTGTGCCCGACGCAGCAAGGCGGCCCACCCTCCCACAAGGACTGGACCGCCCGTTTGCATTCCGGAGTATCTTGAGTCGCCTCCCGGAAATCCTTTATTGCATCAACGAGTGCCTCATCATGAGCGTTCCTTCTCGGCCGACGACGCTCAACAGTCTGCCGGTCGCCGATTTGTAGGGTTATTAAGGACTCTTGAAGCAAGGCCGCCGGCAGCCGCAATTGTTGTCTGACGCCAGTTTGGATCGCCTCCGCCGACAGGCTGATCGGCCCTCGCCAATTCTTCGATCCAGTCAAGAGCTGCCCGCATGGCTTCCTCTGGACCGTACATTTCAAATACAGCTTCGTAAAATGCTGCTAGTTCCCGCTGTGCCTTTGCATGGACCTCAGCATCGGATGAGAAAGATACCTGACGGGCATGAAGACTCGAAGCCACTCTTCTTTCACGCATGACAGTGGATACCCCTTTCATCCCACGGGACGGAATTACCTGACTGGGCCGGCGTTTCTTTTCCTTGAAATCATCGATCCAGCGGTGGATAAGCACCGCGGGCTTGCAACTGCAAAGTGTGCCGAAGTGACAATCGCTCGTTTTTGACTTATTCACGGAATTCCTTTCTTTCCATCCGAATTGCGTATTTAAGCGACCTACAACGTGCGCTTGAAGAGGGGCGTTGCCAGCAGGAGCGTGGCAATGCCAAACGTGAACAAGTACAGCAGGTCAAATCGAATTGCCTCAAAGCCGCCGTCCTTCAGAAGCACCGCTTTGAACCCGTGAACGCAGTAAGTAAATGGGTCCACGACAGCAATTGCCTGCAACCACTTCGGGAAAGCCGAGACCGGAAAAACTGCGCCGGATGGGAAAAACAGCAGCGTGTTCAGAACGCCGAACATTGCGCGTGGCACAAGCGGATCGTCCACCCGAACCATCATCAGAAACATCATGCCGTTGAAGGCGAGTGACGTGGCTACGATCATCAGGAAGAGCTCAATGTCCGCTACCGGATTGAAGATCACGCCAAGTCCGGCGATCAGAGATCCAATCACCGTAAGACTGATACCGGCCATCACCGCCTTCGCGGCGCCCGCCAGGTTCAGTCCCATCACTAACTCAAGCTTAGTGATTGGAGTTACAAGATAGCCCTCGTGGACTCCCCGGGCCTTGTCGTCGATGTATAACATTCCGCCGCCGATCATCACCGAGATATACATCGACAGCGAGATTGTGCCGGCCAGCAAAAACTTCATATACGAAACGTAGGGATACAGCTCCACAAACTGCAGCGCGATGCTCGTAATCAAGCGTGGTTGAATTACAGGAGCATTCAGCGCCACAACCAGCGATTGCATCTCGGACTCGATGCTGGAACTGGTGAACTGGTCGGAGTTGTCGACTACCAGGCCCAGCTTCGGCGCATCCTGCGCATACACCCGGCGCGAGTATTGCGCTGGGATAATAATGGCGGCATCGATCTTGCCAGTCTGCACGTCGTTGCGCGCACTTCCTTCATCGCTGTAGTTGACCGTGGTAAACGTAGCAATGTTGACGGCAATTGCCGCGCAGGCCTCGCGGATCCTGACCGCCTGCGGGCCATGATCGTAATCCACAATGGCGACTTTCGCACCGCGGATCTTGCCGCCGTACGCGTTCCCCAGGATGATCAACTGCACAATCGGCAGCATCATGGACATGATCATCAGGACCGGGGAGCGGAAAAACTTGCGCATCTCGCGCTCGAAAATTGCGAACATCCTGTTCATTGCTGATCTCCCGGACGGGGCGGCATGGTAAAGGCGTGCGCCTTCACTTGCTCATCGCGAAGCTGACGGCCCGTGTAGTGTACAAATACATCGTCCAGAGTAGTGTTCTGAACACTAAGTGACGTAAGTGTTTCGCCCAGTTGTGCGGCTAACTCAACTAACTGCATCGTGGTCTTCGAACCGGACGAAGTTAGAACCCTGTAGAATCCGGCGGACTCGGCCTGTACACTGGTAACTCCCTCCAGGCCCTCAAGCCGCTCCTTCCATTGCTCCGTCTCGCGGTCGAAGTGAACCTCCACCACGTTCGCGCCCGGCACGCTTTGCTTCAGCTCAATCGGCGTGCCCAGCGCAACCAGCGTTCCGTGATCCACAATGGCTATGCGGTCGCAGAGCTTGTCCGCTTCTTCCATGTAATGCGTCGTAATCAGCATTGTGAGGTTGCGCGTCTTCCGCAGATTGTCCAGCATCTCCCACACCGCAATGCGCGAAACGGGATCGAGGCCAGTCGTTGGTTCGTCGAGAAAAAATATGTGCGGATTGTGAACCAGCCCGCGGGCGATCTCAAGACGCCGGCGCATGCCGCCTGACAATGTCTTAGTCTGCGCTCCGCGCCACTTCACCAGGTCGACAGCTTCAAGCACCTCCAGAATGTTCTTCTCGCGCTGCGCTTTGGGAACACTGTAGAGCTTGGCGTAGATGCTGAGGTTCTCTTCGACGGTTAAATCCTGATCGCTTGTCAGCGCCTGCGGAATCACGCCGATTCTGCGCCGTACCGCGTCTGGATCGCTGGCCACGTCAAAGCCACCTACACGTGCATGGCCGCTCGTGATGGGAACCAGCGTGGTCATCATCCTGATCAGCGTGCTCTTTCCTGCGCCGTTGGGCCCGAGAAGGCCGAAGATCTCTCCCTCGGCCACCTGGAAGCTCACGCCCTTGACGGCTTCAAAGGTGCCATAGCGCTTCGCAATGTTTTCCACCGCGATAGCCGGAATGGAGTCGCTCGCCATTCCCGGATTGTTTGTCGCTGGACCTGTCACGGTTTCACCAGCTTGCTCTTCGGCACAAACACGTTAGCCATCATGCCCGGCACAAACTGCTCGCCTGGGTTATCGATCAGCAGCTTGATCTGCACCGTCTGAATGTCACGCTTCGGGCCGCCGTTGATGTCGCGCTGCGTGGCAAAGTCAGCTTCTGATGCCTTGGAGATCACCTTTCCCTGCACTTCTCTGCCTGAGGGCATCACTACGCGCAATTGGTCGCCGAGTTGCACCGCGTCCGCCTGCGTTTCAGGCAGCGGCGCATACACCCAGGTTTGCGTCAGGTCCATGATGGTCACAATCGCCGCGCCCATCCCCACCACTTCGCCCTGCCGCGCCGCACGCACATTCACGCGCCCGCTCACGGGCGCGAACACCTGCGAGTAGCCCACTTCGACCTTCGCCTGCTCGGCAAGCGCCTGAGCGTTTTGCACTTGGCCGCGCGTCTCATCCACGGTCCGCGCTGCCACCTTGGCCAGCAGTTCATGCGCACGCGCCTGCCGTAGCGATGCCTCCGCGGCTGCTACGGTGCCTTTCGCCGCCTCTACCGCAGCCTTCGCAGCGTCAAGGCTCGTTGCTGCGTCGTCTTTGGCCTGCTCGCTCATGATGCCCTGCTGCGCCAACGCGACTGTGCGGCTGGTGTCCGCCTGCTGATGCGCCAAATTGGCTTGAGCCTGCGCGAGCGAAGCCTTCGCCGCCGCCACTTGTGCGTCTGCGTTCACGGTTGCGCTGCCTGTTTCACCCCGATCCTGTTGCTCGGTCTCCTGGCTCTCTGACAGCTTCCACTTCTGGCTTGCGGCCGTGGCTTCGGCGGCCTTGCGAGCGGCCTGCAGATCGTCGCTCTCAATCACCGCGATCAACTGGCCGGCTTTGACTTCCTGGCCTTCATCCACCGTCAGCGTCTGAATGCGTCCGGGAATCCTGGCGCTTACAAGCACTTCGTTGGCGTCTACGGTGCCAATCAACTCCAGATCGCTGGAGCGATGGGTGGTCGTCAGATACCAAGCCAGCGACCCGGCGGTCAGCACACCTAAAATCATGAAAACTCGATTGCGTGCGTTCACTTTTGCCTCACTTCATCTGTCTTTCTTACGTCAATTCCGTGTCGCTGGTTACCGTGTTTGCCGGATCCAAGTCCATGCGCTTCGCGCGGTGCCGGCTCCGGCATAGGAGTTGTCGCCAGAACGCGCGCAGCCACCCGCGCACCATGTTCCCGATCGTTGAATATTGTCTTGCCCAAGTACTCAACCGCCGCCTTGCGCCGATGCTCCAGCGTCGACCGCTCAAACAGATCTCTGCCCGTCAGCAGGCCCACCACCGGCGCCGAAAGGAAGTAGAAAACGTTGGCGCCAAGAGCCGCGTACATGATCTGCCACGCATCCACATCCACCAGTTCCTGGGACGCTCGCCCCTCTTGGTAGACTGCTTCAACTCGACCCATCATCGGGCGAAACACCTTCTCCACAAGGGGAGCCGAGTTCTCCTCGCCCTCGCGCAGCCGCATCATCTCCTGCTGCATCAGGCTCTGAAAGGCCCGCTGGGAGTGAATCCGATCAAAATGATTGAGCGCAAACTGGACCAGCCGCTCGCCGGCAGAGCAATCGGCTTCAATGGCCGCCATGCTGCTGGTTACTACGCGCGCAGCTACTGATTCAAGGGCCGCGTCATAGAGCGCCTGCTTGCTTTGGAAGTAATAGTAAAGAAGAGCTTTATTCACGCTGGCCGCTTCGGCGATTTGTTCGGTGCGCGCACCGGCCAAACCATTCGCACTGAACTCATTGACCGCGGCATCCAAAATGCGCGCCCTGGTCTGGTCCGCACGGTCTGCCTGCGTTCGGGATGGAGTTGTGTTCATCATTTTTAACTAACCGGTTAGTTTTTAACTAACTGGTTAGTAAATTAAACTTCCGCAGTCAAGAATGCAAGGGCTTTCCAGAAAAAATCCGTGAATATTGGTCGAAGTCCGTTCAAGTCGCAGCTTAGTTGTTGCGAAGCGCCACCATCGGGTTAATGCGTGATGCCCGGCGCGCGGGCAGGTACCCGGCAAATAGAGCCACTATCCCGATCAAAACGACCATGCCGCCAAACGCGATCGGGTCACTCGGCGCCGTGTTGAAGAGGAGCGCGGCAATGGCTCTCGACACCAGCAGAGACGCAACAGCGCCCACGCCAATTCCAATCGCCGCCAGTCGCAGGGTTCTGGAGAGGACGCTGCCAACGACAATGGATCGGGACGCGCCGAGGGCCATGCGGATGCCTATTTCCTGCGTGCGCTGGGTGACAGAGTAGGAGATGACGCCGTAGATGCCGAGCGCCGCCAGCATGATCCCGAGCGTGGCAAAGGCCGCCACCAGCAGCATGAAGAACTGGCGCGACGAGTTGGCGTGGGTAACCAGCGACTGGATGGGTTTGAACTCGGCGACCGGCTGTTTCGGGTTGATGTCGCGCAGGGTGCGGAGGACGCTGCCGGCCAGGCTCGCCGGCGGCAGCGTGGTGCGGATGACGAGGTCTGCGCCGGTTGGGCTTGCCTGGATGAACGGGTAGTAGATTTGCCAACCGGTATCTCCCTCGGTGGTCTCCTCGTGGACGTCATCCACCACGCCCACGATCTGCGAGCCGTTGCCGCCAGTGTCGAGCATCTGGCCAATGGCGTTGCCATTGGGCCAATGGGCCAATCCGGCCAGATAATTGGCCAGGGCCTTGTTGATCATGACAACATTCTGGCTCTTGGGTCCGTCGTCCCAGGTAAAGTCGCGACCTTGGATGCGGGTGCCCATGGCGCGCAGATAGCCGGGAGTGACGACATAGACGAGCGGCGATCCGGGGCTTTGGTCGGGATGCTTCACGCCCTTGGGCCACGGCATTCCCCAGGCACGATTCTGGCCGAGCGGCAGGTAGTCGCTAATGCCGGCTGCCTCAACGCCGGGAATCGCGCTGACGCGGGCGATCACCTCCTGAAAGATGGCGCCGCGCTTTTGAGCGCTTAGCGAACCGTCTTTATCTCCAGGCACGCTGTCGTCGTAATCCACTTTGACGGCGGCCGCGCGTGCGGGCTGGAATCCGAGGTCGACATCGAGGACGCGGAGAAAGCTGCGCAACAGCAGGCCCGCGCCGACCAGCAATACACAAGCCAGGGCCACCTCGGAAACAACGAGGATGGACCGGATGCGGTCGTGTTTCCGGCTCTGTCCCGAGCCCAGGCCGGAGTCTTTGAGCGTCTCGTAAAGACTGCCGCCGGTCATGCGTAGTCCCGGTACGAGTCCGAAGAGCACGGCCGCAAAGATGGCGATCAGCACCGTCCACGCGAGAGCTGCGCCGTCGATGTGCAAGGTGCTCAGCAGCGGCAGGGCGACGGCTCCCTGATGCGCGAACCAGGAGACGAGGATGTAGGCGAGGCCGAGACCGAGGACGGCGCCGGAGAGCGACAGAATGAGACTTTCAGTAAGCAGTTGGCGCACGATGCGAAAGCGGCTTGCGCCCAGAGCGCCACGCATGGCGAACTCTTTGGAGCGCGAAGCGGCGCGGGCCAGCAGCAGGTTCGACAGATTGACGCACGCGATCAGCAGGATGGTGCCAACAGCCGCCCAGAGGACGACGAGCGATCTGTGCAACTTGCCGCTGACGTGGTCCTTAAGAAGAATGGGAACGACCCCGCCTTGCCCGTTTTTTCGCGCATAGGAGCCACAGGACAGGGGACGGTTGTTATTCCAGCACATGTGGGGCGCGGCAGCCTCGGCATCTTCCTGGGCCTGGGCAAGCGTCACTCCCGGCTTCACGCGGCCGATCATGGTGATGATGTTTCCCCAATTGCGGGGCGGACCGTAGAGGTTGAGGGGCGTGATGGCGTCAATCTTTGCGCCGGGAGAAAACACCGCGCCAAAGTCGAAGCTCTGAGGCAGTACTCCAATGATGGTGGTCTGTGTGCCATTCATGTCGAAGGCTTTTCCCACAATGTCGGGATCGGCGTTGAATTGCGTCTTCCACCAGGCATCGGTGATGAGGATGACGGGGGCTGCGCCATTCAGCCCATCTTCAGGCCGGAACACGCGGCCCATGGCCGGCTCCACGCCGAGGAGATGAAAAAAGTTTGCGATGACATCGATGCTGGTTGCGGGAATGGGAGCGCCACCGCGGTTCAGGCTGAGGTTGCCCGGGCCGGAGAAGGCAAAGTATCCCGTCACATCCTGAAATGAATGAGAGTACATGCGGAATTCGTCGTAGGCGTCGGTGGAATAGGTGGCGCACGACTGGCCACACTTTGTCGGAGGCGGCGCAATCCACATCAGGCGGTCCGAATCCCGGAAGGGCAACGGCCGCAGCAGCAGGGTGTTCACCACGCTGAACACAGCAACGTTGGCGCCGATGCCAAGCGCAAGAATCAGAATGGCGACAAGCGTGAAGCCGCGATCGCGGCTGAGGGAGCGGAGAGTGTAGCGGAAATCCTGCAGAAGAATATCGAGATTCATAAGTCCTCGCGCTTCGCGATGTTGGTCTTTCGCCATGTCGAGTCCGCCAAAGCGGATCATTGCCTGCCTACGGGCTTCCACGGCGCTGAGTCCGCGCTGCAGGTTCTCTTCGATTGCCATTTCCAGGTGTGCGGAAATTTCCGCCTCGAGATCGGCATCCAAAGGACGCTTCTGCAAGAAGGCACGCATGCGGGCCAGTGCCCTGCGCAGCTCGCTCATTCGAGGCCGCCTTCAGCGGGCATGGCAAGCACACGGCCCATCACGTCTGACAATCGCTGCCAGTACTTTGCGTCCTTCTCCAGCTGTTTTCTGCCGCTCGGTGTAATTGAATAAAACTTGGCCTTGCGATTGTTGTCTGAGGTGCCCCATGCCGCGTCAATCCACCCGCGCTGCTGCAGGCGCACGAGCGAGGCATAGATGGTGCCCTGGTTCAGCAGCACCTCGTCTCCGCTCACCTGCTCAATGCGCCGCGCAATGCCATATCCGTGTAGCGGGCCTATGGCAGCCAGCGTTTGCAGCACCATCAGGTCCAGCGTGCCTTGCAGCAAGTCAAGTTTGAGCTCCGCTTTATTTTCGCCCACGGCTCACTCCTGTGTTCATGCCACACAAGTATTACACACTACATGTGGCTGGGCCACAGGAAAACCGCCTGGATGATCAATTGCTTGATACCCCGGGAAGTTCGTTTATCTGATTTTGGATTTTTTCCTGGTATAAGAATTGGCTCTGGGCTTGATGGTCGACCTGATATTCCGGTCAATCAGCATCAAGCGAAAAAGCTGATCGCCCTGCCTGACCCTACCTGAATCGGCGTACTTGCCGCCTGCTCCAGCTCTTCCTCTTCGGGTGCATCCTCAATCAACTCTTCTTCATCGTCTTCCGCGACGCTCGCCTGGCTTCCATTGCTGGGTGTGTAGGTCTCATCCCCAGTTCGCACGAGCTCCTCAATATCCGAGAGAGCCGTAAGCTCGGCATCGGCGGGTCGGTCTCTTAGTACCGGCAAGGCGCGAATTCCGCTGATTGGGCTGATCTCCATCGTCCCGCTCCATGTAAGACCCATCGGCGCGCGGATGGCAAACTTTAATTTTCCGGATGACTTTCTGTCTGATTTCGGCCAATCCCTGCGATCCGTAGGCGCTTTAACGTCTCAGAACGATACACTCAGCCGCTACCGGCGAAGCGCAAGCTCCGAGGGAGTAATCAGCGCCGGTTTGGTCGCTGGCTGCTTCCGGGCCTCTGTCTGCTGCAACATCGCCATGCCCTGGGCCAGGTTCATACCCGCGGGCACCGGGGCAAACCCTCCGCGCACTTCACTGGTCTCCTTGGCAAACGACTTCACCAGCGCCCGGCCCATGATGTGCACCTCGAGCCGCGCCGTTTTCCAGTCATTCGCGCTCACCTGAGTCCGTTCAATCTGGAACCATCCGCCTTTGTAAAGCCGGCCCAGGAACCCGTAGCCGAAATCCAGGTTGTCCTGCACATGAGCATCCAGACGCACAAGCCGCTTCATGCGGGCATCCACCCAAAGCTCCCCACCCATTGCATGGAAGATGCGGGCTTCAATCGAGTGAGCCGGATAATCCGGATTAGGTTTGAACAGCAGCTTGTAACACCCGTTCTCCTGGCCGGCATAGGTATAAAGAAAGGCGTCCGGCAAGAGCGCCAGGACTCTCCCGATGCGCTTTTCGTCTTCTTCGTACTCCTGAATATGGCGCGCTTGCTCGGTGGGCGAAGTCAGCAGATGCTGCAGTCGCGATTGCTCCTCCTGCTGGACTTCGACACTCACCGGACGACCATCTGTGAGCGTCAGCAGGCTGACTGGTCCGTCCGCGGTCTCGATCTGTTCCTCAAGCCGGGTCTCTTTTCCCGTGTGTCTTTCAACCCAGTAGCGCCAGTATCCGTGGCTTTGGTGGTCGTGCAATTCGTTGTACACAACTTCGCGCACCAGTTGCCCGGCGGGGATCAACGGCTGTGTCTGCTGGATCGTCTGGGCAAATCCGCAGGAAACCAACGGCGTCGCCGCGAGAATGCCTGTCATTGTCCAAAGCATGCGCATCCCGTGACCCTCCCGACCGAAGGTATGATGCCTGAAAGCAGTATCGCGGCGACTCATTGAAGAAAAACAATGGCACGATGAATAACGGAATAAAAGGCCCAGAAAGCCAAACTTATTTAGACAACTGCCGAGATTCTCCCGGTAATTTCCCAAAATCGCGCGGATTGACGCGTGTTAGTTGGCCGTTACCGGAACACAATGCGGCTGTTGTTAGACTTGTTTCATGGTCGACGAACTGGAATTCCGAAAGCTGGTCGAAATTGCGCTGGATTCGCTAATGCAGCATTTAATTCTTCTCGAAGAGGATGAGGGAGCCGGTTTCGAAGTCGAGGGACAGGGCGGACTTCTCAATATAAACTTCGACGATCCGCCGGCGAAATTCGTGATTACGCCCAACGCGCCCGTTCGCCAGATCTGGATTTCAGCGCTCTCCACCAGCTTCAAACTTGACTGGGACGATGCCGCCTCTGCCTTCGTGCTTCCCCGCACCGGAGAGCATCTCGAGGCCCTGGTTGACCGCCTGATCAAGGATCACCTGCAGTCGTGAAGCGAGAGTACCTCGGGAACAAAAAAGGGCCCAGCCACCGCGCCGGACCCCTTTTCATTTCTCCGTGACTACGACTACTGCAGCGAGTAGACCGTCTTCAGCACCTTGTCTGCGACAGCCTTCGGCAGCGGTGCATACGAGAGCGCAGAAACCTGGCTCTCACCCGAGGTGATAATCCAGCTCAGCAAGTCCTTCAGCACCTTCCCCTTGGCGGGGTCGTCGGACTTCACCGGGATAAGCAGCCACGTAAAGCTCGAGATCGGATAGGCATTCGCACCGGGCGCATTGGTAATCGATACGCGATAGTCCGCCGGCATCTGCTTCACGCTGGCAGCCGCCTCGGTCACGCCGTCAATCGAGGCCTTTTCCCAGTTCCCCGCTGCGTTCTTCACTTCGCCAAAGCTGATGTGGTTCTGCAGCGCGTAAGTCAGCTCGATATAGCCCAGCGATCCGGGCAACTGCCGAATCAGGCCTGCGACGCCTTCGTTGTGGCTGCCGCCCACGCCTACCGGCCAGCTCGGCGACGCGCCTTTGCCGGGCCCGTTCGCCCACTCGGTGCTGACCTTGCAAAGGTAGTCCGTCCAGATGTACGTGGTGCCGCTGCCGTCTGAGCGGTGAACCACAATAATCTTCTGGTCGGGGAGCTTCACGCCCGGGTTGTCCTTGGCGATCCGCCCATCGTTCCAGTTAGTGATCTTTCCAAGGAAAATATCGGCCAGCACATCCCCGCTGAACTTGATATCGGTCACCCCCGGAACATTGAAGGCCGGCACATCCGCGCCAAGCACCGTGGGAATGTGAATCAGTTTGACCTTCGATGATGCAAGCTGCTCATCGGTCATGGGGCCGTCCGATGCGCCAAAATCCACCAGCCCTGCGGTCACCTGGCGAATTCCGCCGCCCGATCCGATGGACTGATAATTGACCTCAACGCCTGGATGCGCGGCGCTGTACTCACTGAACCACTTGGAATAGATCGGATACGGGAACGTCGCACCCGCACCTGTCAGTTTCTGGGCCTGGGCTATGCTCATGCCCAGAGTCAACATCAAAACGGCTACGAAAGTCTTTTTCACGTAACGCTCCCTTGCAAGTTAAATACCGATCTTGATTCTCTACGGCCAATGTTACGGACGTTTGAATAGGATGCGCTTTAGCTGGATAATTCGTTCGAATGCACAGCCGCTCGTGTCTCAGCGCTGTTTTGGGGTGCCTGTGAACTATGAGCAGACTCCGCCAGCCTCAATGTAAAGTGAAAAGCGGCGCCTGCGCCCAACTCGCTCTCGGCCCAGATCCGGCCCCCATGCGCCTGCACAATATGTTTCACGATCGCCAGACCCAATCCTGTCCCGCCCGACTCCCGCGATCTCGCTTTGTCGATACGATAGAACCGCTCGAAAATGCGCTCAAGATGCTCATACGCGATCCCCGGGCCAAAGTCCTGCACACTGAATTCGACCTCGGACTCCAGCAGCTTCGCGCCGACGCGAATCCGTCCGCCGTTTTTGCCGTATTTCAGCGCGTTCTCAATCAGGTTCCCGAAGACCTGGTTCATCGCATCCGGGTCCGCCATCACCGGAATATCCGGCGCGCCCGATGATTCCAGCTCAACATCCAAATCCACCACCATGCCGCCAAGCGACTCAATCGCGTCCTGCACCAGCGCGCTGGCGCGGATTGGCTGCGGAGTTACCCTGTAGTCTGGGCTTTCCACGCTTGCCAGAGCCAGCAGATCCTCCGTGAGGCGGTTCATCCGCGTGGCGTTTTTCAAAATCACGCCAAGAAACTCGCGCGTGGTCTCCGGCTTCGGATTGGGGTCCTCCACCAGCGTCTCCACATACCCTTGGATAGAAGTCAGCGGGGTCCGCAGTTCATGGCTCACATTGGCGATGAAATCCCGCCGCGACCGCTCGGCCGCTTCAATGCCGGTAACGTCATGCAGCACCACCAGCGCCCCTCCCGAGGGCAGCGGTGCAGCATTGATCTCAAAGATTTTCCCCGGAGCCAGAGAACTGGCACGACCAAAGCGCACCTCGTGATTTTCAAGCGCTCCGCGGATGCAGGCCAGCACATCGGGGTCCCGCACCGAGTGCACCAGCGGACGACCGGGGCGAATCTGCGTCCCTGCGATCCGCTGCATCACCGCATTCGACCAGCGCACATATCCTTCCGGCGTAATGGCTACCACTGCTTCCTGCATTGAATCCAGCATGGTAGCAAGTTCCTGCCGGCGGCTTTCAATCTCGGCAAAACTCTGACCCAGTCGCTCCGCCGTCTGGTTCAGGGCTGCTTCCATCTCGGAGAGTTCATCCCCATCGCCGTGGTCAAGCCGCGCACTCAGCTCCCCCGCGGCAATGCGGCGTGCAAACGCAACCACTCGCTGCAAACGACCCGTCACACGGCTCGCGGCCCAGGCAGCGAGCGGCAATGCAATAGCCAGCGCAATCAGCCCCGACCAGAACACTTCCCGCCCCAGCAGACGCAGCGTCGCGCCCGCCGTGTGTTCCACCATGCGGTTGAAGACCATCTCCATAACCACGGTGTGGAACACGAGCAGCAGGACGAAGAGCCCCAGCAACTTGGTAAATACTTTTCGCGTCAATCGCCGCCGCTCCCATCCGGCGTCCCGGCGCGTTACCGGGAGGGCCCGCCTTGGTACTCAGGTCCCTGTGCGAGCTTCTTACTCGCCCTTCGGAATCTCAAAGCGATAGCCGGCTCCGCGCACTGTCTTCAAATAACGCGGGTTCTCCGGATCGACCTCGATCTTCTCACGGATGCGGCGTACATAGACATCCACCGATCGCGGCGTAACGAACCGTGCATCGCCCCACACTGCGTCCAGCAGGTGATCACGGCTGAACACTCGGCCGGGGTGACGCGCCAGGTAATCCAGCAGACGGAATTCAGTGGCCGTGGTCGTCGTCAGTTCGCCGCGCACGCGAAGCTGCATGGCGTTGGCGTCGATGATCACTTCTTCGAAGCTGATGACCGAGGGCGTAGTCGGCCGCTCAAAGCGCCGCAGAACGGCCTTCACCCGCGCCACTAGTTCGCGCGTAGCAAATGGCTTGGTAATGTAGTCGTCCGCTCCCAGTTCCAACCCCAGGACCCGGTCGTTCTCGCCGGCCCTTGCCGTGAGGAAAATGATCGGGATCGTCGACAGAGCCTGGTGGGCCCGCAGCCGCCGGCAAACGTCTAGTCCATCGCCGCCGGGCACCATAATGTCCAGCAGAAACAGTGCGGGCGCCTGACGCTCCGCGTCCGGAATCAGGTTGGTGGGGGTGAAATATAGCTTGGGGGTAAATCCCGCCGCTTCAAGATGATGCTGTACAAGCCGCGAAATATCGGTATCGTCTTCCAGTACAAAAACTGTTTGGCTCAAACGGTCAGCCCTCGCCCGCCGGCCGTTGGATTAGGACTGCGAAGGCCGCACGGAACCACTCACAGATTAATGCAATCAGGCAAACAAATTGCAAACGTTGTGTGAATTTGACGGGGGCACACCCTCCTGAA
>Ga0302320_10004667_pt1 | contig 31041 bp, 22 predicted proteins | sample Bog_T0_3_FD_202130 | JGI IMG/M metagenome (GOLD analysis project Ga0302320, IMG submission 202130) | Peat permafrost microbial communities from Stordalen Mire near Abisko, Sweden - Bog_T0_3 | ecosystem: Environmental > Terrestrial > Soil > Wetlands > Peat | place: Sweden: Abisko, Stordalen Mire... | reverse complement strand
GCGTTGATCGATAGCGGAAGAAGCGGTCGCCCCATCGGAGTTCCTCCCACTCTATCCGATGAAGCGACCCTTGCATATTCTTCAACTTATTTCAGAGACAGGACACTAGGTTCAAGCAACGGCACAGCCGTCGGACAACTTAACAACCGTATTCACCGCACCGTGCTCGATCCGTCGGATGTGGTCTTCCTGGGCTCCTACAAAATCGCAGCGTCGCAGTTAATCGCGACCGATACCACGGTGGAAATCGGCGAATCGCCGTTTACCAAGGTGCCCTTCCGCGGCGCGGTAATGGAGATCGGCCGCGACCCTGGCTGCGATGTTTCCCTTCCCTTCCCGATGGTCTCATGGCGTCACGCAAGGCTGACCCGGTCGGCCCCGAATATCTACGTCGAGGATCTGAACTCGCGCAATGGCACTTATCTCGATGGAATTCGCATTAGCGGCAAGGTGCTTGTGCGTCCCGGACAGGAGATCGGACTCGGCAGCTTCCGTTTTCAACTGCTGGAAAGCGGAGAACTTGCGCGCCGCGAATACTACGGCAACGTGACCATCGAAGCAAACAACATCGTTGTTCACGCTCCCAATGGAAAGCTGTTGCTCGATCCCATTTCGCTCACCGTTTTTCCCTCGGAGTTGGTCGCGCTCATGGGGCCGGCCGGCGCCGGAAAAACCACTCTGCTCAAGGCGCTAAACGGCTACACACCGCCCTCCCAGGGTACGGTGCTCTTTAACGGAGCCAACCTCTACCGCTACTACGATCGATTCCGTCAGCAGATGGGCTACGTCCCCCAGGACGACATCGTCCATCCTCAGCTCACGGTGCGCCAGGCCCTCTATTTCGCGGCGAAGCTGCGAACCGACCTCAACGACGAAGAGATCGCCAAGCGTACAAAGAAAGTGCTCGACGACCTCGGCATTCCGGACAAGACCGACACCGTGATTGGCTCCCCGGAGAACAAAACACTCAGCGGCGGCCAGCGCAAGCGTGTCAACATCGCTCTCGAACTCATCATCGATACCCCTGTTCTGTTTCTCGACGAGCCTACCTCGGGCCTGTCCTCCTACGACGCCGAATCCGTCGTCGACCTGCTGAAGCATCTCTCCAAAGCCGGCAAAACCATTATCACCACCATTCACCAGCCCAGCAAGAAGGTCTACCAGCAATTTGACGACCTCATCATGGTCTCGCGCGACAAGGGCGACAAGCCCGGCGCCTTGGTCTTCTTCGGCCCAGCCTTTCCGGACGCGATCCAGTTCTTCAACCCCGCGTCACCAGGCAAGCCCGTTGACAAGCCAGCCGACCTCAATCCGGAAATGCTTTTTTCCGGCATGACCTCGGTTCCCGAGAACAGTCGCACAGAAATCTGGAAGCAGCGCTACCAAGCCTCCACCTATCAAAAGGAGTTCGTCACCCACCGGTCCGGAAGGCAGCCTGCGTCGCAGAACGATCCCGACAAAAAGGTTTCGCGCCGGCAATTCGGCTACCAGCAGTGGCTGGCCCTTGTCCGGCGCAATCTCGTGGTCAAGCTCAGGGATCGTGCCCAGACCGCTGTACTGCTGGCGCAGGCACCCCTGTTTGCGCTGCTCGTCATTCTCGTCAACTACCCGCTCAAAGCGGCCGAAGCCTCGTGGCCGGACTTCGGAGACCTGGCGCAGAAGCTTCCCATCGTACACTTTCTTATGGTGGTGGCCGCCGTCTGGTTCGGCTGCAACAATGCCGCCCGCGACATTGTCGGCGAGTGGACCATCTACAGACGCGAGCGCATGGTCACGCTGAAGCTCGTTCCGTACGTCTTCTCCAAGCTCACCGTTCTGCTTGCCTTGTGCATCTTCCAGTGCGGGAGCATGCTGGCGATTGTGCAACTGGCGTGCGGGCTGCACGGCAACTTCTTCCGGAGCTTCCTGGTGCTCTTGCTGGCCTCCATGATCGGGGCCGGCGTCGGCCTTTGCATCTCGGCGCTCATGCACACCACCGAAGGCGCCATCGCCCTGCTGCCGGTCGCCTTGCTGCCGGTAATCGCTTTAGGCGGCGGCATGCGGCCCATCTACCAGATGCCTAAGCCCGGGCAGATTTTAAGCCTCGCCATTCCCTCCCGCTGGGCCTTCGAAGCAAACCTGCTTCACGAAGCATCGGCGCTGGAGTGGGGCAAGCCGCGATTCCTCCCTGACCTAAGCTGCAACCTGGAGGCCGACCAGACCGAGTTATCCTTGCGTGCATCCAGCACTTCCCCGTCCGTTGAAAACGACGTTCCCGCCCAGATCAACCCGTCGCTCAACATTGTGGGGGACGTGGCCGAAGGCAGCATTCCGCGTTTCGTCATCGCCGCGAAAGACGCGAAAGGCACTGAACAGACCTGCCGCGCCCCCGCCGGGCAGAGCTACTCCCGCGTAAAACCGGCTGCTCACGCCATCGCCAATCGCCATACCTTCGGAACCTCCATCATGGTTCTTTGCGGAATGTTCGTTGCGCTGGTTTTTGGATGTATCGGGATACTCCGGAGGCGGGACAAGGAACGACAATGATGTGCAGACGCCGCGAAACTTGTGACTGGTCGCCCGCAGTGTTGCGCGCGGCGTGCTGTTTCCAGCCATAGCGAGCCCCCCGGGCCAGGAGGACACAAGGATGAGTGAATCGACGCCGTCACAGCCGGTCCCCAGCTTCGGCGAAGCCTGCGACCGGGGCAGAGTGCGGGAAGAGAATCAGGATTGCGTCAGGCACGTATCAACAGCCATGGGCGAACTGCTGCTTGTGGCCGACGGCATCGGCGGCTATCGCGGAGGGGGCACAGCCTCCGGTATCGTCGTTGAGAGCTTTGCGTCCTGGGTCTCGGCTTTGGCTCCCAACTACTCCGCTGCCCGGGCCATCGCAGAGGCCGCCGCGCAAGCCAACGCGAACATCATGGAAACCGCCGCATCGGGAGAGCCTGCTTACCAGCAGATGGGCTCCACCGTGGTTCTGGCTTTGATCACACAGGACCAACACTCAACCCGGGCGTGGATCGGCCACATCGGCGATAGCCGGGCATATCTGGCGCGCGACGGCGTCCTCAGCCGCCTCACCAGGGACCACTCTGCGGTGCAGGCGCTCATCGATCGGAATGAACTCTCCCCTGAGAACGCGCGCTCTCATCCCGACGCATCCGTACTGACGCGCAGTCTCGGTCACCAGCCCGAGGTTGAAATCGAAATCACAATGACTCCGCTGGAAGCCGGGGATAGCCTTCTCCTCTGCTCCGACGGCCTTTGGGGATTCGTACCGGAGCAAGACATCGCCGACGTTCTGACGAATCTTGAGATCGCGGCCGGCACAGCCGCCGATCAACTGCTCGATCTCGCCCTCCAGGCCGGAGGCCCCGACAACATCGGCATCGAAGTGGTGCGCTACCGCACCGCCATCGCCGAACCGGAGCCCATGGCCGAACCGGGAGAAGACGAAAATGAGCAACCGCCAAGCCGCCGAAGGACGGTCGCCCTCGCGCTGCTCATGCTGGCTATCGTTCTTGGCGCGCTGGTGGGGTGGTATGCGGATCACAACTGGGTCTCGCCAATCGCCCCTTCACGTTGACACGGTCTCGGCGCGGCGTGCACTGCGGAGTTCCGATTGCGCTAGTCAAACCGGCGAAACAAACTGCGGGGCGTTTCTAATGCGCTTGCGGCGGAACCGGTGTCCGCAGAATGTCTTCGGGCAGGAATGTCCCCGTTTGCTCGTCCTGCACCAGGCCGATGACCCCGTCCGGGGTCAGGATGGGTGAACCGAAAACAGCTTCGTCCACGGGTTCCGTCAGCCGGATCGCATCGCCATTCCGCCGCGCGCCGATCTCGAGCGCGTCCACCGTTCGCTGACCGTTACGCGGCTTCGCACGCAGCCGGAAGACAATCACTTTGTCCCACTCGTCCTGCGACTGAACAGAAGCCGGAGCGCTCGGAAGCCCCGCAACGGAAACAGGGTCGCGCGGTGTGAGCACGGCCAGCGAAGACGGGGAGGCACGGCGCAGCAGTTGCACCTGGTTCCGCTTCTGTCCCAGCGTGGTCACTCGTTCCGGCCCATTGTTTCCGCGCGACTCAACCCTGAAGTCCGCGTTCGAAAGCGAAAGCGCGCTTCCGCTGCCCGCCAGGGAATTGAGCTGGAGATCCGTGCTGTTCTTCACCAGTTTGACCGAGCCTCCGTTCAGGTGGCTAAGAAACTCCACATCGTACTTCCACGCGTTCAGCATTTCGGCCGACGTGGCAATCTGGCCGGTGGCGACGCGAAACCCCAGAGCCTCGGCATCTACGCGGTATGGGACCTTGTCCTCAGTGAGCGAGTAGCTGGCTTGGACCAGAAACAGGTTGGGCAAGGCCATGGTCTCAAGATCGCGAATCCACGCCGGGCGCAACCCGTCCATCAGCTTGCCCGCAACGTTGTCCCGGGCCATCTCGGTTTCGAGCGCCGACAGAACCCCCACCGCCAGGTTGCGTTCGAACGGAGAGCCCCCGACCTCAAGGGCGACTCTTTGGTCGATCGGTATCACGACCTGCGGGTGTTGGGAATGGAGAGCGAGCTTGCCCAGAAACCCAACATCCAAGGCAGAAACCAGTTCTCCCTCCACCCGGACACTCTGTTTCTCGATCATTTCGCGCAATGGATGAACGGTGGTCAAATCCCGATAAAACAACGAGACGAACACCGGAGGCAACCCAATCGTCTCGCCCTTGCGCAGGGAGATCTCCTGGTGCAGCGGGGCGGCGAACACGGGGAGGCCGCTCAGATGCAGCGAGCACAGATGTATGTCCTTCAGCGTTGCGGTCTGGCCGGAAACCAGATTCAAACTTACCGCGACCTCCACGTGCATCGCGTCAATTGCGGAGATGTTGACGTTCGCGACCTGAATCGATCCCACATCGGCCGCGGTGAATGCGGATTGGGCCCATGCGGCATCCGCCAGCAGCGCCAGCAGAGAGAGTCCCAGCAAACACCATCGTGACTTCATTCCGATCCTCCGGGATACCATCGCTGTTGAAGTAGTGAAGATGCCAAAAATTGTACTCCAGCCGCGCGCCATTCATCTCCGGCTCATTCACAACAAACCACGGATGAGCATTCTCAGGTTCTTTGCCCGGGGGCTTTTCATCCATACGTGGTCTGGCCCCCGATCCATCGGTCATGGTCCGAGAATTGGGACACTCATGCCGCATGTCGCAGAAACCACTTCAGGTTCGACAGGGAGAGACTGCCAGCCGCACCCTGCATCATGTGGCCGTTGTGCTGCTGCTGAACCACATGGGCCCGGACGTTGTCGATGGCCGCCCGCTTACCCTGAAACTCCCCGGCGAGCCGGGCGATGCGCGACCGGGCGCCAAGCTGCGGCTGGTAGTCTTTCCTGGCGATGAAAGCGCCGGCCGGGTGCTCGCCGTCGCCGAACGGCAAATCAACCATCAGGTATCCACCGGCAAAGAGGTCGAGATGGGTTGCTGCAGCATCGCCGCCACTGGCCAAGTCCCCCCCGGCAGGCGCCCGGGAATGTTCGCGACACTCTTTGGCCTTGCCCAGGGGCTGGATCTCGCCCTCGTCCATGATCACTCTATTCCCTTCGGTCGCCTGGTTATCCCGGGATGCACTATACCCTGTGTCGGCCGACACATCGTTTGTAACCGTCTTAATGGATACGATGAGGGCTGAAGGCAGCTGAACGAGGCGCGCGCCCGGGACGAGTTTTGTGTCCGAGCGCCGCTGTTGTCACAGCAGGGCCACATATGAAGATTGCAATATCGGGAAAAGGCGGTGTGGGTAAGTCAACGGTGGCGGGTACGCTGGCGCGGCTTTACGCGGCGGAAGGGCGTCCGGTGCTGGCCGTGGATGCCGATCCCGATGCCAATCTGGCCTCTGCCGTAGGTGTGTCGCCGGGGTTGCGAGCGAGCATTCGGACGATCTCGACGGAGCGCAAGCTGATTGAAGAGCGGACCGGGGCCAAGGTGCAAGGGTACGGGCAGATCTTCAAGATCAATCCCGAGGTCTCCGATATTGCCGCGCGCTTTGCAGTGCGTTACGAAGGTGTGGACGTGCTGGTGCTGGGTGCCGTGCAGCACGCCGCCGGTGGATGCGCGTGCCCGGAGAGCGTACTGCTGAAGCAACTGGTGCAGCACCTGGTTCTGAGGCATGAGGAAGTGGTGATTCTGGATATGGAAGCCGGAATCGAGCACCTGGGCCGGGGAACGGCGATGGGTGTGGACCTGATGCTGGTGGTTGTGGAACCCGGCAAGCGGAGCGTAGAGACGGCCCACCGGGTGCAGGAGATGGCTTCCGCAATTGGAATCACCCGCTTCGGTGTGGTGCTGAACAAGTCAGTCGATTGTGAATCTGAGTCGCGTTGGATCGCCGACGAATTTGGGGAAGAAGCTCTTGTTGGCGTGATTCCTTTTGACAGCCGCATCGGACTAGCCGACCGGCTGGGGCAATCATTGATCGAACTGGGCCAGGAAGACCTTCTCATTCCATTCCGTAACTTGAAAGATGCGCTGACCGTGCGCGCAGGGGAAGAAAAGAAATGGGCGACGAACCTTGTGCCGTAGCACTTCCCCGGTGGCCTGCCGCAGCCCTCGGCATCAGGCCCGAGAGTCTTGTTGCGCCTGTGGATTGGTTCACCGGCGCATCAAAAACCGAGCCGGAGGCACAGTCTCATCCAGAATCGCTTCTCATTGATGCCCATGTCCCTACGGCCTGTGGCGCCGGTTGCGACGCAGGAGCGGCGCGGAAATTGTCTGCTCTTCCGGAGCAAGCTGGTGGCAGCTTGAGAAACGCATTTTTTGCGCAGAGGTGGTCATGATTATTGCAATGACCGGCAAGGGCGGAGTGGGCAAGACGTCGCTTTCCGCGATGATTATCAACTGGCTGGTACAACGAGGGGAGACCCCCATTCTGGCCGTCGATGCCGACTCGAACGCCAACCTGAACGAAGCGCTGGGCGTGAGCATGAACGCTACCGTGGGCGGGATTCGCGAAGACGCCCGCGCCAAGGCACAGGAGACGATGAAGGGCATCTCAAAGCAGGAGTTCCTGGAGTTGCGCGTGCAGGAAGCTCTGATCGAACGGCCCGGTTACGACCTGATTGTGATGGGACGGCCGGAGGGCCGCGGTTGCTATTGTTTTGCCAATAACGTGCTGCGCGAGGTGCTGGACCGGCTGGCGCATAATTATCGCCACGTGGTCATCGACAGCGAGGCGGGCCTGGAGCATATTTCCCGCCGCACGCTGCTCTCGGTTGACCAGTTGATTCTGGTCTCCGACTGTTCGATTCGTGGTGTTCGCACCACCAGCCGCATCTCCGCGCTGGCCGATGAGGTTCAGTTGGATGTGAAGAAGCGGGGCCTGATTATCAACCGGGCTCCGCACGGAATTCTGTTACCGAATGTTCAGCGGGAAGCGGAATCTACTGGCTTGCCGTTGCTGGCCGTGATCCCGCTGGACGACAACATCACCGCACTGGATGCCGCAGGCGTCCCGTTTGCCACAATCCCACAAGATGCTCCGGCAAGAATGGCGGTCGATGCCATGCTGGAGCAAATGTTCGCAGCTCAACTGGAGGGTGTTCATGTCAACTAATACGCCGATCATTGCCGTTGAAGACAAGTCGATCGATCCGGCAACGAACCAGATGATTGTACTGGCCAACGACAATCATATGACCACGGTGTGGGACCGGTTCGCCGCGCAAAAGCCGCAGTGCAAATTCGGCACGGAAGGCATTTGTTGCAAGGTTTGCCATATGGGTCCATGCCGCATCACGCCCAAGGCCAAACTGGGCGTCTGCGGCGCCGACGCAGACACGATTGTGGCGCGCAATATTCTGCGCGAGATTGCCGCCGGAACCGCGGCGCACTCCGATCACGGACGGATGCTGGTGCGCACGCTCAAGATGGTGGCGCAGGGCAAGAGCGCCGATTACCAGATCAAGGATCCGCAGCGGCTGCGGGATGCGGCCTTGGATTTCGATATCAAGATCGAGGACCGCACGGATGCGGAGATCGCGCTTGATCTGGCGAATTTCTTTATTTCCCAATTCGCCTGGTCGGAAGAGCCGAACGAAACCCTCAAGCTAGCGCCGAAGAAGCGGCAGGAATTGTGGGAGAAGCTGGAAATTGCGCCGTCGGGAATCGACTCCGCGGTAGTGGAACTGATGCACCGGACCAACATGGGCGTGGATCACAACTACTACCATCTGATCATGGCCGGGCTGAAGTGCAGCCTGGCGGACGGATGGGTGGGATCGGCGATTGCCACCACTTGTTCCGACATTCTGTTTGGCACTCCCAAGCCGGTTCGCAGCCGCGTGAACCTGGGCGTGCTGTCAGACGAGAAAGTGAACATCATCGTGCATGGGCATGAGCCGACGCTTTCAGAGATGCTGGCGGTGGCTTCAAGCGATAAAGAGCTGCTGGAGTATGCGCGGCAAAAGGGCGCAACGGGCATCAACGTGGCCGGCATCTGCTGCACCGCCAACGAAGCGCTGATGCGCCACGGACTGCCCATCGTGGGCAACTTTCTGCAACAGGAGCTAGCCATCATGACCGGCGCCGTGGAGGTGATGGTCGTGGATGTGCAGTGCGTGATGCCTTCCCTGGCCCAGGTGAGCAAGTGCTTTCATACCGAGCTGATCAGCACCTCGGAGATTGCGCAGAGCATGGGCGCCGAGCAGATCACCTTCGACGCCAGAGCCGGATATGAGCACGCCTGCCGGTTGATTCGCAAGGCGATCGACAACTTTGAGCATCGCGACAAATCGCGCGTTCATATTCCCAACGAGTCGATGGAACTGGTGGCCGGCTTCTCCAACGACGCGATCTTCCAGATGCTGGGCGGGCAATTCCGCAGGACCTTCCGTCCGCTTAATGACGCCATCATCGACGGCCGCATTCGCGGCGTGGTGGGTGTGGTGGGTTGCACCAACCCGAAGATCCAGTCCGACAGCGCACATGTAAAGTTGACCGAGGAACTGATCAAGCGCAACATCCTGGTCTTGGAGACCGGCTGCGCGGCGATTGCCTGCGCCAAGACCGGACTGCTGACGCCGGAAGCGGCTCTGGCCAAGGCCGGGGCGACGCTGCGCGAGGTATGCGACGTGGTGGGCATTCCCCCGGTGCTGCACATGGGCTCCTGCGTGGATAACAGCCGCATTCTGATGGCCGCGACCAACGTGCTGCTGGAAGGCGGGCTGGGCGAAGATCTCTGCGATCTGCCGGTAGCCGGAGCCGCCCCGGAATGGATGAGCGAAAAGGCTGTGGCGATCGGCAGTTACTTTGTGGCCAGCGGAATCTACGTCGTGCTCGGGCATCCTTTGTATGTGGCCGGGAGCGAGAACGTGGACCGGCTGCTGCGCGAGGAGATGGAAGGGATCACCGGCGGCAAGTTTGAGTGGGAGCCGGATCCGGTGGCGGCCGCAGACAAGATTCTGGCGCACATCGAGAAGAAGCGCGATGCACTGCGCATCAACGTGAAGAAGGAACGCAAGGCACTGGACATGAAAGAAAGGCGTGCACTTTAATGAGTGTGAACACTAAACTCATCGCAGCTTCCGCTATACGCGGAGCACATTCGGCTGTGGCGCAGGCCCAGGACTTTCTGGCGCGCGCCGTCACCGCCAAGGGCATCGACGCAGCCGTCGCTTTCCCGGACACCAACTACGCACTTCCCGTGATCTATTCCATGCTTGGGGTGAAGGTGCAGAAGTTGTCGGATATGCAGATGGTCATGGATCGGTGCGAGAAGTTGCTTCCCGCCCTGCCTTCGGAGCATGTGTGGCTTCCGTACCTGGGCGATACGCTGGATGCGGGGATGGCCACGCTGTTTGCCTTCGAGGTGATCGAGGCGTGCAAGTACCTGATCGGGCCGCACCCGGTGGACGGTATCTGGCTGGGCGCCGCCTCCGACGTGATTTTGCGGGAACGCGGCATCGAGTTCGTGGACGGGTCGGCGCCGGGTTTTGCCGCGGTTGTGGGCGCAGCGCCCAGCAAGGAAGACGCGGTGCGCATAGCCCGCGAGTTGCAGGAAAAGAACCTTTATACCTTTATTGCCGGCAACACGCATGGTGTTTCGTTTGCCGAGCAATTGGAGGAGGCGGGCATTCAGATGGGCTGGGAGACCCGCCTGGTGCCGTTTGGCAAAGACATCTCGGCGGCAATTTACGCGTTGGGATTTGCCAATCGCGCCGCGCTTGCCTTTGGCAACATTCAGCCAGGCGATTACAAGCGCAACCTGAAATATAACAAGGACCGCGTTTTCGCCTTTGTGATGGCGCTGGGCGAAGTGACGGATGAGAAGTACGCCGCGGCCGCGGGCGCCATCTCTTATGGCTTCCCGGCCATCGCGGATACCGACATTCCGGAGATTCTGCCCACTGGCATCTGCACCTACGAGCACGTCGTTTCCTCGATTCCCATCGACCATATTGTGGACAAATGCCTGGAGGTGCGCGGCTGCAAGGTGAAGGTCATGAAGATGCCGATTCCGGTTTCCTACGGCGCGGCCTTCGAAGGCGAACGGGTACGCAAGGAGCAGACTTACGTAGAGTTTGGCGGCAACCACTCGCACTCGTTCGAATATGTGACCACGCGCGAGCTGGATGAAGTCGAGAACGGAAAAGTGACCGTGGTGGGGCCGGACATCGCTCAGGTCAGCGCGGGAGCTTTGTTGCCACTGGGCATCTGGGTTGAGGTTGCCGGACGCAAGATGCAGCCCGACTTCGAGCCCATTCTCGAGCGGCAAATCCACAAAATCATCAACGGAGCGGAGGGCGTGTGGCACATGGGCCAGCGCGACCAGAACTGGCTCCGCATCAGCAAAGCGGCGCAGGAGCGGGGCTTCACGTTCCGGCACTTCGGAGACATGATCCACGTGAAGCTGGCGAACGACTATCAGGCCATCGTGGACAAGATTCAGGTTACGATCTTCACCACCGCAGAGGAAGTCGACCGGCGGCTAGCGGAGGTTCGCCAGGTTTATCGCGCCCGCAACCAGCGCGTGGAGTCGCTGACCGACGACTCCGTTGATACGTTCTACTCCTGCCTGCTGTGCCAGAGTTTCGCGCCCAATCACGTTTGCGTGATCACGCCGGAACGCCTGGGATTGTGCGGCGCCTACAACTGGCTGGACGGCAAGGCGGCGTACGAAATCGATCCGACCGGAGGAAACCAGCCGCTGCTGAAGGGCGAGTGCATTGACCCGGTCCGCGGTCAGTGGAAGAACATCAACGAGTATGTGCACACAAACTCAAAGCACGCCATCGAGGCGGTCAATGCCTATTCCATGATGGAGAGTCCGATGACCAGTTGCGGTTGCTTTGAAGCCATCGTGGCGGTGATGCCGGAGTGTAACGGCGTGATGATGGTCAACCGCGAGTATATGGGAGAAACGCCGTCGGGAATGAAGTTTTCCACGATGGCGTCGATGGCCGGCGGCGGACAGCAGGTACCGGGCTTTATTGGCGTGGGAAAGAACTACGCCACCAGCCGCAAGTTTATCGCCGCCGAAGGCGGTCATAAGCGGATTGTGTGGATGCCGACTTCACTGAAGGAGGCGCTGAGGGAAGATCTGGAACGGATTGGCAAGCGCCTGGGGATCGATAACTTCCTGGATATCATTGCCGACGAAACCATCAGCACGGAGTCAGAAGGCGTGATGGAGTTTATGGCCAAGGTGAATCACCCAGCACTTTCGATGTGGGATATCACCGAACCCTCACCGGAGGCCGCAGCCGTGGATGCCGCCAGGGCAGAAGTTGTGGCTGGGTAATCCACGATGCGGCCTGCAAAGTAGCGCCGCGACGAACTTCCAACTCGCCCGCTGCCTGGGGCGAGTTGGATTCCACCGGCAGGGAGGCGAGTCAGGTTTTGGTCCGAGCCGAGAACCTGAGCGCGTCTGACAGAGCGTGCGACCGGAGAGATCGTGAACAGCAACCATGCAGCCCTGTCAGCCAACGGATCTGAAATGCAGGACAATCAACAAGCGCGAGGAGCGCAATTATGCCATTCATTAAGAAGACGAGGACATCCAAGCCACTGGGCGCCGTGACGATCGGAACCGGGGAGCGCGCCGCGACTCTGGGCGGGGGGAACACACTCCCACTCTATTTTTTCGATGCCCAAACGAGTCATCCTCCGGTTGTGGGGATTGAAGTCACCGAGAGCGCCTGGGATGTGGCGGAGTTGCCGTTGCTCGCCAAAGCATACGAAGGGGCCGCGACCCTGTCGGAGCGGGTGGTGCGCGCCGCCAACATGAAGGGCGTGGACTTTGTCTGCCTGCGCCTTGAGGGCGCCGATCCGGGCGGTGCTAACCTGCCGGTGGGAGAATGCGTGAAGCTGGCGCAAGAGGCGGCCGCCGCATGCGGCAAGCCGCTGTGCGTGGCCGGGTGCAGAAGCGCCGAAAAGGACGTGGAACTGTTCAAGGCTCTGGCCCCGGCTCTTCAAGGTCAAAACGTTCTTTTTCTCTCCGCCAAAGAGGAGAACTATAAGACCATTGGCGCCGCCACGGTTCTTGCTTACGGGCATAAGTTAGCCGGCGAATCCTCCGTGGACATCAATCTAGCCAAGCAACTGAATGTCCTTATGACGCAGCTTGGAATTCCCAAGGAAAGCATTGTCATGAATCTTGGCTCTGCCGCCGTGGGCTACGGATTTGAGTACCTCTCATCCACGATGGACCGGGTGAAATCGGCGGCGTTGGAACAGGACGACACCATGCTTCAGATGCCAGTGATCACGCAAATTGCCACCGAAACATGGGCGGTGAAGGAATCGATGGCATCGCAAGCCGATATGCCCGAATGGGGAGACCTGGAGCAGCGTGGCATTCAGATGGAGACCGTTACAGCGGCGGCCTGTCTGGTCTCAGGCACGGATGCAGTTATCCTGCGGCATCCTGTCGCGGTAGACAAAATTGCGGCGCTGGTAGCCGCACTGATCTGAAGGGACGATAAGAAATGGCACTCAAGGGACTGGACATCTTCAAACTGACGCCCAAGACAAATTGCAAGGAATGCAATCAGCCTACCTGTATGGCTTTCGCCATGAAGGTTGCTTCCGGCGCCATTGCATTGACCGATTGCCCTCACATGTCGGCCGCAGCTCTGGATAAGTTCGCGTCGGCAACGGAGCCGCCGATGAAGACCATCGAGATCGGCGCTGGGGAATGCCCTTACAAACTAGGTGGGGAAACGGTTTTGCTGCGCCACGATAAGACGCTGGTCAACAGTAACCTCTATGGGATCTGCATCTCCGCCGCGATGCCGGACGCGGCGATCGAAGAGCTGTTGGCGAATATGGCAAAGATCGACTATGAGCGCATCGGCGCGCGCATGTATGTGGAGTGCGTCTACGTGCAATGCAGTTCCGACGCCGTGCGCAGTGCGGAAGTTGCGGTGAAGGCGATGGCGAGCGGCCGCGTTCTGGTTCTGGAGTGCGCCGACCCGGCGATCGCCAACTCGGTTCTGGGGGCGACGAAAGATGCAAAGCCCGTGCTGTGCGGAGCCAATGCAACGAACTGGGAGGCGATGAACGCGGTAGCCAAATCGGCCGATGTGGTGCTTGGCGTTTCAGGCGCGGATTTGAATCAACTGCACGAGACCGTGGAAAAGCTCGAGGCGGCCGGCAACAAGAAGCTGATTCTGGATCTTGGCACCCTTTCGATCAAGGACGCCTTTGCCAACGCCGTGGAGATTCGCCGCGCCGCCCTCAAGGACGGCGATCGCACGTTTGGCTATCCCTCGATCGTGAATCTGGCGGCATTGGCGCCGGGCGACTTGGTGATGCAGGCGGCGCTGGCCTCCATTTTTACGTTGCGCTATGGCTCGATCATCGTCATGGAACGGATTGGATACGCCGAAGCGCTACCACTCTTTGGCCTGCGGCAGAACATTTACACCGATCCGCAGAAACCCATGCGGGTAACTCCTGGACTTTATCCGATTGGCGGCGCGAACGAGAATTCCGTTTGCTGCCTCACGGTGGATTTCGCGCTGAGCTACTTCATTGTTTCCGGTGAGATCGAGCGCTCCCGTGTGCCGGTGAATCTGTTGATTCCGGATGCCGGCGGCTACTCGGTGCTGACGGCCTGGGCGGCCGGCAAGCTTTCCGCAAGCTCCATCGCCAAGTTCATTCAGGAATTCGAAATCGACAAAAAGATCAAGAATCACACGTTGATTCTCCCCGGCAAGGTTGCTGTCCTGAAAGGGGATCTTGAAGCGAATCTCCCCGACTGGAAGATTGTCGTTGGCCCCAATGAGGCCATTCAACTGGTCAAGTTCTTAAGCACCATCAACTAGAAGGAGCACGAAATGGGCAAGTTTGTCATGATAGGCGAAAGGATCCACTGTATTTCGCCGGCCATCCGCGATGCGATGGCGACCAGGAATCCGGAACCGATCCTGAAGCGCGCCACGGAGCAGTTGGACGCAGGCGCGGCCTATCTGGACGTCAATATCGGTCCGGCAGAGAGCGGCGGCGAGGAACTGATGAAGTGGGCGGTCAAGCTGCTTCAGGAGAATTTCGACAATGTTCCGCTCTCTCTGGATACGGCGAACAAGAAGGCGATCGAGGCCGGCATTTCCGTTTACAACCGCAGCAAGGGCAAGCCGATCATCAACTCTGCCGACGCGGGCGACCGCATTGAGAACATTGACCTGGCGGCCGCCAATGGCGCCATCGTGCTTTCTTTGTGCTCAAAGGCGGGCGTGCCGTCGAACAACGACGAGCGCATGACCTATTGCCAAGGGATGTTGGAACGGGGCTTGTCACTGGGCATGGAAGGTGAAGATCTCTGGTTCGATCCGCTCTTTCTGGTGATCAAGGGAATGCAGGATAAGCAGCTTGAAATGCTTGAGTTCATCAGAATGGTGACCGAGATGGGCCTCAATACCACCGGCGGCGTATCGAACGCTTCCAACGGCATGCCGAAGGAGGTTCGCCCCATCATGAACTCCACCCTGATTGCGATGGCAATCATGAACGGCCTCACCAGCGCAATTGTGAACCCGTGCGAGAAACGCATGAACGAGACCATTCGTTCCTGCGACATCATCCGCAATAATATCCTCTATGCCGATTCGTATCTGGAGATTTAGAGCGGAACCAGGGTCACCGTATGCTGTTGGCTACGTGCGGGGTCGCCGCTCCCTGGCGGTCGCGTCAACTTGAGGGACGCGGCTTCGGATATAGCGGCCCTGGTTCTGCTGCAGCCCAAACTCAGTGTGGATACGAAAAGCTTCCTGGTTTCCAGAGGGAGAGACAGGGCATGAGACCGTCGCCGCCGGCATGCCCTGATTGCCTGCTCACTGCGCCGGAATGATACATTCTGAGTTAGTGAGGGCTATGGGAACAATTACATTCAAGCTGGAGTGTGGCGGAGAACAATCCATCTTCGCCACTCCCGGTGAAACGCTTCTGGCGCTGGCGCGAAAAGCGAATGTGGCGATTGATGCTCCTTGTTCCGGCAACCTGTCTTGCGGAAAGTGTAAAGTACGGGTTCTGAGCGGCTCGACCGACTCTCAAAAAACAATCCATATCGATACTGCGTCCTGGGGCGTGGGTTGGCGTCTTGCCTGTGCATGCCACGCAGATGGCGACGCGGAGATTCTGGTTCCCGATGTGGCCTCAGCCTACCGGAGTCGCATGAAAGTGGCCGATCTCTCTTCGCCGGAAGAGGTGGCTGTCTTTAATGCTCTTCAGTCATCGATGGAAGCGGCGGGGCTCAGAAGAGAAAGCGGGATATGGTCGCTTTCGTTGCGTATGAAAGCACCGACGCCGGCCGATACGATGCCGGACATTGAGCGAATCGCGCGCGCGGTTCGTTTGGCAACCGGGATTAGGAAGGTGACGCTTCCCTACTTGGTGTTGAAGCAATTGCCGAAACTGCTTCGGGCCAATGACTTCGCGCTGCGATGCATCTGCGAGAAGCGCGAACATACGGTTGAAATTCTCGATCTGCTGCGCATTGCAGACACTCATCCTGCCTGCGGTCTGGCCGTAGACATAGGCACAACGTCGGTTTCCGGTCTTTTGGTGGATATGGAATCGGGAAAGATTCTCGCCAAGGCCAGCGCGGGAAATGGGCAGATTCGCTATGGCGCGGATGTGATTAACCGTATAGTCGAGCAACAAAAGCCCGGTGGAATTGAGCGCCTTCAAAAGTCCATTATTAAAGAGACGATCTTGCCGCTGATCGATCTGATTTGCCGCAGTGCGGGAATACCCAAAGACCGCATTTACCGCATGACCGTTGCGTGCAACACCACGATGAATCATCTTTTGCTTGGTGTGGATGCAAATGCGTTGCGCACGGAGCCGTTTATTCCCGCGTTTTTCCATATCGATCCCATGCCCGCAAAGGATATAGGCATCGAGCTGGCGCCTGGCGCCATGCTCCGTATCGCGCCGAATATCGGAAGCTATGTGGGCGGAGATATCACTGCCGGTGCGTTGGCGGGCATGATCTGGAACAGGCCGGAGTTGGCCCTGTTTATCGATCTGGGCACAAACGGAGAAATAGTATTAGGCAACAGCGAGTTTCTTGTGGCTTGTGCCTGCTCGGCCGGGCCGGCTTTCGAAGGCGGTGATATCAGCTGCGGAATGCGAGCCATTGATGGCGCCATCGAGGGGTGCGAGATCAACAAAGAAACCATGGAGCCGGTCTTCTCAGTGATCGGCGGCCAAAAGCCTGTGGGTCTTTGCGGGTCGGGAATTATCGATGTAACCGCGGAGTTGTTTCGAACCGGGATCATCAACGGCAAGGGCAAGTTCGTTCGCGAAGGGGAGCGCGTCAAGTTCGACGAATTCGGTATTGGCAGCTTTACACTGGCATTTGCCGAAGAGTCGGCCAGCGGGCGCGCCGTCACTATCAACGAAGTGGACCTCGATAACTTCATCCGGGCAAAGGGCGCGATCTTCTCCGCGATTCTGACGCTGCTGGGCGCGCTTGGTTTTTCGCCGTCCGAGGTTCGGCACGTGGATGTGGCGGGCGGCATCGGCAGCGGGATCAATATCAAGAATGCAATCGGCATCGGTATGTTCCCCGATCTGCCGCTCGACAAATATCGCTATGTTGGAAATACGTCCCTCGCCGGCGCTTATGCCATGCTGGTTTCAAAGGCTGCCGTAGAGCATTTGCTGAAACTCTCGAAGGAGATGACGTATTTGGAATTGAGCGTGCAGCCCGGATATATGGATGCCTTTGTCGCCGCATGTTTCTTGCCACACACCGACGCCAGGTTGTTCCCGTCGGCAACGATCGCGTAAACCGGTAACCGCAAAGGATGGAGTGCCGGGCACCCTTCCCTTTGCTGCCTGCGCTCTACGCGAGAAACGTAAGAGTGCCGTTCTGGAGTGGTATCCAGGGCAAAGAGGCTGCTGCAATAACGATTCCAGCGTCGCGGACGGAGAAGCCGGCAACGGGTTCTTCGAGGAAAGGTCTGCCCGCGCGACTCCTCCCACTCCGTTGATCAGATGGCCTCGCCAGCGACGCTGCGCGCTTCCGGATTGCCCTTCTCGTTCAGCGCCACCTTGCAGAAGGGCAGGTGGTGATCGTGCGTGAAAAACACAAGCCACTTCTCCGGAATAGCGCGCGCATAGAATCGCTTGCGCTGCTCGATGACGGTGAGCGGATCAAGGTCGTAGCCCGTACACCAGGTGGTGTCGAGGTGCGCGCTGGTGGGGATTAGATCGGAGATATAGCAGCCGCGCTGCCCCCCTGAGTCGAAGAAAACCGCCATCATGTGCTCCGTGTGGCCCGGATAAGTATCCACCGTGATACCTGGCGCAATTGTCCCCGGCCCTTCCAGAAGAGTCATCTGCCCACTTGCAATCAACGGCTCATAATTAGCCGCCTTATAGCTCATTCGATCGCGCTCCAGTTGTTTCCGAGAGTGGTCCACCTCACCGCGCGGCGCGTAATAGCGCGCGTTGGGAAAGGTAGGTGTAATGCTGCCATCGTCGTGCATCGTTGTGTTCCAGCCACAGTGGTCGAAGTGCAGATGGGTATTTATGACCACATCCACTTCATCGAAGCGGATACCCGAGGCGGCAAATGCCGCAGGCAAGAGTTGCTGAGCGCCATAATGGCCGCGAGCTTTGGCGTCCAGTTTATTGCCCAGGCCGGTCTCCACGACGACCGTGTGCCTGCCATCGCGCACCATGAGCGTGTTGGTGCCAAGCAGAATGCGGTTCCCTGCGTCGGGCACAGCGCGCCGCTGCCATAACGGCTTGGGAATAACGCCGAACATCGCTCCGCCGTCGAGAAGGAGCATCCCGTCGGTAAGGACGATGATTTCCATCTCGCCCAGCGTCACGCGTCCGCGAACCAGTTGGTGGGTGTCAGCGCGTTCCGCGGGATGGATTGTGTTCACGCTCACCATCTTGCCTTTGCCGCGGCCGCCGGATTCAAATCCTGCTCATTGTGCGCTAGAGGAAAGTCTGAGGGATTTGCACGGAAATACGAACCGGCGCTTGCGAGTGTGTCGCCGGGATGGACCCCCAAAGGACCAGGAGACTCTGACCCGTTGCCGGCGCCGACAATGGTTATCTTTCTGCGCATCTCATTTGTCTGTTTGGGGATGGTCCTGTTGGATCGCTTCCGTGGCTCCGAGGCACTCTTCCGCGGAGCGACACCAAGCTCCGCAGGAGAGGTCCTGCTTGGGGTTCGGAGTGTATTTGCCGCAGGACGGACAGCGGCGTTTCGCATCGTCTTTGAAAAATTCGATTGCCAGGCCGCAATGGGCGCAGGCCACTTCGAAGATGTCTTCAGGCGTCCAATAGCGCGAATCCTGACCCGGACAAACGTGTTCTGCCATAGACAACCTCCGAATCGACCAATCCTCTGCAGTACCCAATACCTTGAAGGGCACCGCATCTGGCCGGAAACTCCATTTTGCCTTCTGGGCAACAGACTAATATACTCCCAGCGCCTCAGGCCGCGATCTTTTTTGCATTGGTTCCGAGGCCAAAGACCCGGTGGTGCGCGACGTAGCCTTTGCGGGGCCAAAAAGTCATGCGTTGCCGGGTTTCGAATCCATTGCATGGACACACGATCGCCAGGATCAGCACGACCAGATCGACGCTGGCGGCCGTTGTCCGGCGTCCCCGATCGCTCAATTCATTTTCGCCGACGGTTTTTTTCACCGAACTTGCTGAGCTTCAAGTTGGTCCCTACGAAGTGAACCGGTAATGCCCTGAACCAATCTCGTGGGTGCCTCCGCCTGTTTCCCGCACAACGATGATCAGGGAGATAGAGCCGAGCTTGATTTCAAGAAGCTGATTGCGAATCCGGGACTTGAGGACCCATCTCTGCCCAGACCCACTCTGGCGGAACTCGGCCTGACTCGTGCGTACGCGCTAAAAGGCAGGAAGACAGAAAGCGCCAACGAGTACGAGGTGCTTTTTTCTCTCTGGCGGCGTGCGGATTCAGATTTTCCAGTGTTGATCGAAGCCCATCGAGAATCTGACCATTAGCAATAGCGGATGAATTGACCCATCGCCAAGGCCGCAAATTACCGGAGGCGCCCCGCTCTTGAGCCCAACACAGTAACCTAGAGACAGATGCCTCCTATTCTCAACGCGCAGTCCATTACCAAGCAATTCGGCGCCACTCCGCTGTTTCGCGAAATCTCATTCACCGTAGATGACAGCGCACGGATTGGCCTGATTGGGCCGAATGGCGCAGGAAAGTCGACATTATTGGCAGTTCTTGCCGGTCAGGTTGAACCGGACTCCGGTGAAGTGGCCGTGCGCAAGCGCGCAAGCGCAGCCTATGTGCCACAGGACTCACGCTTTGCCCCTGGGCTGACGATCAGGCAGGTGCTTGAACGAGCGCTTACCTCAGCCCATGTGACTGCAACGGAGCGCGAGGGCCGGCTGCGGGAACTGGCCGGGCGGGCAGGCTTTCTTGACCTGAACGCAGAGGCGGCCGCGCTCTCTGGCGGCTGGCGCAAGCGGCTGGCCATTACGGAGGCACTGGTGAGCGCGCCTGAGGTGATGCTGCTGGACGAGCCAACCAACCACCTGGACCTGGCCGGCATTGAGTGGCTCGAGGATTTGCTGGCCTCTTCTTCGTTTGCAGCGGTTACGGTGAGCCACGATCGCTATTTTCTCGAGAGCACTTCAAGCGAGATTATCGAACTGAATCGCGTCTTTGCCGATGGGCTGTTGCGGGTGAAGGGCAACTTCAGCCGGTTTCTTGAGGAGAAGGAGGCTTTTCTCGAGTCGCAGGGACGGCAGCAGGAGAGCCTTCGCAATCGCGTGCGCACTGAGATTGAGTGGCTGCGGCGCGGGCCCAAGGCACGGACAACCAAGTCCAAGGCGCGCATCGATACGGCCAATGCGATGATCGGCCAACTGGCGGCCATGGACTCGCGGACCACTGTAAATTCGGCAGGCATTGATTTTGAAGCCAGCCAGCGCAAGACCAAGCGGCTGGTTGAATTTGAGGGCGTGGCTTGCGACATTCCGGGTTCCACCGAGTCCGGCCCGAAAAGTGAAGAGCGCCCGCGGCGCCTGTTTACGGGGCTGAATTTTGTGCTGACGGCAGGGATGAAGGTGGGGCTGGTGGGGCCGAATGGCAGCGGGAAGACGACCCTGCTGCGGTTGCTGCGGGGAGAGATTGAGCCGGCAGAAGGCACCATCCGCCGGGCAGATGCGCTGCGGATGGTCTACTTCAGCCAGATGCGCGAGTTGGACGAGAGCCTGACCTTGCGCCGTGCATTGGCGCCGGAGGGCGACTCAATTCTTCACCAGGGCCGCGTGGTGCATGTGGCCAGTTGGGCGGCGCGTTTTCTGTTTACGAGTGAGCAACTGAACCAGCCTGTCCGCAACCTGAGCGGCGGCGAGCGGGCGCGGGTGCTGATTGCCAAGCTGATGCTGGAGCCGGCCGACGTGCTGCTGCTGGACGAACCGACCAACGACCTGGACATCCCCACGCTGGAGATTCTGGAAGAGAACCTGCTCGACTTTCCGGGCGCGCTGGTGCTGGTGACGCACGACCGGTATCTGCTGAACCGCGTCTCGTCCACAGTGTTGGGACTGGACGGGCGCGGCAACACGGGCCGCTTTGCCGACTACGCACAGTGGGAAGACTGGCTCAAGGCACTGGATGAGGCGAAACAAGACGAGGCTGGGCAGGGCAAGGCGCAGCGCCGGGCCGACGGTTCCAGCGCTGCACAGCGAACCGGCTCAGCGGGCGCACCCGGCACAGCAGGCAAGAAGAAGCTCTCTTATATGGAAGCTCGCGAGTTTGCGACGATTGAGGAGCGTGTTGAAGAGTCGGATGCACGGCTGGCCGCGGCCCACGCCCGCGTGGAAGACCCAGCGATCGCCAGCAACGCAAGTGCGCTGGAAGAGGCTCTGAAAGAACTGGAAACGGCCCAGCATGAGAACGACGCTCTCTACGCACGCTGGGCCGAGCTGACGGCGAAATCGGGTTGAGTGGCTTGCGGCGCGTGGTAGAAAGGTAAGTTGCGGGAATCACTATGGAGAGCGGTGTCAAGGTTCTGATTGTCGAAGACGAACCCAACGCGTTGATGGGGCTGGCGGAGCTGATCTCGGGCTGGGGATACCGGACCGAGACGGCGCGCGATGGCATCGAGGGCTGGGAGAAGGCGTTGGCCTGGGACCCGGCGATCGTGGTGACCGACCTGAAGATGCCGCGGCTGGATGGCATCGGGCTGCTGACCCGGCTCTCGGAAGAAGGCTCTGGACTGAACGCCAACCTGGCGGTGGTGGTGCTGACTGCAATGGGCTCCATTGAGCTGGCCGTGGACGCGATGAAGCTGGGCGCTTACGACTTTCTGCAAAAGCCGGTGGACTCGACGCGACTGCGCACGATTCTGGCTAACGCCACCCGGCAGCGTGAGACGCAGATTGAGCTGGAAGTGGTACGCCGCCGATTGCGCGAAACCGGCGTGCTGGGGTCGATGGTGGGCAGTTCGCGGGTGATGCGCGAGATCTTCGCTATGATTGAGCAGATTGCGCCTTCCAATGTTTCCGTTCTCATCACCGGGGCAAGCGGCACGGGCAAGGAAATGGTGGCGCGAACGCTGCACGACCTGAGCCCGCGCAAATCAAGACCTTTTGTCGCGGTCAACTGCGCCGCCATTCCTGAGACGCTGATGGAGAGCGAAATCTTCGGCCACGAGAGAGGCGCCTTTACCGGGGCGGCCGAGAGACGTGCGGGCTGCTTTGAGCTGGCGCAGGGCGGAACGCTGCTTCTGGATGAGATTGGCGAGATGCCGGCTGCCACCCAGGCGAAACTGCTGCGCGTGCTGGAAGAGCGCAAGTTTCGCCGGTTGGGCGCGCGCAACGAACAGGAGGTGGATGTGCGCGTGCTGGCGGCAACCAACCGCGATCCCGGCCAGGCTGTGGCCGAGGGCCATTTGCGCCCCGACCTCTACTACCGGCTCAACGTCTTCAACATTCACATGCCGCCGCTGCGCGAACACCTTGAGGACCTGCCGGCGATGGCCGACGCCATGCTCGGTGAGATGAACCAGAAGCACGGCCGCAAAGTCTCCGGCGTGACCGCGGCCATCCTGGAACGCATGATGGCCTACGACTGGCCGGGCAACGGCCGCGAACTGCGCAATACCATCGAGCGGGCCGTAATCCTGTGCCCTGACGGAATGCCTTTGGATGCCTCGCACCTGCCGCCGGGCTTCGGTAAGGCAGAGACAGCTGCGGCGCAGGTCTTTGATGGCGGCGTAGTGCCGGTGCCGGTGGGCTCAACCGTTGGCGAGGCGGAGCGGATGCTGATTTTGCGCACGCTTGAGGTGACCGGGCAGAACAAGACGCGCGCGGCTGAAGTCTTGGGCGTAAGCCTGAAGACGCTGCATAACAAACTCAAGGAGTACCGTTCCGGCGGAGTGGAACAGGCAAACTGAGCCATGCGCCTCAAGACCAAACTCGTTCTCGCCATTACCTTCCTGGTGTTTCTGATCTCCGGGCTGCTTTCGCTGGTGTATGTAAGCCAGTTGCTGCACGCGGCGGTGCAGCAGTCTTACGACACAAACCACATGGTGGCGAATCAAGTGCGGTTCGCATTGCAGCGGGCTTTTGAGACCGGCCTCAAAGACCGCCAGGTAGACCCCAACGACCCTGCCCAGTTGCGCACGCTGGCAGCCGGTGCGGTGCGCAGCGACGCGCCACTACAAGCGCTGATTGACTCGGTCAATCGCTACTCGCTCACGGTCTACGACATCAATATCGGCGACAGCCAGCAGAGCACGCTGCTTAGCACCAATCCCGATAATGAAGATAAGCCGCTGCCGCCGCGGCCCAACTACAGCCAGTTGCTCAACGCCCGGCCCTTCCAACTGATGTCTGAAGTGTTTGGGCCGCCGCGGGTCTTCGATGTGGTGGCGCCGCTGGATCGCAACGGCCAGCCCTTTGCCTCGGTCCATGTGGGCGTACGCACCACGCTGCTGCGGGCCGTTTATGCTCCCTGGCTGGCTGAGGCTTTCACGCTAATGGGCTTTGCCCTGGTCACGGCGCTGGTGGCGGCTTTCCTGCTGAGCAACCTGGCACTGCGGCCCATGGAAGAGATCAGCAAACAGCTTGACTACTGGACTGCTGGCGGCGCCCCGCCTGGGGACGAAAAGGAGATTCCGCGGCAGGAACTGGCCACACAGGTCTCCAACAAGATTGAGCGCATCGGCCAGCGCATGCGTAATGTAGAAGAGGTTTTCTCGGCGCTCAAGGAGAATCTCGACCAGATTCTGGGCAACCTGCAGGACGGCATACTGCTGTTCACGGGTGACGGCCGGGCGGTGCTGGTATCAGAGGCGGCGCGGCGCTTTCTGCATGTGGAGAAGGACCGCATCCTCGGCCAGCATGCGCACCAGATTTTTTCCGGCTCTACGGCTTTGGGCCAGGCCCTGCGCACGGCATTCGACGCCGGAGCCACCGTCACCCAGCAGGAGATTCGCACCGAAACCGGACGCCGCTTTGAGGCGTCGCTGGACTTTATTCAGGACGACCGCACCGGCCAGGGCCTGGGCGCGCTGGTCACTCTGCACGACCTAGAGTCAGTGGAGAGGATTGAGTCGGAGTTGGAACTCTCGCGGCGCATGGCGGCGATCGGCCGCCTGACCTCGGGTGTGGGTCACGAGGTGAAGAACCCCATCAACGCCATCGTCGTCCATCTGGAGTTGCTGAAGACCAAGCTGGGAGACTCCAATGCACCGGCAGCCCGGCACCTGGAGGTGATCGATGCCGAGATTCATCGCTTAGACCGCGTCGTGCAGATGCTGGTGGACTTCTCCCGCCCGGTGGATTTACGGTTGCGCGAACAGGACCTGCGCGCGGTGATCGGCGACGTGATGGCGCTGGCTGCCGAGGAGCTTTCAACCCACAACGTGACCCTGGTGAGCAGCATGCCCGCCGACCCTCTGGTGGCCAACGTGGATGCGGATCTGCTGAAGCAGGCGGTTCTCAACGTGATCCAGAACGGCGCCCAGGCCATGCCCGAGGGCGGAAAACTGGAAGTCACGCTGGAGGAAGACAGTTCGAACGCTCTGCTGCGCATCGGCGACGAGGGACCCGGCATCCCGGAAGAGATCCGGGAGAAGATCTTCGACCTCTACTTCACCACCCGGAGCGCGGGCAGCGGCATCGGCCTGGCCATGACCTACCGAATTCTCCAGTTGCACCACGGCGGAGTGGAAGTACAATCGAAGGCAGACCGTGGCACGGAGTTTCAGCTGCGAATTCCACTCGCCGCCACGGAATGGGGACGCCGGCATCTGCCGCCGGCGAGTGCTGCGATTGAGAAAGGGCTTGCGGGATGAAGTTTCCTGCCAGGAGTGCTGTGTGGGTGCTGCCGTTGATGCTCACGGCATGCTTTCACAGGTCCCATAAGCCCCCGGTGCAGCCTCCGCCACCCACCATACAAACTGCACCCGCACCCCAGCCAAACCCTGCCCAGGTTGAGCTGCCGCCTCCGCCGGTGACGATTCCTCAACTTCCAGCCACCACACAGACAGCGACAGTCCCGCAGCCCCAGGAGACGCCTAAGCCGCCCGTAAAGCACAAGAAACCGGCGCCCAAGACCCAGCAAGCCTCATTGGGAACGCCGGGGGTAAGCGCCATCGGCCAACTCTCGTCGGGTGAGCCCTCTGACCTGCAACGGCAGACGACCAACTCCATCCAGGCCACGGAACGCGGGCTCAACGGCATCAGCCGCAAACTCAACGACCAGGAGCAGAAGACCGCGGCGCAGATTCGCGAGTTCTTGAAGCAGGCCCGGGTGGCGCTGTCTTCGGGAGACGTGGACGGCGCCAGCACTCTGGCTGCCAAGGCCAAGGTGCTGCTGGGCGAACTAAACCGCTAGCCGGATTCCCCTTCGTGGGTCCCGAAGAGAGTTTGCCGCACCGCAGGTGGTTACCGCTCGCCCCAACTCAATTTGCTGCGCAGCGCCTCAAAGAAGCCACTTTCGCTGAGCCGAACCAGATTGACGGTGTAGTTGGAGCGCTGGCAGCGAACCTCGTCGCCCAAGTGCAGTTCGACCGCCTTCTGGCCATCGACGGTGAGCAGGGCCTGGTTGGGGATGCCCACAACGCGCACGGTGAGCAGCGCGTCGCCGCGCACCACAATGGGCCGCAGCGTAAGCAGGTGAGGGCAGACCGGCGTCACCACCAGCGCATCCACATCGGGCGTGAGAATCGGCCCATTGGCAGCCAGGGTATAGGCCGTTGAGCCGGTGGGCGTGGAGACGATCACGCCATCGGCACGGAAACGCGCGACGTTCTTGCCGTCCAGTTCCACGGCGAACTCGCCCATGCGGGCGATATCGCCTTTGGAGACGACAATGTCATTCAGCGCCTCATAACCCGAATGCAGCACGCCTTCCCGCCACAATTCCGCGTGCAGCATGGCGCGGGCGTCAAGCGTGTGGCACCTGCTGCGCCAACCTTCGAGGGTGGTGTATAGGTCGGCGAGGCGAACCTCGGTGAGAAAGCCGAGGAAGCCAAGATTGACGCTGAGAATGGGCGTGCCGGTAGAGGCGAAGGTGCGGGCCACGGATAACAGCGTTCCGTCCCCGCCCAGCACAATCACCAGAGCCGTCTGAAGCGCAGGCATCTGCGCGCAATCGACGGCAGGCGCCGCGTCCGTGTAGCTGCCGCCTACCCGGTCAAGCAGCGGGTCGCAACCATGCTGGCGCAGCCACTCAATCAGTTCCGGCAGCAGCCGGACCAGTTCCTGCTTGTGCGGTTTGCAGACGATCGCAACGCGAACCATGCGGTCCCAGTGTAACTTAAGCGGGTCGGCCAGGTGTTTGGCAGCCGGAGTCTGGAGCGGTTCCCGAATTCATGTGCCATCTTCGGTTCAGCGAAAGGTGGCTCGCCGCGGCGAGCCACTCGACAGTGACGGCGTCGGTTTAAACCCAATCGGGAACCCCCGTATCGCCAGATGAGGCGAATCAGAAGCTCAAGGAATCGACGATTCAGCTTAGCAACGGAGCCCGCCGCGCGTAGAGCAGGAATTCGCGATTCCCTTCCGCGCCGGTGATGGGCGAGGGAATCGTCTCCACCACTTGCCAGTCCAGCGACCGCACACAGGCGGCTACCTTGTCGATGGCCAGTTTGTGTGCCTCGGGGTCGCGGACGATGCCGCCCTTGCCGACGTGGCCGCGCCCGGCTTCAAATTGCGGCTTAACGAGAATCACCGCCTCGGTGAGCGCGGGCGCGGCCTCAAGGACCGGCTCCAGCAGGAGCGTCGCCGAGATGAACGAAACATCCATCACCAGGAGGGTGAGTTCGGGGCCACCCTGGTCAGCGGCAAGCGCGCCGGGGGCGAGAAAGCGCGCGTTGGTGCGCTCAAGCAGGCGGACGCGCGGGTCGCTGCGGAGCTTCATGGCGATCTGGCCGAAGCCGGTATCGACGGCAGTGACGTGCGCCGCGCCGTGCTGCAACAGGCAGTCGCTGAACCCGCCTGTCGAAGCACCGATGTCCAGGCAGTTGCGGCCTGTCACCCCGATCTGCCAGTGCTCCAGCGCCCCCGCCAGCTTCAACCCGCCGCGGCTCACGTAGAGCGGGTCGTCGCCGAGGATGCGGATGGGCGCGTCTTCAGGGACCGTCACCCCCGGCTTATCGACTTTCTGTTCCTTCACCAGGACGCGGCCTGCCAGGATCATGGCGCGTGCCCGCTCGCGGCTGGGCACAAGACCACGCTCCACGAGAAGCAGATCAACCCGGGTTCTGGGTGCAGCAGCGGTCATGGTCGGGCGCCTCTTTCTCCACTGTACGGCAACAGGGGAGTATGCGCCGTCAGCCGTTGCCGCCGATGGGTGCGGTTAACTGGGCATGCAGAGGCGCCGGCGCCTTCGCTTTCGGAATCCCGTGTTGGTGGCAATCGGTGCACTTGACCCAGTGGATATTGTGCGCACTCGCCCCATTGGCGTAGGTGGTATCCATTTTTTCCACGTCGAGCCCGCAGTTGGACATTTGAGGATGGCAGGTTTTGCACGAGGCGCGCGCGTTCATGTTGTGGCCGGCGTGGCAGGAGACGCAACTGAGGCCCTCATGGACGCCGATCGGCGTGCGGTCATCGCCGGAACCTGCCTGCTTGCCCCAGGAATTGGTTGCCGCGGCCGTGCCCGCTTCGGGCTGACGCGGCGCGTGGCATTGATAGCAGATTGCCTGCCGCGGGTCCTGGTTCATCCGGACGGCGCGTGCGCCATCGTGCAACTGGGGAACGGTGAGCGAGGCGGCGGTAAAATGAATACCTTCTCTGCGGTCAAAAAACGCCAGCGAGTCATGCACTGGCTCACCGGCCACGGAGATGCGCGAGGCAGGCCTGACCGCCTGCGCACCCTTGCTGTGGACCTGGTGGCAGGCCTGGCATGGGATGGCAGGCTGATCGGCGAGCGCCGGGCGCATCAAGTGCCATGGGCCCTGGGCGTTCACGGGTTGCACCATGTCGCCGATGGCGCCGTTGAAGTGCATGCCGTGGCAGCGGAAGCAATCGTTCATCAGGTGCTGCTTCGCGTTCTGCACCGGATTGGTAAAGATGTCTTTGTAACTGGCGCTGTGCGGACCCGCATGCCAGCTTGCGTACTCTGCCCGGTGGCAGTTTTCGCAGTTGGGTACCATCCGTACAACATCCTTGTCGCGCAGCCGGATGGCCTCAGGCAGGGAGCCAAAAAAATGGACGCGCATGTGGCGCAGCTTGGTGGCCAGGCTCGCCTCGTGGCAATCCATGCAGTTGGTGGTGCGGTGCGGAGAGCCGTGCACCACGCTGACGTAATCGGCCATCTCGTGACAGTTCGCGCAGCCCTGCCCGAATTGCGTGGTGTAGTAGTACGATGCGCCAAACGTGCCGCCGACGGCCAGCAGAACCGCCAGGCCAACCACCATTGCCGCAATCTTCAGAAACTGTTTCATGAACGGAATCCCGTGCCCTTCCAGTTACGCACCAGCGCCGCGGAGGCGTGATACGCAACAGCCATGATGGTCAGCGCCGGATTGAAGCCTCCGTTGGTTACGTGCACGCTGGCATCGATCACGAAGACATTGTCAACGTCGTGAACCTGGCAGTCCTTGCTCACCACCGATCCTCGCGGATCGGCGCCCATGCGGCAGGTGCCTGCCTGGTGCTGGGCCGCGGGAATAAGTTCGCTGTGAGGCTTGTGAGGAAGGCCCTTGGCGGCGTCCGCCCCGTGACTGACCTTTTCGGCATTCTGGGCCTGACTGAGGAGGCGCGTGTCGATAGCGCCGGCCTCGAGAAGCCACTTCTGGGCGCGTTCGGCCTGTATGTCGCCGATCTCGTAGGTGTGGGGGTGGCAGTTGCCCTGAATGCGGACGACCGGCAAGCCCCACTTGTCTTTCACTGAGGGATCGAGGGTTACGCGGGCCTCAGCGGAGGGAATCTGCTGGGTAGGTCCAATGATGACGATGGTGCGGCGGTGCCAGTCGCGCATGGCCTTCTTGTGGCCGAGGCCCCACGACGGGGTGCCGGTGGGCAGGCGGTCAATGCTGTGGATGGGAAGACGAATGAACTCATTGGCCAGCATGCCGCCACCGGTCAGGCCGGGAGTGCCGTGGTTGTAGTCGCAGATAGCGATATCAGCGCCGGGGCCAACGTCGTCGTAGGTGTCGAAGTCAAAGTAACCCATCGCCCCGGTGTACTGATGGCCTTGCAGGTTGCGGCCGACCTGGTCATAGCGGTTACCCAGGCCGCTGGGAAAGAGGCGGCTTTTGGAGTTGAGCAGCAGGCGCGCCGACTCCGTGGCACAGCCGGAAACGATAACAATGTCGGCAGGCTGCTCCTGCAAGTGCCTGCGCTCGTCAAAGTAGCTGACGCCGGTTGCCCGTCCGCGATCGTCGGTGAGGATCTCCTTCACCATGCACTCGGTGCGCAGTTCGCAGTTGCCGGTGTTGAGGGCGATGGGAATCACGGTGTTCTGCGATCCGTTCTTGGCATCCACTTCGCAGGCAAATCCGCAGCACCAGCGGCAGCGCATGCACGGGCCGCGGCCGTTATAGGGAACACTATTGCGCGCCATGGGGATGTGGAGGGGATGCAGGCCCAGGCGGCGCGCCGCCGGCTCCAGGATGCCGAATTCCCTGCCCGGGGGCAGCGGCGGCATGGGCAAGGGCTTATTGCGCGGGCCGTGAAATGGCGTGCCCGAGTAATCGCCGGAGATGCCGATCTCGTACTCGGCCTTCTCGTAGAACGGCTCCAGGTCGTCGTAGGAGATGGGCCAGTCTTCAAGCGAACTGCCTTCGGGCGCTCCGTAGGTGGAGCGCATTTTGAAATCCTGCGGCATGTAGCGCCAGGCCTGGGCGCCGTAGCTGAATGTTCCGCCGCCGACGCAGGCAGCATCGTTCTGGTAGGGGCCTTCGCTGGGCCGCACAGTGTGGAGGCCGCCCTGGGCATCTACCCAGACGCGGGGATTGCCTTCATCTTCGGGGCCAAAGGCGTTGCCCAGCACGGTGGTGCGCTGGTTGCGCAAGTCGTCTTTGCGGCAGTCGTGGGCCGTGTACCACTTGCCCCGCTCCAGCAGCACGACGCTCAAACCGGCGACCGAAAGTTCCTTGGCGACGATGCCGCCCGCGGCTCCGGCGCCTACTACCACAGCATTCACTCGTTTCATGACGGCGAGCCCTTTCTCAGGTCATATTGCGCACGGCCCAGGGAGGGCGGCTCAGAGAGGCCCAGCATCCGCCAGCTCTGGGCGTCGCGGTTGCCGCCGTGGCGGGGCGACCCGTAGTAGCCCTCGAAGGTATGGTTGCGGAGGAGGGTGAAGAAGGCGCTGTTTTCGAGTTCGAGGGTCCGGGTAACTTCCCCCTGCTGCGTGGGGGCTATCTCCGGCAAGCTGTGGCCGAACCCTTTGCGGCTGATTGCGTCCGCCGCTTCCAATCCGTCGCGATAGGTTTCCTGGTGGCGGCTGTAGTGGCGGACGAGCTGACGGTCGATGTAATTGAGCACGCCGGCCTGGGAGGCGCTGGGAAAGTCGTCGGCGGGAACGATCTGGTCACAAAGGGCCGCGAGCGTGCCGGCCTGCTGATCGCTCAGAAACTCCCAGTTTCCCGTGCCGCTCGATTTGCAGCCAACAGCTGCAACAAGGCCTCCCGCAGCGCTGGCCGCGACAAATTGGCGCCGCGTCAGAATGCCGGTCTTTTTGCCTGATTGCATGACGAAAACCTCATTTTAAGAGCCCATTCCAAGATGTGGCTCTGCGCAACGGACGCAGGATTCCGATGGGCGCTTGATGCGCACCATGCTTTACGCAAGGGCGTGCCCGGGTCTGTGTCGCAAATCACCACTCGACTTCCAGTTCGGTAGCGGCTTGCATGATCAGGAAAGCTGAGAAGCCTCCCACGCAGCCGGCACCCGTGTCTGGAAAGGGAAAAGGGCCGCTTCCCCTGCGGGAAACGGCCCTTCATTTTGTTCTTTTTGCCGAACAGCCCAACGTCGCCCTAGTACTACTGCGTTATAACAGCGCATGTAAGCAACAAGGGCACCTGGGCAGAGATCGGGCAAGGTGTGTTGCGATCTGACAGCGCAGGGTAGCGATTGATTGGAGATTATGCC
>Ga0302320_10004665_pt1 | contig 31045 bp, 33 predicted proteins | sample Bog_T0_3_FD_202130 | JGI IMG/M metagenome (GOLD analysis project Ga0302320, IMG submission 202130) | Peat permafrost microbial communities from Stordalen Mire near Abisko, Sweden - Bog_T0_3 | ecosystem: Environmental > Terrestrial > Soil > Wetlands > Peat | place: Sweden: Abisko, Stordalen Mire... | reverse complement strand
CAACCCGCGCCGCCGACCTCGGTCAACCAATTGAGGACGATCCGATTGTCCCAGGTGTATCCGGACAGCGCCTGGTAGATTTTGCCCGCGTTGGCGCTGCCCGGCTTGAGAACGCGCACGCCCGCGATCGAAACGGGCGCTTCGAATTTCGGTTCCGACGTCTCGGCCGCGAGCCGCGTCACCCAGGCGTCGCTGTCGTCCCCCGGATTCAACCAGAACAGGTTGAGGCCGGATTCGTCGGCGAGCGCGAGCGGGGAGGATAGCGAGAAGCAGGGCGAGGCGCCGCCGCGCCCATCGGACGCCACCAATTCGCGCGCCTCGCTCCAGCCGTCGGGATTCGCGTAGGCGCCGCGATGGGCGTAGGCCATGTCCAACGTGCAGTACCAGAGACTGGTCTTCAGGGGCTCGGCCTTGGACGTGGCGCGGTAGAAATACCACAACTTGCCGCCGAATACTTCGGCGCTTCCGCCAAACAACTGATCTTTCGCAGGTATATCGAAACTCTGTGGCTCGTTCAGCATGATTCTCTCCGCAAAAAGGCGTCAACGCGGCGGACTCCGTGGATGAGGACTCCCGCGTGCGAATCCGTTGGCCGCCGAAAATCGGCGACGACGAGGTCTACGGCGGTGGGTGGAAGTACTGATATCGAGCCCCGCGAAATCCAGCGACGACTGATCGCAGACTGGCACGGATCACTGTCCTACAAAAGCCCTACGACTAGATATTTCTCCGGGCGCCGTCGTCGCTGCTCGGCGCACGGCCGGGGACAGGCCGGCCTGCGAGGCGCGGACGCAAGCCGCCAGTTGCTTTTTCGCGCCATTTCTGCTTATAGGCGCGCATGCGAATGACGAGTGCGAGCCTGCGACTTATTCACCCGACGCGTTGAGACGCGCCGGGATATTCTCGTTCGCCCCCCGTAAAATCCGTTTTTTGGCGTGTGAGCGCGTTGCGCCCGCGCAAGACTCCGAGGGTTCGCCATGACCGTCATGCCCGTTGAAAAATACCGCGCGTTCCAGCCCATCGTTTTGCCGAATCGGCAATGGCCGTCGAGAACAATCGCCAAGGCGCCGATCTGGTGTTCCGTCGATCTGCGCGACGGCAATCAGGCGCTGATCGAGCCGATGGGCGTCGAGCGCAAGAACCGCATGTTCGACCTGCTCGTGCGCATGGGCTTCAAGGAGATCGAGGTCGCGTTCCCGGCAGCGTCGCAGACCGATTTCGATTTCGTGCGCTCGATCGTCGAAAGCGGTCGCATTCCCGTCGACGTCGCCATCCAGGTGCTCACACAGTGCCGCTCCGAACTGATCGAGCGCACGTTCGAGTCGGTGAAGGGCGCGAAGAACGTCATCCTGCACTTCTACAATTCGACATCGACCCTGCAGCGCGAAGTCGTGTTCCGCCAGGACATGAAGGGGATCACCGATATTGCGGTGGCCGCCGCGCATCAGATCAAGGCGCTCGCCGCCGCCGCGCCGGAGACCAAATTCCAGTTCGAATATTCGCCCGAGAGCTTCACCGGCACCGAGTTGCCGTTCGCGCTGGAGATCTGCGAGGCGGTAAAGGCGGTGTTACAGCCGACGCCGCAAAACAAGCTGATCTTCAATCTTCCGGCGACGGTGGAAATGGCGACGCCGAACACCTACGCCGACATGTTCGAATGGTTCGGAAACAAGATTTCCGACCGCGACAGCGTGTTGCTGTCCGTGCATCCGCACAACGACCGCGGCACGGCGGTGGCCGCCGCGGAACTGGCGGTGATGGCTGGCGCCGACCGGGTGGAGGGCACGCTGTTCGGCAACGGCGAGCGCACCGGCAATGTCGACATCGTCACCGTGGCGTTGAACCTGTTCACCCAGGGCGTCGACCCCCAACTCGACATGCGCGACATCAACGCCATCAAGGAAATCTCCGAGTACTGCACGCAATTGCCGGTGCATCAGCGCCATCCTTATGTCGGCGAACTCGTCTACACCGCGTTCTCCGGCTCGCATCAGGACGCGATCAAGAAGGGTTTCGAGGCCCAGGCCAAGCGCAACGAGCCGCTGTTCCAGGTGCCTTATCTGCCGATCGACCCGAAGGACGTCGGCCGCACCTACGAGGCGGTGATCCGCATCAACAGCCAGTCGGGCAAGGGCGGCATCGCCTATCTGCTCAAGGCCGACCACGGCCTCGACCTGCCGCGCGCCTTGCAGGTGGAGTTCTCGAAGATCGCCCAGGAGAAGATGGACGCCGAGGGCAAGGAGCTGACCTCCGCCGACATCTGGGATCTGTTCCAGCACACCTATTATCTCGCCGACGCGCCGCTGACGCTGGTCAAGCAGCAGATCGTGCCGACCGGCCCTGAAAACCGCGAGCTGATCGCCAAGCTGCGCAAGGCCGACGGGACGACGATGACGGTGGAAGGCGAGGGCAACGGCCCCATCGACGCCTTCGTCGACGCCTTGAAGAAGACGTTCCACGTCGAGTTCTCGTTCCTCGACTACAACGAACACGCCATCGGCCGCGGCGCCAACGCCATCGCCGCGTCTTATGTGCAAATCCAGAACGGCGACGGCAGCGTGGTGCATGGCGTGGGCATGGACCCGAGCATCGTGCAAGCGTCGCTGAAGGCGACGCTGAGCGCGGTGCAGAGGTTGATGGCGAGGCATGGCTGAGACGGCGCGATTGCAAAGACTTCGGCGCCTCGGCTTTCGGGCAGGCGCCGAGGGGCTTGATTGCGATTCCCCGCGCAGAACGCGGAGTGGCGCGCGTCGCGCTTATGCGGCGGCAATCAGATGCAGCGTCGCCTTGCCGTTCTTTACCGCCGTCGTCGAGAGTTTCCGGTCGAAGGACGCCAATCGGCCGCCATGCGCCTGAGCGAGCGCCAGCAGATAGGCGTCTGTGACCTGCGCGGAGGTAAATATCTTCTCGAAATCCACGTCGGCCGAGCCGACGAGGCTGACATCGTCCGGCCAGAACACATGTCCCGGCAGCTTGCGCAATTTGGCGACGATTTCGGCGACGATCGCGGGCGATCCCGGCGAGTTGGCGTAGCGTGGGCTGCCGACGATTCGAATGACGCCGTTTTCTGTGGTCGGACAGGTGGCCCAGGCGGCGGCGCCGCTCGAGGCGAACCACGCGTGCGCGTCATCATGCGCGACATGCCCGGGATCGATCAGCGCGATCAACACATTGACGTCGAGCAGAAAGGTCACGGCAGTTCGTCGCGCAGCGCGTTGACCATTTCGAGCGTTACGAGCGCTGGGTTCGGCCCTGCGGGCAGCAGCGGCACGCCATTGCGCTCGCCCTGCGGCCGAGGCCGGCACAGCGAGTTTCGCGCGAGTTCGGAGATGACCTCGCCGAGGCTCAATTTGCGCTGCGCCGCCATGGCCTTCGCCGCGACGAGCACGTCATCGTCGATCGCCAACGTGGTGCGCATCTTGGTATCCTGACTAAACATCCAGCATCACGCATCATAGACGACCGAGACCGCGAATTCCAGCACAATAGGCGGCGCTTTCGGCGTTCCATCATCGCGCCAAACGCGCGTTCGACTTGTAGCGCTTGTTGCTTGGTCGAATGGGCGCGGGTTGGGCCGGCCAATAGTCATCCGTATAGCGTAGCTTGACGCTATACGCCTCAGCCGGCAAAGTCGCGCCGTGAAGATCAGAAACGGGGGTCCACAAGGGCCTGCGCCGGTTCATCGAGGAGGATGACGCCGCCGGTCTCCAGCCCGCCGTCGCGCCAAAACTGCGGCGGGTCATTTCCTTCCTCTAGGACATGGGGCGCGAGGAGGAGTTGAAGGCAGTTCCGAGCTGGAAAGCGCATCAACTCGCCGGCGATCGCCGGGGGACCTGGAGCCTGTTCGTCACCAGGAATTGGCGGCTCACGTTTCGCATCGAGCAGACCGAGATCGAGATCGTCGATCTCGACTTCGAAGACTACCCCTAGCAGGCCACCATGAGCGCGACGCAGGGCATCCGGATGAAGTCGCCCGCCCACCCGGGCGGATTCGTGAAGTGCGAGATCCTGGAGCCGCTGGGACTCTCGGTGACGCATGCGGCTCAGGCGCTCGGCGTCACGCGGGCGGCGTTGTCGAGGGTGTTGAACGAGCGCGCTCGCGTCTCGCCGGAAATGGCTTTGCGGATCGAGAAGGCGTTCGGCGTGTCGATGGATACGCTGATGCGCATGCAGAACAGTTTTGACATCGCCCAGACCCGCAACCGGGCGGCGGAGATCGACGTCGCGCCCTATCGCGAATTGCGGTGAGGCGCCCGATCATGTCTTGCGAGGCGCAGCCATGAGCAGGCAGAAACGGTCGATCGTTCGACATTCCCAGGCGGAACTGGCGGCGATGAAGGCCGCCGGGAAGACTGAGAGCGATTGGCAGGCCGCGGCTGCGAAGCCTGCGCCCGATGCGTCCGACCTCGACGACGCGATGGAGCCTGTCGGCTGGGCGACGACCGAGTTGCCGCTGTCGAAACGAAAAGAGCATGTAACAGCCAAACCGCGCGGATCAGCCTGACCGCGGCGCTTGCCCTTTCTCACGTGCAACAATCCGGCGGTTAGGGAAATCCGCGACTGCCGCGGGGATGCGCGAGGGCGCCGCGCCGCTCACGGCCGTTGGCGCGATTTTCGCATGAGGCGGGCGTCGAGGGGGGCCTGCCGGCCGGGGCGGTGTGATTTCATGAGCCAAAACAGAGAATCCGACACCGTCGAGTTCGCCGACGCGTCGCCGGCGGTGAAGGCTTTGCTACAACAGGGCGTGGAACTCTACCGACGAGACCGCGCCGCGGCGGAGGCGCAATTTCGCCGCGCGCTGGCGTTCGATCCCAGCGCCCTGTCGAGCTATTTTTGCCTCTACAAGATCCATGCTTATGGCGGCCGCAACGACGAGGCGCTGGAGGTCGCGGCGGCGGGGCTGGCGGAAGCGGCGCGGCAGGCCGGACTCTCGCCGGACTGGCGCACGTGGTCGGCGCCGGCGTTGGCGGCGGCGGCGCCAGGGCCCGCGCGCTTCGCTGTCTATACGTTGAAGGCGATGGCCTTCGTGGATCTGCGGCGCGGCGCGGTCGGGCCGGCGCGGGAGCGTCTCGACAAACTCGGCGAACTCGGGGGGATCGTCGATGTCGGCGGCGCCGTCGTCGCCGATCTCGCGCGAGCGGTCGGCTGATGCGCTCGGACCGAGACGAGGGCGAGCCGATCCGGGCTCTGCTGATGGGGGCGCGGCAGGCGCGTTCCGACCCGGTCGTCGCCGAGCGCGCGGTGCGGCGCGCGCTCGCCGTGGCGCCCGACGATTTCACCGCGCGCCTCGCCGCCTACAAATTCTACTTCTACAATCATCGGCTCGCCGAAGCGCTGCCACACGCCGCGGCTCTGCTCGATCAGGCGGCGCGCCGGCTCAATGTGACGCTCGATTGGCGCCGCGTCGCGCCCGGCGACGCGGCTTTCGACGAGGTCGAAAACGCGCCCGGTCTCTATCTGCAGGCGCTGCTGGCTTGGGGCTACTGCCAGACCCGGCTGGGGCGATACGAACTGGGCCGCGAGGCCATCGCCAAGACGGCCGAGCTCAGCAAGCGCGACCGCTTCGGCGCCCGGCGACTGCTCGCAGTCATCGACAACGGCGTCAATCCGGAGGCGGAATGACGTTGCGGGAGGCGATATGAGATGGCGAAGGTCGTATTCTACGAAAAACCCGGCTGCGCCGGCAACGCGCGGCAAAAAGCGCTGCTGCGGCAATCGGGCCACGAACTCGAGGTGCGCAACCTGCTCGACGCGCCATGGACCCGCGATTCGCTGCGCGCGTTTTTCGGCGACCGCCCGGTCGCGCAATGGTTCAACGCCGCCTCGCCGCGGGTCAAATCCGGTCAGGTGAAGCCCGCCGAACTCGACGAAGCGGCGGCGCTGGGGTCGATGCTCGCCGATCCCTTGCTGATCCGTCGTCCGTTGCTCGAAGTCGAGGGGCGGCGCGAGGCGGGCTTCGACGCAGCGCTCATCGCGGCGTGGATCGGCCTGCAAGCGACAACGGCTCCGCTCGGGGACGCCTGCGTTCGCGCCGAGCCGTGCAAGCCCACGTGACCGTGCGGCCGTCTAATCCTCGGCTTCCTTCCCGCTCAGCGCCGCCGCCAGCGCGTCCATCCGCTGGGCGAGTTCGTCGACCGTTTGGGTGAGGCTTGCGGTCTCGGCTTCCGCGGCGCGGCGGATTTCGCCCGATTCGGCGAGCGCGGCTTCGGCCCGAGCATTGGCGGCGTCGGCCCGCGCGGCCTCGCGTTTGGCGACGGCGCGCGATTCCGTAGCGTCGTCGGCGAAGGTGAGGGCGGCCATGACGGTGAGCCGCTGGTCGCCGATTTCGCCGAACGCTTCGCGCATCTCCTGGATTTTTCGGTCGAGCCCCTGCGCCAGCGCTTCCAGCCGCGCCTCCTCGCCGGGGTTGCAGGCCAGACGGTACGTGCGCCCGCCGATGGTTACGCTCAGCTGCGCCATTTATCCCTCATGTCCCGGCGCGACGCGCTCATTCGGCTGCGTGCGCGAGCAAATCTTCTATCGCCGCGGCGGCGCGCGCCAGCGCCCCGGACGCGGTCGCATGGGCGGCGGCGAGCGAGTGGTTTTCCGCCAACGCCCCGTCGAGTTCCACCGCCAGGCGGGCGCGGTCATCCTGCATCAGCGAAAATTCGTCGTCCGCGTCGGCGCGGCGCGAATCCTGGCGACGACGGATGTCGATGGCGGTCTCCAGGCGATCCATCGCCGCGCGCATGCGGCTAATTGCCTCATCCAATTGCGGCGCGCCCATAACGGTCCATCCTTTAGCGGCGTTAGTTTAAGCGATGGATGAAGCGAGCGTCAACGCCGACGTCGGCGACGAAGGCGATTTGACGCAACGGATTCCAGGAAAAGACAAATGTTCTATCGCATGGCGGCTGCGCCCCGAGCGCATGACGAGGGGCTATGCATTTAAATTCCTTTAACTTCACGTCAAAAATGCCCTCTGGACAATATGTCTTAGATCAATGATAGACCCCCACGACTTCGGGCAGGGAACGCCCATCCCGAAGCGGCCGCATGGCCGAAATTCAACAGGAGGCTTCTATGGCGGTACGGGTTGCAATCAACGGTTTCGGTCGAATCGGGCGTCTCGTGTTGCGCGCCATCGCCGAATCCGGCCGCAGCGATATTGAAGTCGTTTCGATCAACGATCTCGGTCCGGTGGAGACCAATGCGCATCTACTGCGTTTCGACAGCGTGCACGGCCGCTTCCCGCTCGACGTGGTTGTCGACGGCGACACGATCCGCGCCGGCACCCAGAAGTTCAAGGTTACGGCGATCAAGGACCCGACGCAGCTTCCGCACAAGGAGCTGGGCGTCGACATCGCGATGGAATGCACGGGCATCTTCACCGCCCGCGACAAGGCCGCGTTCCACCTGACCGCGGGCGCCAAGCGCGTGCTGGTCTCGGCGCCGGCGGATGGCGCGGACTTGACGGTCGTCTACGGCGTCAACCACGATAAGCTCACCAAGGAGCACCTCGTCGTCTCCAACGCGTCCTGCACCACGAACTGCCTGGCGCCGGTCGCCAAGGTGCTCAATGACCTCATCGGCATCGAGCACGGCTTCATGACGACGATCCACTCGTTCACCGGCGACCAGCCGACGCTCGACACGCTCCACAAGGACCTGTATCGCGCCCGCGCCGCCTCGCTGTCGATGATCCCGACGACGACCGGCGCCGCCAAGGCGGTCGGCCTCGTGCTGCCCGAGCTCAAGGGCAGGCTCGACGGTTCGGCGATCCGCGTGCCGACCCCGAACGTCTCGGTCGTCGACCTGAAGTTCGTCGCCAAGCGCGCCACGACCAAGGAAGAGATCAACGAGGCGATCAAGGCCGCCGCCAACGGCTATCTCAAGGGCGTTCTCGGCTACACCGACCGTCCGAACGTGTCGATCGACTTCAACCACGACCCGCGCTCGTCGATCTTCCACCTCGACCAGACCAAGGTGATCGACGGCACCTTCGTGCGTATCCTCTCCTGGTACGACAACGAGTGGGGCTTCTCCAACCGTATGGGCGACACCGCCGTCGCGCTGGCGAAGCTGATCTGAGGCTGAGAGGCGCAGCGAATGTCGGAGCCTGGAGTGACTGAATCTCGAGTTCAAGACGAAGTCGAGCCGGATACTCTGGGCGAGGCGGTAGAGCTGTTGCGCGCCGCCTTTCCCGACATGCGCTGTCTTCGATGCGGGCACGACGATTTTCGACTTCTGGACGCCCCGGTCTACACGGGGCGTCTGTCGACACGTGAACATCGTATCGGTCTCATACACTTTCACCCGTTTCCGCGGGCCGTTGTGTTGGTATGCCAAAGTTGCGGGATGACGGAACAACATGACCTAGATATTCTCGAGAAAGCCGAAAAGCCAATCCGAGCCACGAAGAATGAGTAACATCGTTCCGCTGTCATTAGGTCACGGCAAGTCTGGCGGCGGCGGCGGGCCAGAAGATCCGACGTTCGAGCAACGTGTGGCCCGCCTCGAGCGAATCCTGGAGCGGCTGGAGCCGAAAATAACGGAACTCTTGCTGACTGGCGCCAAACAGACCGACGTCCAAAAACTGCACCTCGAAATCGCTGAGATAAAAGGCAAGCTCTCAATGCTCCCGACTTGGTGGATGCTCATCGTCGCGATAATTGCGACATGGAGCGCTGGCGCGGGGGTAGAATTCGCAATCTTGAAGGCGGCTCATCCATGACCTCACTTTTCAACACCCTCGACTCCGCCGACGTTAAAGGCAAGCGCGTGCTGCTGCGCGTCGACCTCAACGTTCCCATGGAAAACGGCAAGGTGAGCGACGCCACACGCATCGAACGCGTGCTGCCGACGATCCGCGAGATCGCCGACAAGGGCGGCAAGGTCATCCTGCTGGCGCATTTCGGCCGGCCCAAAGGCGGCCCGGACGAGAAGAATTCGCTGCGCCCCGTCGCCTCCGCCGTCGCCGCGCTGTATGGCAAGCCGGTGGGCTTCGCCGCCGAATGCATCGGCCCGGTCGCCGAAGCTGCGGTCGCCGCGTTGAAGGACGGCGACGTGCTGCTGCTCGAAAACACCCGCTTCCACAAGGAAGAGGAAAAGAACGAGCCCGGCTTCGTCGCCGAACTCGCCAAGCTCGGCGACGTCTATGTCAACGACGCGTTCTCGGCCGCGCACCGCGCTCACGCCTCGACCGAAGGCGTCGCCCACAAGTTGCCGGCCTACGCCGGCCGCGCCATGCAGAAAGAACTGGATGCGCTGACGCTGGCGCTCGGCAATCCCTCGCGCCCGGTCGCGGCGATCGTCGGCGGCGCCAAAGTATCTTCCAAGCTCGAACTGCTGGGCAATCTCGTCAAGAAGGTCGACATCCTCATCATCGGCGGCGGCATGGCCAATACGTTCCTGTTCGCGCAAGGCAAGGCGGTCGGCAAGTCGCTGTGCGAGAAGGATCTGGCCGACACCGCTCGCGAGATCCTCAAGGCGGCGGAAGCGGCCAAGTGCAAGATCCTGCTGCCTGTCGACGCCAACGCGGCCAAGGAATTCAAGGCGCATGCGCCGGCTCGCTTCGTCGACGTCGACCATATCGCCGAGGACGAGATGATCCTCGACATCGGGCCGAAGTCGATCCTGGCGGTCGAAGAGGCGCTCAACGCCAGCAATACGCTGGTGTGGAACGGCCCGTTCGGCGCCTTCGAACTGCATCCGTTCGACGCCGGCACGGTGCAGGTCGCCAAGACCGCGGCGGCGCTGACAGAAGCGGGCAAGTTGAAGAGCGTGGCTGGCGGCGGCGACACCGTCTCGGCGCTCAATGCGGCCGGGGTGGCTGAGAAGTTCACCTATGTGTCGACGGCGGGCGGCGCCTTCCTCGAATGGATGGAAGGCAAGGTGCTGCCGGGCGTCGAAGCGCTGCGCGCCAAATAAGGAGGCGGCGATGCGGGGGACAGGCTTTGGTTGGGCGGTGCTTGCCGCCGGCCTCGCCTGGAGCTTGGTCCCCGCTCGCGGAGAGGGTACGCATGGCGTCGCCGACGTTATTGACGAGGCGGCGTTGCGCACCCAAGTGGCGGCGGGCCTGGAACTGGTGAAGGCGGCCAAGGGCGCGGCGGCGCTGGCGATCTTTGACGAGGTCGACCGGAATTTCGCCGAGGCTCATGCGAGCGGGCCGCGCGTGTTCTGCGCTCACGGGCCAACGGAAGCCGCGTTGTATATGCTCAAATCGGCTTCTGACGGCGGCGCAGACGCCGTGGCGATCAACGGTCTGTGGTGCGACGCGATCTACTATAAGGCTTACACGCTCACCGATCTCGGACGACCGGCGGACGCGGAGAAGGAGCTGGATCGGGTGTTGAAGATGGCGCCGGACAATTCGCTCTATCTCAACGAGCGAGCCGAATTGGCGACGCGCGCGCACCAATACGATCAGGCGATCGCCATATACAAGCTTGCCGAAAGCGACAGTCCCTACATGGTCGGCGACGATTCCATCCGCGCCGTCAAGTCACGCGCGTGCCGCGGGGTGGGCTACATCCTCACGCAGGAGGGCAAGCTCGACGAGTCCGAGGCCGAGTATCGGCGCTGCCTGACGATCGACGCCAACGATCAGAAGAGCAAAGACGAACTCGCCTATATAGCTCAGCTGAGAGCCAGGAAGAAATAGCGCGTCGCGCCTCGCGCGGCGAGAAGACAACGACCACTCGACATCAACCCAGAGGAAAGCAACATGTCCCGCATCACGCTCCGTCAATTGCTCGACCACGCCGCCGAATTCGGCTACGGCGTGCCGGCTTTCAACATCAACAACATGGAACAGGCGCTGTCCATCGGCGAAGCCGCCAAGGCCTGCAACGCGCCGGTGATCATCCAGGCCTCGCGCGGCGCGCGTTCCTACGCCAACGACGCCATGCTCAAGCATATGATGGACGCGCTCACCGAGATCTATCCGCAGATCCCGATCTGCGTGCATCTCGACCACGGCAACGGCCCCGGCACCTGCGTCACCGCGATGCAGTCGGGCTTCACCTCGGTGATGATGGACGGCTCGCTGAAGTCGGACGGCAAGACTCCCGCCGATTGGGACTACAACGTCGGCGTCACCAAGCAGGTCACCGACTTTTCGCATCTGGGCGGCGTCTCGGTCGAGGGCGAACTCGGCGTGCTCGGCTCGCTGGAGACGGGCTCGGGCGAAAAGGAAGACGGCCACGGTTTTGAAGGCAAGCTGAGCCACGACAAGCTGCTCACCAATCCCGATGAGGCGGTGAAATTCGTCAAGGAGACCAAGGTCGACGCGCTCGCCGTCGCCATGGGCACCTCGCACGGCGCCTACAAGTTCTCGCGCAAGCCGACCGGCGACATCCTCGCCATGAGCGTGATCGAAGAAATCAACAAGAAGCTGCCCAACACCCATCTGGTGATGCACGGTTCGTCCTCGGTTCCGCAGGACCTGCAGGACATCATCAACGCCTACGGTGGCAAGATGCCGCAAACCTACGGCGTGCCGATCGAAGAGATCCAGCGCGGCATCAAGCACGGCGTGCGCAAGATCAACATCGACACCGACAACCGCATGGCGATCACCGGCGCGATCCGCAAAGTGTTCAGCGAGCACCCGGAAGAATTCGACCCGCGCAAGTATCTGAAGCCCGCGCAGGAAGCGATGATCAGGATTTGCAAGCAGCGCTTCGAGCAGTTCCAGACCGTCGGTCAGGCCGCCAAGATCGGCAAGATCCTGTCGCTGTCGGATATGGCCAAGCGTTACGCGAGCGGCGAGTTGGATCCGAAGTTCGGGTAAGCTTTCGAGCCCAGATAATTTGCCCCTCTCCCGCGCCGCGGGGGAGGGGTATTTCGTTGGGCGGGCGGCCGCAATGCCACCCGCGCCTTCGTCCTGAGCTTGTCGAAGGACGCTCCAGGGAAGACCGCAGGTCGTGCAAGGCGCCCCGTTCCCACGGCGTTCGAGGCTGCGACAGCTTCTGGCCCGACCCGTAGTTCTAGCTGGACCGTTCCTCGACAAGCTCAGGACGAGGTCTTCGGTGGCGCCTACCGTTTCCTCACCGCCAGACTCTGCGTCGCCTGTCCAATCAGACCCTTCTCGTCGAACAGCCGCGATTGCGCCAGCCCGCAGCCGTTGCCGCCGAACAGGCTCTGCGATTGCAGGCAGATCCATTCGCTTAACGGGCGGCGGAACAGGTTGACCGTGAGGTCGCAGTTGACGAACAGATATTTGCGGAAATCCAGCGCCGCGCTGATGCCGTTGCCGGAATCGGCGGCCACCGCGACGCGTTGATAGGGGCTGGGAGTCTCGCCCTTCACCAGCGGATAGGCCAGCCGGAACCACGCGGCGCAGGGTCCGTTGAAGAAGGCGCCTTCGGCCAGCCGGTTGTCGACCAGTTCCGCGTAGCCGAATTCGTCTTCGGTAAAACCCATGCTGACGGGCGGGGAGTCCGCGACCGGTTTGGGCGCCTGGGGTAGGGGATGGCCGGGCGTGCCTTCCGGTACGGGCAGATCGTCCTCGCGCTGCGCGAGCGCGGTGAACAGAGCGATGTCCTTGTCGCCGGCGATGAGACGGCCGGAGAAATGACCCGCGCCTCGTCCCAGATAATCGGCGGCGACTTCGATGCGGCAATCGCCGATCGGCAGCGGGCGCAGCAGGTTGACGGTGAGGCGGCCGAGATGAGTGAGGCCCTGCGGCGCCGCCGCACGCTCGACGGCGCGGGCGATCAGCGCCGAGGGCGGCCCGGCGTGCTGATGCTCGGGATGCCAGGGGCCGCCAGTGAGCGCGCTCGCGCGATAGTGGCCTTCGGCGAGTTGTTCGTAGGCCGCGTCCATGAAACCTCCTCAGCCCAGCAATGCGTTGGCGATGGCTGTCCATTCGTCTTCCAGCGAAACCTTGGCGACCGGCTTGCCGGCGCGTCGATACCAATAGCCGGCGTTGCCGAGATCGCCCTCGCGGCGATGCAGATAGGCGTGAACCCAATCGCCGTCGCCGCCCTCTTCGGCCTGGGCCAGACGGTGGGCGGCCTCCCAATCCCCCTTGGCGTCGAACCACAGCGCCTGAAGCGCGAGGCTGAGGTTTTCGGGCGGCGCGGCGGCGGCGAGCGAGGCGCGGAAAGCGGCGAGGGAGTCGGACATGGGCTGAGTTTCGCGCCGCGCGCGGCGGCAAGCAAGCCCGATCGGCGCCGTCGCTAACAGTCCGTCGCGGCGGCGCTTTTCGCCTTTCCTAACTCAACGTTAACCCTAACGCCCTCTAATGAGGCAGGAGCCCGCCTCGTCTCGGGGCGGGCTTCCCGGTTTCGTTGACGCCCATATGGTCCCATGGTATCCCAATTCATCCCAAACGTGAGCGGCGATCTTCGCCCAAACGCGCAGTCGGCGGCTGCGTTGCGGCGGGGCGCGCGCGCAAACGGAGAGACGGGAGCCGAGCATGGACCGCTTCCTGTCGCAATTTCGCAATCGCATCGACGCCAAAGGGCGGTTGTCGCTGCCGGCGCCGTATCGGGCGATTCTCTCGCAACCGGGATTCGAAGGCGTGTTCCTGCATCCGAGTCTCGACGATCCCGCGCTGGACGGCGGCGGGCAGGGGCTGGTCGACGAGATCCAGGCGATGCTCGACGCGATGCCCTTGTATTCCCGCGAGCGCGAAGATTTGGCCACGGCGCTGCTGTCGACGGGCGAAGTCCTGCGCCTCGACTCGGAGGGGCGGGTGAGCCTGCCGGAGCGGCTGCGCGTGGCCGCGCAACTGGCGGACGAGGCGTTGTTCGCAGGCCAGGGTCGAAAATTCCAGATTTGGGCGCCGGACCGCTTTGCTGCGCGTCTCGACGAAGCGAGGGCGAGGGCTCGGGCCACACGAGCCGAATTCGCCGCCCGAATGGCGAAGGGAGCGCGGGCATGAGGCAGGGTCACGGCGATGGCCATGTCGCCGACGGCGGACCGACCCCGCACATTCCCGTGCTCCTCGCCGAAGTTTTGCAGGCGCTCGCGCCGGGGCCCGGCAAGACGATCGTCGACGGCACCTTCGGCGCCGGCGGCTACACGAAAGCGCTGCTGGCGGCGGACGCCGAGGTAATCGCCATCGACCGCGATCCCACGGCCGTCGCTGCCGGCGCCTCTCTCGTCGCGCAGACCGAGGGGCGGCTGAAACTCGTACAGGGACGGTTCGGCGATCTCGACGCGCTCGCGGCGACGCAAGGTTTTGCCGCTGTCGACGGCGTTGCGCTGGACATCGGCGTCTCCTCGATGCAATTGGACGAGGCCGAGCGCGGCTTCTCGCTGCGCTACGACGCCCGGCTCGATATGCGCATGGAAGGGGCGGGGCGGACCGCCGCCGACATTCTCGCCGAGGCCGACGAAGCGGAGCTCGCCGACATCTTCCACTATTTCGGCGAGGAACGCGCCGCGCGCCGTCTCGCCCGCGCCATCGTCTACGACCGCAAACAAACGCCGTTCGTCTCCACCTTGCAACTGGCCGGGCTCGTCGAGCGCGTCGCGCCGGCGCGGCCGGGAGAGTTCACCCATCCGGCGACCAAGACATTCCAGGCTTTGCGCATCGCCGTCAACGACGAATTGTACGAACTCGCGCGCGCGCTGTCGGCGGCGGAGCGGGCGCTGAAACCCGGCGGGCGGCTCGCGGTCGTCACCTTCCACTCGCTGGAAGACCGCATCGTCAAACAGTTCCTCGCCAAGCGCGCGGGGCGGGGCGAAGCGCCGTCGCGCCGCCTGCCCGGCGAACCGGCGGCCGTCATTCCGACGTTTCGTGTCGAAGGCCGCCAGCCCATCGTGGCGAGCGCGGAGGAATTGGCGAGGAATTCGCGCGCGAGGCCCGCCAAGTTGCGCTGGGCCGAGCGCACAGCGGCGCCGGCGCTCGCGCGCGATCGCGCACTGGAAGCTTCGCTGCGTTTCGGCGGCGCGCGCGGAGGACAAGCGTAATGTGGCGTATCCTGCACATTCTCGCCATCGGCGCGCTGCTCGCCTCGGCGGCCTATGTCTACAGCGCCAAATATCAGACGATCTACGCCGAAGAGCAGGTGGTGAAGACCCGGCATCTGATCGCCAAGGAGCGCGACTCGATCAACGTGCTGCGCGCCGAATATGCGCATCTGACCCGCCCCGAGCGCTTGCAGCAACTCGCCGACGGCGCTTTGCAGATGCAGGCGCTCGCGCTCAATCAGATCGTGAAGCCCGAAAGCCTGCCGTCGCCCGTCGCCAAGGTCGATTCGATCGGCCGCACGCTGGAATAGCTCGGAATCGTCGACGGCGCCGCGACGCCCAGTCCCGGCGTAACCGGCGCGACGCCGGCCTTGAGGTGATCTGATGGCCAAGCCGCAACCGTCGTTGGAAAAAGTCGCTGGAGATGGGCGCGCGCGCTTCCTCGCAGCCGTCCGTCGTGGAGTTTCCGAGCTGTTCGTCTCGCGCGCCGACAAGAGCGGCGCGCGCATCGCGCAGATCGCCATCATTGTCGGCCTCGCCTATCTCGGCATCGGCGGCAAGCTCGTCAACTACGGCCTGTCGCGCGAGCCGCCGCAGACGCTCAAGGGCGCCGCCGATCAGGCCGCTTCCGGCGCGCGGCCCGACCTCACAGACCGCAACGGCCGCATCCTCGCCACCGACGTGAAAACCATGTCGGTGTTCGCCGAGCCCAAGCGCATCATCGACAAGGACGAGGCCGTCGAACTGCTCACCGCGGTGCTGCCCGACGTCGACGCCAAGGAACTGCGCGAGCGCCTGACCTCCAAGAAGGGTTTCGTTTGGGTCAAGCGGCAGGTGACGCCGAAGGAGCAGCAGGAGATCTTTCATCTCGGCCTGCCGGGCGTCGGCTTCTTCCCGGAAAACAAGCGCGTCTATCCCAACGGCCCTGTCGGCGCCCATGTGATCGGCTACGTCGACACGGACAACGTCGGCATCGCCGGCATGGAGAAATATCTCGACGAGAACAGCCTGACCGATCCGCATATCGTGGGTTTTGCGCCCGATCCGAACGCGATGAAACCGGTAAAACTGTCGATCGACCTCGACATTACCCATGCGCTGCGCGACGAACTTCTGATCGGCATGGACAAGTATCGCGCCAAGGCCGCCGGGGGCGCCGTGCTCGACGTCAATACCGGCGAAGTGATCGCGCTGGAATCGCTGCCGGACTACGACCCCAACGAACCCGGCGACATGCGCGACAAGGAGAAGATCAACCGGCTCAATGTCGGCGTCTACGAGATGGGTTCGACCTTCAAGGCGATCTCCATTTCGATGGCGCTGGAATCGGGCAAGTTCAATCTGGGCTCGCGCGTCGACGCGCGGGAAAGCCTGCGCTTCGGCCGCCACAACATCCACGATTTCCACGCCACCCATCGCGTGCTCACCGTGCCCGAGGTGTTCACCCATTCCTCCAACATCGGCACGGCGCGCATGGCGCTGGCGCTCGGCGTCGAGGCGCATCAGACTTATCTGAGGAAGATGGGCCAGCTCGACCGGATGAAGACCGAGCTGCCCGAAAGCGCCGAACCGCTGTGGCCCAAGCATTGGACCGAGGTGAACACGGCGACCATCGCCTTCGGCCAGGGCATCAATGTCGCACCGTTGCAGGCGATGATGGCGGTCGGCGCGCTGGTCAATGGCGGACATATGATCGTGCCGACGTTTCTGGTGCGCGATCAGTCGACAGCTATGATCGGCAGCCACCGTGTCGTCAGCGAGCAAACCTCGGAGTCGATGCGCTATCTGTTGCGCTCCAACGCGACGCACGGCTCGGCGAGCTTCGCCAACATCGACGGCTACTACGTCGGCGGCAAGACCGGCACCGCGGACAAGCTGTTCCACGGCCACTATGACAATTCTCAGGTGTTCACCACTTTCATGGCGATCACCCCGGCCAACAAACCAAAGTATCTGTATCTGGTGCTCTACGACCAGCCGCAGGCCGCGCCCGGCGACGGCGGCTATCACACGGCCGCCTACAATTCCGGCCGCGTTGCGGGTTCGCTGATCCGCCGCGTCGAGCCGCTGCTGGGCGAAGCGCCGACATATGTGTTCCCGCAAAACCCGTTCCCGCTGATCGCCCGTCTGGGCTATGGCGCCGACGCGGAGAAGGTGGGGAAGGAATGAGGACGGGGAAGCCTTGCGCGGCGCCGGGCCGCGGCGCCAAAAGATCCCCTCTCCCCGCTTGCGGGGAGAGGGTTAGGGTGAGGGGCCGCCCGATGCCGTCAGGACGTTTCGCGATTCATAATGGTTTGAAAGTGCGAGCAATCGCGCGCGCGACCAGCCCCTCACCCCGGCCCTCTCCCCGCAAGCGGGGAGAGGGGGCGGAGAGCGTCATATTCGTCATGCGGAGCGCTGCATGAAACCCCTGGGCCAACTCCTGGCCGCCCCCGTCGACCCTGCCCTGGCTGGCCTCGCCATATCCGGCCTCTCCTGCGACAGCCGCAAGGTCAAACCCGGCGACCTGTTCTTCGCGCTCGGCGGGGTCAAGGACGACGGGCTCAAACATGCGGGCGAGGCGCTCGCTAAGGGAGCCGGGGCGTTCGTTGGCGCGCGCGCGCCGGTTTTCCCGGCCGCGTTCGTGAGAGTCGCCGACGCCCGGCTCGCGCTCGCCCGCGCGGCGGCGAGTTTCTATCCCGAACAGAGCCAGACAATCGTCGCCGTCACCGGCACCAGCGGCAAGACCTCGGTCGCCGCTTTCGCGCGGCAGATCTTCGCCGCCTGCGGCCATGAGGCGGCCTCCGTCGGCACGCTTGGCGTTGTGTCGGGGCCGATCAATATCTATGGCTCGCTGACGACGCCCGATTCGATCGCGCTGCACGCGACGCTGGCCGAGCTGGCGAACGCCGGCGTCACTCATGTCGCGATGGAAGCCTCCTCGCACGGCCTCGACCAGAAGCGGCTCGACGGCGTGCGGCTCGCCGCCGGCGCCTTCACCAATCTGTCGCGCGACCATCTCGACTATCACCCGACAATGGCCGACTATCTGGAAGCCAAGCTCCGGCTCGCGCGCGAACTCACGCCACGCGGCGCGCCTTTCGTCGTCGAAGCGGACGGCGACGTTGCGGATCAAGTGATTGAAGCCGTTCGCGCCGCGGGCCGTGTCGCCTTCACGGTCGGGCGCCGCGGCGTCGACATTCAACTGCTGAAAGCGACGCGCGACGGCTTCGCCACGCGCATGCAACTGCGCCACGCCGGGCGCGACACTGCGCTGACCCTGCCGCTGCCCGGAGATTTCCAGGTCGCCAACGCGCTCGTCGCCGCCGGGCTGGCGCTCAGCGTCGGAGAATCGCCCGAGCGCGTGTTCGCGGCGCTGGAGACGTTGCAGGGCGCGCCCGGGCGTCTCGAGCGGATCGGCGAAGTGCGCGGCGCCAGTGTGATCGTCGATTACGCCCACAAGCCCGACGCGCTCGAGCAGACGCTGCGCGCGGTGCGCCCGTTCGTGAACGGCCGGCTGATCGTCGTCTTCGGCTGCGGCGGCGACCGCGACGCCGGCAAGCGGCCGATCATGGGGGAGATCGCGGCGCGGCTCGCCGACGTGGCGATCGTCTCCGACGACAATCCGCGCAGCGAGGACCCGGCCAAGATCCGCGCCGCGATTCTCGCCGCTGCGCCCGGCGCGCAGGAAATCGGCGACCGCGGGGAAGCCATCGCCGTGGGGGTTAGAATGCTGAAAGCCGGGGATGCGCTGGTGATCGCCGGCAAAGGCCATGAAACCGGCCAAATCGTCGGCGACCGCACGCTGCCGTTTTCGGACGCGGACTGCGCGCGCGCGGCGATTCGGGAGACCGCATGAGCGACATCCTCTGGCGAGAGAGCGAACTCGCTGACGTTTTCGGCCCGCCGAGCGCGCCGCTCGCGGGCGGCGTCACCGGCGTCTCGATCGATACGCGTACGCTGAACCCGGGCGAGCTGTTCATCGCCATCAAGGGCGACACGCACGACGGCCACGACCATGTCGCCAAGGCTTTGGCCGGCGGCGGCGCGGCGGCGCTGGCGTCGACGGCGCGCGCCAACGCGCTTTCCGCATTTGGCCCGATCTTCGCGGTCGACGACACGCTTCGCGGCATGGAAAAGCTCGGCGTCGCCGCTCGCGCCCGCACCCGCGCGCGTGTCGCTGCAGTGACCGGCTCGGTCGGCAAGACCAGCGCCAAGGAGATGCTGCGGCTGATGCTGGGCGTCAGTGGGACGACCCACGCCTCCGTCGCCTCCTTCAACAATCACTGGGGCGTGCCGCTGACGCTGTCGCGGCTGCCGCGCGACGCGGCGTTCGCCGTGTTCGAAATCGGCATGAACCACCCGGGCGAGATCACGCCGCTGGTTGGCTTCGTGCGCCCGCATGTGGCGATGGTCACCACGGTGGCGCCCGTGCATATCGAGTATTTCGGCACGCTGGAGGCCATCGCCGACGCCAAGGCGGAGATCTTTTCCGGCGTCGAGCCGGGCGGCGTCGCCGTGCTCAATCGCGATGCGCCGCAATACGAGCGCCTGCGGGCGGCGGCGCTCGTGCGAGGCTTGGCCGTGCGCACCTTCGGCGCCGCCGAAGGCGCAGACGCGCGGCTCATCGAAATGACCTCTCGCGACGGTGGCTCGCGTCTGGCCATCGAGCTTCAGCGGCGGCGGTTGAGTTTCGACCTGGGGGCGCCGGGTCGCCACATGGCCGAGAACGCGCTCGGCGCGCTGTTGGTGGTCGAAGCGCTGGGGGCCGACGTCAAGGCCGCGGCGCGCGCGCTGCGGGATTTCCGGCCGCAGAAGGGGCGGGGCGAGCGCTTCGAACTCTATGTGCCCGACGGGCCCTTCACGATCATCGACGAGAGCTACAACGCCAATCCGGTTTCGATGCGCGCCGCGCTCAAACTGCTCGGCGCCAGCGCGCCCGGGGCGCGCGGGCGGCGCATCGCCGTCATCGGCGACATGCTGGAGTTGGGTTCGGAAGGCTCCGCGATGCACGCCGCGCTGGCCGCGGATCTGGAAGCCGCGCAGGCAGACCTGCTGTTCGCCGCCGGTCCGCTGTCCAAGGCGCTCTACGACGCCGCGCCCGCCGCGCGGCGGGGACATTGGGCGGCGACCTCGGAGGACTTGCGCGACGCGCTCGGCGCCGCGCTGAGCGCCGGCGACGTCGTGATGGTCAAGGGATCGAACGGCAGCCGCATGGGGCCGCTCGTCGCCGCGCTCCGTGAGAAATTTTCCCGCGCCTGACGCGCCAAGCCAAGGACTTTCAATGCTTGCCTGGCTCACCGACTTTTCCCACGCCTTCGGGCCGTTCAACCTGTTTCGCTATCTGACGTTCCGCACGCTCGGAGCCGCCGGCACGGGGCTGTTTCTGGTGTTCTTCTTCGGGCCGACGATCATCGCCTCGTTGCGCATCAAACAGGGGAAGGGCCAGCCGATCCGCGCCGACGGCCCGGCCTCGCACCTTCTCACCAAAAAGGGCACGCCGACGATGGGCGGGCTGATGATCCTGTTCGGATTGCTGGCTTCGGCGCTGCTGTGGGCGAACCTCGCCAGCCCCTATGTCTGGACCGTGCTGTTCGTCACCGTCGGCTTCGGATTGATCGGCTTCTATGACGACTATCTGAAGGTGAGCAAGCAGTCGCACCTCGGCTTTTCCGGCAAGGCGCGGCTGGCGCTGGAATTCGCCATCGCCGCGGTCGCCTGCGGGGTGATGATGTGGGTCGGCGGCTCCAATGCGACGTCGCTCGCGGTGCCCTTCGTCAACGGCTATCTGTTCGATATGAGCTGGGGCTTCCTGCTGTTCGGCCCGTTCGTCATCGTCGCCTTCGGCAACGCGGTCAATCTCACCGACGGGCTCGACGGGCTCGCCATCGTGCCTGTCATGATTGCGGCGGCGACGCTCGGCCTCATCGCCTATTTCGCCGGCAATCTGCTGTATTCTCGCTACCTGCTGATCAACCATATCGCTTTCTCCGGCGAACTGATCGTGATCTGCGGCGCCGTCGTCGGCGCCGGCGTCGGCTTCCTCTGGTTCAATGCGCCGCCCGCGCAGATTTTCATGGGCGATACGGGATCGCTGGCGCTCGGCGGCTTGCTCGGAACCATCGCGGTGGCGGTCAAGCACGAGATCGTGCTCGCCATCGTCGGCGGGTTGTTCGTGATCGAGGCGCTGAGCGTGGTTGTGCAGGTCGCTTCGTTCAAGCTGACCGGCAAACGCGTGTTCAGGATGGCGCCGATCCACCATCACTTCGAACATCTGGGATGGTCGGAACCGCAGATCGTCATGCGCTTTTGGATCATCGCCTTCGTGCTGGCGATGGTGGGTCTGGCGACGCTGAAGCTGAGGTGAGCATGACCCCCGTCACAACTTTCGCCGGCCAGCGCGTCGCCCTGTTCGGCCTCGGCGGCTCCGGGCTCTCCACCGCCCGCGCTCTGCAAGCCGGCGGGGCCGGCGTCGCCGCCTGGGACGACAGCGCGGCCTCGCGCGCCAAGGCGGAAGCGGCGGGGATCGCGCTCGTCGATCTCGCGAAAGCCGACTGGTCGCAATTTTCCGCCCTCGTGCTGGCGCCCGGCGCGCCGCTGACCCATCCCAAGCCCCATTGGACCGTGGATCTCGCCAAGGCTGCGCGGGTAGAAATCATCGGCGACATCGAACTGTTCGTGCGCGAGCGCCGCGCCCGTGCGCCCGGCTCTCCGTTCGTCGCCATCACCGGCACCAACGGCAAATCGACGACGACGGCGCTGATCGCCCATATCGCCAAATCCGCGGGCCGCGACGTCGCGCTCGGTGGCAATATCGGCACGCCGATCCTCGATCTCGATCCGCCGTCGCCCGAGCGGATTCACGTGGTCGAGTGCTCGTCGTTCCAGATCGACCTCGCCCCGTCGCTCGATCCGAGCGTCGGGCTGATGCTCAACGTGACGCCCGACCATATCGACCGTCATGGCAGCCTCGAGAATTACGCTGCGATCAAGGAACGGCTCGTCGCGCATTCGCAGGTCGCGCTGATCGGCGTCGACGACGAGATTTGCCGGGCGGTTGCGCAACGGCTTCGCGCGCGCGAAGGCGGCGAGACCGTCGCCGTCTCGCAGGCGCCGTCGCCGCTCGCCGACGTCTACGTCGAGGATCACCGCATCTACGAAAGGGGCCGCGCGGAACCCTTGCTCGACTTGCGCAGCGCGCCGGCGCTGCGCGGCGAGCATAACGGCCAGAACGCCGCCTTTGCCTGTGCGGCCGCGCGGGCGCTGGGGCTGAGCCTCGACGACATCCGGCGGGGCGTAGCGTCCTTCCCCGGTCTCGCCCATCGCATGGAGCAGGTGGGGCGCAACGGGCGGGTGCTGTTCGTCAACGATTCCAAGGCGACCAACGCCGACGCGGCCGAAAAGGCGCTCAAATCCTTCCACGACATCTACTGGATTCTCGGCGGCAAGCCGAAGGAGGGCGGCGTCGAACCGCTGGCGCCATTATTCGGCCGGGTCGCCAAGGCCTATCTGATCGGCGCCGCCAGCGAGGCTTTCGCGGCGACCTTGGGCGGAAAAGTTCCGCATGAATTCTGCGGAACGCTCGACAAAGCTGTGCAGGCCGCCGCCGACGACGCGGCCAACAGTTCGGCGCCGGAGCCGGTCGTTCTGCTGTCGCCCGCCTGCGCTTCTTACGATCAGTTTACCAATTTTGAAGTTCGCGGGGATACGTTCCGCTTGCTGGTCAAACAGCGACTGGAGGCGAAATGATTTCGAGAGCGGAACGCGGACCGGTCGCCGATTGGCTGCGCAGCGTCGACGGCTGGCTGATCGCCGCGTTCGGCGCGCTGATGGTGATCGGCGTGGTGATGGCGCTGGCGGCGAGCCCCGCGGTCGCCGAGCGCTTGGGCCTCAACACCTTCCATTTCGTCAACCGGCAGGCCGCGCTGGCGCCGCCGACGATGGTCCTGCTGCTGTCGACGTCCTTCCTGTCGCCGCGCCATGTGCGCCGCGCCGCGATCCTGCTTTTCATCGTCAGTCTCGCGCTGATCTGCGGCGCACTGGGCTATGGCGCGGAAGTGAAGGGCTCAAAACGCTGGATTCTTGGGTTGCAGCCCTCGGAATTCATCAAGCCGGCGTTCATCGTGCTCATCGCCTGGGCGCTGGCCGAGACCTCGCGGCCCGGCGCGCCGCGCCTGCTGGCGCGCGTGCTGGCTTTCCTGCTGTTGCCGCTCACCATCGTGCCGCTGATCCTGGAGCCCGACTTCGGTCAGACCATGCTGATTTCCGTCGTCTGGGCTGCGCTGGTGTTCATGGCGGGTCTGCACTGGTTCTGGGTGGCGGGTCTGGCCGGCACGGGCGTGTTCGGCGGCTTCCTGGCGTTCAAATTCTCGACTCACGTCCATGAGCGCGTGCTGCATTTCATCGATCCCGATTCCGGCGGTCGCGTCATCGACACGTTCCAGGTCGACACGGCGTTGCAGAGCCTGATGTCCGGGGGCTGGCTCGGACGCGGCCCGGGGGAGGGCGTCTATAAGCGCATCCTGCCCGACGCCCACACCGATATGATCTTTTCCGTCATCGGCGAGGAATTCGGCATCGCCGTCGCGCTCGGCCTCATCGCCTTCTTCGGCTTCATCGTCATGCGCGGGCTGTGGCTCGCCTCGCGCAACAGCGATCCGTTCTGCCGCCTCGCCGCGGCGGGCTTGACGCTGATGTTCGGCCTGCAGAGCTGGATCAACATGGCGGTCAACCTGCACGCCATGCCGGCCAAGGGCATGACGCTGCCGTTCATCAGCTACGGCGGATCGTCGCTGCTGGCGCTCGGCCTCGGCATGGGCTTCCTGGTCGCCTTGACGCGCAAGAACCTGACGCTGCCGCAAACCACGGGGGCGGTATGACCGGCTCGGTGCTGCTCGCCGCCGGGGGCACCGGTGGTCACCTGTTTCCCGCCGCGGCGCTCGCGCAAGCGCTGAAGAAGCGCGGCGTCGAAGTCGACCTCGCCACCGACGCGCGCGCGCTCAAATACGGCGGCGACTTTCCCGCCCGCGCCATCCACACGATTCCCTCGGCCACGACGACGGGGGCGGGAATCGTCTCCAAGGCGCTGGCGACTGTCAAGCTGGGTCTCGGGGTGCTCTCCTCGATCCGGCTGATCCGGAAATTGAAGCCCGGCGTGGTCGTCGGTTTCGGCGGCTATCCGACGGTGCCGCCGCTGTTCGCCGCCTCGCTGCTCGGCGTGCCCAGCATCCTGCACGAACAGAACGCGGTGATTGGCCGCGCCAACAAGTTCCTGGCGCCACGGGTGACCTATGTCGCCTCGGGCTTTCCCGACCTGCGCGGCGCCAATCCGGAAACAACCCTCTATGTCGGCAATCCCGTGCGCCCGGCCGTGCTCGCCGCCGCCGCACAGCCCTATCCCGAGCGCAGCGGCGGCCGGTTGCGGGTGTTGGTTACAGGGGGCTCGCAGGGCGCAAGAGTGTTCTCCGACATAGTTCCGGCGGCCCTGGCGCTGCTGACGCCGGAGGAACGCGCTGCGATCCATCTCACCGAACAGGCGCGCGGCGAGGATCTCGCGCGCGTCGCGGCGGCCTGTGCGCGGTTGAACTTCCCCGTGGAACTCGCGGAATTCTTTGCGGATTTGCCTGACCGCATCGGGCAGTCGCATCTCGTCGTCGCCCGCGCCGGGGCCTCCACCGTCAGCGAGCTCAGCGTTATCGGCCGGCCTTCGATCCTGGTGCCGTTCCCGCATGCGCTCGATCAGGATCAGGCCGCCAACGCCGCCGCGCTCGCGGCCAGCGGCGCGGCCCGGGTGATCGCGCAGACCGATTTCACGCCGGAACGCCTGGCGAGCGAATTGCGCTCCGCGCTCGCCGAGCCCGTGCGCCTGGCTGCAGCGGCGGCGGCGGCCAAGGCGGTCGCGGCGCCGGATGCGGCGGAGCGGCTGGCGGATTTGGTGATGAACATCGCGAAGCGATAGGATAGCCACGTGACCTTCAGACCGATCCGCAAATGGCTGTGGCTGGCGGGCGCCGCCGTGGTGGCGCTGGCCACGCCCGCTCGGGCGGAGGATGTGTCGACCCCGTGTTTCTACTGCGACCTGCCGCTCAAAGCCGCTGAGGCCGACGCCGCCTTTCGCGACCGCGTGACCAAAGCGTTTCCGCGCGGCGAGAAAGTGGACGACGTGAAAGCGGCGCTCAAGGCGCAGCGTTTCGTCGAGGATTTTTGGCACAGCCGGCGCATGGTGTTCCGCTACGATAACACTTACGGACGCTCCACGAGCTGCAGCGTGATAGCCCGCGTCGACTGGACCGACGACGGCGCCGGCGCCGTCGAGACGCTCGAGGCGCACTATCTGCAAACCGTCGACTGCGCCGGCTATACACTGCCGCGCCCCTGAGACTCAGAACGCCAGCAGCCCGAGCCCCCGCAACACGGCCAGCAGCGGCAGGATCGGCAGGCCCATGATCGTCGAATGCGCGCCGTCGACGCGCTCGAACAGGTTCGCCCCAAGTCCCTCGATCTGATAGCAGCCGACGCTGCCGAGCACCTCGGCGCCGCACAGGCCGAGATAGGCGTCGAGGGCGCGCTCGTCGAGCGGGCGCATCACCAGCGTCGCGTCGTCGAAGCCGACATGCAGCACGTCTTCGCCGCGCACGAGCGCGAAGGCGGAACGCAGCACGTGGGCGCGCCCGGAAAGCTCGCGCAGGCGCGCCCGCGCCTCGTCGAACGTGTTGGCCTTGTGCAGGAGTTCGTCGCCGAGCAGCAGCGCCTGATCGGCGCCGAGGCAATGGGCGTCGGGGTCGGCGCGCCCGCCCGCCAGCGCTTTCGCCTTGGCGAGCATCGTCGCGAGATCGCCCGCGCGGCCGCCGTCTCGAAAGAACTGCGCCTCCAGCGCCCGCTCGTCGACATCCGCCTCGACGCACACGAATTCGAGGCCCGCCGCGCTCAGCACCTGCCGCCTCGCAGCGCTCTTGGAGGCGAGCGCGAGTTTGGAGGCGGATTGCCAAAGGGAAGGCGGCAAGACAGAACTCCGGAGCGTCGGCCTCCAGGCCGACGAAAACGACGGCAAACGTCCGCCTGGAGGCCGACGCTCCAATCAGGTCAAGCCGGCGTCGCCAGCGGCTTGCCTTTCTCGACCACGTAGACCCCGGAAAGCACGATCGGCTCGTCGCCCGTCTTGCCGCCGTGAATCGCGCCGGCAGGGACCTGAAAACCATCGCCCTTGTTGTAGGTCTTCGAACTCACGCCTTCGATGTTGAGGTCGAGCGAGCCTTCAACGACGTAGCTGGTTTCGATGCCGAAGTGGGTGTGGCGCGCGATCACCGTGCCGGCCGGCGCTTCAACCCTCATTTCCACCGTCTCGTAGCCGGCCGCCGGCCCGTCCATGCGCGAGATGAGGGTGCGGGTCAGGCCGCTCGTCTGCGCGCCGGCGTCCGTCGCCTCGAACCCGGCCAGCGCGCACAGCGCGCAGCCGACAAATCCGCGTCTCGTCAGCATGAATTCTCCCCTCGTGTTGCGGCGCCGCTACTTCGGCGCCTTCTCCAGATCGTGGTCGTGGCCCAGCGACAGCGTGATGATGACGCCGATGACGGCGCACAGCGCGACGACCTCGAGGCCCCAACGGAATTCGCCGGTGAGGTCCTTGATGTAGCCCATCGCGAACGGGCCGACATAGCCGGACAAATTGCCTATCGAGTTGATGGCCGCAATGCCCGCCGCCGCGGTACCCGCGCCGAGGATCGCGGTCGGCAGGGTCCAGAAGATCGGCAGCGACGAGAACACGCCGAAGGCGCCGATGCTGAGCGTGACCATCTTCAGGTAGGGATTATCGATGAATCCGGACAAGCCGAGCCCGATCGCCGCCAGCGCCAGCGCGACGACGAGGTGGAAAATGCGCTCGCCCTTGGCGTCGGAGCGCATTCCCCACCAGATCATGCCAAAGAAGCCGACCGTATAGGGAATGGCAGTGATCCAGCCGTTGAGCGAGGTGGAGACGCCGAACCCTTTGACGATGGTCGGCAACCAGAAGCTGACGCCATACAGACCGGCGACGCCCGAGAAATAGACCAGGGACAGCAGCAGCACGCGATAGTCGACGAGGCTGTGCAACGCCGAGGCCGGCGACACATGGGCGCGGCCCTTGTCTTCCGCCGCCAGTCGCGTCGCCAGCCAGGCGCGCTCCTGGTCCGTCAGCCAGTGCGCGTCCGCGGGACGGTCGGTCAGATAGAAATAGACGACGACGGAGAGGATCAGCGACGGCGCCGCTTCGACGATATACAGCCACTGCCAGCCTGCGAACCCGGCAATGCCGTCGAGCCCGAGCAATTGCGCCGAAACCGGCGAGCCGAGCGCCGAGGACAGCGGGATCGCCGCCATGAAATAGCCGATGATGCGGGCGCGATAGCTGGAGGGGAACCACAGCGTCAGGAAGAAGATGATGCCGGGGAAGAACCCGGCCTCGGCGAAGCCGAGCAGGATGCGCAGCAGATAGAAAGTATAGACGTTGCCCAGGCCGGTCGCCGTGGCGATCTGCGGGATGAACGCCATCGCGCCGGAGATGAGCCCCCAGGTGAACATGATGCGCGCGATCCAGACGCGCGCGCCGATCTTGTCCAACAACATGTTCGAGGGCACCTCGAACACGAAATAGGCGAGGAAGAACACCCCGGCGCCGAAGCCGAAGGCGGTCGAGGAGATGCCGAGATCCGCGTTCATCTTCAACGCGGCGAAGCCGACGTTGACGCGGTCGAGATAGGCGACGAAGTAGCAGAGGATGAGGAAGCCGATGAAGCGCCCCGCCACCTTGCCCGTCGTAGACTTTTCGATATCGTCCCCAGCCATGTCGCCCTCCCCACACCCGCGCGGACTTTTGTCCTGACGCTGAAATGCCAGTGTAGGCGGGCAAGCGAGGGGAACGCAACCCCGTTTGGAGCGGCGGCGTTCCCGCCGCCGACTTTCGGCGCCTTCGTCGGCCTGGAGGCCGACGCTCCTATTCAGCCCAACACCGACTTGCCGCTGCTCGTCCAGAACTCGACCGAACCGGCGGCGAGTTGGGAGATGCTGTCGGTGAGGATGACCGGGTTGGTCGAGTCCGAGTTGACGCCCCAGGGGTTGTAGAGCGTGACCGTACCCGCCGCCTGATTGATCGACAGCACCGCGTACATGTGATCGGCGACGAGGCCGGAGCCGGAGGGCGTGTAGGCGCCGGTGTCCATGACGACGTCCTGGTTCTGGGAAAACGCGGTCGAGAGCACGCCCAACAGCTCCGAGAGACCCGCCGCCGTCTCGGTGTTCCGGGTCTGCCACGAAGTCACCGACTGTCCGGTGAGTTCGGTCAGCGACCACGCGTCGCCGCCCTGAATGTCGTAATAGGAATTGCCGGCGACGCCGTCGCCGCCGTGGGGCGCCTGGGTCTGCGAGTTGAGTTCGGCGTAAGCCTTCTCGATCAGCGGCGACCACAGCGCGCCGTTGCCGCCGTCGAAGGCGAGGGTCTGTCCGGTCGGGAAGGACGCATCCGTCAATGTCGGCAGATCCGCGTTGACGGTCACATAATCCGCCGCGCCGTTCACTTGGAATTCGACCGACCATGTTCCGTTGCCGTCGTACGAGATCATGTTCTCGATCGACGTGGGGTCTTGCAGCGCGACCTCGGCGAGCGCGGCGAGAAAATAGCAGTCGCCCGACGCGCCCTGGTCGACGTCGCCGGGCCGGGGGCCGTTGGTCCCCCACAAAGCTTCCGAGCTGTAGTTCACGTAGCTCACAGGCAATGTGCCGCCCACGCTCCCGACGTCGGGATTGGGCAGGTCGGTTCCGAGGAACCATTTGCCGATGAGGTCGCTCAACGTCAGCGCCGACGAACCGACCCCGAGATTTCCCAGCGCCACGGTCACGCCGGCGCCGCCCGTCCAGAGGGTGTTGGCGGTATTGCCATCCACGACATTGTCGAACATCTGCTTCACATAGGCGCTGGTCGTGAGCTGACCGCTGTTGATCTCGTCGGCGACCGCATAGAGGCCCACGTAGTCGTCGAACGACACGGTTTCGTTGGCGGGGTTGCCGGCGCCGGCGACGAATGCGGTGTTGAGCGCGTCGTCGAGCACGGCCAGCGCGGCCGTATAAGACAAGGCGCCGCCGCTCGACCGCGCCGCCGCGTCGAGGATGACGGCGTTGCCGGACCCCGCGGCCAGAATTTGCGGGGTGGTCATCGCCTCGACCTGCGCCAGCGTGAAGTTGCTGAGGTCGCCGAGCGTCGCGAGCTGGGCCAGGGTCATACCCGGCATCGCTTGCGGCGACAGCGACGCGATGTTTGGCAGGAACAGCAAGTCGAAGGTCGAAACGCTCATCGCCGCGATGGTGGCGGCCGAAAGCCCGCTCAATTGCGCCGCGGTCAGACTGGAACCGATCTCGGCCAGCGCGTCGGGCGTGAGCGCGTTGAGTTCGGTCGCGGTCAGCAGGGGGATTTCCGTCGGCGTCAGGGTCGAGAGCTGATCGGCGGTCAGCGCGGCGCAAAAACTTGCCGACAGGCCCGAGAAACTTGCGGACAGGCCCAAGAGCTGATCGTCCGCGATTGCGGCGATCTGATCGCTCGACAGCCCCTGGATCTGCGTCGCGTCGAGATAGTTCAATTGAGTCGCGGTCAGCCCCGACATCGCCGCCAGACCGATCGAGCTGACCTCGGCCTGGGTCAGCGATTCCATCTGCGCCCAGTTGATCCCCGCCGCCTGATTGGCCGTCAGCGACCAGAGATCGGGGGCGACGGCGGCCTGGAACTGCGCGACCGTCAATTCGCCGATCGTCATCGAATCGAAATCGATCCCCTGCCAAGGGTTCAGACCGACGAAGAAGTTGAGCGCCGGCCAACTGACGTCGTTGATCTGGTAGCCTGAGAACTCCGTTTCTTGCGAAAGGGTCAAATCGGAAATCGTCGCCGACGACAGCTCGCCGAGCTGCGGTACCGACAGGCCGCCGATTTGCGCGTCGGTCAGCGCCTGAACCTGCGGCTGCGACAGCGCGGCGATCGACGTCGCGCCGAGACCGGGAAGGGCCAGCGGCGAAATCGCGGCGACCTGCGCGGGCGTCATGACCGCAATCAGCGCCGGGGTGAACAACGTCAACTGCGACTCGGTGAGCGCCGCGATCTGAGCGAGCGTCATCGCCTCGACCTGAGCGGCTGTGTACGGAACCGGCAGGCCCGGGTTGCTCGGGCTGGCGGGCGCGCGTCCGATCGCGACGAGCTGGGCTGTCGACAGGCCCGCGACCTGCGAGTCGGTGAACGACGCGTCCTGGGCGGCGGTGAACAGGGAGAGCGTGGCGACCTTCAGCCCGTCGAGCTGGCCGGCCGTCAGCCAGGTCACGTTGAGCGCGCGCAACTGCGCCTGACTGAGACTGTTGAGCTGGCTCCAGGTCAGCGCCTGCAACTCGGTCTGCGTGAGCGCAAGGATCTGCGCCGTCGTGAGCAAGTCGATGACCGAGTTGGGCAGCACGCCGATATATTCGCCGAGCCCGTCCCATTGCGCGACCGAAAGCGCGTCGATCGGCAAGGCCGAGACATTGAGGTTCTCGATCTGCGTGAGCGAGAGCGCCTGCACCTGCGCGACGCTGAGCGCGGAGGCGGTGGGGATCTGCATGCCGTTGATGCCGATCACCGAGATCGCCGCAACCTGCGCGGGCGTCCAGGCCGCGATTTGCGTAGGGGAAAGCCCCGATATTGCGAAGGCGCTCAACTGGGCGATCTGCGCCGTCGTGAGAGCGGCGATCTGTTTCGTGGTGAAATAGGACACGCCGCGCCACAACCCGGTGAACGCATAGGCGGTCAACGACGACATCGTCGCGAGGCTGAAGCTCTGCAATTGCGCGGCGGTGAAGGCGGAGAGGCCGGCGTCCGACATGGCGCTGACCTGCGCGCCGCTGAGCACGGCGATCTGCGCGCCGGTGAACGCCGCCACTTGCCAGGCCGTGAGCGCTTGCATGTCTGAGGCGCCGAGCGCTTCGATCTGCGCGATCGTCAGCGCTTGGATCTGTTCGGGTGTAAGTCCGATAACCGACATCTGAAAATCGCTCGTAATCCAAGAGTACGAGCGCGACAATCTGCCTTGATGGTGAAAAGGTTGCTAAGCGGGAATCCTTTGCCGCCCGCACGGCGCCGAAACGCAATGCGCGGGTCTGCGGATGGTTAACAAAC
>Ga0302320_10004664_pt1 | contig 31051 bp, 24 predicted proteins | sample Bog_T0_3_FD_202130 | JGI IMG/M metagenome (GOLD analysis project Ga0302320, IMG submission 202130) | Peat permafrost microbial communities from Stordalen Mire near Abisko, Sweden - Bog_T0_3 | ecosystem: Environmental > Terrestrial > Soil > Wetlands > Peat | place: Sweden: Abisko, Stordalen Mire... | reverse complement strand
GTCCGTGTGGAGGGGTCGAACACCGTGGTGTCGATGTGGTCGCCTATGGGCAGGCTTTGCACCACGCGGCCGTCGGCGGCGTCCATCACCACCAGCAGCTTGTTGCGGCAGCCGATGAAGAGCCGGTGGCCGGCCGCGTCCAGGGCCAGGCCCGTGGGCGCGTCCCCCGGCGCCACCGGCCAACGCAGCTCGACCTTCAGGGTCCGGCTGTTGATGCGGATGACCTGGGCGCTGCTCTTCAGGTTGCCGTAAAGGGCGCCCTGGCCGTCCGCCACCGCCATCTCCGGTTCCCCGCCCAGCTCCAGGGTCTTCAGCACCTTGTCCGTGGCCGGGTCGATCACCGTGGCGTTGTGGCTGGCCCCGTTGAAGGTGAAGACCCGCCGGCTGGCCGGATCGTAGACGATGACGTCCGTGTCCGGCTGGGAGGGGATCTCCCCCAGCCGCTTCAAGCTCTTCAGGTCGAAGACCACCACGCTGCCGGGCTCCCCGCTGGTGGCGTAGCCCTTGCCCAGGGCCGGCAGGACCAGGACCCCGTGGGCGTGCGGCACGCCCTCCACCGCGCCCACCAGCTTGAGCGAATCCGCGTCCAGGACCTGGACCCCGTCGGCGTGGGTCACGTAAAGCCGGCGGGCCGCCGGGTCCAGGCACAGGTAATCGCCCTTGCCGGGCCCCGGCAGCGCCACGCTGCGCACCCGGTGGTAGCCCTGACCCAGGGCCGCCGAACTGAGGCCAAGCAGCAGCGCCATCGGCAGCGCCCGTCCCATTTTCATCGCCATGTCCGCCGGCTCCCTGAGTTGGCCTTAGTAGTTGTAGGTCAGTCCGGCATTGAAGGACGGGCCGTAGTATTCGCACTGGATCGGGTAGTTCGAGCCCGGATCCTCGTAGAAACGCAGCGACGCGTTGTTCAGGTTGTTTCCGTTGACGTAGACCTTGAAGTTCCGGTTGAAGGCAAACTGCAGCTTGGCGTCGATCTGGAAGTAGTCGTCGTACCAGATGTTCGGCACGGCGCCGGTGCCGCCGGCGTGGTTGGGGTCGGCATCGCCCACCAGGTACAGGTTGTGGCCGGTGAAGTCACAGCCGATGTCGAAGGTCCAATGGTCCAACTTATAGAAGACGCCGGCGTTCCAGACCAGGTCGGCCTGGCTGGGCAGCGAGGTGTCGGCTTGGCCGGGCGTGGTCTGGCCGTGGGACCAGTTGCGGTCGATGGCGCCGCGCAGGCCCAGGCCGGCGAAGGGCCCCGGCAGGAAGCTGAACTGCTGCTGGTACTGCAGCTCCAGCCCGTAGACCTGGGAGTAGGGGATGTTGGCGAAGGTCACCACCGAGCCCGCGCCGCTGTCGACCAGGTAGTAGGTGGAGGTGAAGTAGTTGTCGATGTCCTTCAGGAAGGCGTCCACGGCGATGATGGAGCCCTTCATGGGGTAGTACTCGGCCGAGAAGTCGATGTTGTTGGACAGCATCGCGTTCAGGTCGGGGTTGCCCACCACGGTGTTGTTGCCGCCGTTGGGGTCGGTGCCGGGGACGGTGTCCTGCTGCCCGATCGACGGGATGTACTCCGCGTAGGTGGGGCGCGCCAGGGTCTGGGAGTAGTTCAGGCGGCTGGTCAGGGTCGGGTCGAAGTCGTACTTGATGCCCAGGCTGGGCAGCACGTTGGTGTAACGGATGGTCCCCGACTCGGGGGTGGCCGAAGCCAGCTCGTTGCCCAGGGCGTCGTAGCCCATGTTCCAGTCGTAATGGATGTCGGTGCTCTCCACGCGCGCGCCGCCCAGGACCGTCAGCTTGCCCACGGTCTGCGTGAACATGGCGAAGCCGGCGTAGATGTTCTCCCGCGAGCCCCAGTCTGCGGCCAGGTCGGCCACCGGGTCGGACTGGTACCAGCCACCGGTGTAGGGGCTCAGGTCGAAGCCGTAGACCTGGGTGCCGATGGTGGGGCCGGTGCTGTAGATGGAGCCGGGGTAGTAGGTGTAGGCCGAGCCCAGGACCTGGTTCTCGGTCAGGGCCGGTCCGGCGGCGTCGTTCTCCAGGCTGGTTTGGCCGTAGGTGGCGTAGCTGAAGCGGGCCGCTGCGCCGAACTTCAGCGTGCCGCCCGTGTCGCCCAGGAACCGGTCGGCCTGGCCGTCGACCTGCAGCCCGTATTGGTTGGTGATGGTGTTGGAGGGGCCATTCTCCGCCTTGGAGAAGACCATGTTGTTGGCGTTCCAGCCGGTCAGCTTGCTGGTGTCGAAGCTGGGGCTGTCGCCGTTGTTGCCGGAGTTGTTGTAGGTGATGCTGCCGCCGATGGAGTTCTTGGCGGAATTGAAGACGTACTTGTAGTCGTCCGGCTCGGCCTCGCTGGCGTAGGCGTAGGAGGCCTTGTAGCCCAGCTCGAAGCCGTCGAACTTGTTATGCCCGCCCGCCACGGCCGCCCAGGTGCGGTCCAGGGTCAGGACGTGAGTCAGCTCGTCCTGGATGGCCTTCTTCGAGGGCGGGGTCACCGTGAAGCTGCCGTCGGCATTGATCTGGCCGGCCGAGGTCACATCCAGGCCGTTGAAGATGGTCACCAGCTTGGGGTCGCGCCACTCGTCGTAGCCGCTGCCGAAGAAATTGACGAAGTATTTGTTGTCCGGGTCGGTCTGGTAATCGATGTTGGTGCCGACGCCGGCCCGCTGACGCTCGAAGCTGTAGCGGCGGAAGGAGTAGTCGTTGATGGACTTGGGGCTGGCGGCGGCCACGCCGGCGGCGCTGGAGTAGTCCGCTTCCAGGTCATCGATGCCGAAGGTCATGGCGTCGGTCTCGCCGGTGACCAGCAGGCCCAGTTTGCGGGTGCCGCCCAGGTTGTAGGTGTCGGCCCAGCTGAGGTTGCCGGCGTAGCGGGGATCCCCATGGATGGGGGCGTAGCCCCCTTCCACGTTGGCCTCGATCAGGCCCTTGGGGTAGTCGAACGCGGAGCGGGGCACCAGGTTCAGCTGGCCGCCGATGCCCTGGGCGTCCATGTTCGGCAGGATGGTCTTGAACAATTCCATATTGGAGACCACACCGACGGGGATGTCGTTGATCTGCACGGCCCGTTCGCTGGGCACGAAGGACGGGATCAGGGTGTTGTTGAAGGTGATGACGTTCAGGTTCTGGTCGGTGCCGCGGATCTGCATGAAAATCGGCTCGCCCTCGTCGTGCTGCACGCCCACGCCCGGCAATTGCTGCACCGCTTGGGCCACGGTCTTGGCGGGGGTCTGGTCGATCTGGTCCTTCGACAGGACGTTGACCTTGTTGAAGGAGTCGTGCATCTGGTTGAAGGCCGCTGCCTGGCTCAGGCCCTTGGCCTTGACCACCACGGCGTCAAGCTCGGACGCCGCCGGCAGGGTGTCGCCCTTGCTCTCGTTCGAGGCGGCTGGGCTGACTGCCGCGGGGGCGGCTTCATCCGCCGCCAACGGCTTGGCAGACAGGGCCAGCGACAGCAACCCGGAAAATCCGATCAGAAAAATTCGAAGCAGGCGCATTGGAATTCCCTTCACGATGGGTTTTCGTTTTGGTCGTGAGCGCACTCTCGGCTTCGGATGTTACGGTTGCAGTACAAGGTTGAAACGAAAGCCTGCGGGAGGGCCGCGGGCGATGACCTCCATCACTACTTCATCAACTTGTTGCGCATGCTTTGATCCGGCTCACGAACTTTGAGGCTGGGTGGACGTGAGTGGGCGGATCGGAAGTGAATTAATTCAGGACAATTGGACGTTCATTTTGGGGTCAGCTCACGAAACGTAAAATACTGTGCGTTAAACGGAAAATACTGTGCGTTAAGCCGTGGGGATGCTGACAAAGCATGGGTTTTCAAGGTCCACTGAGCGAAGCCCGCATTGCGATCTTGGCGACAGGCGATAAGGTGGATTGTCGCCTGGGATGTTCTCCGGCCCTAAAATATTTGTATGCCAGCGGATTTCAAAGCCACCATGCACTTTTTTCCCTAGCGTGCGATATATTCCACTTCGTGAGCTGACCCCAGTTGTCGAGCTGCTCCACCAGGTTGTCCGTGACTTCCCCGGCGCGGTTGCAGGGGTTCCTGCCGAATTCACCCTCGGACGGAATAAACATGCCATCTCAACGACATCCCTCTAGACATCGATACCGGATCAGCCCGGGCCCTAAGCGGCCCATTCCGGTAAAACGTCAGGAGCAACCATGGGAAAGATGAAGGCGGCCGTCGTCATGGAATTCGGGAAGCCGCTCGTGCTGCGGGAGCTCGACATCCCTGTGGCCGGCCCCGGCCAGATTCTGGTCAAAACCGCAGCCTGCGGTGTCTGCCACACCGACCTTCATGCGGCGAAGGGAGACTGGCCCTTGAAGCCGACCCTTCCCTTCACCCCAGGCCACGAGGCCATTGGCATGGTGGTAGCCCTGGGCGTCGGCGTCACGGCGGTGAAACAGGGCGACCGTGTCGGCGTGCCCTGGCTCTATTCCGCCTGCGGCCATTGCGAGTATTGCCTCAAGGGCCAGGAGACCCTCTGCCTCGAGGCCCAATTCGGCGGCTACACGCGCAACGGCGGCTTCGCCGAATACATCGTCGCCGACCCGAACTACGTCGCCCACATCCCGGCGGCCCTGACGTCCGTCGACGCCGCGCCGCTCATCTGCGCCGGGGTCACCACCTACAAAGGGGTCAAAGAAAGCGGGGCCAAGCCTGGTGAATGGATCGTCATTTCCGGCGCCGGAGGGCTCGGTCACCTGGCCATCCAATATGCCAAGGCCATGGGCCTCCAGGTCTGCGCCGTCGACATCGACGATAAGAAGCTGGATCACGCCAAGCGCCTGGGTGCGGACCTGGTGTTCAATGCCAAGGCCGGCGATCCGGCGGCGGCCGTGAAGAAGGCGACCGGCGGCGGCGCGCACGGCGTGGTCATCACGGCGCCTTCGCTCATCGCCTTCAAACAGGGCGTGGCCATGACCCGCAAGCACGGGACCTGCGTGCTGATCGGTCTGCCCCCGGGCGAGTTCCCCGTCCCCCTATTCGACGTCATCTCCAAATGCCTGACCCTGCGTGGATCCTTCGTCGGGACGCGGTGGGACATGGTCGAGGCGCTGGCCTTCGCCGCCCAGGGCAAGGTCAAAGCCGACGTCGAACTGCAGCCGCTGGCTTCGATCAACCAGGTATTTGAGCGCCTTGAGCATGGGGACGTGGCTGCGCGGGTGGTCATCGACTTCGCGAAAGGCTGAGCAACGTTTTTGAAGCCTCCCAGGCGCAGACGTCCGTCCCCCCTCCCGGGGGACGGGGTCCAAGCCCCTTAGTCCCAATAGCTGAACCGGTCGTAGTAGGGGCTGTAGTAGTAAAAGTAGCTCTTCTCTTCGTGCAGCAACGTCGAGTTCACATCCAGATCCGCGTTGTAGGCGTCATACTGCTTCCGCGTCATCCTCTTGGTGCCGTTTGACTTGTAGTCGGTGTTGATCCGGCTCTCAAGCGAAGCCAGCACGTCCCGGCTGGCTTTTGCTTCGCCCATGGTCAGGCTGGCGTCGTTCAGGCCCTGGTCAATGCGCGCACGCTGATTCTTGATCCGGTCCTTCAGCTCGAATATCCTAGGATTCTTCATCGCCATGGTGGATACCGATGGCGTTGGCGCCGAAGCCTTCCCATAGGGGTCATAGAAGTAGTTATAGTCCGCGCCCCAGTCGGAATAGGGGCCGTAGTAGTAGAAGAACTGCCGCTCCTCGCTGAGGGTCGTCGAATTGGAGTCAAGCGAAGCGTTGTAGGCCTCGTACTGTTCCTTCGACATGATCTTCTTCGCGCCATGGGCCTTGGCTTCGGCCTTGAGCGCGTCGGCGACGGCATCGATGACGACCCGGCCAGCTTTCGCCTGGTCGGCGGTCAGGGTGTTATCCGTCAAGCCCTTGTCGATCCGCTTACGCTGGTTCTCGATGCGGTCCTGGAGCTTGAATATCCTGTAGTGTGACTCCGTTCTTGCGACGATGCCCGGATCCGCCGAGGTTCCGGCGGATGCGGTTTCCCCGGCCATGGCCGAGCCCGTGATCCCCGAGACGATGAGCGCGGACGCCAGCAATAACGCTTTATTCATGACGGACCCTCCAATCGATATGAGCGTGAGTTGCGGTCAATCCTGCTTCCCCTCGGCGCCTCTTCCGGCCGGTTTGGCTCCTTCCTGGCCTAAACCCATGGACAGGGCCGTCATCCCGGCCAAACCGCCCAATTGCATGGATTCCAGGGCCGAGCTCGGCACGATGACGATCGTGGAATTCTGCTTCAACCCCTCGTAAAGCATGTTCATGGCCCTCAAATGCAGGGCCACGGGATTGTTGATGTAGGTCTTGGCCGCCTCCCCGAATTTTTCGGCCACCTGGCGCTCGGAATCCCCCAGGATCACCCGGGCTTGACGCTCCCTTTCGGCCTGGGCTTGCATGGACATGGCGCTCTCCAGGGCCGCGGGGATCAGCACGTCCTTGACCTCCACCGAGTTCACATTGATGCCCCAGGGCTCCGTGCGCTCGTCGATGATGACCTGCAGCTCCTTGCTGATCTTGTCCCGGCCTTCAAGCATCTCCGAGAGCATGGTCTTGCCGATGACATCCCTCAGCGCCGTCTGGGAGGCCCAGTTGATGGCGGTCTGGTAGTCGGCCACCTCAAGGGCCGCCTTCGTCGGATCGAGCACCTTCCAGAACAGGACGGCGTCCACGTCAACGGGCACCGTGTCCTTGGTGAGGGTCTTCTCCGCCTTGAACGAGGACGTGATCACCCGGGTATCGATCCAATAGGGGATGGCTTCGACGATCGGGATGATGAAGAACATCCCGGGCCCCTCCAGGGAACGGAATTTTCCCAGGCGCAGGATCACCGCCTTCTCCCATTGGTCGGCGACCTTGATCGAAGATGAGGCGAGGTAGGCCAACACCATGGCGAGGACCGTGACACCAAGCGCCACATGATTGGGCATTTCTTGGACGGAATAGGCCGCCAGCCCTCCCAGGGCGAGGATCAGCACGAACATCAAGCCCGCGATAGGATTAGTTTTTCTCATAGGGAGCACCTCCATGGATCGTGAATGGATCTAGCCCGCCGCTGGGGTCTTGCTTTCTTGGCTGGCCTTTTTTCAGGCCTTTGCGCCATCCCTCGCGCGGTTGAGGGCTTCAAAGCCCGCTATGACGTCGAAGAGCTCTTCGTCGATGCCGCTCTGGCGCAGCCGATGGAAGCTGACCTGGAGCTCCTCCAAACGCTCGCCGATGTTCTTGTCCGCCCGCTGCATGGCCGCCAGGCGGCTGGCGTTCTCGCTGGCCAGCGATTCGGCGCAGGCGCGGAAGAGCGAAACGAAAAGGTGGCCGCGGATGAGCTGTCGAAAGACCGTTGAGGCATCACCCAAGGTTTGGGGTGGAAGCTTGGTCGGCCAGGGGATGCCTGCCATGCGTCTGGCCCAGATTTCGTCCAGCGGTAGTAGCCGCTGGCCCACCGGGGTGAAAGCCGCCCCCTTGGATGGCCGGTTGTGGAAAAGCCACAAATCATCCGTCCCTGCCCAGCCGTGGGACGTCTCGGTGGCGGCGAGGATCTGCCCCACCAGGGGAACGATGCCCTTGACCGAACCCGGTACCGGGAAGCTCCGCTGGGAGCGCAGACCGGCCTCCTCAAGGCGGGCTTCTGCCCTCTCCCCGACCGCCCAGACTTCGCTCTTGCCGCCGTGGGCGGCCAAGGACTTCACAGCGTAAGCTGCGACCACCTCATTGAACTGGCCTACCAATCCCTGATCAGAGCCGAAGATCACCGCACGGGCATCGGCGTGGGCGCCTGCTCCTACCCGACGGGCGGCGGCCAGCGAATAACCGCCTGCCCGAAGGCAGACACCCAAGGCCAGCTCCAAAGCGTGGCTATAGTCGCCCAAGGCCGCCACGGATCGCTCATATTGGCCGATGCTCGAGGCAGCCAGGGCCTTCATGGCGCTGACGACCCCTTGCAGTTCCCTGGCGCCCCGTATCTTGTCGCGCAGCCTGGCCGTGCTGTTGCTCATGGCTTTGTCGCTGGTGCGGTGGGCGGTTTGACTTCAGGTTCGGTTCCGGGTTTGGGCTGGAATGGTTCCAGCGCCGCGCGGGCCGAGTCCAGGACGGTCTTCCGGTCGTCATCGCTCAGTTTCACATCGCCTTCCAGCCGTGCGTTCAGCTCGGAGGACAGCTTGGCGGCCGCGTCGCTGACGGCCCGCTCCGCCTCATCCATCTTTTCCAAAGGCACGCGGTCGAACAGTTTGCTGCCCAGCGCCAGCAGGATCGCGATCTGCACCGGCACGGCCACCGGTTGGAACTCCGGCTGTTTCAGGCAGGCCCGGATTCGCCGGCCGTGGTCGATGACGGCGCGCGTGTTTTCATCCATGTGAGTGCCGAAACGGGCGAAGGTCTCAAGCTCCTCGAATTGGGAATAGGCCAGCTTCAGGTCACCGGCCACCGCCCGGTAGGCTTGATGCTGGGCCTGGCCGCCCACCCGTGAGACCGACTTGGCCACGTCCACCGCAGGCAGCGCCCCCAGCTCGAACAACGTGGGGGAGAGGTAGATCTGGCCGTCGGTGATGGAGATGAGGTTGGTGGGTATATAGGCGGAGATATCCTGGGCTTCTGTCTCGATGATGGGCAAGGCCGTGAGGGAGCCGCCGCCCTTTTCCTGCCGCAGATGCGTGGATCGCTCCAGCAGGCGCGAATGGATGTAAAAGATGTCCCCCGGAAAGGCCTCCCGACCCGGCGGGCGCCGCAAGAGCAGCGACAGCTCCCGGTAGGCCCGGGCGTGGTGGGTGAGGTCGTCATAGACGATCAGCACATCCCGGCCCGATCCCATGAAGTATTCCGCGATGCTGGTGGCGGCATAGGGGGCGATGTAGGCCAGCCCGGGCGGATCGTTCCCCTCCGCCACCACCACCACGCAATAGTCCAGCGCGCCCTTCGCGGCCAGGATGGCGATGGTCTTGGCCACGGCCGAGGCGCGCTGCCCGATGGCGCAATAGACGCAGACGACGTCGCGCCCTTTCTGGTTGTAGATGGCGTCCAGCGCGATGGCGGTCTTGCCCGTCTGGCGGTCGCCCAGGATCAGCTCGCGCTGGCCCCGCCCCACGGGCACGAGCGCGTCCACCACCTTCAGGCCGGTCTGCAGGGGCACGCTGACCGCGGCACGGTCCATGATGGCGGGCGCTGGGCGCTCGATGGGCAGCCGCTGCGCCGTCAAAGGCGCGGCCCGGCCGTCCAAGGGCCGGCCCATCGGATCGATGACCCGCCCCAGCAGGGACTCGCCCACCCCGATGTCCATGACCCGTCCCGTGCGGCGGACCTCATCCCCGGCCCGGATCTCCGCGTAATCCCCCAACAGCACCACGCCGATCTCCTCCAGATCCACATTGAAGGCGATCCCCGCGACGTCCTTGGCGAACACCAGCATCTCCTCGAAGCCGGCCCCAGGAAGCCCGCTGACGTGGGCGATGCCCGTGGCGACGCTGGCGACCGAGCCCCGTTCCACCGGCTTGAACGCGGCGACAAAGTCCGTGCGGGCCTGCGCCAGGTGCATGAAGGCGTCATCCAGGACACCCTGAAGGCCCGCTGGATCGTCGCTCATGACTGCCCGGCTGGCGCAGGTGCATCCTTGGCCACAGACGTTCCCTCAGGCTTGGCCTCGGGCTCGGGCTTGGCATTGGGTTTGGTTCTTTCGAACAAGCGGCTTACATCGCTTTCCAGCGATCCAATGTAGTCGCCGACGGTCCAGGCCAGCCTCTGCCCGTTGGCCAGCAGCTCAATGCCACCGCCCAGCTCCGGCGCGGTCTCGATGTTGAGATGGATGTCCGCGGAAAAGGCCTCATTCAGGGCCTTCTGTATGGTCGCGCGTTGCTCCGGCGCCAGGCCCACGGCGCTGCGCAGCAGGGCCGGAGCCGGGCCGGCTTTCAAGGCCTGCCCCAGCATGCCCTTGGCCTTGTCGTCCAGGCCCCGCAGGCGGTCCAGGAACACAGCCACCATGCGCTCCTCCAGGCCCGCGCCGGCGAGATCGGCCAGCGCCTTCCGGGCGATGGCGAAGACCTCCTGCCGCAGCTTCAGCCCCACGGCCTGGTCCAGCGCCCGCGCGTGGGCCAGCATGGTCTCTTTGAACTTCGCCGCCAAAGCGTCGGCCGACTTGTGCGCCTCGCCCTTCAGGCGCTGGGCCTCGGCCGCCGCGTCCGCCGCAGCCTTGCTAAGCAGCGCCGTGCGCTGGGCGTCGAAATCATCGTTCTTGCGTTTGAACAAGTCGCGGTCCTTCGCCGCCTCCGCCTTCTTGGCCTCGGCGTCGGCCACCGCCGCCGCCACCGCCTTTTCCCGCTGGTCGATGGCGTCAAGCACCGGCTTGTATAGGAAGCGCTTCATCAGCCATACCAAGATCAGGAAGTTGAGGGCCTGCGCCGCGACGGTGAACCAATCGATCTTCACGGCGTCATTTCCCCGCCACGGCGGCGGTCGCGTGGGTCCAGAAGGGGTTGGCGAAGATCAGGATCATGGAGACCACGAAGCAATAGATGGCCGTGGACTCGATCATGGCCAACCCCACAAAAAGGGTTCGCGTGATGGTGGACGAGGCGTCCGGCTGCTGGGCCAGGGCCGCCAGGGCCGCGGCCACCGCCCGGCCCTCCGAGAAGGCCGGACCCATGGTGCCGAAACCGGTGGTGATGCCGGCGATGCAGATGGATGCCACCGCGATGATGGTCATGCTGTCCATGCTTGCTCCTTCGTATTGGAACGCCGCGTCACGCGGCGGCCGCTTTCGGCGTGGGTCTTCGAGAGCGGGTGGCCGCGGCGATGTACACCGCCGCGAGAATGCTGAAGATGTAGGCCTGCACCATGCCGGTCAGCAGCCCCAGGACCGTCATGAAGACCGGGAACACGAAGGGCGTGATGGTCAGGAGGATGGCGATGATCATGGCGCCGCTCATCATGTTGCCGAAGAGGCGGACGGCCAGCGCCAGCGTCCGGGAAAGCTCGCTGATGATGTTGAACGGCAGCATGATGATGGTGGGCTTGGTATAGGTCTTGAGGTAGGCGCCCAGCCCCTGCCCCTTGATGCCGAAGAAGGGGACGGCCACGAAGACGCCGAGCGCGAGCGCCGTGGTGGTCGAAAGCGAGGCGGTCGGCGGATCGAAGCCGGGGATCACGCTGCCAAGGCTGGCCGCAGCCACAAAGAGGAACAGGGTGCCCAAGTAGCCAAGGTAGGCCGCAGGATCCTTTAGGCCAAGTTCTCCCATCTGTTTTTCCATGCCCAGGACCAGGATCTCCAGCACGTCCTGCGTCCGGGACCGCTTAGGCCCGCCGGACAGGTGCCGCGTGGCCCATTTCGAGCCGGCCGCCAGCGCCAGCATCAGGACCCAGGTATAGACGATGGTGGCGTTGAGCTTGAAGGGCCCGTGATGCCAGAAGACCAGTTCGTCCGGGCTAAGGCGCACGGCGGGGCTCCAATGACGCCAGGCCGTGCCGAGCGCGGCGCACCATGGCCATCCTCAGCACGACAAAGCCCACAAGACAGGCCAGGAGCGCCCCGGCGCCGGAGCGCGACGCCAGGTAAAATCCGGCCATGGCCACGCCCAGGCGGAGGATCAGGCCTGCGAAGAACCACCTTGCCGGCCGGGCCGAAAGGACGCCGCGCCTGACGGACCACCACAGGCCACCAAAATACAGCGCCCCCAACAGCCCACCGCCTGCCAAGGACAACGCAAGGACCCAGGCTTCACGGCTTATCATCGCCACGGTCCTCCCCCATCTCACGGTCCTGCTGGCCCACCCAGTGCCAGGCATTCAGGCAGCCGATGGCCAGCCCAGCGGCAAGGCAGGCCAGCGTCCAAGAACGTTCGCCCGCGTGCTTCCGGTCGAGCCATAGACCCAGCGCGACCCCCAAAAGGGTCGGGACCGCCACGGACCAGCCGATCAGGCCCATCATCCCCAGCCCGAACCACACCGTCTGGGCCTGGCCCTGGGCCTTCAGCTTGCGCGCGGCCTTGGCGCCAACGGCCCGGCCCAGCGGCGTCCCGGCCGGCTCCGGTCCGCGGGCATCATTCATTTTCGAAGATCGAAAGTTGGCGGGCGAGCTGGCCCTCCATTTTCGCGGCCGATGCGCGCTGTTCCTTCTCCTGGGCGTCCAGGCGGAGGAAATCCTTGTCCACGGCCTGGCGGAGCCGGCCCAGGTCCGCGCCTGCCAAGGCGTTGCGCACCGAGACGAGCAGGTCCTGCCCGGTCTTCACCAGCACCCCTTCATCCACGCCAAGGTAAACGTCCCCGTCGGCCGCGCTTTGGTAATAGAGGATCCCAGGCACCAACGCGGCCACGCAGTCCAGGCGATGCGGCATGAACCCCACGGATCCCGCGGTGGTCTCCGCGACCACGTTCGACACGTCCCGCAGGTCGGCGAATACCTGGAATGGCAGCAGGATCTTAAGGTTCATGTTTGGCTCCGACGGCGGCTTTCGGCGGAGCCTGGGGCTTGGGCCCGGCTTGGGGCTTGGCTTTCACTTCGCTGATGGGGCCGATCATGTAAAGTGCGCTCTCCGGATGATCCTTGAACTCGTCGTGAAGGATCCGTTCACAGCCATCCAACGCGTCCTTGAGGCTGACGAACTTCCCCTTCAGGCCGCTGAACTTTTCAGTGGTGAAAAAGGGCTGGGTCAGAAAGCGCTCGAGGCGCCGGGCCCGGGCGACCACGTTCCGGTCGGCGGGCGAGAGCTGCTCAAGGCCTAGCATTGCGATGATGTCCTTCAGCCCCGCGTATTGCGCCAGGGTCTTGCGGATCTCCTGGGCCAGTTCGTAATGCCGAGCGCCAAGAATGCCCGGGGTGGCCATCTTGGAACTGGATTGGGTGGGGTCGATGGCCGGATAGAGCCCTTCCCCGGCCCGCTTGCGCGATAGGACCACCGAGGCCGATAGATGGGAAAAGGTGTGCACGGCGGCCGGGTCGGTGAAGTCGTCCGCAGGCACGTAAACCGCTTGGATGGAGGTGATGGCGCCGCTGTCGGTGTTGGCGATGCGTTCTTCGAAGCTGGCAAGCTCCGTGCCCAGGGTCGGCTGGTAGCCCAGGCGCGACGGCATCTGGCCCATCAGGCCCGACACCTCCATCCCCGCCTGGATGAAGCGGAAGATGTTGTCCACCAGCAGCAGCACGTCGCGGTGCTCGTCGTCCCGCAGGTATTCGGCCATGGTCAGCGCGGCCTGGCCCACCCGGAAGCGGCTGCCGGGCGGCTCATCCATCTGGCCGAACACCATCACCATGTTGGGCAGCACTCCCGCATCCTTCATGGTGCGGTAGAGCTCCTCGCCCTCACGGCAGCGTTCGCCGATGCCGCAGAAGATGCTGACCCCCTGCTGCTTCTGCACCATGTTGTGGATCATTTCGGTGAGCAGGACCGTCTTGCCGACGCCGGCGCCGCCAAAGAGGCCGGCCTTGCCGCCTTTCTCCAGCGGCATCAGCACGTCGATGACCTTGATACCGGTCTCGAAGACCTCGCTCTTGGTGCTTCGCCGCGCCAACGGAGGCGGCGCCCGATGGACCGAGCGCCATTCCAGGCCTTCGGGCTGAGGCATTCGGTCGATGGCCCGGCCGAACACGTCGAACATCCTCGAAAGGATGGCCTTCCCCACCGGCGCCTTGAGCGGGCCGCCGCTGTCCGTGACCGCCGCTCCCCGCGCCAGGCCCTGTGTGGGGGTCAGGGCGATCCCCCGCACCTGGTGGGCCCCCCGCTGCTCCAGCACCTCGATGGCGATCTCGCCCCGCGCGCCCGCCCGCAGCAACGTGTGGATCGGGGGCGAGACGCCATCGAACTTCACGTCCACCACGCTGCCCCGCACCGAGAGGACCACGCCGGCATTCATGGGCGGGGCATGCTCGCGGCGGACTTTTCTTCGGCCCAATATCCCGGACGCTCATAGTGCCGATGCAGCGCGCTTTCATGATCCCGGGTCAGCAGCGCCTGTTCGGAATACGCCGGCGAGCTTCTGATAGCCTCACGCTTAAGGTCGATCTTCAGCGAACCCATGTGGTCCCAGTTGACGCTCTTGATCCACTGCGGGGAGATCAGGACTTTTTTCCCTGGCCACCAATTGTGGGTCGCGACAACCAAGTAGCGGATGGCCCAGGATCCGTCATCAATGACGAAATCATCTACATGCCCGATCTCGCCGTCATTGGCGACCACGGAGAACCCGGCAACATGACGGGTACTCCGTAGATGCGGATCCCAAGCGTCGTGCCTCCCTCCCACTACCGGGTGTTCGCCGGGTCTAGGCAACATCACGTATGAATAGGCGCCCCACATCGAAAGGCCATTCCAGTAGGCTGGCCAACCATAGTAGGCGTTATAATTTTCTTCAAATTGCTTTGAAACGGGCTTGGCCGTGTCGGGTGAAGGGCTTTCCTCGACCTGCTTCTTTGTCAAGCAGGCTGAAATGGACCTTCCCTGGTGGTCCACGTTGGTCAATGCATAGGGAGAGATCAGCACTTTCCGGGAGGATAACCAATCCCCCGTATCAAGCACAAGATAGCGGACCGCCCAATGCTTATCGTCGAAGTAGAATTCCTGGACCTCGCCTAACGGCCCATCCGTGGCTTGCAGTCGATATCCTTTGAGTGATTTGGCTGTGTCCAACATGTCGCGTTCCCCCACCAGATAGGCTGAATGATTCCAACGATCGGAGCTTGAGGCGTCCCATGATGCGGCCGCCCGCCACAGGAAAACGGGCCGGGAGAGGCTCCTAGTCCTTCGACGGCACGTCTTCTGCCTTGGTTCGCATGCCATGGAAGGCGAGCACCACCCCGACTAGGACGAATCCAAAGAACACGACCGGTCCCGCGTAGTCCTCAAAGACCCGCATGCTGCCGCCTGCTCAAAGAGGCCGGGGATGCCAAATGAATCCACCGAAGGCGAAACAGGCCAACGCCACCATCAGCACCCAAAAGAACATGTCCATGGTCTCTGCGCGGGTCTCAATGGCCTGTTCCACGGCCTGGACCGCCCCGCTGTTCGGCCCTCGATTGGGTCGGCGCCGATCCTTGCGCGGCGTCACGGCGGTCAACAACAACGCCATGAAAAGGCCCGTGACCACGAATGGCGTCCATGCCACGCCCCATCCGACGGGTCCAAAAGGCACCAACCACGACCCGACCCCCCAGGTAAAAAGGAAGATGACCATGAAGAACCAAAAGAAGCTCTTCCAGGGGCCATGGGTATTGAACGTGCTGGCCCAAACCCAGGCGATGGCCGCCCCGATGATGAACGCAAAGATCAGGCCCATGATTGACATATAATGCCTCCCGGATGTAACGCCTGGTGGGGATGTTCCCACATCCATACATGCTCGGTTACCAGGGGTTATTCCATCGGCATAGGCACCCATGCCGATGGAATGAACTCGATCACCGGGTCTGCCAAAGCACGCGAGCCTCCTCCAAAGGGGCCGCCAAGCCTTCGAAGCATGGCGCCACCCGGGCCGTGTAGTCCCGATCCGGCCGGCCGCCGACCACCGTGGCGCCATAGACCAGGCCCGGCTCGACTGCCGGGCCCTGGGCGGGCGCCATGACATGCCGTTCAGGCGCGCCGCCCCCGACCCCGTCGGCGTAGAGCTCCACTTTGACGGCCTTTGGATCCAGCCCGTTGAGGCGGACCTCGACCTCGAAGCGGCGGCCGGGGCCGGCGCCTTGCACCTTCAGCCCGCCCAAGCGCAGGCCGCCCCATGCCTGATCCAAGCCCCGCCGCCACGCCGCGATGCGGGCGCCCAGCGCCCCCTTGTCGGCGCTCCTCGCAGCGAAGCGCTCCGCGGCGGGGAGATAGTAGCCCTCGGTGTAGTCCCGCACGGCCCGCCCGGCGGAGAAGCGCGGCGTTAATTTGGCCATGCTCGCGCGGATGCGGCCGACCCAGGCGGCGGGGATGGCGTCCGCGCCCCGGGTGTAGAACTCCGGGATCACCTCGTTCTCCAGCAACCCGTAGAGCGCGTCCGCCTCGACCGCGTCCCAGCCCGGATCATCGCCGTGCTCCCCGCCGTCCCCCAGGGCCCAGCCCAGGTCCTTGGCGTAGGCCTCGGCCCACCAACCGTCCAATTCGGAAAGATTGAGGCCGCCGTTGACCAGCACCTTCATGCCGCTGGTGCCGCAGGCCTCCCACGGCCGGCGCGGCGTGTTGACCCACACATCCACGCCCTGGACCAGGCGCTCGGTGAGCTGCATGTCGTAATCCGACAGGAAGATGACGTGGGGCCGGGCCGCCGGGCTGCGGATGAAGCTGATCCATTCGCGGATCAGCTCCTGGCCCGTCCGGTCCTCGGGATGGGCCTTTCCGGCGATGATCAGCTGCACCGGCCGCCCGGGATTGCCCAGCAGGCGCAGCAGGCGGGCGCGGTCGTGCAGCAGCAGGTTGGGCCGCTTGTAGGCGGCGAAACGACGGGCGAAACCCAGGGTAAGCGCGTCGGGATCCAGCAGCAGCCGGGCCTCCTGCACGGTTTGCGCCGGCAGGCCGGACGAGGCCAGTTGCCGCGCCAGGCGCTCCCGGGCATAGTCCACCAAGGCCTTCCTTGACTCCGTCCTGAAGCGCCAAAGGCGGTCGTCCGGGACGCCCAGGATGTCCCCCTCCAACCCGGCCTTGGTCTCCAACCAGCGGTCCTTTCCGCAGGCTTCGGTCCACAGCTCGTCGGATAGGGCCGAATCCCAGGTGGGCATGTGGACGCCGTTGGTGACATGCCCCACCGGCACTTCCGCCAGCGGCCAGGCCGGGAATAGGGGGGAGAAGATCTGGCGGCTCACCTCGCCGTGAAGCTGGCTGACGCCATTGACCGCACCGCATCCGCGCAGCGCCAGGTAGGCCATGTTGAAGCGCTCGGACCGGTCGTGGCGGTCACGCCGGCCCAGGGCCAGCAGGTCCTGAAGCGGGATCCCCAGCCTCGTCTCCGCGTAGTGGGCCAGGTACTGCTCGGCCAAGGCGGGCTCGAAAAGGTCGAAGCCTGCGGCCACGGCCGTGTGCGTGGTGAAGACGTTGCCCGCCCGGGTGGCGTCCAGGGCCGCGTCAAAGGGCAGCCCGCTCTCCTGCATGAAGGCGTGGGCCCGCTCCAGCACGGCGAAGGCGGCATGCCCCTCGTTGAGGTGGCAGACCTCGGGCTTCAGGCCCAGGGCGCCGAGCATGCGCCAGCCGCCCATGCCCAGCACCATCTCCTGCTGCAGGCGCAGCTCCGGGCCGCCGCCGTAGAGCTGGCTGGTGATGCCGCGGTGGATGGGGTGGTTAGCCGCGTCGTTACTGTCCAACAAGTAGAGCCGCACCCGCCCCACCTGGACCTGCCAGGCCCTCAGCCACAGGGAGCCGCCGGGCAACGGTATCTCCAGGCGCAGCCATTCGCCGTTGGCCTGGCGCAGGGGGCTGATCGGCAGCTGTCCCGGGTCGTTGTAGGGGTAAAGCGCCTCCTGGCCGCCGTCGCGACCGATCACCTGGCGGAAATAGCCCTGTTGGAAGAGCAGGCCCACGCCCACCACCGGCACGCCCAGGTCGCTGGCGGCCTTCAATTGGTCCCCGGCCACGTTGCCCAGGCCACCCGAATAGATGGGCAGGGCCTCGCTCAGCATGAATTCCATGCTGAAGTACGCCACGCAGCGCAGGGGCGCATCGGGGTGGTCGCGTTGGAACCAGGCGGGGGCGGCCAGGACCCGGCGCCGGGTCTCCACCAGGCCTTCCACGCGCTGGCGAAAGGCGGGATCCCCCAGCATTTGCTTGATCTTGTCGCGGGATACCGTCTGCAGGACCACCCAGGGGTTCTGGGTCAGCTCCCACAGGGCCGGATCCAGGCCGCGCCAGACCTCGTCGGTGGCGTGGTTCCAGGAACCCCGCATGTTCAAGGCCAATCCGGCCAGCGCATCGTAACCGTCCACATCCTTGGCCGTGGATCCGTATCCAACATCCCCAGCAGACTTGTCGTCACGCATGCATGGCTCCCTTTTTTGCAGGGCCAGGCCTTTTCGTGCGGGGCCGCTCCGCGGCCAGCGCCTCGTCCACGAAGGCCTGGGCCTCGTCCAGGATCCGGCGAAGATGCGCCGGCCCCTTGAAGCTCTCGCCGTAGATCTTGTAAATGTCCTCGGTCCCCGAAGGCCGCGCGGCGAACCAGCCGCCGGGGGCCACCACCTTGATCCCCCCGATGGGCGCGCCATTGCCCGGCGCCCGGGTGAGGATCGCGCCCACTTTTTCCCCCGCCAGCTCGGTCAACGCCGGCGGACCCCCTTGCAGCGCCGCCAGGCGCCGTTTCTGGGCGGGGCTGGCGGGTGCCTCCACGCAGGCGTAGGCCGGCTCACCGAATTCCCGGACCAGGTCCTGGTAATGCTCCCCCGGGTCCCGGCCGGTGCGCGCGCAGATCTCGGCCGAAAGCAGGGCCGGGACGATGCCGTCCTTGTCGGTGGTCCAGGCGCGGCCGTCCAGGCGCAGGAACGTGGCGCCCGCGCTCTCCTCGCCGGCGAAGCCCAGCGAACCGTCCCCCAGCCCCTCGACGAACCACTTGAAGCCCACCGGGACCTCGTAGAGCTTGCGCCCCAGTTTCGCGGCCACCCGGTCGATCATCTGGCTGCTCACCAGGGTCTTCCCCACGGCCACGCCCTTGCCCCAGCCTGGGCGGTGTTGGAAGAGGTAGCTGGCCGCGGCCGCAAGATAGTGGTTCGGAGGCAGCAGGCCCGCGCCCGGGGTCACGATGCCGTGGCGGTCATGGTCGGTGTCGCAGGCCCAGGAGACCCTGAAGCGGTCCTTCATGGCCAGCAGGCCGCGCATGGCGTAGGGCGAGGACGGGTCCATGCGGATCTTGCCGTCCCAATCGACGGTCATGAAGCGGAAGGTGGGGTCGACGGCCTGGTCCACCACGGTCAGGTCCAGGCCATAGCGTTCGGCAATGGGAGCCCAGTAGTGGACGCCCGCGCCGCCCAGCGGGTCCACGCCTAGGATGATCTTCGAGCCCTTGATGGCGCCCATGTCCACCACGTTGGCCAGGTCCGCGACGTAGGCGCCCAGGAAATCGTGCCGATGGGTGCTGCCCAAGGCCATGGCCGCCGCCAGCGGGACCCGTTTCACACCGCGCCGGCCCTTCTCAAGGAGCCGGTTGGCCCAGGCCTCGATCCAGCCGGTGGCCTCAGGGCCGGCGGGGCCGCCGCTGGGCGGGTTGTATTTGAAGCCGCCATCCTCCGGGGGATTGTGCGAAGGGGTGATGACGATGCCGTCGGCGAGCCCGCCCTTGCGCCGCCGGTTGTAGCATAGGATGGCATGGGATATCGCCGGGGTCGGGGTGTACTCATCCCCGGCGGCGATCATCACCTCCACCCCATGGGCGGCCAGCACCTCCAAGGCGGAGGCATGGGCCGGCGCCGACAGCGCGTGGGTGTCCCGGCCCAGGAAAAGGGGGCCGTCGATCTTCTTCAGCTTCCGGTAGGCGCAGATGGCCTGGGTGATGGCCAGGACGTGGCACTCGTTGAACGAACGGGCCAGGGCCGAGCCGCGATGCCCGGAGGTGCCGAAGGCGACCCGCTGGCCTGGCACGCCCGGATCGGGCGTATCGGTGTAATAGGCGGTCACCAGCCTAGGCACGTCCACCAGCATGGATGCCGTCGCCGGCCGGCCGGCCCAAGGGCTGATCTTCATCCTCACCTCGCCGTCAAAAATAGTTCCCCAAGATTAATGCAGGATCGGAGCGGGTTATTCCCCCCCCAAGGCGCCAGAAGTGCGGTGCTTCAAAAATACGGCGGCCGAGCCTTGAGGGATGACCCTCGGGCTCGGCCACGCCTCACCGCGGCGGGTCGGCCTAGGACCGGCGGCGGCAAGATCAGAATGAATGTCAAAGAATGGATGCTGCCTTTTGGCGCCCTGACGGGACCACCTGTTACCGAACGACCCAGTTAGATCGGTGCGACCATGCGGGCGAGCTTCGCATAGAGCGCTTTGCGTGATATGCCCAGCATGGCCGCCGCTCGCGACTTGTTGTCTTTGCAATGGGCCAGGGTGATCCTCACATATTGACGTTCCAGCTCCTGCAGCGTCATCCCCGCCGGCAGGCCCCGGTCCTGTTCAACATCTTTGGCACGGCTGGCGACAAAACGATCCGGCAAATGGCCTTCATCGATGCCGGCACTCAGCCACGGAACTGAAGGATGCCCGTAAGAAAGCCGATGCTACACCGGCCTTCAAGCCGCACATAGCCCGCGCAAGGAATTGCCCGTCCCTATTAACTGACGATTTTTGTTTCCAAAGGATACACATCGCTCGCCTCGACACCCACAAGCACGCGCAATTATGGCATCTTCATGGGGGATCCTCCCCCTGCTTAAAGCTACCCGTGGCAGCATCATCGGTTCCCCCCCCGTTTTCGACCGCCCTTCGCCAATTGGCGCAGTTGGCCTTCGTGGGCCCGGGTCAACTTCTTGGCGACGGTGGTCGGCGTCCTCGCTGGCAGCCTTGCCAGCCTGTTGTCCTGGGGCGTGCACTGGTGCTCACACCGGCTCTTGCAGGAACCCCTTGGCATCCCCGCCGGGCTCATGGGCAGATTCGAGCTGGGACCCTGGCAGACAGCATTGATACTGGCCATCCCTGCGCTAGGCGGGCTCATCCGCGCGCATCTTGCGAAGCGTGCAATCTGGGTGAGGGCCGGGAATATGGCGCGGCTAGGCGACATACCTCTATGGGGCTGTCGCAGGCCGTTGGGGCCTTCGTAGCCGTTCCCCTAGGAGGCCATCATGGTAAAGTGCGCGGTTTGCGGAACGGACGTCGACGAGAAGAAATCCACCCATAAGATGGAGCACAAAGGCACGACCCATCATTTTTGCGGCGAAGGCTGCCACTCCAAATTCAAAGCGGAGCCCCACAAGTATTCCAAGGCCGCCAAGTAGCCGTCCCAGCCGCTCGAGATCGCCCAAATACAGGACCGTATTTGGGCGATCGGGAGGCTGGTGGGATGGCAGAAAAACGGGTCCGGATGCATGGGCATCTTGGGGTTCTGAACATGCCGCGCGCGGGATCCCCCGGTTACAGTCGACAAGCCCGATCAATCTATTCAAGTCGCCCAACTCAGGCTGCCTCCGCCCTTCAGGGCTGCGCGGTCGCGGTGGCGCAAACATGGCGAGGGAATGGCTAACGCGCAGCCGTGGCGGACGGCGTGACGGTCCTTGATGGGGTCGCCGTGGCCGTGATGGTCGGCGTGGAAGAGCAGATCGCGGTGCGGGTGCGGCTGGGGGTCAGGGTCGGGCTGCGGGTCACGGTCACGGTGGGCGTCGTGGTGGAGGTGGGCGTGGGAGTTGGAGGCAGCCCGGTGAATAGGTCCTGCAAGCTGCCTGGAAAAACAGCCACCGCCTCGCGGTGCGCCAGGAAGGTGTTGTCATAGACCGATAGGTAGAGGAAGACCTTGCCTTGGAATTCAACCACGCTGTCGGGCATCACCCCTTCGGGATTTTTCATGTCGAAATGGCCCGCTTTGACGATGTCGCCGACCCTAAGGATCGGTGACGGGTCCTTGATGAACCTCCGCAGCGAGTCATCGGTGGCCAAGGCATGGAAGACCTCCGCCTCCTGGCTGTTGTGGTAGATGGGCCGACTGGCGTAGAAATCCTGCACCTGATGGCCTTGGCCATTGGAGCCGGCCACAAAGACGGAGCGGCCGCTATTGTTGCCCTGGCCCTGCTGGAGGCTGTGCAGGGTGGAGACATAAGTGAAGCCTGTTTTGCCGTCGGGGCTGGAGAACAGGCTGTCACAGTTGCCGTGACAGGCGCCCTGGGCCGAGATCAGCCATTGTTTGCCGTCAAAATAGGCCCCGGGGGAATTCCAGGCCCCGGCATTTTGGGGCGCGTCGGGCGGCCCCGCGATGCCCACCCAGATCACCACCCCGAAGAACTTGAAATGGAGCCCATCCGGACTGGTGGCCAGGGCCAGGCCGCTTCGGTCGGTGTAGTAGAGCCGGTATTCCGTCACGCCGCCGTTAGCATAGGCCGTCCCTGGGCCCACCTTGATCAGCAGGGGGCGTTCCGCGTCGGACGGTTCCCCGCCAAAACCCTCCCCCAGGGCCGGTGCGTCGGAGGCCCTCACCCAATGGAACCCGTCGACCGACGTGGCGATGTTGATCGCCCCTCCGCGGCTGGCATAGTTGCCGCCCCAGTAGGCGCCCCTGAGGATGCCGCCATCGTTGATGCAGGAGAGGCGAACGGCCGTATTCACCTCCCAGGTCAGCGTGGGATGCAGGATGGGGTTGCCGGCGTAGGGCGTGAAGCGGGCCATGGCCACGGGGGTCGCCAGCGCCGTGGCGGTGGGCATGGCGGTCCAAGCCGGCGTTGGCGTGGGCGCGGGCAGGCGCCGACGCAAGCCCGTGCCGTCATCCACGGTCAGGCCGTTGAACTTGGCGTCGGCGTAGGAAACGCCGAAGCCGACCGAGCCGGAAGCCAGGGTGCGGTCCTCCGCCGCCAGGATCGCCCGCCCATCCCCATAGGCCTGGATGGAAGCCCCCCGGCATACGAGGCGCAGCGTGAAATGGTGGGCATCCGCGGGGACGAATGGGCCGGTGGCGAGGATGCTGTAGATCTCATGATCCACCAAGAGCAACGACACCGTCTTCTTCCCATCACAGAGCAATGCGTAGGCCTGGTGGGGATAGCCCACATTGCTGTTGCAAGTGTTGTCATACCAGCCGAAGCCGTCGCCGCGGACATTGGCCCGGGCATAGAGCATGCACCAGGACCCCTTCATATCGATGGTCACGCTGACGTCGGTGTAAGCCCTGTCGGACGGGCCGGCGTAGATGGCCGAGGTCATGGGGCCCCAGCCATCGATCTGGGCGCAGCGCCCCCCCAGCCCTGGCTGGACCAGGAATCGTCGCGTCCCGCCGACCAAAAAATCGGATGGTGTCGTCGTGAGGCTGGCACCCAGGGCGTATTTCGAGAAGTCCTCACTATAGGCGGTCATAGCCATGACGGATGAAGCTCTCAACATCAGGAACAAACAGGGCCACCAAGGTCTCATCGTGGGGATTTCAAAATGAGGAGGCCGGCCGCGGCCGGGAACGAAGCGCCAGACTGAGATCGAGCTGGGCCTACCGGGCGTCCCGGCCGTCAAGCCCCAGCCGCTGGGCCATGGCCGGATAGTCCCTGGGGATCTCGGCCATGGCCGCATTGCGCAGGGCCCTGGCCAGCGCCACCTGCTGGGACACCAGCTCGCCGTCCAAGGGCTCCTCGGCCGCTGAAGCCATCAAGCGTGCCGCCCGCAAGCCATAGGGCACCTTTTCGTCATCGAGGCACTGCTTGCCCCCCAACAACGCCGCGTGCAGGACCGCCACCAGTTCCCCGATGTCGCAGGGTTTGGGGAGGACGTCCTGGGCGCCCAGGCGCAAAGCCTGACGCACCAGCTGGATGTCCGCTTCGCCGCTGAGCATCACCGGGACCGGCCGGGGATCGTGCCGCATCAGCTCCAGCAGCCCCAGGCCGTTGACGCCGGGCATGGCGTGGTCCAGCAGCATGAGCTCCGGCCGCTCTTGTTGGATCTGCCGCAACGCCTCCTGGGCCCCGCAAGCAGTGCTCACCTGGAACTCGCCCTCCAAAGCCAGGGCCAGGCTCTCCAGCGTCGCCGCATCATCATCCACCACCAGCAAAGTGGCTTTGCCGGGCCCTTGGCCCGATCCTTCCCTCACGATCCCTCCCCGTTCGGGCGCATCGCGCCGGCCAACGGAAGGCGCACGGTGAACCTGGCGCCCCCCCCATCACGGTTGGCCGCCAGCAGCTCGCCTCCCAGCCCGCGGATCAAGCTGCGGCTGGTGGCCAGGCCCAGGCCATGGCCCAGCTCTTTGGTGGTGTAAAAAGGCTGGAACACCCTTGCCAGCTGGGGCGGCGTCAAGCCCGGCCCCTGGTCCTCGACCATCAGCTCAGCCCATCCGAAGCGCCCCTCCAGGCTCACCTGGACCTGCCCTTGCGCCGGGGAGACCTCCTGGGCGTTCAGCAGGAGGTTCAGCAGCACTTGGGACAGCTCCTCCTCCACGCCATGCACCAGCACGCCCTCAGGCGTGTCGAAAGCCAGGCGGACCTGGTGCTTGCGGAATTGATGGCCCACCAATTGCTGCAGGCGCAAGCATAGCGCGCCCAGGTCCACCACCCGCGGCGCCCGCGTGGCGGGCCGGGCCAAGTTAAGCAGCTGGTCGGTCATGCCGGTGAGCTTGCCCAGCTCTGCGGGGACGATGCGGTTGAATTTGACCATGAAATCGGCGTCGGCGGCGCGCTGCGGCAGCATCTGCACGAACATGCTGATCGACGCCAAGGGGTTGCGCAGCTCATGCGCCAGGCTGGCTGCCAGGGTCCCCAGCGTGCTGAGCCGATCGGCGTGGGCCACCCTGCCATGCAGCGCCGAGGTCTCCACCACCGATGCCAACTGGCCCGCCAGGGCGCCCAGGAAGCTGCGCTCGTCCGCGCGGAACGGCCGGTCCGACAGCGTGGGGCCCAGCACCAGCACGCCCATCAGCCGGTCGCGGCCCGTCAGCCCGAAAGCCACCTGCCCGCGATACAGGCGCAGGAACTCCCGGCAGGTCTCGTCGTCCGACCCCTCTTCCGGCACCGCTGGATCGACCTCGTAGCGGCGCGTCCAGCTCAAGGCGCCGGGATCCATGCCCTGGGGCAGCGCCTGAAGGCGCCGCGCCACGGGCCCGTTCGGGTCCACGGTGGGCGGCTGGGCCGGAGCGTCATCCGCCGGCCAGGACTGGTAGCTGGCCCACTGGCCGTCGCGATCGGGCAACAGGAGGCTGGCGTTGCGCAAGCCCATCTGGGCGCAGAGGCCCCGCAGGGTCTCCGCCACCTGGTCCTGCAGCAGGGGATGCGCCGCGCCGATCAATGAATAGCGCAGCAGCTCATGGCCCAGGTCCAACGGCGGCCCGCCCAGCCAACGGCCCAGCAATCGGTCCAATCCATTGCGCAAGGGCGCGTAGAGCAGGGCGAAGATGAAGCCCCCGCCCACCAAGGGCAGCCAGCCCGTCCCTCCCAGTCCTTGCAAGTCCAGTAGGATCAGCCCCGCGATCAACCCCATGCTGACGGCGGCCGCCAGCGCCGCCGCGGCGCCCTGGCGGACCAGCAGGTCCAGGTCCAGGAGGCGGTGGCGGGTCATGGCGTAGACCAGGACCAGGTTCGCCGCCAAGGGGCTGACCATGGCAAGGTAGCGGGCCTCGGGCACCTGGTTGAACGCGGAAAGCGCGAAGCTTGAGGCGAACGCCAGCCAAAGGTAGCCGAACTGCAGGCGCTGTTGGGAGGTCTCCGGGCGGCGCCATCCCAGGCCCAGCGCCACCAGCGTGCTGCCCAGCAGGCCCACCAGCACCGGCGTGTAGAGGAGCCGATAGGCCCAGTCGCCGTGGGGATACCAGCCTTGGGACGGATGCTGGATCAGGTGCACCGGGATCAGGCCGCTGACGCGGCCCAGGATGTCCACCAGGGCCAGTCCCAGGCAGCCCCACTGGATCCAGGCAACCTGCCAGCGCCGCTCAAAGCCGCTGAACACCACGGCAAAGCGGAAGATCATGAACAGCATCAGGTAGGACGCGCCCTCACCCAGGCGCACCGCCAGCACCGCTGCCGCCTCGGTCGGCGCCGCCGACAAGCCCGTGACGAAAAGGCTGTAGATGGCCGCGCCGCCGACCAACCATGCCAATAAACGGTGGATGCGCTGGCGGTGATAGCGCCAATACACGTAAGAAGCCAAACCGGCGTTGGCAAAAGTGGTGAACAACAGGACGGCCGTACGGGTGCTCATCGCAGGTTCAAGGTGGGGAAAGGCTCGCAGCCACGGGGGATCGATCGGTCGGCTGCATTGTAGCCTTTTTCTGCCTCGTCGGCTCCCCTGCCGCGACGGATGAGGGCCAGCGCCGCAAGCGCAGCCAGGCGGGCGGGCGTTCCAACGAAAGGCTGCCGCACAGCGGCAAGGGCAACGCCAGGTCCTCCACCCAGCTGCGCCCGAGCCCGTTGCGCTCGCGCAGGGATTCCAGCCCGGCCAAGCCCAGGCCGCGCAGCTTCAACTGGGCCTCCTTGCGGGTCCAGACCTGGAAGAATGATTGGCGCTGGCAAGCCATATTCGGCTGGGCCTGCACCCAGGCCAGCTCGTCGGCGCTGAAGAAGCGCTGGGCCAGCCCCTCCCAGGCCAGGTCATCGCGCACCAACTCCATGTCCAGGCCCAGCTCCTCTTGGCCGAAGGCGGCCGCCATCCAGCCGCCACTGGCGCTGACCGAGAATCGGGGGCCGGGTTGGGTCGGGGCCATGCACGGCTTCTGCCCCGGCAGGCGCAGCAGCCGCAGCTCCCGCGGGCGCAGGCCGGTGTAGGCCGCCAACAGCTGGCGGACCCCCACCCGCCGCCCCAGCCACAGGCGCGCCAGGTCGGGGTCGGCCAAGCGGAGCGATTGGCTCAGCTCCTCCCCGCTGAGCGTGGCGCTGGCCCGCTGTGACAGCTCGCCGAGCACGTCCCGATCCAGGACCCACACCTGGACCTCGCCGGGCTGAAGGCTTAATTCATCGATCTCCATGATCATGACCCCTCCCATCCAATGCTGCGTCCGCCAACAAGCGGGCGGCTAAACGCGCCAAGCCAGGCCCCTGCATGATGCTGAAATGGTCCCCCGGCAGCAGCAGCGTGCTCATGCCCCTCCCCGCCAGTAGCGCCCATGCCAGCAGCCCATGCCGGTGCTGCTCGGCGGCGGTGCGCTCGCTCAGGGCCAAGGTCAAAGGCACCTCCAGGCGGCGGGCCTGGAACTGCCCCAGCAAGCGGGCATGCAGCCGATAGCGCCGCCGGGTGGGCTCATCCGCGCTGCCGCCCGGCAGGTCCCGGCTGACCAGCTCGTCCAAAGCCGCCGGGTCCGCCTGCACCAGGGCCGCCATCAACGGGTCCGGCAGCACGCTGTCGAAAAGGCCCAGACGCGATACCCGGACGCCCAGCGGCGGCAGCGCCCGCGCCAAGTCCGCGGCCAGGAGGCCGCCCATGGACCAGCCTGCCACCACCAGGTCCCGCCCCTTCATCTCCCCCGCCACGGCCTGGGCCGCCGCCTGAACGAGGCCGTCCCAGTCCTGAGCCCGCTCCATCGGCAGGCGCAACAGGTCCAGGCCCCATACCCTGGCGTCGGCTCCCAGGTGCTGGGCCAGGTCGGCGTAACAATCCAAACGACCGCTGACGGGCGGCAGCAGCAAAAGATCCGGGCCGGATCGTCCCGCCAGGGACCGTAGGACCCCTTCTCCACCGCTGGAGATCGTCCGGCCCTGCATGGCCGCCGCCAGGGCGCGCGGGCTGCTGTGCTGGTACAGCAGCTCGATGCGCAGCTCGCGGCCCAGCCGCTGCCCAGCCTCACCGGCCAATCGGACCGCCCGCAGCGAGGACCCGCCCAGGCTAAAAAAATCCTCGTCCGGGCCCACGGTGGGCCGGTTCAGGGCCGCTGCAAAGGCCTGGCACAGGGCCTGCACCGTGGCCGCATCCTCCCCGCCCTCGGCCGGCGCGGGTGGGGCCGCCGGCCGGAGCTGAGCATCGCTGCGAACGCCCACCAGCAAGGCTGCCCGATCCAGCTTGCCGTTGGCGTTCAATGGCAGCTCCGCGCAGAAGTTCCATTGATGCGGCAGGGCCGGGGCCGGCAAGCTGCGGGCCAGCCAACCCCGCAGGTCGGCCTCCGTGGCCGGCCGGTGCGGATCGGGCACCACCCAGGCATGCAGTTTCAATGCCTCCCCTTGGCCTTGAGCCCCCACCACGGCATGGGCTACGCCTGGGGCCCCGCGCAGCAACTGCTCCATCTCCTCCAGGTCCAGGCGTATCCCTGACACCTTGACCTGACGGTCCAAGCGGCCCCGATAATGCAAGCGGCCTGCGTCGTCCAGCTCCACGCGGTCGCCCGTCCGATACCAGCGCCGCTCAGGGCCCCCATCCGGCCCCGCATGGATGAAGCCATCCTGGCGCAAGCCCTGCGGCCCCAGATACCCCTGGGCCAGGCTCCCGCCCGCCAGCCAAAGCTCGCCGCTGCTGCCAGGGCCCAGGGCGCCGCCTTCATCGTCGACCACGGCTGCCTGCACCCCCGGCAACGGCCGCCCCAGCGGCAGCGGGCTGACGCCGTCCGCCTGCCCCAAAGGCTGCTCCCAGCTGAGCGCGCTGATGCAGGCCTCGGTGGGGCCATAGGCGTTGATGAAGACCGCATCCGGCCTGAGGCAGGCCGCCAGCGCCTTGACCCAGCGCGGGTCGGGCGCTTCGCCGCCAGTCACCAATGCCCGCAGCTCCGGGCACCGCGCCAGGGCGGCTTCGCCGCCGGCCGCCATGAAGGCATGCCAATAGGCCGCCGGCAGGTGCAGGACGCTGACCTTCCATGCCTTCAGCCATGCCGCCAGTTCGGTGGCTGACGGAGCTCCCAGGCGTTGGGGCAGCGCGACCGCCGCGCCTTCCACCAGGGCCGGCAGCAGCTCCTCCAAGGATGGGTCAAAGCTGATGGACACGAACTGGAGGACCCGGTCCTGGGCGCTGAGGCGCAGGCGCCTGGCAAAGCCGCGGGCATGCTGCAGCAGGGCGCCATGCCCCACCTGGACGCCCTTGGGGCGGCCGCTGGAGCCGGAGGTGAAGATCACGTAGGCAGGGTCCGCCGCGGTGGGCTGCCCGGCTGGCCGGGCCCAGGGCGGGCGGGCAAGCAAAGCATCGGCCAGCGACAGCCAGCAAGCCGGGTCCATGACGTCGGGCCGCTCCCCCAGGCCCAGCACCACCCGGCATCCCGCGTCCTCGACCATGCAGCGCAGGCGCTCAGGCGGGTAGGTAGGGTCCAGCGGCACGTAGATCGCGCTGAGCTCGAAGCAGGCCAGCACGGCTGCCGCCCATGCCGGGCCCGCCGCCGAGCATACACCGATGCGGTCACCCGCACGGACGCCGTGATCCGCCAGCGACCGCGCCACCGCCCGCGCGCGCGCGGCCAAAGTGGCGTAGTCCCACTGCCCGCCCTGCCACAGCAAGGCAGGAGCGCCCGGCCGGCGCTCCACCTGGCAGTGGAAGGCCTGCAGCACGCTGGCATGCTCGCTCGGCTCCAGGCTCTCGCCTTTCAGCGCCAGGCCCACGGCCGCCGGCCCGTCGTCGTCGTGGGCCCCCCACCCAGCCAGGCGGCGTAGCGACTGCTCGAAGCCGTGCAGGGCGTTCTGGGCCACCCGCGGGTCGACCCGGGCGGGGTCATGCTCCAGCTCCAACGACCAGGCACCCTCGCCGCTCAAGGTCAACGCCAGGGCGGCTTTGGCCCCGCTGGCGGCCAACGCCGCGGTCCGCGCCGGCGACCCCAGCCAATGGGCGGGGGCCTCCAGCTCGCCCTGCAGGACCAGGAAGGCCTCTGGCAGCGGCGCATGGGCGGCCCGCAGGGCCTGGGATAGCGACAGGTCGCGATGGGCCAAGGCGCCGCGAACAGCCTCCCCCGCCTCCCGCAAGCGCGTGGCGGGGTCGCAGTGGGGGTCCGCAGATAGGCGCAACGGCAGCGGGTGGACCCAATAACCCACTTGTTTGGCGCTGAGCGGCTGGTCACGCAAGGTGAAAGGCGACACGAAGCAGGCTTCGACAGCGCCATCCAGGGCCGCCAGGCTCTCCGCCCAGGCCGCCGCCGCCGCCGCGAACAGGGTGCAGCGTTGGGCCGCGGCCGCCTGACGCAAGGCCTGAAGGAGCGGGGCCTCGACCACGGCCTTAAGGCGGCGCGGCGCCAGGGCGGTCGCAGTGGCGCCATGTCCCGACCATGACGCCGCCTTGAGGCCGCGCAGGCGGGAGCTCCAATAAGCCCGGCCCTGCTCAAGCTGCAAGGGCTCCATCTCGCGCAGGGGCGGTCCGAAGCCCTCCAACGCCGACGCGGGGTCGTTCCAAGCCCGCTCCAAGGCCAGGTAAAAAGCCTCCAAGGAGCGTTGATCGAAGATGAGATGGTGGAAGCAGAAGGCCAGCAGGCTCGCGCCGCCTTCCAGCGGCAGCAGGGCCGCGCGCCACAGCGGCGCTGCGGTCGGATCGAAGGGCTGGTCCTGCCAGCCCTGGCACCAGGCGTTAGCCGCCTCCAGCGGCCCGTCGTCATGCCATGGCTGGGCCAGCATCACTGGTGCGGGCTGCTCCTGCAGCCAAAGCTGGTCGCCTTCCGCCACGAAACCGCAGCGCAGGCTGGCCTGGGAGGCCTGCACCTTGGCCAACGCCTGTTGCAAACGCCGGTGATCGGGCCGCCCTTGCAGCTGAACCGTCCAGCTGATGTGATAGGCGGACGATCCAGGCTGGGCTTGCTGGGCCGCCCACAGCCCCTCCAGCGCGGCATGGGCGCGCCAACGCCGCAGCGCTGGCGCAGAAATAGCCGAGGCCGCCGGCGCGGAGGGACCCGCACCGGCGGCCTCGATCCACCCCCGAGCGCCGGCAAGCGGCGTCCCCACCCCAGGGTTGGAAGCGATGAAATGGAAGATCTGGTCCAGCGGTTCTTGGAGGCGCCCGACCAAGTCCAGGCGCCTCCCCAGGCGCGCCTCAAGGTCGGCGGCGAACTGGGCCATGCGCAGTGAATCCAAGCCCCAAGCATCCAGCGGCTCGCGCCATCCCTGCGGCGGCTCCTGCCCGCCCAGGCCCGTCAAACGCTGTTGGGCCCAGGCAGCCAGGTCCGCCGGCATGCCTGCGGGCGCGTCGAGGGCCGGCAGCGGCCACTGGGCCTTCACGTTCAACTGCCCGTCCAGCCAAAGCTGGCGGCACGCGCGGCGTTGGACCTTGCCGCTGCTGGTCATGGGCACGCTCAGCTTGGGGACCAGCAGCACGGTGGCGCTGACGCCATGGGCTTGGGCCAAGGCCGCGGCGACAGCCTGCGCCTGGGCGGTGGTCTGGACGGCGTTATGGGCCTCCTGCACCAGCACCAGCGCCTCTCCCTCGGGGCCGTCCACGCTGAACGCCGCCGACCTCAGCAGCGCCCCGGGCGCGACCCGGCCGGCGCATTCCTCCAAGTCCTGCGGGTAGTGGTTCACGCCGCGCAGGATCACCAGGTCCTTCAAGCGGCCGCTGATGACCAGTTGGCCGCGATGCAGGAAGCCGAGGTCCCCGGTCCGCAAATGGGTCCCGCGCCGCCCCTCCAGTTTGGCGCCGAAAGTCTCGCGACTGGCGTCGGCCCG
>Ga0302320_10004663_pt1 | contig 31054 bp, 37 predicted proteins | sample Bog_T0_3_FD_202130 | JGI IMG/M metagenome (GOLD analysis project Ga0302320, IMG submission 202130) | Peat permafrost microbial communities from Stordalen Mire near Abisko, Sweden - Bog_T0_3 | ecosystem: Environmental > Terrestrial > Soil > Wetlands > Peat | place: Sweden: Abisko, Stordalen Mire... | reverse complement strand
CGTGCTGCGCTCCGTGTAGCCCAACTTTTTGGCCAGCGGGGTTGCGGAATAACCGGCTGGCGTTTTGGCTTGCATCACGGAATTAAGTTTGCTCTGCGAGGGACTTAAGATACAGAACCGCCCGACCGACTTCCTGAAAACCCACCGCGCGGTGTGCACGCTGCCCGTCCACATTGCCGAGTTCGGCATCCGAAGCGAGTTCCGTATATCCGCGATCCCGTGCCCACGCCTCGGCTGCACGCAGCAGCGCCGCGCCGACGCCGCGCCCGCGACAGTCGGCGTCCACGAACCACCCTTCAAGATAGGCAACGGGACTCGATTCGCAGCCGTCGGCGATCGAACGCGTGCCGACCTCCGCAAATCCGCACAAGCCGCGCCCGGCGCGAGGCGCGACCATGACGGCCGTGTCCCCTCGATCGAGCCAAGCCTGCATGTCGAACCGGTGGGCTTGCGGCGTCGCGTTCGGCCACAGAGCGCAGCGCAAGCGAGCCCACTCAACATCATCGCTTGGCAATCTTGGGCGGACCACGATCGGTGTTACGTTCGCCATCGAATCCATCCTCTCGATCAAGCAAAAGTCGCGGCGGTCACGACTCATTCAAACCATATTTCAATCTCGTAACCGTCAGGGTCGCGGACGAACGCGTAGGGCAAGCCTGGCGCGAACTCGCCGCGTGAGGTGACGACGCCCCCGGCCGCCTCAACCGCCATCACCGCGGCATCGATGTCTTCCGGTCGAATGAGCCGGAATCCAAAGTGAATGATTCCGCCGGCTCCGGGCGCGGCGGGCCGTTTCTCAAAAGCGATCACATCGTACGGTCCCGGACCCAACACTTGAATCGTCGATTCGTTACGAAAATATTCGCGCACACCGAACACAGACTGATAAAACGCCAACGAGCGCTCCGGATCGACAACCGACAGTGCGATGTGACTGAGGCCGTGGGTCTTGACCATGCCGATCAACTTAAGCCGACATAAGCGCCGAGTCCAACGAGCGCGGATCCCGATACCTGCCGCTGTCGCCGTCGCCACACGATCGAGGATTTAAGTCGCCGTTCCAATGGCCCGGCGAGCAACACGGCGCTGATGTCCGCCGCCGTATTGAGACTGACCGAGATTGCGCCAAGGAGGAGAAACTGCGGCACGAGCGGCGCCGCGTGATTGACGAACTGCGGAATGAACGCCAAGAAGAACAGGGCAGTTTTTGGGTTCAGCACCTCCGTCAGCATTCCTTGCCAGAAAGGGCTCCCCGCCTCTCGATCTTCGGCTGCCGCCGGCAAAGCCGCGTCGCGCCTCACCAGGGTTCGAATGCCTAGATAGAGGAGATAGGCCGCGCCCAAATATTTCACGGCCAAAAACGCGGATGCGGACCGGGCAAGGATTGCAGATAGGCCGAGCCCTGCGGCAACAACATGCACCATGCCGCCGCCGGCGGTCCCGAAACACGATGCAAGACCGACCGCGCGACCGCCTCTCAAGCTGCGGGCCAAAACATAAATCATTCCCGGCCCCGGTGACACGGCAAGAACGATGGCCGCGGAAAGAAAGATTAGAAAATGAACGTGGTCAATCATGACAACACCTTATCGATAAACCCGAGGTGCCATGATACGACGACACAGACGCTGTTAATCGATTTGCGTGGGTGCGTCGACCAACTCCGACCCGCGGACTGCAAACGTCTGCGCATACGATTTACTCGGGCAGCACAGCGCGTCGCTGGCGGGTACGTACTGCTTGCCGCTGAGATGCACCGATCCGCCCAAAAATCTGAGCCGCTCGACCGACCGGTCGCCTTTCCCTCCAACGCGCCGGGAGCAGCAAAAAGCATAGTGCCCGCCGCGCTGCCAAAACACGCCCAGAAATTGCTGATAGCCGTTGGGAGATTGGATCCCTTCGAGCGTGAAGACGATGGCCGCGGCTTTCTCACCACCGAGTTGTCCTTGCGCCAGCAGGGTACCGGCTTCGTAATAGTTCACCGCCCCGCCATCGGCCGCTTTCCGGGTGGCCGCGTACGATTTGACCCAGGCAGTCAATTCGCCGGGAATTGCTTCGCCGCTAGGTTGCGCAAGCGCGGCGGCGCTCAGCAAGGTGCTGAAACACCAAAGTGCGCTGCGCATCAGGGTCATAAGATTCCCGCGTTCTTGAGAAAAGGTTCTGCATCGCGCCAAAACGGCAGGTGTTCCGGGTCCCAACAACCGTGGCCGCAATCGTAAAGCACGAAGCTCGCATGCGGCGATGCGCGAGCCAGCCGCTCGCCCTGTTGCCAGGGGATGAGCTCGTCTTGGCGCCCATGAATCACCAATATCGGTCCCGCAAACCCGGCGACCGTGTCGATGCTGTTGAAATGATCCCGAAGCAGCCATGCCGGAGCCCCATAGCGGGCCGCGAAAATGTCCAGCGACGGGAACGTAGACTGCAGGATCAGGGCACGCAGCGGTCGATCTTTTGCGAGCAGGCATATCGCACCGCCGCCGAGCGACTGCCCAAACCCAACGAGCCGCTTTGCATCGACTCGATCGTCCGACACGATTCGATCGAAGGCAGCGTCCATGGCGATCCGAATGGCCGCTTCGGACGGGACGCCCGTCGATCGTCCGTACCCGGGATATTCGACCAACAGCACGCCGATGCCTCGATCCCTAAATCCATTCAAGGCGGTAAGCCAGTAGTCGATCACTTCGCCGTTGCCGTGGCCGAAAATCACCACCGGTTGCGGGTGCGCGCGGAGACCCCCGCTTGCGGGAAGAAACAACGCTTCGACTACTCCCGCGCGCGTCGGCATCTTAAGAACCTCGATACTCTCGGCACGAGGTGAATTGGGATCCACCCGGTTGTTCGTGCCGGGGTACAGCATGGCGCCCTGCGAAAAATACAGGACGCCGAGAAACCCCAGGTAGAGCAGGAGCGCAGCTGCGCCCGCAAACAGCAGAATTCTTCTAGATCTCATGCGCAAATCGAACCACAGTTAAGGTTGCACGCCGAGCAGCCGATAAGGTATTGGCGGCTTACCTGCATGGGCCCCTTTATGGAACATTTGAGCATTCCTTTTCTCGGTACAGCGCTGATTCTCGTGCTCATCATGCTCGGTGAGCGCAGTCCCTTGGTGGCTCGATTGTTATGCAAAATCAGCTTGCATAGATGGCCGCATCAATCGCTGTCGAGCCAGTCCCGATTCTGCACGCAATGTGAAAAGCAGCAACGAGCGGATACCTCGCAACCTCGACCCTGGGACTGGCATTGATCGCTACCGTCCGCCTTCAGTCCACTCGACATTGGCAATCCAGTTGCGCTTCCACCGAGCGCGGCGCGCCTCGTCATCCTCACCGTCGAAGTTGGTCGGCTCCCGTCGAAGCAACGATCGATCGACGTTCTCGAACGCGTTGACACTCACGACTGCGTAGAGTTTGCCGTCCATCCGAGCGGTGACAACCGGAACGACGCCACAACGAGCACAGGTATGGAAACGCGCCTGCCCGGTGCCGAACGAATACTCAGATACGAGCCCCGGGGTTTGCACCACGACCAAAAGCGCCCCGCGAGGATTCGACGTCCACACGCCTCCATGCTTGGAGCAAAACGAGCATGTGCAGGCGCGAGCCGGAATTACCAGCGGATCCGGCTCCCACGTCAAAGAGAACGCAATGTTCCCGCAATGGCACTTAGCACTGATCAACATGCTTTTCAGGCTTCGGCACGACACTCATTGTCTGTTCGACAATCGCTTTGTCATCGCCATCGGGCAATTTGGCGATAAACGCTGAAGCGGCGCGATAGCTCTTTTCGTACAGTGCTGAATTGCCCGCGCAGTGCGCGGCGTTCGCCAACACGGCATGCGAAATTGCCAGGTCGCACAGCTCGCTTGGGTTAGAGGTGAAATAGGCATGCGCGGCTTCGGCGTACGGCAGCGCGAAACGGGCGCTGCCGAGGAGTGCGTGAACTTGTCCCAGCAGTAATTCCGCGAGTGCAAGATTGCGGTCGTTGCCGATTGCTCTCCATAGATGCATCGCCGCGTGCGCGGCATCCAACATGTCGAGATCTTCCTGAGGCGTCCGCGACGCCTGCTCCGAGAGCGTCCACGCTCGATTGTTGGCGTGGGACGCGAATCGCCGCCGCCAAGTTCTCTCCTCCTCGGATGGCGGCAATTCGCCGAGCGGCATCTAACCTACTCTCACCACGGAGTTCCAAAGCGCGTGAAGTGGATCACGCCGCCCGGGATCCATGCATAGGCGCAAAGCACCAGCGAAAGAAGCCCCAGGCGCACGAGTGCGGCGCCCTCGGTGCGGTAATTCGAGGGGAAGAACTTAGCCAGGCCGCGGCTCAGGAGACTGCGCTCGTGCGGCTCCAAGTAATACTCGCGCGCACGCAGCAGACAGACCAGTGCGGCGGTGGCGGCGATCAATCCCAATAGGAAGATCAGCAGAAACAGGTCATGGAAGAACATGCGAAGCTCCAATACGTACGGACACTACACACGGGATTATATGACGAAGGGGCCTTAAGGTAGGCCGCCAACCTCGCGGACCCAAGCTATTCCGTGATTCGCCGGCTGTGGCTATACTAGTGAGGCTGTAGGGATGTGTTTTTCAGTAGCGAGTTACCGTGTCCAACCCCGAATCGTCAGATACCCACTTCTTCAATTCCTTTAGTTTGGTGTTGGGAATCCTCATCGTTTTCGCAATCATCCTATTCGGCGTGGCGCGCTCCATCGGTGCGGACAGGCAAGGACAAGACGTCCTGTTGGAGCCGATGCACCTCAAAGAGGTGGACGCCAACATCGCTCCGTTCGCGCACGAAGCGATCGCAGGCAAGGACAACTCCGCATTGGCGGTGGTCACCGCGCCGGCAGCCGCCGCAGATGTGCCGACCACCGGTGAGCAGGCCTTCACGAAGGTGTGTTCGGCCTGTCACGCCACCGGCGTCAATGGCGCGCCGAAGGTTGGCGATCATGCGGCCTGGGGACCGCGCATCGCGCAGGGCAAGGAAGTGCTCTATAAAGATGCCATTGCCGGAAAAGGCAACATGCCCGCGAAAGGGGGCACGACTTGGCCGGATGCGACGATTCGCATGACGGTCGACTACATGGTGTCCCTCAACAAGTAACGGCTTCGAGGCTCAAAGCGCGGCGAGTCGAGCGGCGTAGCTGCGCCCGCTTCTACGCGTGCGCACGGGCACTCTTGCGGTTGCGGTCTATTGTGGGTTGAGCTTCGCTTCAATCTCTTTCAGGCGCGCTTCCATGGCGGTCAAATTCGCCTGGGTGCGTTCCAGAATGGCCGCCTGGACGTCGAATTCTTGCCGGCTGACCAAATTGAGCTTGCTGAGCTGCGCCTGCAGTACCGCCTTGAAATTGCCCTCCAAATCGCGCGCGAACGCTCGCACCGACTCGGGAACGGCGTCCGCCAGGCGACGGGCCAGATCATCCAATCCGCTCGAATTCATGTTTCTCTCCGGTGCAGGATATGATGCCGATCGCGCCATGTCGGTGCATCGTCCCGCCGTCGATCGCGCAAGCTATTGATTTGATATACCAGCAGGTTTGGCATGGAAGCTGCAGTAGTCCAAGTCAATAGTACGCGTAAGTCGTGTCGGAGGCCTGTCGATTAACGGGTGAAAGCGGGGGAATGCATGAAGCTGATCACCGCGATCATCAAACCCTTCAAGGTGGACGAAGTTCGCCAGGCGGTGGCGGATATCGGGATCCAGGGGGTCACCGTCACCGAAGTTCAGGGCTTCGGGCGGCAACATGGACACGACGAACTTCATCGGGGCGCCGAGTACTTGGTCGACTTCATGCCGAAGGCGAAGATCGAGCTCGCCGTGGACGATTCGATTGCGGAACAAGTGATGGAGGCGGTTTGTAACGTGGCTAGGACTGGGAAAACGGGCGACGGAAAAGTGTGGGTCCTCGAGTTGGAAGAGGCACTGCGCATTCGCACCGGTGAAACCGGCCCGGATGCCATCTAGCAGCCGTTCATGACCACAAGGTACAGATTTATGAATTGTTCGAATGCAAACAGAGGCCTCGCTCGTGGTCGAGCGAGGCCAACACTTCTAACGTTTTAGGAGCATCTCGCGCCGGCAAGCCAGCCAACTCCCCCGTCGGTGCGATATCCCGGCGGCGCGGGTTCTTCACAGGACCCGTGCCGTTTTTTATATTCGCGCGACCGGCGCAAGACACCAGCGCGTTTATACCCTAGAAAAATCCAATACTCCATGCTGTAGTGCAGCATTTTCACCCAATTTCCGCTGCTAGACTGCGCCTTTAATCGAAATCAGGAGTTCGCCCGCATGAAAATGGTCATCGCCATCATCAAACCCTTCAAGTTGGACGATGTTCGCGCCGCTTTGGCCGATGTGGGGATCCAGGGTATTACCGTGACAGAGGTCAAAGGCTTCGGCCGGCAAAAGGGTCACACTGAACTCTATAGGGGCGCCGAATACGTCGTCGACTTCCTGCCGAAAGTGAAACTTGAGCTCGCGGTGGACGATGATCAGGTGGATCGTGTGGTGGAAGCTATAATCGAGACCGCGCGCACGGGTAAAATCGGCGATGGAAAAATATTCGTCGCCGAGCTCGGCCAGGCAGTGCGCATCCGCACGGGTGAAGCGGGTTCGCGAGCCTTGTGAGTCTTTGACGCTTACGTTAACGAGGATCGGACAATGAAACGCCTTCTGTTGTTCGCTGCACTGCTCGCATGGTCCGGCATGGCTGGAGCCGTGGTCTACAAGTGGGTCGATGCGCAGGGCAAGATCCAGTATGGCGATCGGCCGCCCGATGGTGTGCATGCCGAAGTGGTGGAGCTGCTCGGCACCCATGTCGCACGCTCGGCGCCGACCAAAACATCGGATTCCGGAGCGCCCTCGAGCCAAACGCCGGCGGCCAACGATGCCGCCAAGAAGGCCGTGGATAACGATGTCGAGCAAAGCCGCGACAAGCAATGTGCCGACGCGCAGGAACGCTACAAGAAATTGATCGAAGGACGGCGCCTCTACAAGACCGGCGAGAACGGTGAGCGCCAGTATTTGACCTCCGATGAAATCGACGCCGAGCGCGTCAACGCCAAGCGCGATGTCGACGGGATCTGCAACAGCCCGACGTAAGCGAGAACCGCGACACCCCCGCTGAACTTGCGCGCGCTTTGCCGCGCGATGCGCAAAGCCTTACGCTACGGATCCACCAACGCTTTAGCGGGATCACGCGTATGCAAACAGGGTTCGTCGGATTGGGTGCCATGGGCGCGCACATGGCGCGAAGCCTGCATCGTGCCGGACTTCTCACCGGGGTTTGGAACAGATCCAGGGATAAAGCCGCCGCGCTCGCCAAAGAACTTAGCTGCCATGCTTTCGCGAACCTGACCGAACTCGCCGGCAATTGCGAGGCCGTGGTCATTTGCGTCTCCGCCGACGAGGACCTGCGCGAGGTGGTCAAAGGCCTCGAACCCGGTTTGAATCTCAACATGATCGTCATGGACTGCTCCACCGTGAGCGCGGGCACGGCGCGTGAAATGCACGCACAGCTCGATACGCTCGGCGTCGGATTTCTCGATTGTCCGGTGAGCGGCGGCGTCGAAGGCGCGCGCACGGCTTCGCTCGCCATCATGGTGGGAGGCGATGAACCGGTCTACGAGCGGGCTCTGCCCATCCTGCAGGCGATGGGCAAGAACGTCGCTTATCTTGGCCCGAGCGGCGCCGGACAGGCGGCCAAGGCCACCAATCAAATCATGTGCGCGGGGATCATCCAGGCAGTCGGCGAAGCGATGGCGTTCGCGCACGCCGAAGGTTTGCCGCTCGATCGATTGATCGAGCTGCTCGGCAAGGGCGCGGGATCGAGTTGGTACTTCGTGAATCGCGCGCCCTTCATGGCGCACGGCAGTTATCCCGCCGGCTTTCGCGTGCGGCTGCATGCCAAGGACTTGCGGATCTGCCGCGAAATGGCGGCGCGGCACGGCGCGCAACTGCCGGTGGTCGAGTCGACGCTGGCGCAATATGCGCAGCTGATCGTGCAAGGCTTCGGCGATGAGGACATCTCCAGCATCTATCGGCTGAAATCCGCACTGTTTCCCGACTCGAAGCCGGCATGAACGCGCCGACCGCAACGCTGCGCATCGCCACACGCAAAAGCCAGCTGGCGCTCTGGCAGGCCGAGCATGTCGCGACGCTGCTGCGTCAGGCGCACGCCGGCCTCACCGTTGAACTGGTACCTCTCGTAACCCAGGGCGACCGCATTCAAAATCGCAGCTTGGCGGCGATCGGCGGCAAGGGCTTGTTCATCAAAGAACTCGAAATCGCTCTCGAGGAGCGGCGCGCGGATATCGCCGTACACTCGATGAAGGACCTGCCGGGTGAACTTGCGCCGGGCATGGCCATTGGCGCGCTGCTCGAGCGCGCCGACGCGCGCGATGCATTGCTGACGTCGAGCGCCGCCTCGCTCGATGAGTTGCCGCGCGGCGCGAGCGTCGGTACATCGAGTTTGCGCCGCCAGGCACAGTTATTGGCGGTGCGCCCCGACTTGAAGATCGAAGCGTTGCGCGGCAATGTCGACACCCGGCTGCGACGACTCGATGCCGGCGAACTCGACGCCATCGTGCTCGCGTGTGCCGGCTTGATTCGGCTGGGGCTGGCATCGCGCATTACCGCGCGCCTCGAGCCGCGGGTGTTTCTGCCGGCGGTCGCGCAAGGGGTGATCGGCATCGAGTGCCGCGGTGACGATTTGCGCGCCGTTGAGTTGCTCGCCGTGCTCAATCATGGCGGCACGCAAGTGGCGGTGGACGCGGAGCGCGCATTTGCGCATCGCTTGGGCGGCAGCTGCCAATCGCCGATTGCGGCGTATGCGGTGCTTGACGGCGAGCGTCTGACGCTCGACGGCTTGGTGGCGGAACCGGATGGCACGCGGGTGCTGCGCGACACGATGACGGGCAGCGCCGATCACGCGATGGCGCTCGGCCATGCATTGGCCGACCGGGTCCTTGCGGCAGGGGCGGACACTTTGCTCGAGCGGTTGCGCACGCCTTAAGCATGTCTGCTTTGCACGGTGTCGGCGTCCTCGTCACTCGCCCAGAACACCAGGCGATGCCGCTGTGCCGGTTGCTCGAGGCGCAAGGCGCGACCGCGCTGCGCCTGCCGGCCGTCGACATCAAAGCCGTCGGCAACCGGCGCGACCTCGCGGCGACACTGGGCGCTCTCGGGAAATTCGACGTCATCATTTTCACGAGCAGCAATGCCGTGCGCTTCGGCGCGACGCTGCTCGATCAGAGGAGCGATTTGACGCTTGCTGCGATCGGTCCGGCGACGGCGCGAGCCCTGAATCATGCCGGCTACCGCGTGGCGGTGCAGCCGCAGGAGGGGTTCGATTCGGAGAGTTTGCTGGAGCATCCGCGGCTCGCGCACCCGGCGGGCCGACGCGTGCTGATCGTCAAAGGCAGCAACGGCCGGCCATTGCTCGAGCAAGAACTCGTGCGGCGCGGCGCCGAAGTCGTGACGGCCGATGTCTATCAGAGGCTGCCTGCCTCGCCCACTCCCGCGGCACTGGCGGCTTTGTTGAGCCGCTTTACCGACGGGGCGGTGCAGGTCATCACCGCGACCAGCCTCGAGATCGGCGGCAATCTCCTCGGGATGGCGACCCCGGCGTTGCGCGAAGAATTCGAACGCGCGCAGTGGCTGGTGCCAGGCGAGCGGATCGCGGCCGGTCTGCGCGAGCTAGGCCTGTCGGCACCGCTGCTGCAGGCCGAATCGGCCGACGATCATGATTTGGTCGGGGCGCTGGTGCGCTGGCGCTCGAGCGCGTCCGGCGCATAGTCGAAGGAATCGAAGAACACGCGGCTCGGCGCCACGCCGCGGCGGCCGAATTCGCTGCGAATCACGGCGATCATGCCGGGCGGCCCCGCGGCGTAAACGTCGTATCGTGCGAGATCGCGAATGTCGGCGAGCGCGGCCTCATGCACCAAGCCGCGGGCGCCGCGCCAGTCGGGGGACGGCTCGGAGAGCACCGGCACGTAACGCAGCTGCCGCGCCCGGCGCGCGAGCGCTTCGAGAGCATCATTCGCGTACAGGTCGCGCTCGTTGCGCACGCCCCAGTAAAGCTGCATCTCGCGCTCGAGCCCGGTCTCGATGACATGGCGCAGAATGCTGAGCAGCGGCGCAAGTCCGGTGCCGCCGCCGATCAACAACATCGGCGCGGCGCCTGCCCGATAAGTGAACTGCCCGAGAGGGCCCTCGATGCTGAGCAATGCACCCGCGGCGGCGGCGTCGAACAGCGGTGCCGAGAATTCGCCGCCGGCCACCCGCCGCACATGCAGCTGCAGCGGCCGCGCGTCGTGCGGCGGCGAGGCAATCGAGAAACTCCGGCGCCGGCCGCCGGGCAGCATGATATCGATGTATTGGCCGGCCTCGAAGCGGAACTCCTCGGCGCTCGGAAGCTTGAGGTCGAGGCCCATCACGTCGTGCGACAGCGGCAGCGCGCGTTCGATGCGTGCCGGTAATCGCTTGATTCGGAGTTTATCGGGAGAGGCCATCTCCAGGATGTCGAGCGACACGTCGCCGCGTGCGCGAGCCTGACACATGAGTACCAATCCATCCGCGACCTCGGCCTCGGTCAATCCCAACGGCGGACCGTGCGGATAGTAGACCTCACCGGTCTCAAGGCGCGCGCGGCACAACCCGCAATTGCCGCTCTTGCAGCTGTGCGGCAGATTCAACGAGGCGCCGAGCGCAGCATCCAACAACGTCTGATCCGGCGCGACGTCGAAGCTGCGATCGGATTTGGACAGGCGGACGCGCAGCGTTTTAGCCTGCCGGCTGGCTGCGCTTGCTATCCAACCATTCGCCGACGGGCTCCCACTGTTTCCAGTCCGGCCAGGCGAGATATTCAGGCAATTCCAGCACCCCCAAGCCGCGCGAATAGGCGCGCACGTAATTCTGCGCCTCGCGCAGACTGCCGAGGTACGGCACTTTGAGCTTCTTCAGATACTCGTCCAATTCTTCGTAGATCAAGGTGTATTCGCGCACACGGTTGGCGATCACCGCCAAGCGGGCCTGCTTGCGCGACACCTTGCCGAGCTCGAGCAATTCCGCCATGAAATGCCCGCACGCATTGATGTCGATGGCGGAAGGCAGCACCGGCACGATGATGGTTTCGGCGCGGCGCACCAGCTCGTTGAGCTCGGTGCCATGGACGCGAGCGGGCGCGTCGATCACCAGAATTTGCGTAGCGCGTGGCACGTTGCGCAGACCCTCTTCGTATGCCGCAACCCCGCTGATGGCCGGCAAATCCGCCGGCCGTTGTGCCAGCCAATCCAGGCTCGAGCGTTGCGGATCGTAGTCCGCGATGCACACCTGGTGTCCATCGCGGGCAAAAAAAACGGCGAGGTTAGTCGCCAGTGTGCTTTTGCCGCAGCCGCCCTTCGCATTCAAGACCATTACGTGACGCATAATCCCCCGACGTTGTTGTTTTCAGTAAGGTAGAACTCGGCCGTTGATTGCGCAACCCCTGCTCGCGACAAATCGGCGCATCGGCTATGCTCCTCATGTATGCGCATCGAGTTTGTGAAGATGCAGGGACTCGGCAACGATTTTTTTGTATTCGACGCCCCGGCCGCCGATTTTCATCCCAGCAAAGAACGATTGCGCGCGATCGCCGATCGGCGCACCGGCGTCGGCTTCGATCAAGCGCTGCTGCTCGGCCAGCCGCGTGATGCAGAGAGCCGCACGTTCTATCGAATTTTCAACTCCGACGGCTCTGAAGTCGAACAATGCGGCAACGGCGCGCGCTGCATCGCCTCGCTGTTGTACGCCCGGGCACCGCACCTCGGACGCGATCTCAAGATGGGCAGCACCGGCGGCATGATCAACGCGCACGTCGGCGACGATGGCCTGGTGTCGGTGGACATGGGCGTGCCCAACTTCGATCCGCGCGCGCTGCCGATGGACGCGATCAGCGAAGCGGATCTGTACACATTGAACGTCGACGGCACGGACTTCGAATTCGGTGCGGTCTCGATGGGTAATCCGCATGTCGTGCTGCAGGTGGCCGACGTCAAAACCGCGCCGCTCGAGCAGATTGGGCCGAGTATCGAGCGCCATCCGCGATTTTCGCGGCGTACCAATGTGGGGTTCATGCAAATTTTGACGCGCAATCACCTGCGATTGCGCGTATATGAACGCGGAGCGGGTGAAACTCTGGCGTGCGGCACCGGTGCCTGCGCAGCCGTCGCGGTCGGCCGGCGGCGCGGCTTGTTGGACGCCGAAGTGGAAGTCGAGCTGCCGGGCGGAACCGCCAAGGTGTGCGCGGCGGCGGATGCGAGTTTGTGGCTCACAGGGCCGGCGACCACGGTGTTCACCGGATCAATCGACATTTAACGTGCAGAACGGGAGCTGAAATAATGACTACTAGTCATGCGCGCGGGATCAAGCAAGAGACTCTGAACGATGCCGGGGTGGCGGATTACCTGCAATCCTATCCGGATTTCTTCGAACGCAATTCCACGCTGCTCGCGAAGCTGCGACTGCCGCATCTGCGCGACGTGGGCGCCACGGTGAGTCTGGTGGAGCGCCAAGTCGAAGTGCTGCGCGAGCGCAATCAGTCGCTCGAGCGCAAACTCAAGGAGTTGGTCGACGTGGCGCGCGCCAACGATGCCTTGGCCGATCGCATCCATCGCTTGAGCCAGCGTTTGATTCGCGCGCACACGCTGCTCGAGACCATCGGTGCCATCGAAACCTCGCTGCGAGAGGATTTCGAGGCCATGCATTCGGTGTTGGTATTGTTCATCGAGCAAGCGGCGGCCTTGGAATCCTCCGCCGGCCGGTTCCTGCGCTATGCCAATCCGACCGATGCCGACATCAAGACGTTCGAATCGCTGCTGCAATCCGGCAAGCCGCGCTGCGGACAAGTTCGCGATGGGCAGCGCGATTATCTGTTCGGCAACGAGTCGGCCGAGATCGGCTCGGTGGCCTTGACCCCGCTCGGCCCGAAGGGCGAACTCGGGATCCTGGCCATCGGTGCCAGCGATGCGGAACGTTTCCACCCGGCCATGAGCACGGAATTCCTGTCGCGTATCGGCGAGCTCGTGACCTACGCGCTCATGCGCTAGGAGCCGGCCGGCGTGGATGCGGACGAGCGCGAGTGGGTCGATCGATTTCTATCGCACCTCGCGCACGAGCGTCGAATGAGCGGCCACACGGTCGCCGCTTATCGCCACGATTTGCGCGGCCTCGTCGAGTTCGGCACGCGGCGGCATCTTGCCTGGGACGGTTTCGATCACTCGCACATGCGCACGTTCGCCGCCGCGCTGCACGGCGCGGGCCTGAGCCCGCGCAGCGTGCAACGCAGTCTTTCGGCGGCGCGAACCTTTTACGAGTTCTTGGTGCGCGAGGGGAAATGTAGCGGCAACCCCGCACGGGACGTACGCGCGCCCAAGCCGAAAAAGCGCCTGCCGGAAACGTTGGACGCCGATCTCATGGCGCGGCTGCTGGCATTTCGCGTCGACGATTCCTTGTCGGCACGCGACAAGGCCATCATGGAATTGTTTTATTCCTCGGGACTGCGCTTGGCGGAACTCGTCGGCTTGAGTCTCGGAGACGTCGACCTCAAGGATCGCACCGTGCGCGTGCTCGGCAAGGGCAGCAGGACCCGCATCGTCCCGGTCGGCCGCCAGGCAGTCGCTGCGCTGACGAGGTGGCTGACGGAGCGCGCCGCGCTGGCCAAGCCCGAGGTCGCCGCGCTGTTCGTAGGGCAGAGCGGCCGGCCGCTGTCGGTGCGTGCCGTGCAGCTCAGGGTCGGTGCCTGGGGACGGCGTCAGGGCATTGGTGTGCACATCCATCCGCACATGTTCCGTCATTCCTTCGCCACCCATTTGCTGGAATCGAGCGGCAATTTGCGCGCGGTGCAGGAATTGCTCGGCCACGCCAATATCGGCACCACGCAGATTTATACCCATCTGGATTTCCAGCACCTGGCCACCGTTTACGACGCGGCCCACCCGCGGGCGCGGCGACGTCCAGGCGGCGCTTGAAAGGCGCGGAATCGGCCCCAAGGCTGAGACTCCAATGAATCACGATCCCAAGCGTATCTACGGCACCACCATTCTCGCGGTGCGCCGCGGCGGCAAGGTTGCGGTCGGCGGCGACGGCCAGGTCACGCTCGGCCAGAGCGTGATGAAGTCCAATGCCCGCAAAGTGCGCCGGCTGTTCGATGGCAAGGTGCTGGCCGGATTCGCCGGGGGCACCGCGGATGCGTTCACGCTGTTCGAGCGCTTCGAGGGGAAATTGGAGAAATTCGGCAATCTGACCCGCGCGGCGATCGAATTGGCCAAGGACTGGCGTTCCGACCGAAGTCTGCGGCGCTTGGAGGCGTTGCTCTGCGTCGCGGACACCGCGAGCACCTACGTCATTTCAGGAAACGGCGATGTCATCGAACCGGAACACGACTTGATCGCCATCGGCTCGGGCGGCGGGTTTGCCCAGGCCGCCGCGATGGCATTGATGGAGGGGGAGCTGTCCGCCCGCGAAATCGTCGAGCGCTCGTTGAATATCGCGGCGGATATCTGCATCTACACCAACCGCAATTTGACCATCGAGGAGCTGTAGCGGCCCATGTCGCAGATGACCCCGCGGGAAATCGTCGAGGAACTCGACAAGCACATCGTCGGCCAGAAGGCCGCCAAACGCGCGGTCGCCATCGCGTTGCGCAATCGCTGGCGCCGCGGCCAGGTGGCCGAGGCGCTGCGGGCCGAAATCACGCCGAAGAACATTCTGATGATCGGTCCCACCGGGGTGGGCAAGACCGAGATCGCACGGCGCCTGGCGCGCCTCGCCAAAGCCCCCTTTATCAAGGTGGAGGCCACCAAATTCACCGAAGTGGGCTATGTTGGTCGGGAAGTTGACTCGATCGTACGCGATCTTGTGGAGATCTCCGTTAAAATGACCCGGGAAGAGGAGATCGCCAAGGTGCGGCATCGAGCCGCGGACAGTGCCGAGGAGCGGGTACTCGACGCGCTGCTGCCGCGCGCCGCCGCGGGGTTCACCGGCGATGCGGCGCCGCGCGACAACGAGACTCGCCAACGCTTTCGCAAAATGCTGCGCGAGGGGCATCTCGAGGACCGCGAGATCGAAATCGACGTGCGTGCGGTGCCCATGGGCGTGGAAATCATGGCGCCCCCCGGCATGGAGGAAATGACCCAGCAGCTGCAGGGCATGTTCCAGAATCTCGGTGCGGGGCGGACGCGGCAGCGCAAGGTCAAGATCAAGGAGGCACTCAAGCTGTTGGTCGACGAAGAAGCCGCGAAAATGATCAACGAAGAGGAGCTCAAAGTTCGAGCGGTCGAGAATGCGGAGCAGAACGGCATCGTGTTCATCGACGAAATCGACAAGATTGCGCGCCGCCAGGAGACGGCAGGCGCCGATGTGTCGCGCGAAGGCGTACAGCGCGATCTTCTGCCGCTGGTCGAGGGATGTACGGTGAATACCAAGTACGGCACGGTCAAGACCGATCATGTGCTGTTCATCGCGTCCGGCGCCTTTCACATGTCCAAACCCTCCGATCTGATTCCGGAACTCCAAGGCCGCCTGCCGATCCGCGTGGAACTCGAGCCGTTGGTGGTCGAGGATTTCGTGCGCATCCTGACCGAACCGGATGCCTCGCTCTGCCGTCAATACACGGCGCTGCTCGCGACCGAAGGCGTGAACCTGGAATTTGCCGCCTCCGGCGTGCAGCGGCTCGCGGAAGTCGCCTTCGAGGTCAACGAGCGCACCGAAAATATCGGCGCGCGGCGCCTGCACACCGTGATGGAGCGACTGCTCGAAGCGGTGTCCTTTGATGCCGCCGACCGCAACGGCACGCACGTGCTGGTGAACCGCGAGTACGTCGAGGGCAATCTCGGCGAGCTGGTCAAAGACCAGGATCTGTCGCGCTACATTCTGTAGCGCGGCGCGCGGCATGCCCCAGCCCACTGAAATCAAATTGCGCACGCACTCGAGGCTGCTCGAGGTGCGCTTCGACGATGGCTCGCACTTTGAACTGCCCTTCGAATACCTGCGGGTGTTTTCGCCATCCGCCGAAGTGACCGGGCACAGCGGCGGCGAGGGGGTGTTGCAGACCGGCAAGCAAAGCGTCGGCATCTCAGGCGTCGAGCCGGTGGGAAACTATGCCCTGCGGCTGCTGTTCGACGACGGCCACAATACCGGCCTTTACACCTGGAGCCTGCTGCACGAGCTTGGCCGCGAGCAGAGCCGCAACTGGGCCCGCTACCTCGAACGCTGCGCCGAAAGCGGACGCTAGCGGCACTGCCGGTCGGCTACAATGCGGCCCTATCAATCGAGGGACGGCATGGACAACTCCGACCGCAAGGTCGATTTCGGATTTGAAAAAGTCGCCTGGGGCGACAAGGCACGGCGCGTGCATTCGGTGTTCGCGTCGGTGGCGGGCAAGTATGACGTCATGAACGACTTGATGTCGTTCGGCGTGCACCGGCTATGGAAACAATTCACGCTGTCGTTGACGGGGCTGCGCCCGGGTCAGCGGGCGCTGGATGTGGCCGGCGGCACCGGCGATCTCGCCGCGGGCCTGCTCAAGCAGGTGGGCAAGTCGGGACACGTCATCCTGTCGGACGTCAACCCCGCCATGCTCGACATCGGCCGCGACCGGCTGCTCGATCGGGGATTGGTGGGCAATGTCGAGTGCATCGTCGCCGACGCCGAGCATCTGCCGTTCGAGGACAACTCCTTCGACTGCGTCACCATCGGCTTCGGGCTGCGCAATGTCACCGACAAGGCGGCCGCGCTCCGTTCGATGTATCGCGTGCTCAAATCCGGCGGCCAGCTGCTGGTGCTGGAATTCTCGACGCCGGTTGCGCCGGGCTTGAAGCCCCTCTACGACGCCTATTCTTTCAAAGTGCTGCCGCTGCTCGGCCGCATCGTCGCCAACGACGAGTCGAGCTATCGCTACCTGGCTGAATCGATTCGCATGCATCCCGATCAAGAGACTCTGCTCGAGATGCTCGGCGCCGCCGGATTCGCGCAAAGCCGCTATCACAATCTGACCGGCGGCATCGTCGCTGTGCATCGCGGCTATAAAATCTGACATGCCCGCGACCGCTGCCTGGCTCGCGTCGGCCGAAGCATTGATCAACCGAGGTATCGCCGGCTCGGCACACGCTGCGGCGCTCGCCCGGCGCCTGCAGGGCAGCACTTTGCAAATCGACGTCCACGGACTGGTACGCGTTCGCGCTGCGGCGGTCGGCGGCCGGATGGCACTGCTCACGGACGAGTCCTCAGCGGATGCGACGATTTCCGGATCGCTGCCGGCGCTGCTCCACTTGTTCAAGAACGGCGCACAGCAGTCCGGCCGCGCGGCGGCGGGCCGCGGCGCCGAGATACGCGGCGATGCAGAAATCGCCAACCTGTACCGCGAGTTGTTTCTGTCGGCACGGCCGGATGCGGAAGAGGAGCTGTCGCGCTGGATCGGCGACTTTGCGGCGCGCCGCGTCTCGCAGGCCGCCGCGCGCGCGCTGCAATTCGCCCGACATGCGCGGCGCACGGCGGGCGAGAACATCGCCGAGTATCTGCAGGAGGAAAGCCGCGACCTCGTCAACACAACGGAGCTCGAAGAGTTCCTCCACGGCGTCGATGCGGTGCGCGAGACCGCCGATCGAATCGATGCCCGGCTCGCGTCCCTGGAGAAGCGCCTGGCGGGCGGCGCCTGATGCGGCTGCGAGTTCTCGCGCGGCTGCTGCAGATTCAGCGCGCCCTGGTGAGACATGGCCTCGATGACTTCGTGCGCGCGACGCACCTGTACCGGCCGTTTCGCTTTCTGGTGTATCTCTCGCCGTGGACCTGGTTTCAACGCAGCAGCGGCAGCCGCGGCGAGCGGCTGCGGCTCGCGCTGGAGGAACTCGGCCCGATATTCGTCAAGTTCGGGCAGGCACTGTCGACGCGGCGCGATCTGCTGCCGCCGGACATCGCCGATGAGCTCGCCAAACTTCAGGATCGCGTGCCGCCGTTCGACGGCGCCATCGCCGTCGCCTCGATCGAGAAGGCGCTCGGCCACCCGCTGTCGGACATTTTCGCAAGCTTCGATCTGCAGCCGCTTGCCGCGGCCTCGATCGCCCAGGTGCACGCCGCCACGCTCAAGACCGGGCGCGAGGTGGTGGTCAAGATATTGCGTCCCGGCATGCGCGAGATCATCGACCTAGACCTCGAGGTGCTGGATTACCTGGCCGAGTTGGCGGACGAGTACTGGGGCGAGGCGAAGCGCCTGCGTCCGATCGAATTGGTGCACGAATATCGCAAGACCGTGCGCGACGAATTGGACCTGCTGCGCGAAGCCGGCAACGCCGCGCAACTGAAGCGCAATTTCGCAGGATCCTCATTGCTGTACGTGCCCGAGGTGTTCTGGGATCACTGCCGCGCCGATGTCATGGTCATGGAGCGCATTCACGGCGTGATCGTCAACGACGTCGCGGCATTGCGGGCGCGCGGCGCGAATATCCGCAAGCTCGCCGAAAATGGCGTGGAGATCTTTTTCACGCAGGTTTTTCGCGACAATTTCTTCCACGCCGACATGCACCCGGGCAATATCTTCGTGCAGATCGACGATCCGGAAAACCCGCGCTACGCCGCCGTGGATTTCGGCATCGTCGGCACGCTGCAGCCGCGCGATCAGCATTACCTGGCCGAGAACTTCATGGCGTTTTTCGACCGGGACTATGCGCGGGTCGCGGCATTGCACGTGGAATCGGGTTGGGTGCCGCGCGGCACGCGCGTCGATGAACTCGAGTCGGCGGTGCGCACCGTGTGCGAACCGATTTTCAATAAACCGCTGAAGGACATTTCCTTCGCGCAAGTGCTGCTGCGGTTGTTCGAAACGGCGCGCCGCTTCGACATGCAAGTGCAGCCGCAATTGATCTTGTTGCAGAAGACGCTGTTCAACATCGAAGGGCTCGGCCGGCAATTGTATCCGGAGCTCGATCTGTGGCAGACGGCACAGCCGTACTTGCGAAAGTGGATGCGGCAGCGGATCAGTCCGCGGGCCATGCTCCGGCGCGTGCGCGCGCAATTGCCGGATGTGCTGTTGGCACTGCAGCAGGTGCCGCAAATCTTCCAGACCGCGGTGCGCGATGCGGCCGAGGGAAATCTGCGATTGCAAGTCGAACAGAGGGCGCTGACCGAGTTGCGCGATGAAATGCGACGCAGCCACCGGCGCCGCGACACGACCGTCGCGGCCGCGGTTCTGTGGGTGTCCGGATTGGCCTGGCTCGCCATCGCGACGCGCGACGCGTGGCTGGGCTGGGTGCAAATGAGCGCGGCCATCGTGCTGTTCGTTTACACGCGCTCGCGCAAGACGCACGGCGATTGAGCGCGCCGTGCCCATTTGTAGGCGGAGTATTACCGGGCATTGCGCAAGGTTCCGATCGCGCCCGAAATCTCGTTCGACGATCATATCCGCGCCGCGTCGAGTACGTCGTTGCGCGAATCAGGGGCCAAAGTACATTCTGCCAATCCGCGCCGCCGGTTATCATACGGCGAGCGGGACTCGCAACCTACCCCGTGAGATTACACGCACGATGTACTCGACTGCAGCAACCTGCGCTTTGAGAATTTCTTGAGCATCCTTCGTGTCAGCCATCGCAGCGAGTACCACTACGTGCATCCGGTCGAGTTGGGTCCGCACCGGCTGATGTGCCGGCCGCGAGACAGCCACGATTTGCGGCTGCTCGATACCGGAATCTCGATCTCGCCGCAACCGGCGGAGCTGCGCTGGATGCACGATGTGTTCGGCAATTCCATCGCGATCGCCACGTTTTCCGAGCCGACCGCGGATCTCGTGTTCGAATCGACGTTCCGCGCCGAGCATTATCCGCTCCCCGAACGCACCCTGGCGATCGACGACTACGCGGTGACTTTGCCGTTGAGTTATTCGGCCTCGGAGGATGTCGATCTGGGACCCTTGAAGGCACGCCAATACCCGGATCCGGACCACAAGCTCGATGCCTGGGTCAAGGGTTTGTTGGAGAAGGTTCCGGGGCACGCCACCCTGGAGGTACTGATGGCCATGATCTCGGCCATCAAAGGCGATTTTTGCTACAAACGGCGCGAGGAAGTCGGCGTGCAAACGCCGGTGGAAACACTGGAGCTCGCGTCCGGCAGCTGCCGCGACTTCGCCGTTTTCATGATGGATGCGGTGCGTTTCCTCGGGCTCGCGGCGCAATTCGTCTCCGGCTATCTGTACGATGAAGCGCTGGTCGACGCCGGCGGCGGTCTGGTCGGCGGAGGTGCCACCCACGCGTGGATTCAAGTGTATCTGCCGGGGGTGGGTTGGGTGGAATTCGACCCGACCAATGCGCTCGTCGGCGGCCGCAATTTGATCCGCATCGCGGTGGCGCGCGAGGCGGCCCAAGCCGCACCGCTCATTGGCTCGTTCACCGGCGCAACCAGCGATTTTTTGTCGCTGATCGTGAATGTCGAAGTGACGGCCGAGTAGATAGGGCGTTGCCGGCTATTGCCAACCTCTCGAAAGCCGGTATGTTTCATTTATGTCCAAAACCGGCAATTTAACGAGCTCCGACAATCCAGCGCCGCGGATGTTCGATTCTCCGCATCACGTCGCACCGCGCACCCAGCTGCTGTCGAATGGCATGTATTCGGTGATGCTGACCGCCGCCGGTTCCGGCTACAGCCGCTGGCGCGATCTCGCGGTGACCCGCTGGCGCGAAGATGCCACCTGCGATCCGTGGGGCAGCTTCGTGTTCCTGCGCGACGTTGCCGACGGGGAGGTGTGGTCCGCCACGTATCAGCCGATCGGCCGCGAACCGGATAGTTACAGCGTGGCCTTTTACGAGGATCGCGCCGGATTCATCCGCCGCGACGGCCCCATTCTCACCTCGACCGAGATCCTGATATCGGGCGACGAGGATGCCGAAGTGCGGCGCGTATCGATCACCAATGAAAGCAACCAGTCGCGGGAAATCGAATTGACCACCTACGCCGAAGCGGTGTTGGCGTCGGCCGATGCCGATTCGGCTCATCAGGCGTTCTCGAAGCTGTTCGTGCAAACCGAACTGCTGGCCGAGAAAGGCGCCTTGCTCGCCACGCGGCGCGGCCGGGAGCCGGGAGAGGAACAGCTGTGGGCCGCTCACGTCAGCGCGCTCGAAGGCGAAGCCATCGGCGGCCTGCAATTCGAAACCGACCGTGCGCGCTTTCTCGGACGCGGGCGCACATTGCGCGACGCGCTGTCGGTCGTCGACGCGCGGCCGCTCTCGAACTGCGTCGGTACAGTGCTCGATCCGGTGCTGGCGATTCGCCGGCGTGTGCGCATCGCGCCCGGCGAGACGGCACGCGTCGCATTCTGGACCAGCATCAGCGCCAGCCGCGACGCGGCCATCGCCGCGATCGACAAGCATCGCGACGTGGCGGCCTTCGAGCGTGCGAAGACGCTGGCGTCGACCCAAGCGCAAACGCAGCTGCGCACCCTCGGCATCGACCCGCAACAGGCGCAGCAATTTCAGCGCATCGCCAATGCGGTGCTGTACCTCGACCCCGCGCTGCGAGCCGCGCCCCAGGTGCTGCACCAGAACCAGCTGAACGCTTCCGCGCTGTGGCCCTATGGCGTATCGGGCGATCTGCCGATCGTGCTGATCAGCATCGATGCGCAAAAGGATCTCGAGTTCGTGGCGCAACTGCTGCGCGCGCACGAGTATTGGCGGGCGAAGCGCCTGGCCGCCGATCTCGTATTGCTGAATGTTGCGCCGGAGTCCGCCGCCGCCGCTTTGCAAGACGCGCTGGAAGCGGCCGTCAAGACGGCGCAAGCCGGCCGCGACAAGGACCCGAGCCGTCGCGGCGCGGTATTCGCGCTGCGCGCCGACGCGATGCCGCCGGCGCACCTCAATTTGTTGCAGACCGCCGCGCGGGCGATGTTCGCGGCGGCGCACGGCTTGAGCGAGCAGCTGGCGCGGCTTGCCGATCCGCAACCCGTGCCGCGGCCGAGCCGCCCACGCCTCGAGGAACCGGGCAGCGATGCCGGCAGCCGCGCGACGCCTGGGCTCGAGATATTCAACGGCCTGGGCGGTTTTGCGGCGGAAGCGCGCGAGTATGTCGTGGTGCTCGATTCGGGACAGTGGACGCCAACCCCCTGGATCAACGTCATCGCCAATGCGCAATTCGGATTTCTCGCCTCGACCGACGGCTGCGGCAGCACCTGGTCATTGAATGCGCAGCAGAATCAGATTACTCCGTGGTGCAACGACCCCGTCAGCGACGCACCGGCCGAGGTTATCTACCTGCGCGACGCCGACAGCGGCGCGCTGTGGAGCGCCACTCCTCTGCCCATCCGTGAGCCGGGGGCGCGCTATGTGGTGCGTCACGGTTTCGGCTACAGCCGCTACGAACAAAGCTCCCACGGCATCTCGGTCGAGCTCTCGCAGTTCGTGCCGCTCGAGGATTCGCTGAAGATTTCACGCCTCAAGGTCACCAACAATTCCTCGCGAACGCGCCGGCTCGCGGTGACCCACTACGTCGATTGGGTGCTCGGTAACCAACGCAGCAAAACGGCGCCGTTCATCGTCACCGAGGTCGAGGCGCAGAGCTTGGCGCTGTTGGCGCGCAATCCCTGGAGCCTCGACTTTCAATCGCGGATCGCGTTCATGGACATGTGCGGGCGGCAGCAATCCTACACTGCGGACCGCGCCGAATTCATCGGCCGTCATGGGTCGCTGGCGGAGCCGAAGGCCTTGCTCGGCGCCGAGCCGCTGTCGAATCGGGTCGGGGGCGGACTCGATCCTTGCGGCGCAATGCAGTCGCTGCTCACCCTGCGCCCGGGCGAGTCGACGGAACTTCGGCTGTTGTTGGGCGAGGAGCAATCCCAAGCGGCGGCGGCGGCGCTCGTGCAGCGCTATCGGACTGTTGATCTGGATGCCGTGCTCAAGGAAGTGACGGATTACTGGGATGTGACGCTCGGCGCCATCCAAGTGAAGACGCCGGATCGCTCCATGGACATTCTCGCCAACGGCTGGTTGCTGTATCAGACGCTGGTGTGCCGCGTGTGGGCGCGTACCGCGTTCTATCAATCGAGCGGCGCCTACGGTTACCGCGACCAACTACAGGACGTGATGGCACTCATGGTGTCGCGGCCGAAAATCGCCCGCGAACATATTCTGCGCGCCGCCGGGCGGCAATTCGAGGCGGGCGATGTGCAGCATTGGTGGCTGCCGACGACCGGACAGGGGGTCAAGACGCGCGTCTCCGACGACCGTATTTGGCTGCCGTTCGTGGCTGCGCACTACCTGGAAGTCACCGAGGACTTTGCGATCCTGGACGAAGAAGTGCCCTATCTCGCCGGCGGTCCGCTGCCGCCGGACAGCAACGAAATCTTCTCTGCACCGGGCTCCGTGAGCGCAGGCTCGCTATTCGAACACTGTGAGGTCGCGCTCGATTCGAGCCTCGACATCGGTTCGCACGGCCTGCCGCTGTTCGGCACCGGCGATTGGAACGACGGCATGAATCGGGTTGGTGTGGCGGGTCGCGGCGAAAGCGTTTGGCTGGCGTGGTTCTTGTACGCCACCCTGGTCAAATTCGCACCGGTGGCCGAGCGCCATGGCGACGCCGAGGCGGCCGCGCGTTGGCGCAAGCACGCCTTCGCGTTGCAGCAAGCGATCGAACGAGAAGCATGGGACGGCGACTGGTACCGGCGCGGTTACTTTGATGACGGCACTCCCTTGGGCTCGGTGGCGAGCGATGAATGCCGGATCGATGCCATCGCTCAATCGTGGGCAGTCATTTCCGGCGCGGCGCAGGCGCCGCGTGCGGCGCGCGCGATGGCCGCCGTCAATTCGCAGCTGGTCAGCCGCGCCGACGGCCTGGTCAAGTTATTCACGCCGCCGTTCGATCGAACGCCGCACGACCCCGGGTATATCAAGGCCTACCCCCCCGGGATTCGCGAGAACGGCGGCCAGTACACGCATGCGGCGATGTGGACCACCTGGGCGTTTGCGCTCCTGGGAGACGGCGATCGGGCCACGGAATTATTCTCGATTTTGAACCCGATCAACCACTCGAGCACCCGCGCCGGCATCCATCGCTACAAAGTGGAACCGTATGTGGTGTGCGCCGATGTGTATTCCGCCGCCCAGCACGTCGGTCGTGGCGGCTGGACCTGGTACACAGGGTCCGCGGGTTGGATGTACCGCACCGCGGTGGAGGGAATATTGGGCGTGAATTTGCGCGGCGCGACGTTGGTGATCGCCCCCTGCATTCCGCGTGCATGGCCGGGGTTCGAGATGACGTATAAATTCGGTTCGGCGCGATACCGCATCGCGGTAGAGAATCCGAACGGGGTGAGCCGCGGTGTCAAGCGCGCCACCCTCGACGGTCAAGAGATTCCCGGCGCGGCCTGCATCATCCAGCTGAAGGACGACGGCGCTTACCATTACGGGGTCGTGACTCTGGGTTGAGCCGACGGCTCGCGGCGTGCGGCGCTTAAGTGTGCTTGGAGCGCATCGCGGTGAATGCCCGCGTCAGAATCACTTTGCCGATGGCGCTTGCCGGCAACAATTTGAGCAGGCGCAGCGCCAGCGTCGGGCGGGCCACCAGCAAACCGACGGCGGCGGCGCCCAGCGTTCCTAAGCCGCGGCCGCTCAAGAGCATTTGCATGGTGCGGCTGCGAGGAAACGCGCCCCGATCGCCGCCAGCCGCGTCGCCGCCGCCATTCGGCTCCGTGCGAGGCGGGTCTAAGATGTTGCGCAATTCCTCGCGCGAGGTGTCGAGCCTTGCGATGATGGCCGCTCGCGCTGCGTCGTCCCGTTCTGTCATCGGATCAGTCCTCGTCCGATAAAATGCGTTCGAGCAGCACGCGATCCTGTTGCCATGCCTGCCGCACCGAGGCAAGGAACTCGGATTTCGCGCGCACTACGTTCGACCGGTAGAGCAGCGCCAACAGCGCGGCGGCCAAGAATCCCACACCCATCCAGACGATGGCTGCAACGCGGTACGGGGTATCCCAGGTATAGGCAATCACCGCCAGGCACGCCATGAACACCACGAATAGCGCGCAAACCGCAACGATGGCGGTTGCCAGAATCTCGGCCCCGACATCCCGGCGTGAGCGCTCCAGATCCAGACTCGCCAGTTCGACGTACGCCGCCAGATGGCGCAGCAGCGCCGGCCCCGCTTTCGGCAATGACCAGAGCATTCGCACCGTAATACCTTAGGAACGTCGGGTTGCTAAAATCCCCACCACGGCGCCGACCAATGCGGCAATGCCAACCGCCTGCCAGGGGCGGTCGCGCACATAGTCATCAGCGGTGCTGGCGACGTCTTGCGCACGTTGGCGGATGACTTCGGCGCCGTCCGCCAAGCTCTGCTTCGTCGCCTCGACGGCACGCTGAACTTTGCCGCGCACGCGCACGACATCGGCATCTTTGAGGTCCGCGATTCGCGCCATCAGGTCCTCGACATCCGCGATCAAGCTTTTGATTTCACCGGTCGCAGCAGCCTTGATGTCGTTCACCCCGTCACTCAAATCGTTTTTGACGCGCCGGCCGGTGGCACGGGCCTGTTCCGTGGTTCCCTCGAATGTGCTTTCCATTTGTTATCTCCTGTAGAACCCAGCGAACACTACCACAGCTATTGCCAGGCGGGCTGCCAGCCTTCCTGTAGGAATCAGCCCACATGCTAAACTCAAGGGCTTAGGCGCAAGGCGCGTTCACATGAAAATCTTCGACGAGGACTTGGGCAAGCTGGGTCGGTGGTCATTGCCGCCGCTGATGATCGGCTTCCTCATCGGTCTGTTCCTGCTCGCGGCTGCCGGACAGTCGCGGCTCGGTGCCGCCGACGAACGCATGCACAACTCGCAGCTGCGCCAGCAGGCGTTGAGCGAATTCGTCGCACTCATGAGGGATGCCGAGGCCGGCCAACGCGGGTATCTGCTCACCGGCGAGAAAGCGTATCTTGAGCCGTACAGCGAGGCGGTGCCGAAAGTCGCGGCCGCGCTCGATCGCATCCACCAAACCTATGGCGGCAGGGAAGACGGCCGGCAAATCCAGGAGTTGCGCGTCCTGACGGGCAGAAAACTCGGCGAGCTGGAAGCCTCGTTGGCGCTGTTCAATAAGAAATCGCCGGCGCCCGCACTCAATGTCGTGCGCACCGATGTCGGCAAGCACACCATGGATGACATTTCGAAAATCGTCGACGCCATGCGCGCGGCGGATACCCGCGAACTCGCCGCCGCCTCGGCCGAGTGGCAGGCGGATTTCCGCTTGTCGCGATGGCTGTCTGCCGTGGGGGTGATGCTCAATATCGCGCTGGTGCTGCTGGCGACGCGTTTCGTGTACGGCGAAATGCGCCGGCGCGCACGGCAGGCCGCCGACTTGCGAGGACAAAAGCAGGAGCTGGAGCGGCAAGTCGTGGAACGGACCCGCGACCTGACCGCTCTGTCGACTCATCTGCAGGGGGTTTCCGAACTGGAGAAGTCCGCCTTGTCGCGCGAATTGCACGATGAACTTGGCGGGCTATTGGTGGCCGCCCGCATGGACTTGTCCTGGCTGCAACAAAGACTTCCGACCAGCGACCCGAATATAGAACAGCGCTTCAAGCGCATCCACGACTCATTGAGCGCGGGCGTGGATCTCAAGCGGCGCGTCGTCGAGGAACTGCGGCCGACGCTGCTCGACAACATGGGTCTGTACACTGCGCTGCGCTGGCAGTTCAAGGAGACGTGCCGTCGCGCCGGTCTCGTGTGTACGGAAAAGATTCCGGAGACCGAGACCAAATTCGATCCCGATGCCGCCATCGGCGTGTTCCGGATCGCGCAGGAGGCGATGACCAATATTTTGAAGCACGCCGAGGCGAAGTCGGTGGATCTGAGCGTGGGTGTCGAAGGCAGCAACTTCGTGTTGCGGGTGACCGATGATGGCCGGGGCATCCCCAAGAACCGGCTGCAGACCAGTACCTCGCATGGTCTGGTCTCGATGCGTCATCGCATTGCGGCGCTTGGCGGCAGTTGCGATGTGCAGAGCGGCAACGGCGGGGGCACGATGGTCATCGCATCGATCCCGCTGCGCCGAATGCTGTCGGCGGAACTTGTGGAATCGAGAGCCCTCGCCGCGGCCGGCGAGGGCGTCACTCTGAAGACAGCCTAGCTACGCGGGGCGATTGCCATGCCGTTGTCGCCGCCGATCACCACCTCGACCCGACGGTTCAACTGACGGCCGCCCGAGTCGGTGTTGCTCGCGACCGGAAACGCCTTGCCGTACCCCTCGGTCCTGATTCTCGAGGAATCGATACCGCGCGTCAGCAACGCAGACTTGACCGCATCGGCGCGCCGCCGCGACAACTCTTCGTTGTAGGCATCGGTCCCGACGCTGTCGGTGAAGCCGTCGATCTCGACCTGGCGGTCCTTGTGCTCATTCAGGAACTGCGACAATTGATCCAATTTGCGCCCGGAGCCGGAATTCAGTTCCGCCCGGCCGGTGTCGAACAATACATCGCCCAGGGTCAGCACCAAGCCGCGCGGGGTTGGCGTGGCCTTCAACTGATCCACTTCCGCCTGCAGCCGGGATGCCTCGGCAGTTGCCTGATCGCGTTGGCTGTTGGCATTTTGCACCTGGCTGTTGGCGTTCTGCACCTCGCGGTTTCGCGCCGCCAGCATGATTTGATCGCGCTCGGCCTGACCGGCCGCGACCCGCGCGTCATCCGCCTTGGCGGCGGCATGCATTTGCGCCAGGCGCGCGTTCTGCGCGGCCATGTAGGCCGGCTGCGCGATAGCCTCATCCCTGTGATGCAGCGCGGCGTCGTCTGCGATCGCCATGTCGCGCTTGGCCGCCTCGAGGTCCAAGGCGGCGTATTTCGCCACATTCGGATCCATCTCGGCCGCGGTCACGGCGGTGTGCGCGCTTTCGAGCGCGGCGTTAGGTTGCGGAGCACTCGCGCAGCCGGCAAGCGCCAGCGCAAATCCCATTCCCGTCAGTATTCTTGCGTTCATAAATCACCTTATTGAGTGGGCGTGGTATTGCGCATCGACTCGCTGCGCAGCGCCTGCATGTTGGTATCGAATTCCGTGGCGGCTTTGTGCGAGCGCTGTTCCTGAGCGGTCGCCGCAGCCAAGCGCGCATCGATGTCCGCCTGCTCGGCGAGCTGGGTCGCCGGCTGCGCATCGTGATCGGCCACCGCCTTTTCGGCGCGCGCCAGTTTGTCGCGCGCTGCCGCCATTTCCACCGGCGCAAATTCCGGCGCGCCGGATTGTTCGGCATTGGCGACGCTAGCCTTGGCGACCGCGATCTTTTCGTTCGGGATCGGGGTACTGGCGCAGGCAGCAAGCCCGACGACTATGGCAACGCAAGCAGCGGCACCCCGTGTTAATTTTAATGGCCCTGTAGGCATGTGTTTACTCCTGTGCATGTTTTCGATCCGCTCGGCTGCCACGATAAACTGGCGCGGACCGCGTGACTGTCAGCGGTTACGATCGAGTGACTGTGGGGAACTGCCCGCGAAGGCTGTAGGTGTTGGGGGTAAGCGCGTGTCAGTGCTTGGACTGGTGCGCTTCGCAAATTTCGTGCAGCACTTCCGGCAGGCGCCCGTAATCGCGGGCTTTATCGAGGAAATGGGTGGCACCGAGTGCGATCGCCGCGTTCTTGTATTCCGGCAGATCATAATTGGTCAGCACGATGATTCGCGGCTTCAACTGCGCCACGGCCAACGCACGCATCACGCCGAAGCCCGTTCCCTGTTTCAAGTGCAGATCGAGGATAATCACATCGACCGCATCGCGCTTCGCGGAGGCAACCGCCGTCGCTTCGGTGTCCGCCGTGCCGATCAGCTCCACCTCGGGAATCTGCCGTATCGCCTCAGTCAATCGCTCCGTCAGCACCTTGGAGTCTTCGACAAGTAGGACTCTCAAGGACTGAGCCATTGACACTGCGCCCATAATATTGTTGAACATGTGAGTCGCAGTTTAGCGTCATCCACCGCTGCCGGCCCAGACCGCGGGAACAGGTTCGGATGTAGGATGATTCTCACAAAGGCGGCTTATTGGATCAGCCCGTTGCGCAACGCGTAGGAGGTGATGTCGGCGTTCGCGGTAAAGCTCATTTTCTCCAAGATGCGGCTTCGATAGGTACTCACGGTTTTCACGCTCAAGCTCAACTCATTCGCAATATCGGAAACCCCGCGTCCTGCGGCCAATTTACAGAATATCTGGAATTCGCGCGTCGACAGGCGCGCATGCAGGGGTTTGTCGGCGTCGCCATCCAGATCCGCGACCAAGATCTCGGCCAGCGCCGCACTGACATAACGCCGGCCCGCGAGCACGGTTCTGACCGCCTTCATCAATTCCTCGGGCGCACTGTCCTTCGATAGATAACCGCTGGCACCGGCGCGCAGCACGTTGACAGCGTATTGCTGCTCCGGCAAGCCGCTCATCACCAGCACCCGGACACCCGGGTGTCCGGTTTGAATATGCCGCAGAATGTCGAGGCCGCTGCGGTCCGGCATATGAATATCGAGCAGCACCAGATCCCACTCTTGCTCACGCAGCAAGTCCAGGGTCTCGTTGCCGCTTGCGGCCTCGCCCACGGCGTTGATGCTCGAGTCGGCTTCAAGGAATTGCTTGAATCCCGCACGAACCACCGCGTGGTCGTCCGCGATCAGTACTCTTGACACGTTGACTTCCCCTGTTATTGGGCGCTAAGAGTTCGCGCACTCTTGGCTTTGCGAATAACCATTCAGCTTGTTATACAGCGTCTTGAGACTGCAGCCCAGCGCGGTCGCGGCGCGGCGCTTGTTGCCCTTGAAGTAGTCCAAGGTCGCCTCGATGAGAGAGCGCTCCATGTCGTAGATGCGCGAGCCGACCCGGATGCTGAGCCGGTCGCGGTCACCGCCCGCTGCGCCCTCGGTCACGCCCGGAAGCAGCGGCGCGAGTTCCAGCACGGAGTCGCCCAAGATGAACGCGCGCTCGATGCAATTCTTCAGTTCGCGCACATTGCCCGGCCAGGTATGCTGCTTTAGCGTCATGCGCGCGAGCGCCGACAGCCGTTTCTGGGTGCGCCGCAGGGCATTGAGCTCGCTCAAGAAATGCTCCGCCAGCAACTGCACGTCATCGCCGCGGCTGCGCAGCGGCGGCAATGCGACGGGAAATGCCGCCAAACGGTACAAGAGATCCTCGCGCAATTGACCGCTTTGCACCGCTTGCAGCGGGCAGCGATTGGTCGAGGCGATGACGCGCACATCCGCGGTGAGCTCGGCATGCGCGCCGACCCGATAAAATTTCTTGGTCTCGAGCACGCGCAGCAGCCGCGTCTGCATGTCGAGCGGCATCTCGGTGACCTGGTCGAGAAACACGGTTCCGCCCTGCGCCCGTTCGAACACGCCGGCGTGGGTGCGGAGCGCCGCTCCCGCACCTTTCTCCGTGTAGCCGAACAATTCGGCCTCGATCAGCCCGGCGGGAACTGCCCCGCAGTTGATCGCGACAAACGGGGCACCGCGTCGGTGACTGCAGGCGTGAATCGACCGTGCCGCGAGTTCCTTGCCGGAGCCGCTTTCGCCGGTCAACAGAACGCCGGCCTCGGTGGGCCCCACCCGCTCGATCAACCGGTGCACGGCTTGCATGGCGGCGGATTCGCCTAGGAGTTGGTCGGCCGCGCCCGTGGGCGCGGCTTGCTCAGAAAAGTCGTGGCTGACACTGCTCATGTAAGTTTCCCTCGGGTCGGCTTGTAACCGTTACAAATTCGAACGACGATTTGTAACCTGTGCGCGCGGCGCCCTGCCAGGGGTAGAAGCTGAACCTCGCCTCAGATTTCGTGCGATTCTGTGTCAGTGTTTGTCCGACACACTGGCTCCGCAGCGCCAGCAACTGGTGAATTGCGGCTCGAGCACCTCGCCGCATTGGCCGCAAGTCCAGGGCGCACCGCCCGGCGCCACCGCGGCACGCGCCAGGGCGCGCAGCGCCACTTGCTCGTCGTCATCTTCGACGAACAATTGCGGCCAGGTTTCGAGCATCGGCAGATCGCCGAGCGCGCCCGCGAGATACTGATTGCGCAATTCGCTTTGGATACCGGCGGTCGTGAGCACATTGCGT
>Ga0302320_10004659_pt1 | contig 31066 bp, 23 predicted proteins | sample Bog_T0_3_FD_202130 | JGI IMG/M metagenome (GOLD analysis project Ga0302320, IMG submission 202130) | Peat permafrost microbial communities from Stordalen Mire near Abisko, Sweden - Bog_T0_3 | ecosystem: Environmental > Terrestrial > Soil > Wetlands > Peat | place: Sweden: Abisko, Stordalen Mire... | reverse complement strand
ACCGGTAATTCGCAGAAACGCTGCTGTCTATACGGAGTCAGTTGACACCGCACCGGTATTGAAATATAACCTTAACGGTTACTTCAGTGCCGCAATCCACGATTCTGTGAGTGACCAATCCGCCCCGCCGTCGGTTCGCGCCGACGGCGGGGTCTTCTCTTTGCCACTTAAAATGTTCTATTTATCTGGTTGTCGTTAACTCCTTTGTTTTACCTCTGAAAATGACCAATAAAAAACCCCGCTCACCTCAGGGGTGGCGGGGTTGGAAATGGTCCTGAAAGTTCAGGCTATAACCTATCCGCGCACCTCCTGCGTACGATCTTCGGTACCGGTATTGGGGCCATATTTGACCATAAACCGGGACGAGAGCACGCTGGCGGCTTGCAGCCAAATGGCTGCCAAGCTTAGGCAATGCTTTGTGGTTAACGATATGGTTCTCATGGCTCTTGAATGTGATTTCTTTATATAGAATAAGACGCGCACGGGCAAGAATTATCTCAACTTATTTTCAGTTATTTTGAACGGCACGCGGATTACCGCCCGTTAGAACAAAATGTTTTCGACGAAGCGTTGGATATGCTCCGGCGTTTTGCGCTGTCGCCGAACCACCACAACCAACTCGCGGACAAAGCGTTTTGGCCAGGGTAGCCGCACGAGAGCGTGACGTCTTGCGTACAGCGCCAAGGATCGCTGCGGCACCAAGCTGACGCCAACTCCCACTGCGACGAGATTGATGATCAAGTCGAAGTTGTCCAACTCCATGGCGGATCTGACCTGCAACTTCTGGCCCTTCAGCCAAGCGGAGAGTCTTCGTCCGGTTTGAGTCGTATCCTGTAGGGCGAGCCAAGGCTGTGTATCCAGCCAGCGCCCCAACTCAGTAGGCTTTTTCACATTGATCTTTGATGCAGATAACTGGTCGGCGTTCGCAATGAAAGTGAAGGCATCGCGAAATCGGTGCGTGATGCGCAGCCGAGGGGAAAGCCTCGCTGGCGGAAGCAGGACTCCAACATCGAGCGCGTCGGATTCGAGCGACGCAAGAATAGTCTGGCTCGATTCATGGGTCACTCGGGAGATCACCGTCGGACCCTGCCTCATGTTCGCCGAGAAGAAGCCCGGGAGATAGGCGAGGCTGACACTACGAGAGACGCCCACCCGCACTTCCCTGGGTGCATCGGAGTACTCCTCCCTGAGACGGCGCAGGAGAACGTCGACGTCGCCAAGAACCGGAGCCGATTCCTGGAGGAGGAACTTCCCCGCAGGCGTCGTGACCACAGATCGAGTCGTGCGATTCAGTAGACTCAGCCCGAGTTGCTGTTCGATGCTTTGTATCTGGCGCGTAATCGCGCTTTGCGTCAACCCGGTGGTTTGCGCCGCTCGAGTAAAACTGCCCGACTCCGCCACCAGCCGGAAGAGATGCAGCTGGTACAAATCGAATGGCCGACGGGAAAGCAATTCATGCGCTATAGTCATCAAACCATAAGACTAATGAATTTCCGTCGAAAGGAAAGCCATGAGATGCTCACGACATCAGCCAACAACGGAAAATCAAATGGCCAACTCTCAAGACAAAGTGCCGGAAAACGTACCGGGCCCCTACTACAATGATATTAGCTGCATCGACTGCGGAATGTGCCCCGAAATAGCGCCGCTCATCTTCAAGCGTCAGGATGATGCCGGCTACAGTTACGTCTACCGGCAACCCGTCACCCCTGAGGAGATCGCCCTGGCGGAGGACGCGAGGGAGAGCTGCCCGACCGAATCCATCGGCCGGGATGGCGATGGAGCCTAGATTCCAACGTCCGTTGAAAGGACGCCGGACGTTGGAGACGCTGCGAGGCGGAGTTGAAGGATCAGAACCATTCTTTCAATCAGGTTTCAGGGGCACTTACATAGGTACAAATAAAACTACAAATTTTGAAACGGTTTCAAGGTGTTTTTGCGGAACAACAGTGTTGGAGTGACAACAGCATAAGTCATTCTCCTCTAACGATATGCAATCGCGAGTTCGAGTCTCGTCACCCGCTCACTTCGTCCATGCCTGGCAACGAAGTGCCCCCTGAAGCACAAGGCAAATCTCCTCGCTTTTTAGTGCTATATTTTGTAAGCTTTGTGAACTGTCGCCGGACTTATGAGAAATGAAAGTGCAGATCAATATTCTGATCGAAAGGCTATCCATTAAGCTATTTTTGTCTGCGGTCGCTTTACTGCTGACCCTCCCGATGATCGATGCGCAAGCGGCAGGGCCGGCCTTAACGCACCTCCCCGACAGCATCAAGGAAGTGTCCGACGTTCCCCCAGTGGGACCGCCCAACGCCCACAAGCCTTTCATCTCTCGGCACGCATTGAAGGCCGAGGAGCAATCGGCCGCCATGGGATTTGAAGTCGCGCTGAAGATGCGAAACATGGTTGAGCTGCAACAGCGCGTAAACAACGGCGAGCGCATTTCCCGTCAGGAGATGGCGGCCAAATACGAGCCGCTGCCATCCGATTACCAGGCCGTGGCAAAATGGATCACCAGCCAGGGATTCCAAATTACGCGACAGAGTTCGAATCACCTGGCGATTTTTGCCAGCGGAAAAGTGAGCCAGATCGGGCAGGCCATGCAAGTCACCTTCGCGCGCGTGACGTCGGATGGCAATGAATACACCTCGGCCATCACGGCCCCGAGTGTGCCATCGGCGTTCGCCCCGCTCCTGATCGGCGTTAACGGCCTCCAGCCCCATATTCGGATGCACACGCACATCATGAAACTGGCCGATGCAAGCGGGACGGCGCCCTATTTCCCCAGCCAGATCGCGCAGGCTTACCAAGTGAACGGGCTTTACAATCAAGGCATCACGGGCGCGGGGCAGACGATTGCCATCGTGCTCGACGCATTTCCCGTGCAGGACGATTTGATCTCGTTTTGGGATGCCTATGGGGTCAACCAATCGATCAACAACATCAGCTTTTTTCAAGTGATTCAAGGTTCAGCTGGCACTCCGTCCACCGACGTCAATGCCTTGCAAGAGGTGACGCTCGATACGGAATGGAGCAGCGCCATGGCGCCGGGGGCGAAAGTGCGGGTTTATGCAGCGCCGGATCTCGGCAGCACCAATCTCGATTCGGCTTACCAGCAGATATTAGACGACGCGACGGCTCATCCGGAATGGGGCATGAACCAGATGTCGATGAGTTATGGTGAAGGAAACATTGAGACGGGGATGAGCCAAAGGCAGACCGACGACGGCTATTTTCTGGACCTGGCCACTGCCGGGGTGACCTGTTTTGCCTCTTCCGGGGATAATGGCGCCACACCGGGGAACAACCCCAACACTCTTGAGGTGGAATCGCCCGCAAGTGATCCCAATGTGATTGGTGTCGGCGGCACTACGTTGACGCTTAATGCCGACGGCAGTGTGAAAACCGAAGTTGTCTGGAATGGCGGCGCCAGCGGAGGCGCCAGTGGAGGCGGAGTGAGCACAAGCGCCGGCACCGTTCCTTACCTCAACCGTCCGAGTTGGCAGACCGGCAACGGGGTCCCCAATGGAACGCAGCGGCTGGTGCCGGATATATCCTGCGCTGCCGATCCGAATTATGGAGCAGCCTATTATTACACGATGACGGGCGCAAATAGTGGCGAGGTGGAGACAACGATTGGAGGCACGAGCTGGGCCAGCCCGACATGCGCCGCTTTTTGCGCATTGATCAATCAGGCCCGCGCGAACTTCGGCCTCTCGTCCATTGGCCAGATGGGCCCATACATTTATCCACTGATCGGCACGGCAAACTTTCGGGATATCACCAGCGGCAATAATTCCATCATCGGCAAGACAAATGGGGTCTATAACTATACCGCTGGGACGGGTTACGACTTGGCCACCGGCATCGGCGTCCCGTTGGTGCAGACCCTCGCCGAAACGATCGCGGGAACTCCGACCGTGGTGGGGGTGAGCCAGCAATCAGCTTTCCAGACGGTCAACCAGGGAAAGAACGCCACGTTTACGGACACTGCCACCGGGAGTCCCGATAGCTATCAATGGCAACAGATGGCCGCTGGTACCACGACGTGGAGCAACCTGAGCGACAGCGCCGTCTACAGCGGCTCGCTCACGGCTTCCCTGACGGTGGCGAATACGACCACCGCGATGAGTGGCAGCCAGTTCCAATGCGTGGCTACCTATGCCGGAACCGCAGTGACCGGCGGTCCGACGAGCACTCTTGTCGTGGAGAATCCATGGGTCATCACAACCCTCGCCGGACAGGCCACAACCGCTGGCGGGACCATCAACTCCGGCCTTCAGAACGGAACCGGAACGGGCGCGCAATTTAACTATCCCAGCGGAGTTACGGTCGACAGTTTGGGCAATCTCTACGTCGCCGATCTTCAGAATAACCTCATTCGCAAGGTGACAACCGCCGGTGTGGTCACCACATTTGCCGGGAAGGCCGGCTCCGCAGGCAGCGTCGACGGCACCGGTACGGCTGCGGTTTTTGATGCGCCCAGGGACATCGCCGCCGATAACGCGCACGGTCTTTTCTATGTGTCGGATGAGGGAAGCAACGCAATCCGAAAAATAACCGCGGCAGCGGTGGTCAGCACGATCAGCGGCTCATCGACGACTTTTAATTCGCCCAAGGGCGTTGCCGTGGATGGTTCAGGCAATCTCTACGTCGCCGACTACGGCAATAATGTCATCCGAAAAATAACGACAAATGGAACCATCAGCATTCTTGCCGGCCAAAGCGGCACCGCCGGAGCTACCAATGGAACCGGAACGGGCGCGTCTTTCAATAACCCGATTGGCGTTGCGGTCGATAGCGCAACCAATGTTTATGTGACCGACTACGGCAACGAACTCATACGAAAGATCACCAGCAGTGGCGTCGTCAGCACCCTGGCCGGTCAGGCTGGCGTGGCCGGTTGCCTTGACGGCTCGGGCACGCATGCGCTCTTCAACTTGCCCAGGGGCGTGACAGTCGATAGTGCGGGCAATCTGTACGTCACCGATAGCTCCACTTCCATTGCCAATCCTCCACCGCTGCTTTCGGGAAACAGCCTTGTGCGAAAAATATCGCCCGCCGGAGTGGTGACCACCATCGCCGGGCAGGCCGGATCCGCAGGCAGCGCCGACGGCACCGGCAGCGGTGCGCAGTTTTATAATCCCTGCGGCATAACGATGAGCGGCAACAACACCATCTACGTAACGGATGCCAGCAACAACACCATCCGCGCGGCAGCCGTCCCCCCGGCGAGCATCACTTTAAGCGTATCTCCGGCCAATGGCGGCACAATCAGCGGTTACGCCGGGCCGTACCTCGCGGGTGCTCCTGTGTCGCTGTTGGCGACTGCAAATTCCGGCTACACATTCTCCAAGTGGACCGACCAGAACGGAGTTTTCGTCAGCGGATCGAACCCTTATAATTTTACCATCGAGGCCAATATCACCCTGATTGCGAATTTTGTCGCGCCGCCTGCTTTTACCAACGGCACCACCGCCAGCGCGACTTTCGCTTCCGGACAACCGAACAGCTATCTTTTCACGGCAACGGGCTATCCGCCGCCCACCTTTTCGACATCAGGCCTGCCGACGGGAGTAACTCTCTCATCAACGGGCCTCCTCTCCAGCACATCATCGCTATCCGGCACGGGAACCTATCAGTTCACGATTACTGCTGGTAACGGTGTCGGGACCAACGCCCAACAAACCTTTACGTTGAATGTCGATGCGGCTCAGCCTTTCGTCGGAAATCCCACGGCCACTCCCGAGTACGACGGAGTGCCCAACCTGCTGAAATACGTCTACGACATTGATCGGTCCGGAACCATGACGGGAGCCGACTACGCCGCGATGCCGACCTTGGCCACGACCACCATCGATGACACGTCCTATCTCACGCTTACCTTCCGTGAGTACGCCTTGGAAACTGGCGTCACGATCAACGTGCAGATATCGCCCGATTTGCAGACGTGGACGACCGTCGCGGTCTTGAACGCGAGCTTGTCGGCTCCCCTCTACCTGGAGCCAGGCGTTACCGTCACTCAGATTGGCAACGATCCCAATACAACCACCAACGACCCGATCCTCCAGGCTCAAGTCCCCATGACCGCAACCAAGCAATTCATGCGCTTGAACGTCACCCAGCCTTGACTTGGGCGCGACGGGATGCATCAAGCCTCGCCATTTTACATTTTTATTAGACCGAGTATCTTAGATTAAATTGTTCTTATTGTTCATGTGCGGTTGAGGGTATTGTGCCGACAAGAGGCTTTTTACCTTGTCGCAAGTCCAAACAACTTTTATAAGTATTGCTAATGAATTCTGGTTCGTTTCCTCGTCTGATTCAAGGCGGCATGGGTATAGGGGTCTCCAATTGGCGTTTGGCAAAGGCTGTTTCGTGCCTTGGTCACCTCGGTGTCGTTTCAGGAACGGCCCTCGATGTTGTTTTAGCCCGGCGATTGCAACAGGGCGATACGGAGGGCCATATGCTCCGGGCCATGGGCCGCTTTCCAAAAGCTGATCTTGTTTCGCCCATCATCGCCCGCTATCACCTCCCCAACGGCACTCCCGAAAGCGAGGGCTACCGGCCCACGCCCATGAGCAGGGTCGAGATGCCTAAAGACGTTCAGGACCTGCTGGTAGTCTCAAATTTCGTCGAGATATTTTTGGCGCGGGAAAATCACTCCGGCGTGGTCGGCGTCAACCTGATGGAGAAGATTCAGTTTCCCACCATGGCCGCCCTGTACGGGGCGATGCTGGCGGAAGTCGATTATGTGCTGATGGGCGCGGGCATTCCGAACCACATCCCGGCGGTTCTCGACGCCCTGGCCGCCGGCGAACCGGCCAGCCTCAAAATCGATGTCGCCGGAGCAGCCGAGGGAAGCTCCTACTCCGTTTCGTTTGATCCCCGGGAATTCTGGCAGGGCACGCCGCCCGTCTTGAAAAGGCCCCACTTCATGCCGATCGTTTCCTCGGCCACACTTGCCCAAAGTCTGGCGAAAAAGGCCCACGGAAAAATCACCGGCTTCATCATCGAAGGCAGCAGCGCGGGCGGACACAACGCTCCTCCTCGCGGCCAGATGCAACTGAACGAGCGTGGCGAGCCCGTTTATGGTCCGCGTGACTTGCCCGATCTCGAACGCTTCCGGCAGCTCGGCTATCCGTTTTGGCTCGCCGGTTCCTACTGGGGCCCTGGAAAATTTGAGGAAGCCCTGGCAGTCGGAGCCACGGGCATTCAGGTCGGAACACCCTTCGCGTTTTGTGAAGAATCGGGAGTTGATCCCGAACTGAAACAGGACGTGCTGCGCATGGTGCGCGACGGCACCGTCGACGTCGTTACCGACCCGCTCGCATCGCCCACCGGCTTTCCATTCAAGATCGTCACCGTGGAAGGCAGCGCCTCGTCTCCCGACATCGACCTCATGCGCGGACGCGTCTGCGACATCGGGCTTTTGCGCCAGGCTTACGCGAGACCCGACGGCACCGTTGGCTATCGCTGCGCCAGCGAAGCCGTCAACGATTACGTCCGAAAAGGCGGCAAGATCGAGGACACGCAAGGACGCAAATGTGTCTGCAATGGATTGTTTGCCACCGTTGGCCTGGGACAGACGGATCGCTCCGGCAACGTCGAGCCGCCGCTCGTCACGGCGGGAGATTCCCTGGGCTATCTGAAAAATTTCCTCACGCCCGGTTCGCTCTCCTACACGGCCGCCGACGTGATCCAGGTTCTGACTTCCACCGTCCCCGTGCCCGTTGACGCGCTTCAAACATAACCGGACGCCACATTTTTTTAAACCCATCACAAAAACCCAATAACCCACTCAAAGGAAACCCCATGTTAGTTTACTACGCGGTTGTCTTGTTCAATGTAGCTGTGGTCGCGGCCTTCCCTTGGTTTCGCGATTAAGCGTTTTCGGTTGAAATAGACTCAATAAAAAGAGATGCCCCGGAAAGCCGGAGGCTATTTCTGTAGAGGTAGCCCGCGCTGGCTCAGCGCGGGGATTTTTTCTTTTTGTGCCGGATCAAATGGCGTTCAGCCCATCCGCTTTCTCAGCACATCCCCAAGCTCGGCAAGTTTTTGAGTGGCCGGGCCGTACCATCGTTCACTGAAAGCCTTCTCGTCCATTTGCGTGCCCGGCTCAAGATTCACCAAAATAGAATAGGCCTTCGAGTGAGCGAAAAGACGGTCCGCCGGCAGGACCGTGCCGGAAGTGCCGATCACCACTGCCGTGTCCTCGGCGCGCAGACTGGCCACAATCTCGAAAAGATCGTTGTAGCGCGGAGCCTGCTCGCCGAAGAAAACAATGCCGGGCTTCACGCTTTGAGTGCCGCCGCAGGAGGGACAGCCCTTGCGGTCGTAAGGAACATTTTCGATTTCCCATTCGTGCCCGCACTCCACGCACCAGAGCGTGCGGATGTCGCCGTGAAGATGGACCACATCCGTGCAGCCCGCGCGCTCGAGAAGGCGGTCGATGTTCTGGGTCAGGATGCGCGTCCTTCCCGGCCACGCCTTTTGCCACTCGGCAATGACGCGATGCGCCTGATTCGGCTCCGCCTTCGCTCCGGCCTGGCGGCGGGCGTCGTAAAAATCGTGGACCGCCTCGAAATTCTCCTCCCATGTATCGATGTGGCAAACCGTCCGGATTGGAACGTTCTCCCACAGGCCGCTGGTCCCGCGAAAAGTGGGCAGACCGCTCTCCGCCGACAGGCCTGCGCCGGAAAAGACGATCAATCGGGGTTCCTGGGCCATGGATCGAGATTAGGACAAAATCATTTCCGCTCAACCCTTCACACCGTTCCCACGCGCGCGATCTCCTTGAGCAAATCATCCCGCAACCCCGGCACCTTATGGTGCAACGCATGGAACGCGCCTGGCAAATCGCGGTCCGCATGGGCAATCCCCGCCAGCGTGAGAATTCGCTGCTCGAAGCGCTCCACTGCGCGCCACGAGATGTCCGTTTCGCAGAGATAGCCAAGCGCCTTCGCAAAAAGGTCGAATTCTTCCTGTACGGGCGTTGCCGGTTCGGTGATCGTTTCGATCAGCGCCGCGAAATACTGCGCCGCCAGGAGATTTCCATACGAGCGCCGCAACCCGAGATGCGCCTCGGCGAGTTTCATTTCGCGCAGCGTGTGCATCTCGCCGGTGCGCGTCGGTTGGTAGAGAAAATCGGCGAGATAAAAGAGATCGAGCGCTCCGGCGAAGGGACTCTTCGGACGCCCTGCGCCCTTGGCCATGAACGTCAGCCGTCCGGCCTGCCGGCTAATGCAGCGCACGATGAGGCTCGTGTTCCCGAAGGGCATTCGCCCGACAATAATCCCCCGGACGGTTTGAGGTTCGCTCATGAAATCGGTTTGACGGAATTGACCATGCGACTTTCGCGCATTCAGTCCAATCAAATTGAGAAACAAAAAGGGCATGACCCGCGAACGAGTCATGCCCATCTTGCTTCGTAGCCGCGCTCGGTCCTGCGGACGGCGGTAAGCGTGGCTCTTGGCCGTTAACTCAAGGCTGGAGCGGCAACAGTCTCTTCCGACGCTTGCAGCGCCCTGTTCCAGCTTCCGAAGAAGCGGGCCTTGCAGGCTGCGGCGAAGAGCGCCGGGTGCTGATGGCGGACTTCTCCGCTACGCAGGTCGGCTCCGGTCTCGCGAAGCTGCCGGATTTCCTGCAGCACCAGTTCGGTCGTCCAACGGCGGCGGCGGCGGATCGCGCTGTAATCAATACCAGCCCGTTCGATGGCCGCGCCCCAATTTCCAAAACGGCGGCGCGCCGTGGCGATCAGCGGATTGGCCGTTTCGTCCATTTTCTTGGAACTCAAATCAGCACCTTCGTCCTTCAGCCGGCGAATCTCGGAAATGATCGAATCGTCATCCCACGAGCGGTAACGGTAGATGTCCTCCGGCGCCAGACCGGCTGCGGTCAGGGCATCCTTCCACGACCCAAAGTGGTTCGGGCGGATCGACGCGTAGACCATCGGCGCATATTTGCTCAGCATCATCGAGCGGAAGGAGAGATCGACCCCATCCCTTTCGAGGCGTTTGATCGTCTCAATGATCCGTTCCTTCGACCAATCCCTATATTTCCGCACGGAATCATAGGGAATGCCCGAGGCTTCGATGGCGGCCCGCCATGTTCCGTAGTAACGGATACCGGCGGCCAGCAGTTCCTGATAGTTTTGGCGCATGAAGTGGGAATAGAGGGGTTTGCCCAATTCCTGCCACGCGCGAATTTCTTCAATTACGAGCTTATCGCTCCAGTTTTTGTTTCGTTGTACTTCCATAATATTATAAGTTTTATTACTTATAGGCGATTTTCGTGCCAAATACAAAGAACTTTCAGGAAACAACGCCGTTACAGTCTTGTCACGATTAAATTTCCTAATCGCAATGTTAATGCAATTTATGCGTAGGTAGCTACTATTACGATACTTTATGACGTGCGAGGCAGCATGCTATTGCTATAGCTTATGACGCGAGCGGCAGCAAAAACCCTCGAATATTTTGCGGCGTCAACAAACTCATGCATTCCACCGGGGTATCCCGCCAGCAGGTTCGTTTTAGACAGGGCGAACAAAAGAGTGCATGGGTCCGGACCGCCACCCGCGCCCCGGACGGCTTGGTCTTGCGCCAGTCGGTCGCGCCAAAGAGCACCAGCGTCGGCCGCCCCAGCGCTGCGGCGATGTGCGCCGGACCCGAATCGGTGCTCAGCACGGCCCGCGCCCGATCCAGCACGGTGACCAGCGTCCCGAGCGTCAGCTTCCCGCGAAGGTCCACCAGCCGCCCCGCCGCCTCCAGCGGAAACCACGGGCCTTCCCCCACCATCACAAACCGGTGTTCCGGCATCGAATCGATCAGCTCCTGGTAATAACGCCAGGGCCAGAGCTTCGTCCGCCACTGCGAATAGGGATGCAACGCGATGTAGGGGCCGAAATCCTTGAGCGCATCGGGCAGCGGCGCGCGGGCGGAGAGTTGGAAGTCGAGCGGCTGGACGGGAATGTCGAGGTGTTCCAGGCAGGTCAGGTAACGCTCGGCGGCGGAAATCGCCGTATCGGCAATATGCTCGTTATAGGCCGCATAGGAGCCCTCGCGGGCCGAAAGCAGCCCGAGCCGGCGCGGGCTTGCCGCAGCCCAAGTCATCAACGCGCTACGCAGGAGCCCCTGCAGGTCGATCGTCATGTCGTACTTTTCCGCCCGCAACCGCTTGGCCCAGCGCCACATTTCCGGGATGCGGCTCGGCGACCTCCAGCGCGAGCGCGGATAGACAATCGTCTGGCGCAGGCACGGATGCCCCTCAAGGATCTCCCGCAGCGAGTCGTTCACGACCCAATCGATATGCGCGGCGGGCCAACGCCGTTTCAGCCCGGTCAGGACAGGGAGCGCCTGGACGATATCGCCCAACGCGCTCGGTTTAATGATAAGAATTTTCAAAGCTTCATTGAAGAATACCAGAATATCAGCTACTTAGGGTAATAATATACTACGAGCACCACGCTCGAAAGAGCCGGATGTCTGCAAGGGAGGCTTATGGCTTTAAGCCTTAATCAGGATGACCTCACGAACCATTTTTCATGGTATTTTGTCAGCGGGGCTGATCGCGGCTTTCATTTTGCCGACGATGGCCGACATCGTTCAACCCGACCCGGTCAATGTCACGCTTCGGTTGAAGCGGGGGGATTTTACCATTCTTCGTTTTGTACCGGGCGACCCGAAATTCGCAGCGCATCCCCTCGCGATCATCATCTATGCCTCGGGGGACGGCGGATTCGGCGGGTGGGAGTACCGTTTTTGCGGGCCTCTTCAGATCGCCGGTTACGAAGTGCTCGGCTTCGATTGCAAAGTCTATGCGAAAACGGATTACGACCTCGATACTTTGCAGGCCGATTTCAACACCATAGCGCAAAGCTCGCTGAGCCGCTACGGCGATCACCCCCCGCCGCTTATTCTGGGAGGCTGGTCGATGGGAGCGGAGCAGGTGGTTCCTGCGGCCGGGGGACCCCATCCCCCGGCGGGTTTGGTTGGGCTGCTGGTGCTTTCGCCGGGAGAGCGCGGCCGCTACGGCATTCGCGCGATTGATGGGTTAAACGTCGCCCCCACCGGGCCGGGAACTTTTGCCGTTGAGGATTTTGCCCATGGCCTGGACAATGTGCGTGTCGCCCAGTGGAATGGAACCATCGATCTTCCCGGTTCAAAAAACTGGCTCTCCTCGCTGACCGCGCCGCACAAGGCGTTTTTATATCCCTATAGCACGCACTATTACCATGGATTCAGCGACGATTTTTTGAAACTTATGAAAAAAAGCTTAACTTGGGTGCTGTCGCCGGACGAGCCCGCTTCGAAGCCTCAAACGGCCCCACTGGACTGATGAGGCATGACCGATCACTCTTCTTCCATCATGTCCAAAAAAACAATCCTCTGGCTCGGCGCGCTGGCAGTGATCGTTCTGATCATTGGCGGCCTGTTTTTTTTCCGGTTGACCGTCTGCGCATCCAAGGGAAAACACTACAGGATTGGCCTAAGCCGGGGGCCGTTCAAACTTTACTGTTTCTATTCAAAAAAACCGGAGACGGCGGCCGTCATTCTTTTTGCCTCCGGCGACGGCGGGTGGAATGATCTCGAAGAGGCCATCAGTCATGGCCTCCAGAATCAAGGATATGATGTGATCGGAATTAATTCCGTTGCGTATGCCAGCAGTGATTACAACCTCGATATTTTGCAGTCGGACTTCGGCAAGATCGCGCGGATGGGCCTGGCTCGATACGGCGAGCATCCTCCCCCGCTTATTGTCGGCGGCTACTCAATGGGCGCGGCGCAGGCCATCGCTGTGGCGGGAGGTCCTCATTCGCCGCAGGGCCTGGCAGGCCTGCTGCTGGTCGACCCGTGCAGTCGCGGCCGCTACGGGCTGCGCTCGGCGGACAAGATGGACGTCCTGCCGACCGGCCCCGGCACGTTTGGTGTTGCCGACTTTTCCAACGCGATGGGTCCCCTTCGCGTTGTACAATGGCACGCGGCCAAGGACTCCATCGATTCCCGCGCGTGGCTCGATTCCCTGACGGCGCAGCATAAACTCTTCACCTTTCCCGATTCCGGACATACCTACGAAATCAACCGCGAGGAGTTCATCCGGCAGTTGGTCGATAGCACCGGGTGGATTTTGCGCCCGCCTGGGGATGGCGCGGCGACCGCAAAAGCGAAAATCGATCCATGAGCGACCCCTCACTACGATCTGAAGCCGCGCTCCCACCGGCGGTCGGCGAAAGCCCGCCGCAAGACATTCCGCCGAATGGCAACGCGAAGCGCCTGCTCCGTCCTTCGTGGAGCATCCTCCTGCTGACGTGGCTCGTGCGCCTTTCCGCACTGATCAACCTCATTTCCTCGCTGCTGCCGCACAAACCAAGGTTCGTCCAATGGTTGGTGCCATGGATGCCTTTCGAAATCTCCCAGGGAATAAAGCTTTCAATGTTTCTCACGTCCGTGCTGCTTTTTATTCTCGCCTATGGAATAGCGAGGGGAAAACGGATGGCGTGGCTTCTGACAATCGTCATCCTGTTGATCGTCCCCATTTTGCATCTTGGTTATACGGTTATCTGGCCGCAGGAACTCATCAACCTGGGTGTGGTCATTTTCCTTCTCTTGAATCACCGCCATTTTGTGGCGCTTTCCGACTGGCGAACCGTTCGCTCCGCCTTTCTCATCTGTTCCATCCTGGGCATCGCGCTGCTGGCGCTTGGCACGGTGCGGTTGCATGAACTCGTCGCCGAAACCTCGGGGCCGGAGGACTGGTGGACCTGTTTTCAGACTGCCATTGAACTGGTGCTGGCGCAGAATGCGTACGCGCAGGGGCCGGAGACGATCACGGCGTTTGATTTTTTTGTAATCCTGCGCGTCGGTGGAATTACAATCGCTTTAATTGGACTCTTCCTGACTTTGCGTCCGGTTCTAGCCCAAGGACACATCCGCGCCGAGCATCGGGAAAAAGTGCGAAGACTGATCGACGGGTACGGAGAAGATCCGTTTGATTCCTACGCCTTGCTTAACGACAAAAGTTATTTTTTCACCGCCGATGACCAGGTCGCGGTATGTTATGTCCTGTCCGGCAACTTCGCGGTCGCATTGGCCAATCCCATCGGTCGGCCCGAGCTGCGCGCCAAAGCCATTGCCGATTTCACCTTTTTTTGCCGTCAACAGGATTGGGACCCTGTTTTTTATTCGGTCACTGCGGAAATGGTCCCTGTTTACGAGCAGGCCGGATTTTCCTTGTTCAAAATTGGCGAGTCGGCCCGCCTGCTGCCCGTGGAATTTCAGCTCAAAGGCGGAGATTTTCAGAATTTGCGGACTATCTGCAACAAGGCCCGTAAATCGGGCGTTCAATTCCGCTGGTACTCCGCGGATCACGGAATCGACCACCTTCTGGAACATCAACTCGCCGTCATTTCATATCGTTGGCTCGAGGCCAAAAGAGCCCGGGAAATGAGTTTTGATATGGGCGCATTTTCATTGGAGGATATTCATAACAACGGGGCGGCTGTCGCGGTCGATGCCAAGGGCAACGCTCTAGCCTTTGCCACCTGGCGGCCTTTTGCCCAGAATACCGGCAGGGCCCTTGACTTGATGCGCGCGCTTCCACGTGCGCGCAATATCATGGATTTTGTGCTGGTCGAATCGATCTCCCATTTCCGCGCCCAGGGAATTACCGACATCAGTCTCGGTCTTGCCCCGCTGGCCAATACGCAGGGCACGACATCCCAACTCGTGGCCGAAGAAAAACTGGTGCAGTTTCTTTTTGAAAATCTCAATCATATCTACGGCTACAAATCGCTCTTCGAATTTAAACGCAAATATCGTCCCCACTGGCGGGGCCGCTACGTGGCCTATCGCCGAAGCGTCAACCTGCCGCTGGTCGGCCTCGCATTGATCCGCGTGCATGCGCCCGAGGGCATCTGGAAATTTCTTGTCGGCTGATTTCATTCTTATGTTTTTCACTCGAAGCAAGACGTTCCTGCTGCCTCTTGGGGCATTGTTGGCGTTGGCCGCAAGTCCGCTTGACGCCCACCCTCAAGCGGCTCCCTGGCCAAGCGGAGAAAAAATACAATTGAATCTCAGCCGGGGCGGCTTTGATATCTTGCGTTACCGGGCCAAACTCGACAGTGCGGGAGCAAGTCCCAAGGCGCTGATTGTTTTTGGAACGGGCAGCGGTGGTTGGTCCTATTGGGAAGAAAGGGTATGTTGCCGTCTTCAAGACGACGGCTATGAAGTGCTGGGCATCGACTTCGCCCTCTATTCCCAGGGCGATTACGATTTGAACATTCTGGAAAGCGATTATCAAAAGATCGTCCAATACGGGCTGAAAGCCTGCGGAAATCGCCCGCTTCCCGTTATCCTGGGCGGTTGGTCAACAGGCGCCGAGCAGGCGGTGGCGGTGGCCGGTGGACCTCAACCTCCATTCGGGTTGGTGGGATTGCTGCTAGTTTCGCCAGGAAGCGAGGGCGCGTACGGGAAGTACGCAACGAACTACGTCAATTGGGACACGCCAGCCGCGAAGCTCTTCAAGCTGGCCGATTTTTCGTCGAAATTGAACCATCTGAGAATCGCGCAATGGCATGCCCAGCTCGATCCACTCGATTCATGCACATGGCTCGATTCGCTTTCGGCACCGCACCGGGAATTTGATTTCGACCACGCCATCCACGATTATCGCGGCGCGTGCAACGATTTTCTGGCGCGACTAACCGAGAGCGTGGCGTGGATTTTAAGTGGAGACGCCAGCTCCCGGCGCGTATCCTCAAAATATAGCGTTGGCCTGCCTTTGAGCGTCCCGCGGTTGGTTCACTCGGACGGCAATGTGGCGGTTCCCACGCCGCAGATCGAAGATGGAAATGTCTACTGATTGTTTTTTCATGACTACATCAACTGCATATCCTTGCTGCCAGCGAGCTGACACGTCATCGTGAGCGTTCATTCACGCCCATGTCCTCCGACCAAATTAGACTGCCGCCAAGTCCGCCTTGGCACCAACGGGCGATAGCTCATGATGTTCCACTGTCTCAGGGTTCGTGCCACTGATGATGTTTCGGGCGCGAGTCGCGTCGAGGGCCGTACCGTGGGCGATGATGACAAACTTGCCGCTTTTGATCGCGGTCTCGTACTTCAGGACGCTGTTCTTCGGGATGCCTTGGCTATAGAGGCCGGCGCCAAGCGCGCTCAAACCACCCACGAGCACAGCCTCGCCGAGCGCACCGAGAAGCCACCCAACAACTGGCCCCGCCATGAGCAATGGCCCAACGCCGGGAATGATAAAGAGTGCTGAGCCGAACAGGCATCCCCAGATCCAGCCCCAGAAAGCTCCCACGCCTCCCCAATATTTCATGCGATCACCGGTGGTATAGTAGCCGACCACGTTTTCATCCGTGTGATAGTCGCGCCCTACAATCGATAGTTTCTTCATGTCGAAACCGGACTGTTGAAGTTCCTTGACGGCGGCTTCGGCTTCCGGGTGGGATTTGTAAATCGCCACAACTGCATTGTTTTCGGTCATAATGTTCTCCCTTTGTTTTGGTTTTCTGGCGACTCGAACAATGCGCCACGGGCCGAACCTTTCCATGGGGTGTTTACCCCATATCCCCGACGAGTCCTTCGCGTATTTTATGGGGCGAGAGATAATGGAAGGCTTCCAATAAACCAGAGGAAGGCGGATTTATGTTGCGTAGTATCAAACTTTTGTACGGAGACACACTCAAAGCCACGGACGGTGAAATCGGTCACATCAAGGATTTCTACTTTGATGACGAGACATGGGCGGTTCGTTATCTGGTCGTGGACACAGGTTCGTGGCTGTCGGGGCGCTTGGTACTAATTTCTCCCCACGTCTTCACGAACTTTGATCTGGATGGCGTCTGCCGTGGGGTAAATCTGACTCGAAAGCAGATCGAAAACAGCCCCGATTATGATTCGGCGAAGCCGGTTTCACGGCAGTACGAACAAGATTATTATCGTTACTACGGTTGGCCCACTTATTGGCAGGGCGGAGGGTTGTGGGGGATCGGTGCTTTCCCGATTGTTGCGCCACCCCTGAATGAAAGACCGGACGTGTCGGCCAGTGAACCTATTTCCTCATCCGAACGTGGCGATTTGCACCTTCGAAGCACACAAGCCCTAAACGGCTACCATATTCAAACCGACGAAGGAGCCATTGGCCATGTCATAGACTTCATCGTCGATCACGAGACATGGGCCATCTGTCATCTGGTTGTCGAAACCGGCCACTGGTTTTCGGGCAAGGAGATCGTGATTTCGCCTAAACAGATTGACCGCATCAGCTACGACGAATCCAAGGTCTTCGTGAGCGTGACCAAGGAAAGTATCCTGAAAGCACCGGAATATCATGTGCCCCCGTGGGCATTTAACGATGCGCCGACTGCAATCAGTCAATTATGACTAAATATGGAACCCGAGGTACGAATTGCGGTTTCTTCTCATGAAGCGGAATTTCCAACCAAGCCGAAGTTGATAGGCATCGCCGCCGATCACGGTGGTTTTGAGCTAAAGGAATTTCTGGCTGGAAGGTTGCGTGAGGCCGGTCACCATGTGATCGATTTTGGCGACGGGCAGCCGAAGGTGGATGATGATTATCCCGATTTTATCGTGCCGCTGGCCCGCGCCGTTTCCTCTGGAGGCGTGAATCGAGGGATAGGCATCTGTGGAAGCGGCGTTGGGGCGTCGGTCGCCGCGAATAAAGTGGCTGGAGTTCGCGCCTGCCTGATCCATGAGACCTTTTCGGCGCATCAAGGCGTCGAAGACGACGACTTGAATATGATGTGCCTTGGGGGACTCGTCGTGGGGCACGCACTTGCTTGGGAATTGGTTCAAACATTTCTTGCCGCCAAATTCAGCGGAGCCGAACGCCATCGTCGTCGTTTGGCCAAAGTCACAGACCTGGAGAAAAAGTAATGAGCAAACCAACGCCTATCGGTCATTCGATCTACAGTCCGCTTCCAACTGACATCGACGGATTCGATTCCCTCGCGGAACTGGCCTTGGACATGCGCTGGTCATGGAACCATGGTGCAGACAAAATATGGCGACTGCTTGATCTCGGATTATGGGAACTGACCCAGAATCCTTGGGTTGTTCTCCAGACTGTCTCACGGGAGCAACTCGAGCGTGTGCTGGCCGATTCTGTCTTTCGCAAGAACGTGGATGACCTGCTGCAAGCCAAGCGTCACGCCGAAGAAACCCACGCATGGTTCCAGCAAACACATCCCCAATCTCCTCTGACCTGCGTTGCTTATTTCAGCATGGAATTCATGTTAAGCGAAGCGCTGCCGATTTACTCTGGTGGCCTCGGCAATGTGGCCGGTGATCAGCTCAAAGCCGCCAGCGACCTGGGCGTGCCGGTGGTCGGCGTGGGACTGCTCTACCAGCAAGGCTATTTTCGCCAGGTGATCGACAAGGACGGGGCGCAACAGGCCCTCTACCCCTATAACGATCCCGGACAGTTGCCGATCACGCCTGTGCGCCACCCGAACGGCGAGTGGCTGCGGTTGGAGATCGCTTTACCCGGTTACTCGGTCTGGCTGCGCGCCTGGCAGGTCCAGGTCGGCCGGGTAAAGATTTACCTGCTGGACAGCAATGACGCGGCGAACTTCCCCGCTCATCGAGGGATTACCAGCGAGCTGTATGGCGGAGGACCGGAACTGCGCCTCAAGCAGGAACTGCTCCTCGGGATCGGCGGATGGCGACTGCTGGCCGCACTCGGCATCCGACCGGAAGTCTGTCATTTGAACGAAGGGCATGCGGCCTTTGCCGTGTTGGAGCGCGCCCGAGGTTTCATGGAAGAGACCGGTCAGCCCTTCGAAGTCGCGCTGGCCGCCACGCGAGCCGGGAACCTCTTCACCACCCACACGGCTGTGGCCGCCGGTTTTGATCGGTTCGCTCCGGCCCTGATCGAGCAATACGGCGGTCGTTATGCGAAGGAGAAGCTCGGTATAAGCCTTCACGATTTACTTGCCATGGGCCGGCTGAATCCGAACGACTCTTCGGAGAGTTTCAACATGGCCTATCTGGCCATCCGGGGGAGCGGGGCGGTAAATGGCGTGAGTCGCTTGCATGGGGAAGTCAGCCGCCGTCTCTTCGCCTCTCTCTTCCCGCGCTGGCCAGTGGATGAAGTGCCGGTCGGATACGTGAGCAACGGAGTTCATATGCCGACATGGGACTCGGCGGCGGCCGATGATCTTTGGACGGAAGCCTGTGGAAAGGATCGCTGGCTGGGAACGACGGAAACCTTGGCGAAAGACATTCGCCGCGTCTCCGACGCCAAGCTTTGGCAGTTACGCACCGCCGCCAGAAAGTCTCTGGTTGAATACACCCGCGAGCGATTGTCCCGGCAACTGGCCGTATCTGGCGCTTCGCCGGAGGTCATTGACAATGCGAAGCATCTGTTTGATCCAAACGCACTGACCTTGGGTTTTGCTCGCCGGTTCGCGACCTACAAGCGTCCGAATCTTCTCCTGCACGACCCCCAGCGACTACTTCGTTTATTAACCAATCCGCAACGCCCCGTGCAACTCATCATCGCTGGCAAGGCCCATCCGGATGACCGGGGCGGACAGGCCTTGATCCATGAATGGATCAATTTCATCCGCCAGCCGGAAGTCCGCCCCCACATCGTCTTTCTCAGCGACTACGACATGCTGTTGACACAGCACCTCGTGCAGGGAGTGGACGTCTGGATCAACACCCCGCGGCGGCCATGGGAGGCGTGCGGAACGAGCGGCATGAAGGTGCTTGTCAACGGCGGCATCAATCTTTCGGAATTGGATGGGTGGTGGGCCGAAGCCTATGTTCCTGATCTGGGCTGGGCGATAGGCGACGGCAAGGAACATGGCATGGATCCGGATTGGGACTGCGCCGAAGCAGAGAGGCTCTATGACTCTCTCGAACGCGAAGTGGTTCCCGAGTTTTATGCCCGCGATGGGCAGGGAATCCCGACGGCCTGGGTAGCTCGGATGCGGGAAAGCATGGCGCGGTTGACGCCCCAATTTTCCGCCAACCGCGCGGTGAGCGAATACACCGAGCAACAGTATCTCCCGGCTGCGAGTGCCTACCGTCTGCGGGTGGCCGATAAAGGCGCATTTGGCAGGCAGATCGTCGATTGGCAGCATCGTCTGGAAGAGAAATGGGCTACGCTCCACTTCGGTGAAGTCAAGGTGGAGACTTGTGGCCGGCAGCACGTATTCGAGGTTCAGGTCTGTCTTAGTGATCTCGATCCGGAAGCAGTGAGGGTCGAGCTTTACGCCAGTGGTGCCGCAGGCAGTGCACCCGTGCGACAGGAGATGAAGCGTGTTTGCCAATTGGCCGACACACCAGGCGGTTATGTTTACCGAACGACTGTATCTGCGGATCGCCCAGCTGCGGATTATACGGCGCGAGTGATGCCGCACCTCGACGGTGTCGCGGTTCCCCTCGAAGCTTCTCAAATTCTGTGGCAACGCTGAAATCTCTATGAAACCAGCCAACCGGTGCATCCTCTCAATCAATGGCGGTTCGTCGAGCATCCGCTTCGCGCTCTACCATGTCGAGGCACCGCTGAAGCAGGGGCTTTATGGGAAGGTTGACAGAATCGGTCTCGACGGCACCAACCTAACTTTCCACGATCCGGCCAAGAACCAACAGGACAGCCGCAAGCTGGTCGCCTCCGATCACAAATCGGCAGCCAATTTGCTAATAGACTGGCTCGAAGAGCAGGGTAGTTTCGGATCGGTTGGGGCCATAGGACACCGGGTGGTGCATGGCATGCACCACACCGCTCCCGAGTTGGTCACCCAGGAATTACTGGATGAACTGCATCGCATCAGGCCGTACGACCCAGACCATCTGCCCCGCGAGATTGAGCTGATCGAAGTGTTCCGTCGGAGGAATCCCAAACTGCCCCAAGTGGCCTGTTTCGACACGGCGTTTCACCACACCATGCCGCGTGTGGCCAAGCTGCTTCCGATTCCAAGACGATTCGAGGCCAAAGGAATTCAGCGCTACGGCTTTCATGGCTTGTCCTATTCGTACCTCATGGAAGAACTCGCGCGCCTCGGTGACGCATCGGCAACGACCGGTCGCGTGATCCTCGCGCACCTCGGCAACGGAGCCAGTCTGGCCGCCGTGCGCGACGGCAAAAGCATCGACACCAGCATGGGCTTTACTCCGACGGCGGGCTTGGTGATGAGCACCCGCTCCGGCGATTTGGATCCAGGCGTGGCGCCCTTTTTGGCACGAACCGAAAAGATCGACTCGAAACAATTCTACGAAATGGTCAACCACAAGTCGGGACTGCTCGGAGTTTCGGAGACCAGTTCCGACATGAGAGACTTGCTCACGCAGGAGTCCCACGATGTAAGGGCAGCCGAAGCCGTGGCGCTATTTTGCTATCAGGCAAAAAAATGGATTGGCTCCTTTGCCGCTGCCCTTGGCGGATTGGATACGCTCGTCTTCGCAGGAGGCATCGGCGAGAACGCGCCGGCGGTGCGCAAACGCATCTGTGAGGGCTTGGGGTTCCTTGGCCTTGAACTGGATGAGACGCGCAACGCGAAGACGGCGGACGTGATTTCAACTGAAGCCAGCCGGATCACGGTTCGGGTCATTCGCACGAACGAAGAACTGATGATTGCTCGTTCGGTTTCACTAACCTGCGCGTCGACCTTGAAAGTCTAAACCAACGATTGGCCCACACTTTAACCAAAAATATGAAAGCTACCCAACTACTGCACAACCTGGGCCAGAGTCTCTGGCTGGACAACATCACGCGCGATCTCCTCAATAGCGGCACTCTCAAACACTACATCGGCGAGCTGTCGGTGACCGGGCTAACGTCGAATCCAACGATTTTTGATCACGCCATCAAAAACAGTGCTGCTTACGATAATGCGATCCGCGAGGAACTGTCGAAGGGGAGGACGGGCGAGAGCCTTTTTTTCGATCTGGCTCTGGATGATCTTACCCGGGCCGCCGATCTCTTCCGTCCTGTTTACGACCGTACGAACGGCGTGGACGGATGGGTGTCACTGGAAGTTTCGCCACTTCTGGCATATGACACGTCCGGCACCGTCAAGGCGGCCAAGGAACTATCCGAACGGGCAGGACGGCCCAATCTGTTCATTAAGATTCCGGGCACCAAAGAAGGTTTGCCGGCCATTGAAGAGTCGATTTTCGCCGGCATACCGATCAACGTTACGCTCCTGTTTTCGCGCGAACAGTATGTGGCTGCGGCCAGCGCCTACCAGCGCGGCATCGAACGGCGCATCGCCGCCGGGCTCAACCCCCAGGTCGGCTCCGTCGCGTCGATGTTCATCAGCCGTTGGGATGTTGCGATGGCGGGCAAGGTTCCAGAGGCGTTGAAGAATCGGCTCGGCATTGCGGTATCAGGTCGCATCTACAAGGCCTACCTCGATTTGTTGAGAAGTCACCAGTCTCAGCGCATGCTTAACGCCGGCGCCCGGGATCAACGACTTCTCTGGGCCAGTACCGGCACCAAGGATACCAAAGCGTCTGACACGCTTTATATCAAGGCGCTGGCCACTCCTTTCACCGTGAACACCATGCCCGAGGGAACATTGAAAGCCTTCGCCGTTCACGGTGAACTCGGCCCGATCATGCCGGCGGACGGCGGTGATTGCGAAAAGGTTTTGGAACAGTTTGCCAAGGCCGGTGTGGATGTGCCCAGCCTGGCCGATCAGCTCCAGGACGAGGGCGCAAAATCGTTTGTGAAGTCATGGAATGAACTGATGACGGTGATCGCCTCCAAGAGCGATGCGCTCAAGAAAGCGGCTTAAGAAGCCTTCGGGCTTCGGGGCTCTTTGGAAGACGCACAAGTTTATGACAGCGACAAAGTTATAAGTAGTCGATGGTTTCGCGGGAGCGACCCGGAATCTCACAGGCTTTATGGGGTGTTCACCCCATTTCTTCCTTGGTTCCCGAAGTTAAACTTTAGGGAGTAATCACCGCGAAGATTGAAATTAACACCCAAGGAATGCCCATGCACGCGAACGCCAAGACGCTTACCCCCGAGCTGCTCCAAAAAATGAACGCCTACTGGCGCGCCGCCAATTATCTTTCGGTCGGTCAGATCTATCTCTATGACAATCCGCTGCTGAAGGAGCCGCTCAAGCTCTCTCATGTGAAACCGCTAGTGGTCGGACACTGGGGCACGACCCCGGGCCAGAACTTCATCTACGTCCACTTGAACCGGGTCATCAAAAAGTACGATCTCGACATGTTTTACGTGGCCGGTCCCGGTCACGGTGGGCCAGCGATTGTGGGCAATGTCTACCTCGAAGGCACCTGGAGTGAGATTTATCCCAATGTGACTCAGGACGAATCCGGGCTGCAAAAGCTCTTCAAGCAATTTTCCTTTCCCGGCGGCATTTCCAGCCATGTCGCGCCCACAACTCCAGGCTCGATTCACGAGGGCGGTGAACTGGGTTATTCGCTCAGCCATGCTTTCGGCGCGGCGTTTGACAATCCCGAGTTAATTGTCGCCTGCGTTGTAGGCGACGGGGAATCGGAAACGGGTCCGCTGGCGACCTCGTGGCAGTCCAACAAATTACTCGATCCCATCACGGACGGAGCCGTGCTGCCCATCCTGCACCTCAATGGTTATAAAATCAGCAACCCGACCATCCTGTCCCGGATTGAACCGGAGGAGCTGGACCAATTTTTCCGTGGCTGCGGGTGGAAGCCTTATTTTGTGGAGGGCGACGACCCGGAAAAGATGCATGAGCTCATGGCGAGCACGCTGGAAAAGGCGGTGGAAGACATTAAGCAAATCCAAAGGAATGCCAGAGACCACAACGACACCTCGCGGCCGCGCTGGCCAATGATCGTGCTGAGATCACCCAAAGGCTGGACCGGGCCCAAGGTCGTCGATGGCTTGCAAATCGAGGGAACGTTCCGGGCGCACCAAGTACCGCTACTGGTGGATGCCGAGCATCCTGATCACGTCCAGCTTTTGGAAAACTGGATGAGAAGCTACAAGCCGGAGGAACTATTCGATGAAAGTGGTCGTCTTCGGCCTGAATTGGCGGAATTAGCCCCCAAAGGCGACCGACGCATGGGAGCCAATCCTCACGCGAACGGGGGCCTTCTGTTGCGCGACTTGCATATGCCAGACTTTCATCAGCACGCGGTGAGCGTGTCTTCGCCTGGTGCGGTTGAAGGGCAGGACACACTCGTGCTGGGCAAGTTCCTTCGCGACGTGGCGAAGCTGAATCAGAATCAACATAATTTTCGTGTTTTCGGCCCCGATGAAACGCTTTCCAATCTGCTTGGCGCTGTCTTTGAAGTCACCAATCGCCAGTGGGACGCGCGCAAACAGGACAACGATGAATTCCTCGCTCCAGCAGGACGGGTGATCGATTCGATGCTGAGCGAGCACCAATGCGAGGGCTGGCTGGAGGGATATCTCCTGACCGGTCGGCACGGGCTATTCAACAGCTACGAAGCATTCATCCGCATCGTCGACTCCATGTTCAGCCAGCACGCCAAGTGGTTGAAGGTGACGCTGGAACTTCCGTGGCGTCGCAAGATCGCGTCGCTGAACTATCTGCTCGCGTCCCACGTCTGGCAGCAGGATCACAACGGCTTCACGCACCAGGACCCAGGCTTTCTCGACCACGTCATCAATAAGAAGGCCAGCATCGTGCGTGTTTATCTGCCCCCGGATGCGAACTGTCTCCTTTCGGTTTTCGATCATTGCCTGCGCAGCCGGCATTACGTCAACGTGGTCGTGGCCGGCAAACACGCCTTACCGCAATGGCTCACGATGGACCAAGCCGTGGTGCATTGCACGGAGGGTATCGGCATCTGGCCGTGGGCCAGTAATGACCAGAACGCCGAGCCGGACGTGGTCATGGCCTGTTGTGGTGACACTCCTACGCTGGAAATTCTGGCTGCCGTTTCGATTCTTCGCGAGCATCTGCCCGATCTCAAAATCCGGGTGATCAACGTGGTGGATTTGATGAAGTTGCAGTCGGCGAGTGAACACCCGCATGGACTAAGCGAGACGGACTACGATTCACTCTTCACCAAAGATAAGCACATCATCTTCGGCTTTCATGGCTACCCGTGGCTGGTTCACCGGCTGACCTACCGCCGCACCAACCGCAATCTGCACGTTCGGGGATACATAGAAGAGGGTACGATCACGACGGCCTTCGACATCCGGGTGCAAAACGAGTTGGACCGGTTCCATCTTGTGCAAGATGTGGTGGATCGGGTGCCGCACTTGGGAACCAAAGGGGCCTACCTGAAGCAGTTGATGCGGGACAAGCTCATCGAACACAAAGTCTACATCGATCAACACGGTCAGGATTTGCCCGAAATCCGAAACTGGAAATGGGGGGCTTCCAAGTGATTGCGCTCAAGCTAATCGAAACCGCCCGGGCGTTGGTTGCCGATGACAAAGGTTTGCTGGCGATGGATGAGAGCAATCCCACCTGCAACAAACGATTTGCTGCCTTGGGAATCCCGCAGACCGAGGAGGCCAGGCGCTCCTATCGGGAGTTGATCGTGACCACTCCCAGCCTTGGCGAGTGCATCAGCGGTCTGATTCTTTATGACGAGACGATCCGTCAGACGAAGAAAGATGGCACTCCGTTTCTTAAAATCATTGTCGATGCGGGGATCATACCGGGCATCAAAGTTGATACCGGGGCAAAGGACATGGCAGGTCATCCCCGGGAGAAAGTTACTGAAGGTCTGGACGGTCTCCGTGACCGCCTCAAGGAATATGCCCAAATGGGAGCTCGGTTTGCCAAGTGGCGAGCAGTGATTACGATTGGCCTCGGCATTCCCAGCCGTGGTTGCGTCGAGGCTAATGCTCAGGCGCTGGCTCGCTATGCCGCCTTGTGCCAGGAAGCCGGACTGGTGCCCGTTGTTGAGCCGGAAGTGCTCATGGACGGCGATCATCCGATGGAGCAGTGTTTCGCTCTAACGGAGGAAGTCTTGCACATGGTCTTCGACGAGCTTTACGCCCAACAGGTGATGCTGGAGGGCATGATCTTGAAACCTAATATGGTCCTTCCGGGATTGGCCTGTCTTGATCAAAAAACGGTCGATGAGGTGGCCGACACCACAGTGAAATGTCTTTTACGCGCCGTCCCCGCTGCCGTACCTGGGATTGCGTTCTTGTCGGGAGGCCAATCCGGTGAGCTAGCCTCCGCTCGTTTGAACGCCATGAACGTTCGATTCAGAGGGCGACTACCCTGGGCGCTGGCGTTTTCATTCGCCCGCGCGATTCAGCAACCAGCTTTGGAGGTTTGGCAAGGTCAAGAGGCGCATGTGCAGCTGGCACAGCACGCTCTTTATTATCGAGCCAAATGCAACCAGGCAGCGCGACGCGGCAATTATCCTGCGGCAATGGAGGGGGAGTGAACATGGATCATCCACCTCTCTATCCGCTGCGATTCAAACCGATCTACCAATATCGGCTTTGGGGTGGGCGGCGTTTGGCCGATCTGCTCACGGTTCCGCTGCCCGGTGATGGCCCCATCGGCGAAGCTTGGTTGCTCAGCGACCGTGAGGATCATCCGAGTCTTGTCGCCGATGGACCGCTCAAAGGTCAGACCATTGGAGAACTGTTAAAGCAAATGCCCGAACAGATGCTGGGAAAGCTGGCCACTCACTTTACCCGATTCCCCCTGCTGCTCAAATTTCTCGATGTGCAAAAAGGGCTCTCGGTTCAGGTGCATCCCTCGGACGCTCACAAGGAACTCATTCCTGCGGGCGATTCTGGAAAGACCGAAGCATGGGTTGTCTTGGAAAAAGGGCCCGAGGCTCGCATCTACGCTGGCCTGAAACCATGCACCACAGCCGATGTTATGCGGGCGGCCATTGCCAGTGGAACTCTGTCTGACCATTTGGCCAGCTTCGCGCCCCGCCTTGGCGACGGCGTTTTTATTCGAGCCGGAACAGTTCATTCTTTGAGCGACGTTGTGGTTTTTGAAGTACAGGAAAACAGCGACGTAACATTTCGTCTTTATGACTGGGATAATGTCGATCCTCAAACCGGCCAGCGCAGGCCTCTACAGGTCGAACAAGCCATGGCCTGCATTAATTTTTCGCAAGGTGTCATCGGTCCGGTTATACCCCAGATCCACGACGCGAAGCCGCTCCCTTGGGAGAGGCTTATTCATTGCGATCATTTCGGGGTTTGGCGTGTAACCGAAGAGTTCCCATTTGTCGCCGGTGCTGCGGGAGCTTGCCGTGTGCTGGTGTGCCTAGAGGGAGAGGGAGAATTGGAGCACGCAGGAGTCAATTATCGTTTTGATAAAGGTGACGTGCTGCTTTTACCAGCGGTCGTCGGAGCGTGTTCCTGTCGGCCAAACGGTACCGTCACGTTGTTGGAAGTTTCGCTGCCGGAAATTTCATGACGCCATGAAAAAGCTCATTGTCTTCGATCTGGACGGCACGCTGGCCGAAAGCAAATCCTCCATCGATGCCGAGATGGCAAAGCTGCTCGACGCTCTTCTCAGCATCGTGAAGGTCTCTGTCATCTCCGGTGGAGCTTGGCTGCAGTTTGAAAAACAGGTGCTGGTGCACCTCTCTCACGACGAACGCCTCAAGAACCTGTTTCTCCTGCCAACCTGTGGAACCAAGTTCTACAAATACGACTCGAAATGGGAGCTTCTCTATTCGGAGGATTTCACCGCTGCGGAAAAGAAGAAAATCCTTGCCTCGTTGCGGCAGGCAACCGAGACCCCTGATTTAAAGCCCGCACAAACTTGGGGAGAGCTAATCGAAGACCGGGGCAGCCAGATCACTTTCTCCGGCTTGGGGCAACAGGCTCCACTCGAAGAGAAGACGAAATGGGATCCTGACTTTGCCAAGCGGAAGAAGATCAAAGTGCTCCTTGATAAGCTTATCCCCGAGTTTTCCGTGCGGCTGGGCGGCGCGACTTCGGTTGACGTAACCAAGCACGGCATCGACAAAGCCTACGGAATTCGGAAACTCCGGGACGTTCTTGGCATTGCCATTCAGGAGATGATTTTCGTCGGTGATGCCTTGTTCCCTGGTGGGAACGATTACCCGGCTGAGCAAGCGGGCGCGCTGTCCATCCAGGTTAAAAATCCTCATGAAACGAAGCGGGTGATTGAAACGATCATCGCTTGTCTGGGGGGAAGGTGACTATTCCGTTCCAACTGCAGCGCCTCGGTGTTCTCATGGAACCGGAGCCCGGCAACCCGCAAGAAATCGAAGGTGTGCTGAATCCGGGAGTCGCGCGTGGACTGGACGGACACCTTTATCTGTTCCCCCGTCTCGTGGCTCAAGGGAATTTTTCCCGAATCGGTATCGCCCGCGTCAAATTCAACCAAGCCGGCGATCCGTGCGGAGTCGAGCGGCTTGGGATAGCGCTTGAGCCCGAAGCCGATTACGAGCGGATGTCTCATGGCGGTGGAGGTTGTGAGGACCCCCGTATCACGTTCGTGGAACCGCTTCAGCGCTACGTGATGACCTACGCGGCGCTTTCTCCCATTGGCCCGCGGATTGCCTTCGCCATTTCGGAGGATTTGTTTCATTGGAAAAGGCTCGGTCTCGCAACTTTTTCTCCGTATGACGGCATCGATTTTGTCCATGTGGACAACAAGGACGCCAGCCTCTTTCCCATCGCGATTTCCAACCACTGCGGAAAGATGCAAATGGCCCTGCTGCATCGCCCTCTCTTCCCCGGCACTCGTCCCGAGGAAACCGCCTGTCAACCAGGCCCCCGCGAGGTGGATCGCGATCATGAAAGCATCTGGATTTCGTACTGTCCGATGCCCAAGGAGGGGGATGAACTTGAGCATCTCGGCCTTTTTAACTCACATCATCGCCTGGCCGCACCGGTCGCACTCTGGGCACGGCTGAAAATTGGCGCAGGCACTCCGCCCATCCTAACCCGGCACGGCTGGATGATCATTTACCACGGCGTCAGCGAAATGGCTGGGGCGAGCAACGATGCCCACCATTTTCGCTACTCGGCGGGCGTTATGGTGCTTTCCAAAGAGCACCCGCGCGAAGTTCTCTATCGTTCGGCCGAGCCGATATTGATCCCCACGCTTCCGCAGGAACGCATTGGCACGATTGGCAACGTCGTTTTCCCCACCGGCATTGATCGCCGCGACGATCTCGGCTTACCGGATCGCTTCGACGTTTATTACGGGATGGCCGACAACCGAATCGGCGTGGCGCGTCTTGATTTACCGGATTCCCTGCCATCAGGGGGAGTCGCAGCCCAGCCGAAGGGAAAGGTGTAACAGGCCCGAAATCGAGAACTTCAAATCGCAAAGGAAGATATATGGAATCCACTGCCGACAAACCCAAGACGGCCGACATAAAGCCGGGCGCGAAGCCCGAGTCCAAGGACGATTTGAAGTCTATCCCCATGGCGGACGTGGAGAATAAGTTAGGTTCGTCCCCGGACGGCCTCACCCAGGCCGAGGCAACCAAGCGGCTAACCCAATATGGTCCGAACGAGCTTGAGGAAAAGAAAACCAACCTGCTCCTCAAATTCCTCAGCTATTTCTGGGGCCCCATCCCGTGGATGATCGAAATAGCCGTGATTCTTTCCGGTGTTGTAAGGCACTGGCCCGATTTCTTCATCATTCTCGTATTGCTTTTGGCCAACGCCGTCGTTGGATTTTGGGAAGAGAAGCAGGCTGGTGATGCGATAGCCGCCCTCAAGGCGAAGCTGGCAATCAAGGCCCGGGTCAAGAGGGACGGAAAGTGGGTAAACCCGGCGGCTCGCGAACTGGTTCCCGGGGATGTCATCCGCCTGCGTCTGGGCGACGTTGTACCGGCGGATGCGCGCTTACTCGATGGCGACGAAATCGAGGTCGATCAGTCGGCCTTGACCGGAGAGTCTCTGCCCGCCACGCGCAAATCGGGTGAAGCTGTGTTCTCGGGATCGATCGTCCGGCAGGGTGAAATCGGCGCGCTGGTTTATGCCACTGGTACGAAGACTTACTTCGGCAAGACCGCTCAACTGGTGCAGCAAGCCGTCACCGTCAGCCATTTTCAGAAGGCGTTGCTTAAGATAGGCAATTACCTGATCGTCCTGGCGGCTGTGTTGGTTGCGGTGATTATTGTTGTCGCGATCTTTCGAGGCGATCCCATTCTCAATACGCTGCAATTCGCCCTCGTGCTGACCGTAGCCGCGATCCCGGTGGCGATGCCGACAGTCTTGTCGGTGACGATGGCAGTCGGTGCGCGTCTGCTGGCCAAGAAACAGGCGATTGTGAGCAAGTTGGTCGCAATCGAGGAGTTGGCGGGTGTAGACATCCTTTGTGCGGACAAGACCGGCACGTTGACCCAGAACAAACTGACCCTGGGAGATCCCTTTTGCGTCAACGGCATCCCGGCCGATCAAGTGATTCTCGATGGCGCTTTGGCTTCCCGCTCCGACAATAATGACACGATAGATCTGGCAGTTATAGGCGGCTTAAAAGACAAGGAAGCGACCAAGGATTATCAGGTCACGCATTTCAAGCCCTTCGATCCGGTGCATAAACGAACGGAGGCCAGCGTCAAAGACAAGGATGGCAAGGAATTCAAGGTCACCAAGGGCGCTCCTCAAGTGATTATGCAATTGTCGGCCAACGCCGGACAGGTGAAGCCCGACGTCGACAAAGCGGTCAACGAATTTGCGGCGCGCGGTTTTCGCTCGCTCGGGGTGGCGCGCGCCGAGGGCAATGGCCCGTGGCAGCTCGTCGGCGTACTGCCACTTTTCGATCCGCCTCGCGATGACGCCAAGGAAACCATCGCGACGGCGCTCAAAATGGGCGTGAAGATCAAGATGGTGACGGGCGATGCCCTTGCCATCGCGAAGGAAACCGCGAAGAAGTTGGGCATGGGCGCGAACATCCTCGATGCCGCCGCCTTGGGCGACTCCAAGAAGCAGGAAACCGATCAAGTGGCCGAGGAAATCGAGAAGGCCGATGGTTTTGCGCAAGTATTTCCCGAGCACAAGTTCCATATTGTGGATGTCCTCCAGAAGCATGGTCATCTCGTCGGCATGACCGGCGACGGAGTCAATGATGCCCCGGCTCTCAAGAAAGCCGATTGCGGCATCG
>Ga0302320_10004654_pt1 | contig 31094 bp, 28 predicted proteins | sample Bog_T0_3_FD_202130 | JGI IMG/M metagenome (GOLD analysis project Ga0302320, IMG submission 202130) | Peat permafrost microbial communities from Stordalen Mire near Abisko, Sweden - Bog_T0_3 | ecosystem: Environmental > Terrestrial > Soil > Wetlands > Peat | place: Sweden: Abisko, Stordalen Mire... | reverse complement strand
GGGCGACGATGCGTGCGATGATGCCGTACATTTGATCAACCTTTGCAGAAACGGCGCCGCCGTCTAGGCGCCGGTCATGACAGCTTCAAGCGGCTTCATATCCCCACGGGACGCGCGAGCGCGGATTCGAGCAGGCCTGCATCCCGGATGCCGGGCGCGCCGCCATGTTCGGCGAGTTGAGCGTCGTGCACCGCGTCGACGACCGAGCGAAGGACCCAGAACGGCACTTTCACTTGAAGCGCTTACTTCGCAAGTTCGCGCAAAGTGTTTCGATACGCGGCCATAGCCTCGCGCGACGCGCTGACTTGCGTTTCGAAATTCTGATCATGCGGCCTTACCCGCATCGAGCCATCCGGCGCTTCGGTGAGGTAAAGCGTGTCGCCATCCTTCAGATTGAGACGCTCCAGCAGGACGTCGGGCAGGACGACGCCGAGCGAATTTCCAACCGGGCGGACTTTGAGTTCCATCATGGCGAAAGCCTGTCAGTCTAATTTCAAGATCAGTAACATCGTAGCGCGCCGCCGCGCAACGACGGGTTTGCCCGCACGCCCGTGGGATCGACGCGGCGCGCCCCTCCCTTTTGCCAACCCCCGCGCCTTCCCCTACAAGGCCGCGCCTTATCGAAAGCGCGCTTGGAATCCATGGACCGCACGATCCTCATCGCCCTGACCGCCGCGCTCGTCGTCGTGCTGGTCGTGTTCGCGCTCTGGCCCGGGCTCGACCTCGCGGTTGCCCATGCTTTTTACGTCGATGGCCGTTTCGTCGGCGAAACGCCTTGGGGCAAGGTCGCGCGGACCCTGTTTCGCGTCATACCCTACGCGCTGCTGATCGCCATGGGGCTCGCCTGCGCGCTCAAGGGGTTCGGCGTGAAAATCCCCTACGCGCCGGGCGGGCGGGCGATGGTGTTCCTGATCGCCTCGCTGGCGATCGGGCCGGGGTTGATCGTCAATCTCGGCATGAAGGATCATCTGCACCGGCCGCGGCCCGTCCATTTGCAGGAATTCGGCGGCGAGGCGCCGTTCAAGGCTTGGTACGAATTCGACGGCGCCTGCGCGAAAAACTGCGCGTTTCCCTCCGGCGAGGCGTCGCAGGGGTTTTGGATGGTGGCCCCCGCCCTGCTCGCGCCGCCGCCGTGGCGGCCGCTCGCGATCGCCGCCGCGTTGGCCTATGGCGTCGCGATGAGCCTGTTGCGCCTCGCCTTCGGCGGGCATTTCCTATCCGACGTGATCGTCGGGGCGCTGATCTCGCTGATCGTGATCCAGGCCCTCAAGCGCGCGTTCTGGCCGCGCGGCGGGCCCTAGGGTTGCGCGGAGGCGGGGCGGCGATTAAGACGCGCCGAACTTCCTTCCCGCCCGCGCGAGCCCCCATGTCCAGCCCCAAGCAAAAAGTCAAAAAGGTCGTCCTCGCCTATTCCGGGGGCCTCGACACCTCGATCATCCTGAAATGGCTGCAGACCACCTACGGCTGCGAGGTGGTGACCTTCACCGCCGACCTCGGCCAGGGCGAGGAACTCGAACCGGCTCGCGCCAAGGCGGAACTGCTCGGCATCAAGCCCGGCAACATCTACATCGAGGACGTGCGCGAGGAATTCGTGCGTGACTTCGTGTTTCCGATGTTCCGCGCCAATGCGGTGTACGAGGGGCAATATCTGCTCGGCACGTCTATCGCGCGTCCCCTGATCTCGAAACGCTTGGTCGAGATCGCCCACGAAGTCGGCGCCGACGCCATCGCTCACGGCGCGACCGGCAAGGGCAACGATCAGGTGCGCTTCGAGCTTTCGGCCTATGCGCTCGATCCCGAGATCAAGGTGATCGCGCCGTGGCGGGAGTGGGAATTCGCCTCGCGCACCTCGCTGCTCGCCTTCGCCGAGGCGAACCAGATCCCGATCGCCAAGGACAAGCGCGGCGAGGCGCCGTTCTCCACCGACGCCAACCTGTTGCACGTCTCCTCCGAGGGCAAGGTGCTCGAGGACCCAGCGCAGGAGACGCCGGGATATGTCTATTCGCGCACCGTCGATCCGGAATCCGCCCCCGACAAGCCGACAATCATCGAGATCGGTTTCGACAAGGGCGACGCGGTTTCGCTCGACGGCGTGGCGATGTCGCCGGCGACACTGCTCACCGCGCTCAACAAGCTCGGCCACGACAACGGCATCGGCCGGTTGGACCTCGTCGAGAACCGCTTCGTCGGCATGAAGTCGCGCGGCATGTACGAGACTCCCGGCGGGACGATCCTGCTGCCGGCGCATCGGGCGATCGAGTCGATCACGCTCGACCGCGGCGCGGCGCATCTCAAGGACGAGTTCATGCCGAAATACGCCGAGCTGATCTACAACGGCTTCTGGTTCTCGCCCGAGCGCGAAATGTTGCAGGTGATGATCGACAAGAGCCAGGAGTTAGTTACAGGTCGCGTCCGGCTGAAGCTCTACAAGGGCGGCGTCTACGTCATCGGCCGCGACAGCCCCTATTCGCTCTACGACCAGGACCTCGTGACCTTCGAGGAAGGCGCCGTCGCCTACGACCACAACGACGCCGGCGGCTTCATCAAGCTGAACGCGCTGCGGCTGCGGACGCTGGCGAAGCGCCGGATGCGCAGCGAAAAGAAAGGCTGAACGTCGCTCGCCCAGCCCTAGGATAGCCGGCGCAAACGGTCTAGGCTCCCTCTCGACGCCGCCGGCGAGACCGGCGGGCAAGGGAGGGAACGATGATGTCCGCAAGGGCCAGTTTTGCGCGCGCGCTGATCGCTTGCACTCTCGCCGCGACCGGCGCCGGGTCCGTCAGGGCCGATAACGCGCCCGGCGTCACGGCGACGGAAATCAAGTTCGGCCAGACGATCGCACTCAGCGGTCCGGCCTCCGCCTATAGCGTCGTCGGTCGGGCCGCGGTCGCCTATTTCCAGATGATCAACGAGCAGGGCGGCGTCAACGGCCGCAAGCTCAATCTCCTCGAGACCGACGATTCCTACAGCCCGCCCAAGACGGTCGAGCAGACCCGGCGACTGGTCGAGCAGGAGGGCGTCGCTTTTGTCTTCAACGGCATCGGCACCGCTGCGCAACTCGCGGTGCGCCCTTACCTCAACGACAACAAGGTTCCGCAGCTGTTTTCAGGCTTCGGCATCGTCGACCCCGAACATTATCCCTGGACAGTGCCGTTCTTCCAGATTTACGCCACCGAGGCCTCCCTCTACGCCCATTACACGTTGCAGACGCAGCCGCAGGCGAAGGTGGCGATCCTCTATCAGAACGACGATCTCGGGCGCAGCTACCTCAAGGGCTTCACGGACGGACTTGGCCCCGAGCATCAAGGCATGATCGTCAGGACGGCGTCCTACGAAGTGTCCGAGCCGACCGTCGACAGTCAGGTCATCACGCTGCAAGCCTCCGGAGCGGACGTGCTGCTGATCGCCGCCTCGCCGAAATTCGCGGCGCAGGCGATCCGCAAAGCGGCCGATCTGAGTTGGAAGCCGACACGCTTTCTGTCTGTCGTCTCCTCCACGATCGCGGGCGTGCTGAAACCGGCGGGACTCGACAATTCCCGCGACATCGTGACGGCGATATCGAACAAGGACGTCACCGATCCGCAATGGCGGGACGACCCCGACGTCAAGGCCTATTCGGCCTTCATCGGCAAGTACATGACGCCCACCGACCTGTCGAGCAACGCGGCCGCTTACGGTTATCAGTCGGCGGCTCTGCTGGTCGATGTGCTCGGCAAGTGCGGCGACGATCTTTCTCGCGACAACCTGCTGCGGCAGGCGACCCACATCGACAACCTCGTGCTGCCCCTGACGCTGCCGGGCGTGAAGATCAACACCAGCCCGACCGATTACCGAATGGTCCGCCAATACCAGTTGCAGCGGTTCGACGGCGAACACTGGAAGCTGTTCGGCGACCTGCTGGCGGATTGAAGAGGATCGTCGTCAAGGTGTTCAGCAAGTCGCGTATGGATCGGCCGAGCCGCGCCGCTAAAAAACATCGTCGCGGTCGAGCTTCGACAAGGCGCGGCCAAGTTGCCGTCGGACGAATTGTGCGCGGCGGGCCGTATCCCGAGAAATCTTCTCGCCTCCGGCTTCGCTCGAGTGCTGCGCCCGAGCCGCGAGGCTTTGGCCGTCCGTTGATACATCATGGCCTAGCTGAACCGGCCATTGACAACGGATTGCGGGCGGAATGGCTGACGCTATGAATGATGATTTCGCGTCGGTTACTTCGCAGAACACCAAATAAGGGTAGGGGCTCACAACCAAGCGGCGGATGGTTGGATCATCGGTGCGCGCACGCAGCAACGGATGCGCGGGCAGCAGGTCAATGAATGATTTGATGCGGGAATGGACCCGCCCCGCGCCCTGCGCCGAACGGGGCGCGAGATAATCGAGAATCCCTTCGAGATCGGCCAGAGCGGGAAGGGTGTATCGAAGCCTCACAAGCCGTGCTTCGCCCAAACCGCCCGCACCTGTTCGTCGGTGGCAAATTCACCCCTCGTCGCGACCGCTTTTGAAATCGCAATCGCGCGGCGCTCGTCCTCGGTCAAAGCCACTTGAGGCTCATCGTCGCCCGCAAGCTGCAAGACGAGTCGCGCGATTTCATCCTGTGTGGCAGGGGGAAGGTCGCGGGCAGCTTTAACAGCGCGGTCCAACAGGCCGGTCATCGCCGGAGAATACGCCTTTCCGGGAGACCCCGGAAGCAAAAACCGCCTTCCGTTCCGCCCCTGGGGTCTGCATCACGAAACCCCTCGAAGCCGCGACAACCCCCATTCGCTCTACGACCAGGATCTCGTGACCTTCGAGGAAGGCGCCATCGCCTACGACCACAACGACGCCGGCGGGTTTATCCAGTTGAACGCGCTGAGGTTAAGGACGCTGGCGAAACGAAAGATCAGGAGCGAGAAAAAGAGGTGAGACCGAATGCGCCGGGGGGGCATGAATTTTTAATTCGCTCAGCCGCGTGGGAAGGGCTCGGAAGTTCGAGCGAGCCCAAACACAAGGGTCTCGAAATATACACTTGGGTCCGAGCCCGCCGACTAGCTTCGAATGTCGATGATTGGACCCAAGGCAAGTTCCGCAAGCGTGTGTTGCTTTACGGGGTTATAATAGTGCCAGTGTCGCACCAGAGCGTTGCATTGCTATCGGACGATTGATGTGTCTCTACCAACGTGCCGTCGCTGGCGAAAGTGAGTGCTGGGAACGCCCCGCCGACGATGACGTTGTTGAGCGAAATCCACCAGATTGACTCATTGGTTGCGTCAAGGCGACCAAGCCCATAGAACAAACTGTTATTATACTCGTAAATCAGGCACACCATGCCGTCATCGCGCAACGCCAGTCCTGTCGTTTGGCCCTGGACCCCATAAAGATAAAATGGGCCGTTTGGTTTCCATGTTATCGATGAGGAACCATAAGTTCCAATGTTAAAGTATAGATAATCATTGTTGCTATGAACCTCTAGAATACAACCATTGTCGTTGACGACGATCGAAGCATGGTCGCCGGAGGTATAGGGAACCAGTGTCGCGTTCCAAGTGATCGACGTCGACGAGCCCGACCCGGAGAGTTGCCCGATATTGTATTGTAGAGAATTATTGCCCTGGGTGAACATGACAATCACCAAGTTGCTGCTGTTCATCGCGACCGAGGGGTGATTGCCGTCTGAAATGTAGGTGCCCCCACTCTGATCCCAGCTCACATTGTTGGCGCTGGCCGTCCCCGTCTCCCAATAGAGATTGATCGTACCACCGCTATGAATTTCCAAAAATGTCCCGTTATCCCGCATGGCCACGGTCGGCCAATCTCCGCCGCCGCGCTTTTTCCCGACTATATTCCAGGTAACCGTGTTGCCGCTGCGCTGCGCGACGTCCCAATAAATATTACTGGAACCGCCTTCGTGGAATTGCAAAACGGCGCCGCTATTATCGATCGCGATCGCTGGATGCTGCCCAGAGTCGTAGGAGGGCCCCAGGTTCCACTGGACGTAATAGGCCGATTTGGGTTGCGGCATCTCCACCCAATTGTTGTTCGGCGGTTCGACGAGAACGATGTTTTTCTTGCAATTGGCCATCACCTCCGGAATGACCCACTCGAGTTGTTGCACCTGTGCCAGAAGGGAAGGCGCGTCCACAAGAATGGAATTGGCGATGACTTCTCCCAGGGGAAACACATAACCATATTCTGCACTCGCCATGTCTAAATAGGAGGGCGGATACGCGGCGGGGTCCGGCGCAACGATACTCGATCCCGACCCATCTTGCAAAAACGTGGAAAGCTGCAGCAGTTCTCCACGACGAGTGAAAATCATCAACGCAATGGCAAAGTAAGGTTCATTCAGTAAAGGTTGCTCCGCCTTGGGGAGGGTTATTTTGGTCGACAAAATCATCCCGGCTCCGGTCAGACTCCACGAGAGTTCGGGGGACATCACGCTATAATAAACGAACGGATCTATCGCAGGAGCGGTGATTACGTGTCCAGCCCCTGACGGATTAAAAGAGCCGGGCGGGAAAATGGAATTGTTGATTGGCACCCCCGGATACATACCAGGAATCATTGCATTACTAAGGATAAACTCTTCATTGTTTATTATCGTTGATTTCTTGCCGTAATAAGACCAAGTATATTCGAGACCGTCGAGGTTGAGCGTAGGAAGCGAAAGGGTTGCGGTTGAGGTCTGCTCTGGCATGATACAGGCCGTGACACGGTTGATGGCATGGACGATTACCGCCAGGAAATTCGCCCGCCCGCCATCGCTGCCCAAACCAATCAAAAACTTCGCGGTCGCCGCGATGACGACCAGGCCCATGGCGGCGACAGTGATGAAGGTAAATACGTAACGTACATAGGGCAGTGCATCTCCGAAGAGCAGCGCGGAGATCATCTTGCGAACAATTTTTTCCTTTACTAGGGCTTGTAGTCCGAGTTCCAGGATCTGAACGCCCGTGCCCATCGTTGGGAGCGAGACGCCGCCCCATGTGATGTTGACATTCACCGAAATCAAAAGCGGCGCGTCGAGCGCTGGAACCCAGGCATAAACCAGGCTTACTGTCGCGCTGTCGTCAAGCTGGTTGTTACGAATATGGGTAAGGTCGAGATTGATCGTCAATGTAGCGACGGGTTCGTTGACTTTGAGCTCTTTGACCCAATTGGTCAAATCGGCAATCCACGTCAAAATTTGCTGGGTAGGGTTTTCGATTTCGTTTAACAAGCCTACCAGCGTGTCGACCGCACTCGTTACATTGTTCAATTCGTCTTGAGTTAAAGGCGCCGTTGACGACGTGCCCTGGCTAGGTCGGGCGAATTGATACTCGCTACCCTGGCTAACGAAATACGCTGTGTTTTCGTAATTCCAGCCTCCGTTACTACGATCGGTTTCAAACGGTTGATACAACTGTCCAAGAAGACCTGTGTTCAGCGATATGTTTGTCATAATTACAACTCCCTTTGCTGTTGATTTACAGGCTGCCTCGTAACAATTTGAGACGTCGCGCGACCCATAAGGGGCGTACCTTGCATCCTTGCGGAATACCGTTGCGGATTTTGCGATTACAGAGATTACCCTTGAACCCACAAATCACTTGCGGCTCGCCTTTGGCGCGCTGGGCGACCCAGGTCGAATGATTTCACGACGTCATTCGTGGCAATTTAAGCGCCGGACCCCTTGTTCCCGCTAGGAAACTGTCCTGTATTGCAACAGCTTCCGACGAGAAAATCGTAGTCTTTTTTCATTTGCTGTTAGATGACTAGGCCCCATACTGGGATTCACCTGAACGTCAGTACCGCGACCGGTCGGCGCCCACGCAGGTCATTGTGAAATGCAACCCAAGGCAAAAACCAAAACGCCGCACTTTTTGCCCTTATCCGCGCAAACTCCGCGCTGCGCATTTCACGCGCCAGCTTGCGTCTCGCGGCTCCCAGGAAACAAAGATCAATGAAGCATCCGCTTATCCGTCCGGAATACTCTCGCGATCCTCCCTACGATCGTATGTTTGTTATGCTAACTTAAGCTTTCGGAGGAATCAATCCGGGCAGCTGCGAAAAATGACGCGTGACGCTTCGCGGCCGCAAAATCCAGGTATCACACAATATTACTTTCTTACAATGTTCAATATCCACTTGGCTTCGTAAGCTAGCAGGTTTGGACCGCACCCGGGCGCGCCCAAAAAGCGATCGAGAGTGAGGACGAAGGTCGCCGCGATCTTCAGCGCGATGCCGCGTCCCATCCCGGGGCTCAGAACGCGCCGGGGAAAGCGCCGCCGTCGATGAGAATGTTCTGGCCGACGATGTAGCCGGCCTGCGCGCTGGCGAGGAAGGCGCAGAGCTTGCCGAATTCCTCCGGCGAACCAATGCGCTGGGCGGGTATCGACGCCGCGCGGGCGGCTTTGGCCGCTTCCGGGTCGAGCGCGCTCGTAAAGGTGTGCTTGATGCGATCGGTGTCGAACAGGCCCGGCTGGATCGAGTTGATCGTCACATTGTGCCGGGCGTATTTGCGCGCCGCGCTGGCGAGGAACGCGGTCAGGCCCGCCCGCGCTCCCGAGGATACGTCGAGCCGCGCGATCGGCGCCTTCACCGACGCCGAGGTGATGTTGATGACGCGCCCGAAGCCGCGCGCGGCCATGCCGGGCAGCGCGCGCTGCGCGAGCGCGATCGGCGTCAGCATGTTGGCCTCCAGGCCGGCGAGCAGATCGTCGCGCGAAATGGCCTCGAAATCGCGCGGCGGCGGGCCGCCGTTGTTGTTGACGAGAATGTCGGGATCGGGGCACGCGGCGAACAAGGCGTCGCGCACGGCGGCCTGATTGAGGTCGCCGGCGACGACGATGACTTGCGCCCCCGTCTCGGCGCGGATCGCCTCGGCGGTCTGCTCCGCCGTGGCGGCGTTGCGTCCGTTGATGACGACACGGGCGCCCGCCCGCGCCAGTTCCAGGGCGCAGGCGCGTCCAAGACCCTTGCTCGACGCGCAGACGACGGCGCTCCGGCCGGCGATTCCCAGATCCATCTCTGTCCGCTCCACCCAAAACTCGACGAGCCCCGTCTATCCCCTCCGTGGGCCGCTGTCATCGCGCCGACATGAGAATCTGGGCAAGAAACTGATGAAACCTTCGTTAACTCCGCGCCGTCGGGCGCTGCCGCCCAGGGGAGACCCCGTGGAAAACGTCAACCGTTACCGCTCGATCTTCCTGTCGGACATGCATCTGGGCACGCGCGGCTGTCAGGCGCCGCTGATCCTGGATTTTCTCAAATACAACGACGCCGATTGCTATTTCCTGGTCGGCGACATCATCGACGGTTGGCGCATGCGCGCCAGCTTCTACTGGCCGCAGGCCCACAACGACGTGATCCAGAAGCTGCTGCGCAAGGTGCGTCGCGGCGCTCGCATGGTGTTCGTGCCCGGCAATCACGACGAGTTCGCGCGCCAGTTCATCGGCCTGAGCTTCGGCGGCGTCGAGATCGTCCGCAACGTCATGCACACGACGGCGGACGGTCGGAAATTCCTGGTCATGCACGGCGACGAGTTCGACGTCGTGGTGCGCCACTCCAAGTGGCTCGCCTTCCTCGGCGACTGGGCCTACGACGCCGCGATTTTCATCAACACCCATTTCAATGCGGTGCGCCGCTGGTTCGGTTTCGGCTATTGGTCATTCTCGGCCTGGGCGAAGTTCAAGGTGAAGAACGCCGTCAATTTCATTGGCTGCTTCGAAGAGCAATTGGCGGGCGAAGCGCGTCGGCGCGGCGCCGACGGAATCATCTGCGGCCACATTCATCACCCCACGATCCGCAAGATCGACGGCATCACCTACGTCAACACTGGCGATTTCGTCGAATCCTGCTCGCTGGTCGTCGAGCATCAGGATGGCCGGCTCGAAGTGAAATACTGGTCGAAGCCTTTTGCCGGACAGGCGCTCGTCGTGTCGAAAGACCGCATCGAGGCGGAAGCCGAAGCCGCCTGATGAAGATCGTCATCGCGACCGACGCCTGGCGCCCGCAAGTCAATGGCGTGGTCCACACTTTGGAGCGCATGACGCGCGCGGCGACGCCATGGGGCGCGGAGTTCGCGTTCGTCACGCCGCGGGGGTTTTCAACCCTGCCGCTGCCGACCTATCCCGACATCCGGTTGGCGCTGGCGACGGCCCAGGCGGTCGGCAAGCAGATCGAGGGCTCCGGCGCCGATCATGTCCACATCGCCACCGAAGGCCCGATCGGCTGGGCGGCCCGCAGCCATTGCCTGTCTCGCGGCCGGTTGTTCACGACAAGCTACCACACCCGCTTCCCCGAATACATTTCAGCCAGGACCCTCGTGCCGGAGGCCTGGACCTACGCGGCGCTGCGCGGCTTTCACGCGCCGGCGGCCCGGGTCATGGCGCCGACGCCATCTATCCGCGACGAACTCAGCGGGCGCGGTTTCGCGCGGGTGACCGTGTGGACGCGCGGCGTCGACCATGCGCTGTTTCGTCCGCGGCCCGGCGCCGCGCTCGACCTGCCGAGGCCGATCTTTCTCTATGTCGGCCGCGTCGCGTTGGAAAAGAACCTCGAAGCGTTGCTGAACCTCGATCTGCCGGGATCGACGGTCGTTGTCGGCGAAGGCCCCGCGCGCCAGTCGCTGCGACAGCGATTTCCGTGCGCACACTTTCTCGGGGCGAAGTTCGGCGAGGACTTGGCGCGGATTTACGCCAGCGCCGACGTGTTCGTCTTCCCCTCGCGGACGGACACGTTCGGCATCGTGCTGATCGAGGCTCTGGCGAGCGGCCTGCCGGTCGCCGCCTTCCCGGTCACCGGCCCGGTCGACGTGATCGGCGACAGCGGCGCCGGGGTATTGAACGAAGACCTTCGCGAGGCCTGCCTGGCGGCGCTGGACATTCCGCGCCAGACGGCGCGCACGCATTCGTTGAAGTTTACCTGGGCGGAGAGCGCGCGGCAGTTTTTGCAGCATGTCGAGGCGAGCCGGACGGAGCGGCGGGCGGCGGGGTGAGCCCCGCTCACGGCGCCCAATCGGTCACCATCAGCCCCGGCACGCGCGCGAATTCCCGACGGTTCAGCGTCACGAGCGCCGCGCCCCGGCGACGCGCCTGCGCAGCTATCAACACGTCGTAAGGGCCGATGCGCGTCGCCTTCGCCTCGAGATAGGCGCGGATTTCGCCCGCCTCCGCCGCGTCCTCGAGGTCGAAAGCCGGCGTCTTGAAACCGGCGGACAAGAAAGCCTCCAGCATTCGCTCCGATCTCTCGCGCCGATCGCTCATGGCGACGCCATAGCGCAGTTCAAACAAGACGATCGCCGGAAGGATGAGTTCGGTTCCTCGCGCGATCTCGGCTTCCAACCGGGCGGAGATTTCCGGCCGTCGCCCGTTGACGCCAAAAATGACGATGTTCGTGTCCAGGCAGAACATCCGCGCCGCCTAATCGAACGAAACGGTCTCGTCGGCTTCGAGCGGCGGATCCTCCGGCAGGCCGTCTGGCAAAAAGTCGGCCGCGCCCAACGCATCAAGCCGCGCCCGCCATGCCTTGACGTCGAAAGGCGGCTTTGCCAACGGCTCGAGGATCACCTTGTCGCCCTGGCGGCTGACACGCACTTCCGTGCCTTCCAGCCGAAACGCCTTGGGCAGACGAACGGCCTGGCTGCGGCCATGCATGAACAATTTGGCGGTCGCGCTCTCCGCGGGAGCCTTGGGTGCGGCGGTCATTTGAGGCAGCCTCGAAGTTGATGGCTACCAGAAATATATATCATCCTGCCGCCGCCGCCGTCAATTCGGCATGCCGTCCCATCGACCGGCCGCCAAGCTCTACGGCGACAGCGACGCGCCGGTCTTCAACCCTATTACTCACCGCAGAACGGCCTCCCAATCCTTGCCGCCGTAAAATAACTGCAGAACCAAAACGTGGTTTTCATCGACCGAGAACGCCACGGTGATGCGCTTTTCGAAGCCGGCGACGCGGAGGCCAGTGCGGATGTCGTCGCGGCGATTGCCGCGTTCGGCCGCATGTTCGAGCCGTTGGCAGAAGGCGCGCAAACGTTGCACATATTCCAACGCGATAGTCGCACCGCCGCCCAGGGCAACGACGTCGTAGATCCAGTCGAAGTCCTTGTCCGCTTCGGGGGCGTAACCGACCTGCCGCCGTTTCACGCTTCCCCCTTGAGCCTTGCGAAATGTCGCTTACGAATGCGCTCCTGCACCTCGTCGCCGGAAAGCGCGCGGGACGGATCCGCTTTCATCGCGTCATAGGTAGGCGCGACCTCCTCGCGCAGCCATCGCTCGACAGCGGCGTCACGCTCCTGCAGAGCGCGTAAGCCCGCCCGCACCACTTCGCTCGCCGAAGCGAACGCGCCCGATGCGACCTGCGCGTCGATGAAGGCGGCATGTTCCGCGGGTAGGCTGATCGTGCGTTTCTCGACAGTGGACATGAGGGCTCCTGGGTCAGGGGACGGTATGAATATATCATACCGTCATTCCTCCCGCCACCGATCGGGTGGCGTCGACTTTGGATAGCGTCCAGACATTGAGTAACGGATCAGCTTATGACGGGCAGGCGCGCGGCGCCGTCTCAAGTCCCCATTCGCGCGTGCGGAGACGGCCTGCAAATTGGCAATTGATATGGCGTCCCCGTAATGCGTAATTCCGTAATTCCCACGCAATTCAATATCAGCAAAGTTCGCCACGAGAGCGTACAAAATTGACATCATATTATTTCGGTTGCTACCCTGGCGCGGAGGGTTCTCCTGGCCCCTTTTGAAGAGGAAGGCCGGAACATGGCGTTTCGCGCGTTGATTTTCGGCCTGTTGTTTTCCAGTCTGAGCGTGACCGTCGTTCAGGCGGCGCCGACGGCGCGCCAAGCCGAGGTTTCGAGCAGTGGCGTCGACAAAGCCGGATGCGGTTCGGGGGAAAATCCTTGCCGAACGCTGCAATATGCCCATGACGACATTGTCGCGGCGGGCGGCGAGATCCTGATCAAGGACTCGGGCGAATACGGCGCCATCGCCATCCGCAAAAGCATCCGCATCCTCAACGAGGGCGCGGGCGTCGCCACCATCGCCAAAGGCGGCGGATCCAATGCGATCGTGGTCAACGCCGGGCCCACGGACTTCGTGGAAATCCGAGGTATCACACTGGACGGACTTGACAATGGAAATATCGGAATCGAAGGACTCGTATTTGGCACACTGATCGTTCGAAACGTGGTCGCGCGGAGATTTTCCGCCGGGATTTTTCTGCAAACCTCGAATAATTTGACTTTCGAGATATACGACAGTCAATTGACGGACAATCGGTACGAGGGGTTATACGTCAATGCCCAGAATAACGTTCAAAATTTAAGCAAGACCCGAATTTACGGAATTTTGGAAAATGATCAATTCAACAATAATGGCGGCAACGGAGGCACCGGCGACGGCGCCTATGTGATCAGCAGCTTGTTCGGGCTTGATTTGACCGTCACCAATTGCCAATTTTCATTCAACGCTACTTATGGACTATACATTGGCGCGGCGGTGGCGGGAATCCTGAACGGAAATACGGCGTTAAATAACAGTTCAGGTCAAGACCTGATTGTTGACGCCGAAGGTATCGCGGTTAGCTTTGGTAATAATGCAATATATTCCTACATAATTCATGGTCAATTCTCGACTATAAAATTGCAATGAGCCAATGGGGGCGTCACGGCGCGGATATTATCGCCTCGACGGGCTGTTACGTTACTAAACGCCTCATGACGGGCGGGGGTGTCACTGCCCCTCCTCCACCGCGTCCGCCGGGTCCGCCCCCGCCGGCGCCGCGTGTTCGCCCGGCCGCACGACGCGGTCGGTATGCGGGCGCTTCGGCGCCGGATACCAGGGGCGATCCAGCGTCGGCGCGCGGTCCGTGACCTCGCCATAGCGCTTGCCGTCCCACGTCAGCCCCACCGCGCCGGTGTCGCCGAGGCGGCGTTCGTCTAGCAACTCCAAAGGTTTGCAGAAAGCGGGCGCGGTCAGCGGGCTGACGACGATGGCGGCGCGGTCGCAATCCTCCTCGAAGGCCTCGCGGTCGAGCACGATCGACAGCGACTGGCCCTCGGGCAGGTCGGCGACGCAACCGAAGCGGTCGCAGCTCGGCGAGGCATCGCGCGCGGCGGCGGAGGCGCGGCCGTCGCCGTCGGCGGAGAGCCATTGGTCGGCGGCGAATGCGTTGAAGCGTTTACCGACGATGAGCAATTGGCCGTCGGCGTCGCGCACCGCGACCTGATCGCCCGAGGGCGGCACGATCACGTCGTAGCCCGGCCCCGTCAGCGCGCCGGCAAGGCCGAGGGCGGCGAAAATCAGCGCCGTCGAGCGCAACAGCCAACTCCGCCACAGAATGGCGCTGAGCACGGCGAGGCTGAGGAACGGCAAGGCATAGGGCTGGAACTGGCGCACATGCAGCGTCGATCCCGGCGCCTCGGCGATGAACCGCGCGATCCAGAGAATGAATTTGATGCCGAAGCCGACGTAATGCCACACCGGCGCGTCGAGCCCCAGCGGATAGAGCGCCGCGCCCAGCAACGCGCCGGGCACGGCGAAGAACTCGATGATCGTCAGCGTCAGCGGATTGCCGATCAGCACGTAGGGGCTGAGATCGTGGAAATGATAGGCCATGTACGAGGCGGTGGCGCTGGTGGCGCACAGCGTGGCGAACATTAGCGCGCGCGGCTTTTCCCACAATCCGCGCCACCATTCGCGATGCGCTCGCCCGGTCTCGCGCGGCGCGGCGACGTAGGGGTCCGGCCCGTTCTCCCTCCGCTCCAGCCGCGCTTCCATCACGGCGACCAGCGCCCCGACGGCGGCGAACGACAGCTGGAAACTGACCCCCATCACCGCCTCCGGCTCGAGGGCGACGACGGCGAGCGCGGCCAGCGCGAGATTGCGCATCGTCAGCGCCCGGCGATCGATCAGCACCGCGCCGAGCACAATCAGCGTCATCGCCAGGGCGCGCTCGGTGCCGACGCGCGAGCCCGTCGCGACGTCGTAGAACACCGAGCCGACCATCGCCACGGCGGCGGCCCATTTCTTGATCGGGAAATTCAGCGACAGCGCCGGGGAAAGCGCCAGAAGCGCGCGTGTGACGAAGAAGAAGATGCCGGCGACCAGCGTCATCTGCACCCCGGAGATGGTGATGATGTGGAAGATCCCGGCCTCGCGGATCAGGTCCTTGGCGTCGTTGGACAGAAAGTCGCGCTTGCCCGTCACCATCGCCGCGGCGATCGCGCCCTCGTCGCCGCCGATGATCTGGTCGACCCTGACCGCCAGTTGGTTGCGGCCGCGGTCGACCGCGGCGAACAAACGGCGCGAGAGTGAGGCGTCGCCCGGCGGCGGCAGAAGCGTGATCGCGCCCAGCGTCGAGCCGACCGCGCCGACGCCGGAGAAATAGGCGTCGCGGGCAAAATCATAGCCGCCCGGCAGCGCCGCGTGCGAGGGCGGCAGCAGGCGCGCCTGAAGGGCGACGAAGTCGCCGGCGGCGACGTCAGGCGCCTTGCGGGTGGTGACGCGGACGCGGCGCGGCGCGATCGACGCGGGCATGTCGCCGGGATCGACGACCTCGACGATCAACCGCGCCCCGACCGGCCGCAGATCCGCCTCCAGCACGTAGCCCTTCAGTTTTACGATGCGGACGTGGTCGAGAACAGGCGTCGCGACGCGCGCCGTGCGCAGGCCCATCGACAGGAAGCCCAGGCAGACGGCGGCGAGCGCCAGCCAGAGCCCGAGGGCGAAAGCGTTCTTGCGGGAGAACAATGCCAGCCCTGCGGCGGCGGCCGCCAGCAGCGCCGGCAGCCATAGCGCGGGTTCCCGGTCGGCGGCGAGATTGAGCGCGACGCCGCCGAACGCCGCCACCGGCAGCCAGAGAAAGAACCGCCGCCCTTCCGCCTCCTGGGCAAGCGCCGCCGCCAAGCCCGTCCGGAAATTCGGCGCGAGCGCCAGGGCGCGAGACGTCGCGCCTGTGAGGACGCCGGAGCGGGCGCGGGCTGACATGCCGCAACGTTAAGCACAAACCGCGAGAACGAAAAAGGCAGCCAAAGCCGCTCAGGCGGCGTTGGTCAGCTTGATCGCCGAGCGGATGCGGTCGACTTCCGTGCCGGAATAGGACTGAATGCACAGCGCGACCTGAGCCGGATGCGCGTCGGCCATCATCGTCGAGATCCATTGCTCGTCGAGTTCGGTTTCTTCCCAATGCGCATAGGCGAGGCTGGTCTCGACGGTTTCGTGCTGCGCGGCGAATTCGGGCGAATGGGCGACAAAGGCGCCGTAAAGCAGATATTCGGAGAACTGGCGGGTGCGGCAGAGCGACAATTGCCAGGGCAAACCGGTCGTGGCGAAGATCCGCTCGGTCAACGCTTTCACTGCGCGCTTGTCCCAGATGATGTCCTGACCGATGTAATCGTCGGCGGGAAAGGCGGGTTCGGGCAGGCCGAGCAACTTGTAGGCGTTGCGCGTCCAGACCGAATGATTGGGCATGTCGGCGCGGACGTGGCCGCGATCGAGATAGAGCGGGCATTTGTCGTCGCCCGCATAGGCGCCGAGATCGAAGGGGCGGAAGAACAGATTGTCGGAATCGACGATGCAGACACGATCCTCAGGCGCGGCGAGCGCGCAGGCGATCTTGAGGATTTGCTGGATGTGCCAGCCATGCACCGGCAACGTGAACGGCGACAGCCAGATGCGACGGCCGTTCCTGGTCAGCCACTTCGGCGCCGGCCATAGATATTTGGGCAGCAGTTTCGAGCACGGCACGATGACGCGTCTGGGGCTGGCGAAGCGTTGGAACAGATGCGCGTCGCTGTCGGGATTGACCAGCACATAGTGCCGGTCGAAGCCGGTGACCATGCTGTCGATGCTTTCGCACAACAACTCGAAACGCTCGAGATCCTTGATGTAGGTCGGCGTCAACAGGGCGACTTTGCGCATGGGCACTCCTCGAGAGGTCGCGCGGCCGCAATCCTGATTTTGGCTCCCCGGTCCCTCGAGCGAAGGCGCCGGAAAAACATCGGTTAAGTCTGCGTCGGCAACCCCTTCTTACCCGCTAAATTTGAATCAATGGTGTTGAACGATCGCGGATAGGACTCCTTAAGGTTTACCTTGTGTTAACCAAGGCTCGGATCAGCCGCGACAATCCGCCAGTACGGCCCCGAGTTGGGCCGCCAGCGGCCCGGCGCCGGGAGCGTAGGAGCCGTCGAGCACCGCCGTGCCAATGGTGAACGCGTCGGCCCCGGCGGCGCGGATGGCGCGGATGCGCTCGCGGCCATGGATCGAGCCCGCGACGACCAGCCGCGCGCCGGCCCCGAGGCCTTTACGGGCGGCGGCGATCAATTCCAGGGGCGGCGCTTGCGTGGCCCGGTAGGCGAGCAGATCGGTCCCCGCGCAGCCCTTGGCGAGAAAGGCCCGGCATTGCGCCTCCACGGCGGCCGGCGCGCCGTCGAGCACGGTCGGATGCCCGCGCGGAAATCCGCAGAACGGCAGATAGTCGATGCCGGAGCCCGCCAGCAACGCCAGCGCGGCGTCGACATGAACGCCGCCCAGGAGCGTGTCGACGCCGAGGTCGCGGCCGAGCGCGACCGCCTCGAGTTCCGCCTCGCGGCTCGTCGCGACGATCTCCATGCAGGGCGAGGCGCCGGCCTCGCGGATCGCCTGGGTGAGGCGGCGCAACGTGTCCGGGTCCGCGCCGACGTCCTTGAAGCCGATGATTTTCAGGCCCAACGGCCGCGCCGCCGCCACGAGTTCCCGCGCGTTCGGCGCGGTGGCGTCGTTTCGGGTCAGCATGAAAATGAAATCCATCGCGAACTCCCCGTCGAGCGCGGCCCGGAAAAGGACCCGGGGCTGTCGGCCGGAATGAGCGGCATCCCAGGATCATCGCCGCGCCGCTAGATCAGCGGTAGGCTCGCGCCGTGTCAATTCCCAGGACGTAAAGCAATTCGCCCATTTGCGGATCGCGCAGCGCGCGGGCGTTGCTCGGCTCCGGGCTCCAGATCCGTTCGGCGACGTTCTTGCGCTCGGTTCGGGTGGGACGAAACTCGATCAGACAAGCCCAGTCCTTGCCCTCGAGGCGACGCGTGACGAACCCCGCGGGCGCGAACAGGGCATCGATCCCCTTCACGCTGTAGGAGACGATATGCCCGCGCCGGTAGGGATCGAGATAGTCCGGGGCCATTGTCTTCACGAACGCGGGCATGCCTGTGTTGATGAGATAGAGCGAGTCAGGGGCCGAAACCGCGGCGAGGTCCCTGGCGAGGCCGCGCACCTGCGCCGGCGTCATGTGCTCGACCACTTCCATGCATATTCCCGCGTCGAAAACGCCATCGAGTTCGGCGACGCCGCCGCGGCGATAGTGCGGATGCGCGCTATGAACTGCGGGCGGGAACAACTCCACCCCCCAGAACAGGTCCTTCGACGCGGGCAGGTACGCCGCGAGCGCATCGAGCAGATAGCCGGGCCCGCAGCCGACATCGAGAAAACGCCGGATCGGCCGACGCGCGTAGAGGAAAACTTCCGCGACGCGCGCCAGCGATGGCCCGTGCGACCGCGACCAGGCCGCGCGGTCCTCGCTCATCCAATAGGCCTCGTCATAGGGGCGGACGAAGCGTCCCTCCTCGATGGCCCGCAGGGTTTCGGGTTCGACAAAAATCGATTCGCAGCCCGCGCATTCGAAATAACTCAGGCCCTCGACGACGCTGAACGGAGCGCTCGTCGACGACGGGCATATCGGGCATGGGGGCCCCGCCCGCTTTGGGTCACGCGAATTTTTCTTGAAGCCGAACAGAATGAAATCTCCCTGGCGCGAGCCATCGCGTAAAAGCTGTCCCTGATCTATCCCAGACGAGAGGATGGCGCCGCACGACGGAGAAAATCAATGGCGGGCGCGGATCCCGCCTGGGCTTTGGCGCCGCCGCGAGAATTCTGGTAGAGGCGCGTGGCCAGTAACCGAGGTGCTCATGTCCCAGATCGTCACTCGTTTCGCGCCCTCGCCGACCGGCTTCCTGCATATCGGCGGCGCCCGCACGGCATTGTTCAACTGGCTCTACGCCAAACGATTCGGCGGCCGGTTCCTGCTGCGCATCGAGGACACCGACCGCGAGCGCTCGACCGACGCCGCGGTCGAGGCCATTCTCGACGGCCTGAACTGGCTCGGCCTCGAATGGGAAGGCGAGGCCGTCCGCCAAGCCACCCGCGCGGAAAAACATCGCGAGGCGGCGATGCAACTGGTGGCGACCGGCCGGGCCTATCGCTGCTACGCCTCGCCCGAGGAACTGACCGAAATGCGCGAAAAACAGCGCGCCGAGGGCAAGCCGATGCGCTACGACGGCCGCTGGCGCGACCGCGACCCCTCGGAGGCCCCCGAGGGCGTCGCGCCGGTCATCCGCCTGAAAGCGCGCCAGGAAGGCGAGACCATCGTCGACGACAAGGTGCAGGGCAAGGTCGTGTTCTCCAACAAGGAGCTCGACGATCTCATCCTGCTGCGCTCCGACGGCAACCCCACCTATATGCTCGCCGTCGTCGTCGACGACCACGACATGGGGGTGACCCATGTCATCCGCGGCGACGATCACCTGACCAACGCCGCGCGGCAGATACAGATCATCGAGGCGCTCGGCTGGGACGTCCCCGTCATGGCGCATATCCCGCTGATCCATGGCCCCGACGGCGCCAAGCTCTCCAAGCGCCACGGCGCGCTCGGCGTCGACGCCTATCGGGCGATGGGCTACCTGCCCTCGGCGCTGCGGAATTATCTCGTGCGCCTAGGCTGGAGCCAGGGCGACAAGGAATTCTTCACTGGCGACGACATGATCGCCGCTTTCGACCTGCCGGCGATCGGCCGCTCTCCGTCGCGCTTCGACTTCGTCAAGCTGGAGAACATGAACGGCCATTTCATGCGCTCGACGCCGGACGACGAACTGCTGAAGATCTGGCTGGAAACCCTGCCCTATCTGCCGGGAGGGCCCGAAATCGTCGCCGAACTCGACAGCCACAAGCGTGCCCAACTCGCCGCCGCACTGCCCGGGCTGAAGGAGCGCGCGAAAACCCTCGTCGAGCTCACCGAGGGCGCGAAATTCCTGTTCGCCCAGAGGCCGCTGGCGATCGAGCCCAAGGCCGACGAGGTTTTGGCGCGCGGCGGGCGTATGCACATCAAGGGCCTGTTGCCGCGGCTCGAAGGGCTCAACGATTGGAGCGCGGCGACGACCGAGGCGGCCGTCCGCGACTTCGCCAACGAACAGGGCGCGAAGCTGGGAATCATCGCCCAGCCGCTGCGCGCCGCGTTGACGGGCCGCGCCACCTCGCCGGGAATCTTCGACGTTCTCCAGGTGCTGGGCCGAGAGGAGAGCCTGGGGCGGCTGAGGGATCAGGCGGCGCTCGCCTGAGCTGTCGTCAGGCTGTCACATGGCTTGGGCAAGGCGGGATCGCTTCCCGCCGCAACGCCCCGGCGACAGCGGCGCGGAATTCATTTTTCGTTTGCCAGAGCGGGCGTCGATATGGTTCCCCATGGACGCGCCCGTCCGGTCTTCGGTCAGTCACCCCGAAACCTCCCAAGCCCCTGCTCGGAACCTGTCGATGTCCCGACTCAACGACAACGCCTCGCTGGGGCGCCGAATTCTGCCCAACCAATGGGATTTGATCTCGCTGGTCGTGATCATGGCGATCTTCGCGGCGATCGCGCGGGCCTATCACGGCATTGCCGCGCCGCTGCCGCCCGCCGACCAGCCCGTGGTCTCGCTAGACTATTGGCAATTGCCCTATTACGCGCTGCGCACGACGCTGCGGATGTTCGCCGCGTTGTTCTTCTCGTTCATCTTCACCTTCACTTACGCCACCCTCGCCGCCAAGAGCCGGCGCTGGGAGATGGTGCTGATCCCCGTGCTCGACATCTTGCAGTCGGTGCCGGTGCTGGGCTTCCTCTCCTTCACGGTGACGTTCTTTCTCGGCCTGTTCCCCGGCAACGTGCTCGGCGCGGAATGCGCGGCGATCTTCGCCATCTTCACCAGCCAGGCCTGGAATATGGCGTTCTCGTTCTATCAGTCGCTGCGGACGGTGCCGCGCGATCTCGACGAAGTCGCGCGCGGCCTGCGCCTGACCGGCTGGCAGAAATTCTGGCAGCTCGAGGCGCCCTATGCCGTGCCTGGGCTGATCTGGAACACGATGATGTCGATGTCCGGCGGCTGGTTCTTCGTCGTCGCGTCCGAGGCGATCACGGTCGGCGACACGACGATCACCCTGCCGGGCGTCGGCTCGTTCATCGCCAAGGCGAACGACGCCGGCAATTGGTCCGCGGTGTTCGCGGCGGTCGTCACCATGGCGATCGTCATTCTCGCCTATGACCAGTTGCTGTTCCGCCCGATCATCGCCTGGGCGGCGAAATTCCGGGTCGAATTGTCGGCGAGCCAGCAGGTCGAAGAATCCTGGGTGCTCAACCTGCTGCAACGCACATACTGGGTGCGGATCGCGTTCCAGCCGATCTTCGCCGGCCTGCGTTCGGTCAGTCTGTTGCGGATCGGCTTTCCCAAACTGTCGCCCGCCATTGCCGTTCCCCGGTCGGCCAATGCGTCGCGCGCGATTGACGTTTTGTGGCTGGCGGTCATCGCCGTCGTCTCGATCTATGCCGCCTGGAGCCTGATCGCCTTCGTCGCGACCGAACTCGGCTGGTCCGACGTCGGCGAGGTCGTCCTGCTCACCTTCTACACGTTGCTGCGCGTCATCGTGCTGATGGCGCTGGCGACGCTGTTCTGGGTTCCCATCAGCATCTGGGTCGGCCTCAGGCCGCGCTGGGCCGAGTCGGTCCAGCCGATCGCGCAGTTCCTCGCCGCGTTCCCGGTCAATCTGTTGTTCGGCGCGGCGGTCAGCCTGGTGCTGACCTTCCACTTGAACCCCGACATCTGGCTGAGCGTGCTGATCGTGTTCGGCACGCAATGGTACATCGTGTTCAACACCATCGGCGGCGCCGCGGCGTTCCCCAACGATCTGCGCGAGGCGTCGGCGAATTTCCGCATTCACGGCTGGGACTGGTGGCGCAAGGTCATCCTGCCCGGCGTCGCGCCCTATTATCTCACCGGCGCGATCACGGCGTCGGGCGGCTCGTGGAACGCCTCGATCGTCGCCGAATATGTCAAATGGAAGGACCAGACGGTCGCCGCGCACGGCGTCGGCGCCTATATCGCCGAGGCCACCGACAAGGGCGACTTCCCGAAGATCGTGCTCGGCGTCGCCGTCATGTCGATCTTCGTCACCCTGTTCAACCGGCTGTTCTGGCGCCAGCTTTATGCGATCGCCGAACGGCGCCTGCGCCTCTGATCCGGCCTTGTTGGAGATTGCCATGCTCGATACGCCCTCCCCGGCGCTGCTCGAAGTCAGCCACGTCAGCCAGATTTTCTCCAGGAGTTCCGGCGAACCGGGCGCGCCCGTTCTGCAGGACGTGTCCCTGACGCTGCGCAGCGGCGAGATCGTCGCGCTGCTCGGCCGCTCCGGCTGCGGCAAGTCGACATTGCTGCGCCTCGTCGCCGGCCTCACCCGCCCCAGCGCCGGCAAGGTGACGCTCGACGGCAAGCCCGTCGACGGCCCCGCCGCGGGCGTGGCGATGGTCTTCCAGAGCTTCGCGCTGTTTCCCTGGCTCAACGTGCTCGACAATGTGGAGATCGGTCCGCGCGCCATCGGCGTGCCGCTCGAGGAAACCCGTAAGCGGGCCCTGCAGGCGATCGACACGATCGGCCTCGACGGATTCGAATCGGCCTATCCCAAGGAATTGTCCGGCGGCATGCGCCAGCGCGTCGGCTTCGCCCGCGCCCTCGTCGTGCAGCCCAAGATCCTGCTGATGGACGAACCGTTCTCCGCGCTCGACGTGCTCACCGCCGAAACGCTGCGCACCGACCTGCTCGAACTCTGGCAGGAAAAGCGCATTCCCATCGAGGCGATCCTGATGGTGACGCACAACATCGAGGAAGCGGTGCTGATGGCCGACCGGGTCGTCGTGCTCGCCTCCAATCCGGGCCGGATCGCGGCCGAGATCGCCATTCCGCTCGCCCATCCCCGCGATCGGCTGGAGACGGATTTCCGTCAGCTCGTCGAGAAGATTTACGCCCTGATGACGCAGCGCCCCGAGCCTAAGCTCGTCGGCCCGCAACCGACCGGCCCCGGCCTCGGCGTCGCGCTGCCTCAGGTGTCGACCAACTCGCTCGCGGGCATGCTCGAGGAGATCGCGGCCTCGCCTTACAACGGCCAGGCCGACCTGCCCCATCTCGCCGACTCGCTGCAACTGGAGATCGACGATCTGTTCCCGCTCGGCGAAACGCTGCAAATGCTGCGCCTGGCCGAGTTCGCCGACGCCGACATAAAATTGACCCCGATCGGTCAGCGCTTCGTCGACAGCGACGTCGACCAACGCAAGAAGCTGATCGGCGAGCAATTGCTCGTCAACATCCCGCTGGCCGCCCACATCAAGCGCGTGCTCGACGAACGTCCCTCGCACCGCGCGCCGGCGAGCCGATTCCGCGAGGAACTCGAGGACTACATGTCCGAGGACTACGCCGAAGGAACCATGAGGACCGTCATCAACCTCGCGCGTTATGGAGAAGTGTTCGCCTACGACGAGCACGCGCAGACGTTCAGCTACGAAAACCCGGTGTAGGCGCGTCGGCCTCAGACAAGCCCCCCGCCACAAACTAGCCTTATTATGGACTTGTCGCGAAGCGGCCTATCCGCTAGCTTTGTTGCGACGCACAAAATGGTCATCGCGCCTCGGGCGCGCACAGGGAGTCTGTCGATGGCGCCACAATCCGCAACTTTGAAATATGGCGACAAATCGGTAGAGCTGCCGGTCAAGGACGGCACGATCGGGCCGTCCGTCGTCGACATCGGCAAGCTTTATGGCCAAACCGGCATGTTCACCTTCGACCCCGGTTTCACGTCGACGGCGAGCACCGAATCCAAGATCACCTATATCGACGGCGACGAGGGCGTCCTGCTCTATCGCGGTTATCCCATCGACCAACTCGCCGAGCACGGCGACTTCCTCGAATCCTGCTACCTGCTGCTGTATGGGGATCTGCCGAACGCCGCGCAAAAGGCGGATTTCGACTATCGCGTGACCCGCCACACGATGGTCCACGAGCAGATGGCTCGGTTCTATCAGGGTTTCCGGCGCGACGCCCATCCGATGTCGGTGATGGTCGCCTGCGTCGGCGCGCTGGCCGCGTTCTATCCCGACTCCACCGACATCAGCGATCCCTGGCAGCGCGAAATAGCGTCGATCCGGATGATCGCCAAGCTGCCGACCATCGCGGCGATGGCATATAAATATTCGGTCGGCCAGCCGTTCGTCTATCCGAAGAACGACCTCGATTACGCCGGCAATTTCTTGCGCATGTGCTTCGCCGTGCCCTGCGAGGAATACAAGGTCAATCCGGTTCTGGCGCGCGCGCTCGACCGGATCTTCGTCCTGCACGCCGACCACGAACAGAACGCCTCGACCTCGACGGTGCGTCTGGCTGGTTCTTCGGGCGCCAATCCGTTCGCCTGCATCGCCGCCGGCATCGCCTGCCTGTGGGGCCCCGCCCACGGCGGCGCCAACGAAGCCGCGTTAAAAATGCTCGGCGAGATCGGCAGCGTCGACAACATCCCGAAGTTCATCGCCAAGGCCAAGGACAAGAACGATCCTTTCCGCCTGATGGGCTTCGGCCATCGTGTCTACAAGAATTACGACCCTCGCGCCAAGATCATGCAGCGCACCGCCCACGACGTGCTGCGCGAACTCGGCATCAAGGACGATCCGTTGCTCGACGTGGCGATGGAACTCGAGCGCATCGCGCTCAGCGATCCCTATTTCATCGAGAAGAAGCTGTATCCCAACATCGATTTCTATTCGGGCATCACGCTGAAGGCGATGGGCTTCCCGGTGGCGATGTTCACCGTGCTGTTCGCGGTGGCGCGCACGGTCGGCTGGATCGCCCAGTGGAAGGAAATGATCGGCGACCCGGCGCAGAAGATCGGCCGCCCGCGCCAGCTATACACCGGTGCGCCGCTGCGCGATTATCCGCCGATGGGCAATCGGAAATAAGGTTGCGAGACCCCTCGCGAAAGCGGGGGGTTTCGCTTGCGCGGGGTTGACAGCGCCGCGCCTCGACCCGAGAATCGCGACATGAACGTCTACCGCTTCCTCACCGGCCCCGACGACTTGGGCTTCTGCCATCGCGTCACCGAAGCGCTCAACAACGGCTGGAGCCTGTACGGTTCGCCGAGCCTCACTTACGACCCCGAGCAGAGGCGGGTGATCTGCGGTCAGGCGATCGTGAAGGAAGTCGACGGGAAGCATTACGCGCCGGAGATGAAGCTTTCCGAGCAGTGAGGGGCATGACGCCGCGTGGTTGGCGAAACGATTGTCGCGCGGGGTCTGAAAATCATCGTGTCGCGGATTGGCGATGACATAGGCTGTGGCCGCGGTAAGCAACCGAAAATTTAGCTATTATCGGCACAATAACGGTGTTCAAGGGCTCTCATGCCGAGAGCGGATTCGACCACGAGGCTTCCGTGAGCAAAGACTTATCGCTACTCGCCCTTTCCGCCGTCCTCACGGCGACCGTGACCCTTTCCGCCCGCGCCGACGACAGTCTGAAAGTAGTATGGGGCGGAGGACCGGCGTCATCATCCGCCTATACCTCGGTCTACGTGCCCAAGGTCATCGAGGTGCTCGATAGCCAGCATCTGTCCGGATACGCTTGGGGCGGCGTCTCCCAAGGCACTGTCGCCAACGCGGAGATGGTTACGGATCATCCGACCCATCTCGCGGTCGGCCAGCTCGACATTTTTGGTTTGATCAAGGACCAGCCGATTCCCGGACGCGAGGGCGAAAGCTACAAATTCACCATCTTGAAGCCGGATTTGGGGCCCGAGTGTCTGTACCTCGTGACAAAGGACAAGAACTATAAAACCTTCGGAGATGTCGTGGGCAACGCATGGCAACTCTCAGTGACGACCAGCGGCGAAAAATCCGGGTCTTTCGGCACCTGGAAGGTCTTGCAAGGCATCTATCCCGACCTGAAACCCGTCCCCGTGCTGCATACGAACTCGATCGGCGACATAATAGAGGTGGTCAAGCAGAAGGCCGACACGGTTGGCTTCTTTGTCATGCGCCCGGATCCGGAAAGCGATGTCTTCAGGTCGATCGCGGACTCCGGCCTGACGATCGTTCCCGTCGTCGATTTCGATCTGGAAGACAAATACAAGTTCATGACCCTCAAGGTGGCGCATGGCTGGAGCGGCGGAAGGGAAGTCCAGACCGCTTGCACGACGGTCGCCCTCATCACGGGCGATCCCGGCAGCGCGAAACTCGCGGACGATATCCAGAAGCGGCGTCTCGCCGAAACCGTCAAGCGCCTGGGCTCGGTGGATCAAAAGTCCTTCCAGCCTGAAGCGTCGTCATGGCGCGACATGTGGGACAGTCTGGCGGAATTCTCGACGGACAAGGCGAAATCGCTGATGGAAGAATCGAAAAAAGCGCTCGCGGATTTGAAGAAACAGCATGGCTGATAGACGAACCTTCAGCTATTTTCGAAGGCTGGCTCAACCGAAGGCGCTTCTTTTTCCACACACTCGGCATGCGGGGCTCGAGCCATGAAGTATATCGACAGCATACTCGAATCGGGAGAGCAGATTCGATACCAGGCCAGCGTAAGCCGGACAATTTATATTCCGGCCTTGGTGTTCGCAATTTGCGGGCTGGCGATGGCCGGGTTGGGGGCCGGCTTTGGCGTCATGGCGTGGATAGCCGCGGCGGCATTCTTCCTGTTGGCCGTCGTCTTGTTTCTGCCCGCCTGGTATCGCCGCTTGACGACGGAAATCGCCGTCACGGATCGACGGATCATCCTGAAGCGCGGTTTGATCCGACGGCATACCGTCGAAATGAACATGCAAAAGGTCGAGAGCGTCGATGTCGATCAAAGCCTGATCGGCCGGCTGTTCGACTTTGGAAACATTACGATCCGCGGCACCGGCAGCAGCTTCGAAAGACTGGATAATATCGACTCGCCGTTGAAGTTGCGAACGACCGTGACCGCCGGCTGACGTTCGACGCCTTCCCGGCCGGGGTTCATCGACTACGGCCAGTTGACGTTGGCGCCAAGCCTCAGATTTCGATCACCCATTATGACACGGCGCCGCCCTCAAATCCGCCAGCGTCACCATCAGCGTCAGCGGCTCGATCGGCGAGGGCTCGAAACCGAGGGCGATATAGAACGCGCGCGCCTCGTCCGAGATCGCGTGGACAATCATGCCGCGGATGACGAGCGTATCGGCGGCGTTGAGGACCCGGTTGGCGCCGTCGCGAAACACGGCTCGTCCGAGGCCTTGCCCGTGATATCGGCGGTCGATCGCGCGGCGCCCGAGAAGCGCGACGGGAACGGGATTGGGCATATTGCGGCGAAATCGCCCGGCCGCCTCGGCGATCGCAATTTCGCCCGCCGCCAAGGCATAGTACCCGACCACGTTTCGATCCTCGGCGACGACGTAAGTGCGCGAGGCGCCCTCCCTGTTGTTGGCGAGGACGCGCTTGCGTAGCCAATCACTGAGGCCCGCGACGCAGCAATTGAAATTCTCGAGTTGCTGGCCGGCGCTCAGAAGTTCCGGCGCCGACAGTTTCACGCGCGATCCCAGGGGGCCGGGGTCTGCATCGCGCGTCGCAGCCTGTCATTGGGCTGCGGCGGCGCGTCGAGCCGGGCCAGGAATTCGGCGTATGCCTCGGGGGTCACGGTCAGCGCCGTGCGGTCGAGCAACGCTTCCTCGGCGGCGCTCCTCGCGGCATCGAGCACGAAATCGGTTCGCGTCTTGCCAAGGCTGATGGCCGCCCGGTCGATCAGGCTGCGCTCGTCAGGTTTTATGCGCAGATTCAGGGTCTCGCGTTTGGCCGCGGTGGTCGCCATGATTGACTTCCCCTTTCTTGGCGAGCATTCCATGTTGTAACGACAGCGTCATTACGATTTGCTGTGCCGGGCCGCGAAAAGTATCCGGAAGCGAGGCGCCGCCTCGCGCCCTCCCCCCATGGCGCTCGGTTAAGAGTTTTCAGGGGTTCTCCACCGCCGTTTCCGTCATGGCCGGGCTTGTCCCGGCCATCCACGTCGTCATGCGACGTCTCGTTCGGAAAGTTTTCTGCGATGGCCCGACGTGGATGCCCGTGACGAGCACGGGCATGACGGAAAGTGCCGGGCTTAACCTAGCGCCAATGGCGCGCCTCTCACCCCAACATCTGCCGGATGCAGCGCTCGATATCCTCGATGCGGTAGGGCTTTCGCAGGATTTCCGAGTCGGCCAGCGAACGCGGCAGGATGCTCGCGCCGTCGTAGCCCGTGCTGAAAGCAAACTTTATCCCGCGCTCCTTCAGCACGCCCGCAACCTCCCAAGACATTTCGCCGTCGAGATTGACGTCGAGGAAAGCCGCGTCGAACGCACCGTTGCGCGCCAGAACCATGGCGTCGGCCAGGCGCGTCGCCGGCCCGACGACTTCCCACCCCAAATCCTCGCACATCTCTTCTAGCGTGACGATGAGCATGTAGGAATCCTCGACGAACAATATGCGGGGACGGCGGGCGGCGTCCGCGGGCGGCGCCTCGATTTCAGCCGCTTCGAAGCTTGGCGCGTCGCCGGCAGGCGCGGCCATCGTCAACAGCGACGTCGGCGGCAAGGAGACTTCGCAGGCCACGCCGCCGCGCTCATAGAATATCTTCACCGCGCCGCCGGTCTCCAGCGCGAGCGCGCGTTCGATCAGCGAGGAGCCGAAGCCGAGCCGCCGCGGCGGCTCCACCGGCGGGCCCCCCGATTCTCGCCAGGTCAACGCCACGCCGCCGCTGCCGTCGATGTAATGCCAGTTCACGTCGACCCGGCCGGAGGGTTTCGAGAAGGCGCCGAACTTGGCCGCGTTGGTCGCCAGTTCGTGCAGCGCAAGCGACAGCGCCAACGCCGACTTCGACGTCAGCACGACGTCGGCGCCGCCGAACGCGGCATTCGCGCCGGCCTCGCTGTAGGGCTCCAATTCCTCGCGCACCAGCGTGTCGATCGACACCCCTTCCCAGCGGCTTTGCGTCAGCAGACTATGCGCCTTGGCCATCGCATGCAGCCGCTTGTCGAGACCGTCGACAAAGGCGGTGAGCGATAATGCGTGGCGGCTGGAATGGATCACCAGGGCCTGAATGTTGGCCAGCGTATTCTTCACGCGGTGATCGAGTTCCGCCATCATCAGCCGGTCCCGATCGTGGGCCTTGGCGCGTTCGTACGTCGCGACTTCGATGCGCCGCAATACCACTTGCAGCAACGCGACGCGCAGATCGAGCGCGGCGTCCCGTTCGGCCGGGGTCCAGGCCAGCGCGCGCCCGCGCACCGTCCGCTTCCAGACGTCGAAGGATTTACGCGGCGACAGACTATCGGCGTCCGCGCCGTGCGCCTTGCGCTCGTCGGGCGCGCCGACCCAGGAAGTTGTTTCCACCAGTTCGGGACGAAACCATAGGATGAGATCCGAGGGGTCGCGCGAGACCGAAATCGCCAGGAGACCGGAGCCGCGGGTCGCGAATTCGCGGGCCGGCGCCCAGAGCTCGCCGAGCCGGTCGGTCGCGAACACGCCCTCGCCTTCCGCCATGGGCGCTGTCAACCAAAGGCTGAGCGCATCGATCTGGTCAATGCTCGGAGTCGCGCCCAGGACGGTGATGGCGCCGTTGACGCGCAGCACGACTCCGCCCCGGCGCTCGCCATCGGGCGTCGAGTCGCCGCCATAGATGTAGTCGAGCAGATTGGGCGACTGCCGGGTCAGGCCAAGCGCGTAGTCGTCGATCTCGGCAAGATTGACGATCAACTCTTGCAGGACTTTACGGCTGGTCAGCCGCGCCTCGAACTGTTCGCTTCTTTGCAGCGCCGCCAGCTGAAGGGAAAAGAAGGAACCAAACAATTCGCACACGGCGCGCAAATGGCGCGGCAATTGGCGAGCGCTATTGTGATGGCAGGCGATGAGGCCCCAGAGCTTGCCGTCGACGATGATCGAGATCGACATCGAGGCGTCGACGCCCATGTTGCGCAGATACTCGCGATGAATCGGCGAGACGTCGCGCAGCACCGCGTAGCTCATGTCGAGCGGCTTTCCCGTCCTGGGGTTCAGCGCGGGGATCAGCGGCGACGGCTCGTAGTCGACCCGCGCGATCAGCCGCAGCCAGGACTTCAGATAGAGCGCGCGAGCCTGTTGAGGAATGTCGGCGGCGGGATAATGCAGATCGAGAAAGGGCGCGAGCCTGGGATCGCGGCTCTCCGCGATCACCCAACCGGACTCGTCGTCCATGAAGCGATAGATCATCACCCGGTCGTAACGGGCAACCTTGCGCACGGCTTCGGTCGCCATCTGACAGAGTTCCTCGAGCGAGGCGGCCGTTCCAAACCCCTCGACCATGAACTGCACGGCGGCGAGCGGCTGAGAGGCGAAGGGATCGCCGATTTCAGCGGCTTCGAATTCGAGGATCAAGGCGCCGTCGCTGCGATGGGCGCTGGCGTCGAGCGGAGTGTCGCGCCTCGAGCGCAGCACGGGATCGAGCAGATGCCTGGGTTTCACGAGGTTGGCCTCGGCGCCGAGGCCGCGCAGCCGCTTCATTTGCTCGGTCGTGAACAATCGGTCGGCCGATTGTCCCAGCAGGCTTTCTATCGATCGCCCCAGCAGCGCCTCGGTGTCCCCCGCCGCTTGCAACACCTCGAAATCCGCGCCGTCCAGGACCAGCATGGCGCCAAACGGCAGAATCGCGCCGGGTATGTGGATCGGTTCCCGGTCGCATGTTGTCAGTTCGGTCATGAGCGGAGGTCTATCCATTGGCGCCGAGGAACCTGCGGCCCTGGGCAGGTCAGGTTCATGAAGGTCACGGCGAAGCGGGCGACCGAAACGGACTTCAGGCCGCCGTCCGCTCGAAGACGTCGGCGAAGCCCTGCATCGCCGGGCCGTTCGCGAACATCGCCATTGAAACGGCCACCGGCGCCCGACCAGAACCCTCCACGCTCAGACGAACCGAGCGAGGAATTTTCACGCCGAATCCCCTTGTCCGTCGCTCATGTCGCGCGTCTCGGCCCGACCGGGTTTTTGAGTGGCTTCGACGGCATTCAGCCCCAGGGAGAAGGTCGGGCAAGGTTC
>Ga0302320_10004653_pt1 | contig 31095 bp, 24 predicted proteins | sample Bog_T0_3_FD_202130 | JGI IMG/M metagenome (GOLD analysis project Ga0302320, IMG submission 202130) | Peat permafrost microbial communities from Stordalen Mire near Abisko, Sweden - Bog_T0_3 | ecosystem: Environmental > Terrestrial > Soil > Wetlands > Peat | place: Sweden: Abisko, Stordalen Mire... | reverse complement strand
GGTTATTCTTGGCAAACGTCTCACAGACTATCAGGGACTCATCAGCGGAATTCCGAGTCATTCGGAACGTTCCGGCTCGAAGGATGTGCCGTCATAGGTGCCTTTCTCTAGAGTCCGTTGTAAGACTCACGAGAAGCAGATTATCGTTCGACTTCGCTCAGGGCCGGCTTTCGACTTACCACCCCCGAACTCCACCCCAAAGAGTAAGGACCGCACTTTGGGGCCCCCGGAACTGAAAAATGTTCGGGGCCGCTTTCGCTCCCCATGAGCAAAAAACTGGTTGAATATATTCAGCAAGTTAGCCGCGGCTTCGCCGCGATAGCAAGTCAGCGAGTTAGCGTAGGACCCGATCTCTGAAAACTGTTCATTTCAACCGTAACTCGACGCGGCGAGTCAGGCAGCTCCTGATGAAAGGGACTGATGGAGAGTTGAGGTTTCCCGCCCTCGCGACAGAAAAAGTCGCGACCCAGAGGGTACCCCGACGGGGCACGGAGCTTTTGTGCTGCTGCGTTCATTCCGCTCGCCGTAACTTGCCGAGGCAAGTCGTGCTGCTCAGAATGACAGCCTATGTTTTGTTACGAATTATAGAGACAGGGCACGAGGATTACGGATGGCTGTCCTGGCGTTTGAAGCGCAGCATGAGTTGCAGATCGCGGCGCGGCATGACAAGAACACCGCTATCGATGGTGAGTTTTCGCGCATGGAAATCTGCTTTGCCAATATCGTTCGGCTCGAAGCGCATGACGATGCGATGACCCGCCGTGCCTTTCAAGGGGATGGGCTTGCTCATGATGGGATAGACGGGGATCTCTGGGATGATAGCTGTTGGCCAGCGCTTGTCGGGTAGAGGGACGCGTCCATCATCGGCTACCTCGGCCATGTCTGGCGGCTCATTGGGCCCGTAGATAAGATAAATGCGTTGCCGCGCGCCCTCCATAATCGGCCCGCTGCTGAGCTTGATCCACAGTTCACCATTCGGCTCGGGCTTATCGCTTTCGACGACGAAGCGAGGAGGCACCGCGGCGGGAACGGTTGTCAGGAGAACTGCGCCATCCTTGATTTCCCACGTTCCTTCAGCGGCTTCGTCGAGGGCGCCGTAGGCTAACTCATAGCTGAAGTGGCCGTCTGGCTTGAGGATTAACTGAGCGCCTACCTCCATTTGACCGCCGTTGTAGATTCCCGCGAGAGATTCACGGGTGGGTGCGGCTAAGGGTTGGACGGGCGCTGTTTCTCCGGGTTTCGCTGGCTGCGGAGCGGTCTGTGCCGCAGCCAAAGTCGGAAAAGTTATTGCAAGCAATATGCTGGAACAGAGGGGACCTAGGCTGACTTGGATTGGAATGGCGCGCATGATTTTGCCTCTTCAGGATCCGCCTTCAAGATTACTAGGAGATGTTGGGAAGGTCGCACGCAATCAGAGAATTGTCCACCGATTCGATTAAATCGGCTTGCAGAGCCCTCCAATATTCGCGCAGATTCAGACGAGGTTTAGGCAACACGTTTCTTGACTCATGAGGTTGCCCTCGCTAGTGTAGAAAAAAACAGGCGCTACCCGAACGGAGGACTTCTCATGTTTGTCGTAAAGGGAACCGCACTCGCCTTATTGCCGCTGCTGGTGGCTTCAACTTCGCCAGTGTCCGCACAAGAAGTTGGGTCGAAGGTGGAAGCGACGGCGCTGGCCGGCTACTCCGCGAACGCCTCGGCTGCTGAACGCGATTGGGAGACGAAGTTTCGTGCGCTGCCCTCGACTGACAACCTTCGCGAAGATATGCGCCATCTGAGCGCGCGGCCGCACAATGTTGGTTCGCCTTACGACAAGGATAATGCGGAGTGGATTCTAGCGCACTTCAAGCAATGGGGTCTGGATGCGGAGATCGAAACGTTTTATGTTCTTTTTCCGACGCCGAAAGAACGGGCACTCGAGTTAGTGGCACCCACAAGGTTCAAGGCTAAGCTGCAAGAGCCTCCTATTGCTGAAGATCCTACTTCAAACCAGCAGGCGGAGCAGCTTCCCACTTACAACGCCTATAGCATCGATGGCGATGTAACTGCGCCTCTGGTGTATGTGAATCAGGGTGTGAGGGCGGACTATGAGCAACTCGATCGCATGGGTGTGTCGGTGAAGGGCGCCATCGTTATCGTCCGCTACGGTGGGGCCTGGCGGGGTATCAAGCCCAAAGTTGCCGCCGAACATGGTGCGGTTGGATGCATTATTTATTCCGACCCGAAGGATGATGGTTACTCGGCGGGCGATACTTTTCCGGAGGGTGCTTATCGCCCGGAACAGGGTGTGCAGCGCGGTGCAGTAACTGACACTAACTACCAGGGTGACCCACTCACTCCGGGATATGGTGCAACCAAGGATGCCAAGCGGCTGCCGATCAAGGATAACCCGCAGATAACAAAAATTCCCGTCATGCCCATTTCTTATGGAGATGCCAAGCCGCTGCTTGCGGCCCTTGGCGGGCAGACCGTTCCTCGGGACTGGCGCGGCGGCTTGCCTATCACGTACCACGTTGGGCCTGGGCCAGCAAAGGTTCACTTGAAGGTTTCTTCGAATTGGGACATCAAGCCTATCTATGACGTGATCGCCCGGATTCCCGGGTCTACGTTTCCCGACCAGTGGATCATTCGCGGGAATCATCACGACGCTTGGGTAAATGGAGCCGAGGATCCTATTTCCGGGCAGGTTGCTCTGCTTGAAGAGGCACGCTCGATGGCGGAACTGTTGAAGCAGGGATGGAAGCCAAAACGCACAATTATTTTCTGTGCATGGGACGGTGAGGAGCCGGGGCTGCTGGGCTCGACCGAATGGGTGGAGACGCATCAGGACGAGTTGCGCAAGAAGGCAGTGATGTATGTGAATTCGGATACTAATGGACGCGGCTTTCTCGGCATTGAGGGCTCGCATACGCTGGAGCATTTCATCAATAGCGTGGCGCGGGATGTGAATGATCCGGAGACGAATTTATCTGTATGGAAGCGCGCACAGTTGAATTTGATTTCGCATCCCGGCGATGGCGGACGGCAGGAAGCGCGGATTCGCACCGATCTTCGCATTGAGGCACTGGGCTCCGGGTCAGACTATGCACCCTTTCTGGATTTCGCGGGAATTGCATCGATCAATTTAGGGTTTTATGGCGAATCGGGAGGCGGAATTTACCACTCCGTCTACGACGATTTCTATTGGTACACGCACTTCGCCGATACCGATTTTGTCTATGGCCGCGCATTGGCACAGACGGCAGGTACGGCGCTGATGCGGATGGCCGATGCGGAACTGCTGCCCTTTGACTTCCATAACTTTGCGGACACTGTTCACACGTACGTTGGTGAACTTAAGAAACTGCTGAAGGATCAGCAAACGGAGATCGAGGAGATTAATAAAGAGCTCGACGAGGGCGTCTTCAGCGCGACTGCCGATCCGAAGAAACATTCAGTGCCGCCAGCGCGAAAAGACGTTCCGCCCTATCTGAACTTTGCTCCGCTGGATAATGCCGATGCCGCGCTCACGGCGAGCGCAGAGCGTTTTTCCAAGGCTCTAACCGGTGCCCGGTCGAAAGGCGAACTCAGTATCGAACCACAGACGCTGGCCCAGATCAATGGTCTGCTGATCCAAAGCGAACGCGCACTCACCAGCGATGCCGGTCTGCCTGGACGACCCTGGTATAAACACCAGATTTACGCTCCCGGCGCCTATACCGGCTACGGTGTCAAGACGCTGCCAGCGGTTCGCGAGGCGATGGAACAGGAGAACTGGAAACAGGCCGAGGAGCAGGTGCCGGTGGTGGCTAAAGTTTTGGAAGATGAGGCTGCGCTGATTGATTCGGTCACGGCGCTTTTGAGTGCGTCGCCGAGCGTCAAAGCGAGCGGTGATTAGTTTTTGCTTGGCACCCGCATCTGGCTGCTAATCATGAGTGCAGCGGTCAATGACACGTTGTTCGACGGCGCCTCAAGGAGTCTATTGGTCAGGGTCGCGCATCTAATCCAAAGCAGTTGAGGGATCGCTCAACCGCTATAATGGGATGAGCCAGCTATGGTTCCCAACGCGGCACGGACCTCCGGATTGAACGCGAACTACGCGGAGAAGCTGTCCGTTGGGGATGCCTTTAGCATCGCGCTTGTGCCGCTGCAAATCTACTAAGGACAACAGGGAATTATGACGAGAGCCCATCAGCACCCGCTTGAAAAGATCCTCGAAAGTCGCATTGCCATCATCGACGGGGCGATGGGTACGACCATTCGCACTTACGGAATGACGGAAGCGGATATTCGCGGGGAGCGGTTCAAGAATGCGACTAAGGACCTCAAGAACAACGGCGACCTTTTTTCCCTGACGCAGCCGCAGATGATTTGCGACATCCATCGCCGCTTCCTGGAGGCTGGAGCAGACATTATCGAAACGAATACATTCGGAGCGACCAGCATCACGCAGAGTGAGTTCTTCGTGGAGGATCCTCGCGAGCACGGCGGCCGGAAAGACCCAGCTTTCTACCAGAAGGTTATCGACGATTCGTTCCTGAATGATCTGGCTTGGGAGATCAATGAGAAATCGGCACGGCAGTGCAGGGAATGGGCAGATCGCGTCGCAAACGAGACGGGGCGTCAGCGTTTTGTGGCGGGGGCGATAGGACCGCTGACTGTGTCTCTTTCTAACTCCCCGGATGCCGATGATGCAGGCTTTCGCGTAGTCACCTTCGACCAGGTCAAGGCGGCGTATGCACACGAAGTGCGGGCGCTGATCGCTGGCGGAGTGGATCTGCTTTTAGTCGAAACAATTTTCGATTCGCTGAATGCCAAGGCGGCTCTGGTTGCTATCCGTGAGGTATTCGAGCAGGACGGACTTGCCGCAAGCGGAAGAGAACTGCCAGTAATGATATCGGCGGCAGTTGGCCGCGGCGGCGAGACGATGATTTCAGCGCAGACCATTGAGGCATTTTGGAATGCGGTGGAGCATGTGAAGCCACTGTCAGTGGGGCTCAACTGTTCCCTTGGTCCCGATCTAATGTATCCGTTTTTGGAGGAGCTTTCGGAGAAGGCGAACGCGGCTATTTCGTGCTATCCCAATGCAGGATTGCCGAATCCGTTGTCGGAGACCGGGTTCGATCTTGGGCCGCCGGACATGGCTCGTTATCTGGGTGACTTTGCGCGCGGAGGGTTGATCAATATCGCTGGGGGCTGCTGCGGCAATACACCCGAGCACATCGCAGCGATCGCCAAGGCGCTCGAAGGCAAGCCTCCGCGCAAGTGGGGAGCTGCGGCCAACCAAGAAGCCGCTTAAGAATCCGACCCAAACTAAAGCAAGAACAGTGCACGAGCGTACGCGCAAGCGAGAAAGCAATATCGACAATGCAATCAAAGCCCCTTCGTTTATCGGGATCACAGCCATTCACCCAAGCGCCGGGTGTCTACATCATGATCGGAGAGCGGACCAATGTGGCAGGTTCGCCAAAGTTCGCCAGGCTGGTGAAGGAAGGGAAGTTCGAAGAAGCGGTCAGCGTGGCTCGGCAGCAGGTTGAGAACGGCGCAAACGTGATCGACATCTGCATGGATGAGGGCATGATCGATGGCGTCGCCGCAATGACGCGCTTCCTGCAATTGCTGGCCAGCGAGCCGGAGGTGGCCAAGGTTCCGTTCATGGTGGACTCGTCGAAGTGGGAGGTCATTGAAGCGGGGTTGAAATGCATCCAGGGCAAGGGCATCGTCAACTCGATTTCGCTGAAGGAAGGCGAAGAGAAATTCCGCAAGAAAGCCGCTTCGGTTCTAAAGTACGGCGCCGCGGTGGTTGTGATGGCCTTCGATGAAAAGGGTCAGGCCGCTACTTACGAGGAAAAGATCCGCATCTGCGAACGGGCCTATCGCATTCTTGTCGACGAGGTTGATTTCCCGCCGGAAGACATTATCTTCGATCCAAATATCCTCACCGTTGCTACTGGCATGGAGGAGCACAACAACTACGCTGTTGACTTTATCAACGCAACGCGCTGGATCAAGGCCAATCTGCCGCACGCGAAAGTCAGCGGCGGTGTTTCGAATATTTCATTCAGCTTTCGCGGCAACAACAAGGTTCGCGAGGCGATGCACTCAGCGTTTCTTTATCACGCGATTGCGGCGGGCATGGACATGGGCATTGTGAATGCCGGCATGCTTGAGGTGTATGAAGAGATCGACCCCGAGTTGAAGGTGCTGGTGGAGGATGTGCTACTCAACCGCCGTCCTGATGCGACCGAGCGCCTGGTGGAGTTTGGCGAAGCGCTGAAGCATATTGGCACGGTGGTAAGCGAAAAGAAAGCCGAAGAATGGCGCAGCGGCACCGTGGAGGAGCGGCTTTCGCACGCGCTGGTCAAGGGGATCGACGCATTCATCGAGATCGACGCGGAAGAAGCACGCGTCAAGCTGGGGCGTCCGCTGCTGGTAATTGAAGGCCCGCTGATGGACGGCATGAGCGTGGTCGGCGACTTGTTCGGGGCGGGCAAGATGTTTCTGCCGCAAGTGGTGAAGTCAGCACGCGTGATGAAGAAGGCTGTGGCTCACCTTACCCCGTTCATGGAGGCGGAGAAGGCTGCTCTGGTTGCTTCCGGTCAGGTTGCGAAGGCGCAAGGAAAGATCGTTCTGGCAACGGTGAAGGGCGACGTGCACGACATTGGGAAGAACATTGTCGGCGTCGTGCTGGCCTGCAATAACTACGAGGTCATTGACCTGGGCGTGATGGTCTCTTGCGAAAAAATTCTCGAACGCGCCAAGGCTGAGAATGCGGATCTGATAGGGTTGAGCGGTTTGATTACGCCGTCGCTCGATGAGATGGTGCATGTGGCCCGTGAGATGGAACGGCAGGGTTTCAAGTTGCCATTGCTCATTGGCGGAGCGACCACGAGCCGCGCGCATACAGCAGTAAAAATTGCTCCACACTACAGCGAGCCGGTGGTACATGTGCTGGATGCGAGCCGTGCGGTGCCGGTGACGACCAGCTTGCTTAGTGAGGATGGCAAGGCTGATTTTGTGGCACAGCATCGCGCGGACTTTGAGGCGCTTCGCAAAATTCACTCGGCGCCGCGCCAGTCGGTCATCTCGCTTGAGGCCGCGCGTAAAAGGCGCACTCCAATCGAGTGGCGTGCTGAGGACCTGCCCGTGCCGGAGTTTACCGGGGTGCGAGTGCTGGATAACTTCCCTCTATCTACGCTGCGCGAATTTATTGACTGGACGCCGTTCTTCCATACATGGGAACTGAAGGGGGTTTATCCTCGGATTCTGGATGATGAGAGACAAGGAGCGCAGGCGCGGCAGATCTTCGATGAGGCTAATGCTCTGCTCGATAAGATCATCGAAAAAAATCTTATTACGGCGCGCGGGGTGTATGGCTTATTTCCCGCCGCTGCATTTGGCGACGACGTCGAACTGTATACAGATGGGGACCGCGGCAAGGTTCTGGAGCGGTTTCACTTTCTCCGACAGCAGGCGCACAAAGAAGGCAGCGAGCCTTGCCGTTCGCTGGCGGATTTTATCGCGCCGAAGGAGACAGGGCTGCAGGATCACATCGGAGCATTCGCGGTCACCACTGGCATAGGACTGAAGGAGCTTTGCGACAAGTTCCGCGCCGAGCACGACGATTACAACGCGATTATGGCGGAAGCAATAGCAGATCGACTAGCTGAAGCGTTTGCAGAATGCCTGCACAAGCGTGTGCGGGATGAGTGGGGTTATGGGCGTGCGGAAGGCTTGAGCATCGATGACCTTATCCATGAGAAATATCGGGGAATTCGCCCGGCTGCCGGCTATCCTGCGTGCCCGGATCATACGGAAAAGGGAACACTTTGGCGCTTGCTGAATGTGGAAGCCAACACGGGGATGCAGATCACGGAGTCGTTTGCCATGTGGCCTGGATCGAGCGTGAGCGGGCTATATTTCGCTCATCCGCAATCTCGGTATTTCTCGCTCGGAAAGATTGATCGTGACCAAGTTGCCGATTATCACGAGCGCAAGGGGATGACCGTGGCAGAGGTAGAGCGGTGGCTGGGGCAGAACCTGAATTACGATCCTGAGAAATAGGATTGGAATCGGTGTGCCCCAGGTTGCGAGTCCGGGCTTAGAAGTCTTCGTCGGTTGAATCCAAGGCAGAGGGTCCGTTTCGCAATACCGCAGTTACTGCTGAGAACGGCTTCATCTCATATTCATTCGGTGGAACCGCGCCTGCGAGGTACTTAACAAAGTAGTCCCAGCGGCGGCGCGTCATGTACTGCGAGGCCGGGCCATAGCCATGCTGGACATTGGGGATGAGTAACAGGTCAAAATCCTTGTTAGCTTTGATTAGAGCGTCTACCACTATCAAGGTGTTATTCGGCGGAACATTGTCGTCCATGGTTCCGTGCGCGAGGAGTAAGTGACCTTTCAGGTTCTTTGCTATGTTCTGGTTTGCCTGAGAGTCATAGTTACTTGAGCCATCTGGTTGCTTAACTACGAGGCCTGCCCATTTCTCTGCCCAATCGTCTTCATAGTCGCGTTGATCGTGGTTGCCGCTCTCTGCTATTCCGACCTTGAAGAAGTCGGGATAGTTGAACATGGCCGCTGCGGTTGCGTTGCCGCCGCCAGAGTGGCCGTACATGCCGACGCGGTCGAGATCGATGAATGGATATTGGGCGGCGAGGTCCTTCATGCCACTAACCTGGTCGGGAATTGTGTTATCTCCCAGGTTGCCATAGTAAGCCTCATGAAAAGTCTTTGAGCGGAAGGGAGTTCCCATTCCATCGATGCACACTACGATGAATCCTAACTCGGCGAGGGACTGCATGTCGCGATGAGCAGCCATGAATTCACGGCTACCGCATGAGCCGATTTGCGGGCCCGGGTAAACACTGTTGACGATGGGATACTTCTTCGAGGGGTCAAAAGTCGATGGCTTGAACATCAGGCCATATAGGTCGGTCTTGCCGTCACGACCTTTCACTTTGATGGGGATTGGCGGAACCCAGCCGTATGCTAATAGCTTCGAGATATCCTGCTTCGCAACTTCCATTGCGATTTGCCCGTCGCTGCTTCGGACTACAGTTGTCTGCGGTTGCGTCGGGGTTGAGTATGTGTCGACGAAATAATGGCCATCGGGCGAAACCTTGATGTTGTGATCGGCATTCTCCGGAGTTAGAAGGGTTTGTCCGGTTCCATCGAAATGCACGCTATAGAAATGCTGGAAATACGGATCGCGATCGGCTTCCTTGCCTACGCCTACAAAATAAATCGTGCGCGTCTTCTCGTCGACGAAGAGTACCTGAGTTACATTGCCTGGACCGTGCGTGATCTGGTTTTTGAGCTTCCCGGTGGTTAGGTCGTAGAGATACATATTGCCCCAGTCGTCGCGCTCGCTGAACCAGAGAATCTCATTGGACTTGGGAAGGTAATGCCAGTTGATTTTACCGTTGCCGCTTTCATAAAACTTCGGCGTGGTCTCGCTCATTACTTCGCGCACATCGCCGGTAGATGTATCGGCAACACGCAGCCACTCCTGTTTATGGTCGCGTGACGTGGAGACGAAGGCCAGGTGCGAGTTATCGGGGCACCATTCAACGTCGCTCCAGTCAGAGCCATGGCAGGCAACATCGTCGCAAAGTGTGGAGCGATGCTGATCGGGAGGCATCTTGAGGCGGACAAGCTTTCTCGTGGCAACATCGATAACTACGCGCTCGATCATGGTTACATTTTCGTCACCTACGAGAGGATACTTCCACGCTTGTAATTTGGGGTGGCCATTAGTTACGGGAACCAGGTACATCTCGCCGGTCTTGCGCTGGTCTTGTTGGAATGTGGCGATTCTTGTTGAATCCGGCGACCAGAGGAGGATGGCGCGGTCCGAGTGCTGCCAGCCGGCGTTGTCGGTTGCATAGCCGTAGTCTTTGATGCCGTCAGTTGTAAGTTGAGTCTCTTTGCCGGTGGCTATGTCGCGCACCCACAGGTTCCAATCGCGAATGAAGGCGCCGAGTTTCTTGTTCGGCGAAAGCGTGAGGGGCGCCTGCTTCTCGCTGCTGGGAATTACGCGCTTGCAGACTTCGGGATCCTTGTGGAGTTCGCATCGATAGGACAAGCCGGCGTAAGTAAGTGTCAGCAGGCTATCGCTGTCAGAAAATGCGAGGTCGGAAGCGGTTAGGTGCAGGGCGTCATCTTTGATAGCGCCCTCTGAGGCCGCTTTGAGGGCAGCGGCGAGTTTTATTTGATCGAAGGCAGATGTGTGAGTGCCTTTGACGGGATCGACAAGGATGTAGGAAACGCCATTCGAGTTAGCGTCGCGGTACCAGAAACGCCCATCATCCAACCATTGTGCCCGCACGATCCCCTGGTTTGCGAGGGGATTGACGTTATAACTCATAAATCTCTCGGCCGCGGCATAGTCCTGGGTTGTGTACTGGCGGGACTGCTGTGGCTGGGCGCTTAAACAGCTAAAGCTGAGGGCGGCTATAGTTGCGGCTACAGAACTCAATCTCGACTGATTCGTTTTAGGCAATCTCTTAGTTCCTTTGGGGATCGGAATGGTGGGTAGCGCAAGGCTGCAAAGTAGACGGTATCCTGCCATTTTATACTGCGAGGATAACTCACGAAATGCGCATCGCATAATTGCGTTGGGCGTGGGGCCGGATGATTGTCCTCCCCTGATACGCGCTGAAATGACTGGGTGTAAGTGGCGAAAAAGGCGACACCCCCTAGGAAGGTTGCGTCGCCTTTTCATTGAGCGATCTGTTCCTTGTTCAGAACCCTAGAAGAGATTCCAGAGCGATTGGTTGTAGACCTCGTGATGGTACTGGACCTCAGAGCCTTTCACAAAGGTTCCAAGTTCACGAGGAGAGCGATTTGCCGCTGCCTGCTTGAGGTCGGTGAACCGGCTCTGGACGTCTGCGCCGAGAATCTCCCCAATCCACGATGAGCTCTTGAAGTCCTCAATCGCCGTCAGGATGTTATCGGGCAGATAACGTTGTGCCTGACGCAGATTATCGATATCTGCCTTTTTGCCGTCGATGCCGGTCTTGAAGATGGAGTAGAGGGTCAGATAGGGATTCGCATCGGGAGCCACTGAGCGCACTTCGACCCGCATGGACTTGGAGTTGCCGATGGGCACACGCACCATCGAACCACGATCTGTGGCCGAGGCCTTGATCTGGTTGGGAGCTTCGAAGTGCGGGTCGAGGCGACGATACGAGTTCACGCTGGGGTTAAGGATCAGGCAGATGTCCAGAGCATGAGTCAGGATGCGATCAATGAAGTCCCATCCGAAACCGGACAATTTTTCCTGACCCGCTGGATCCCAGAACAGGTTCGTTTTGCCTTCGGAGATGGAGACGTTGGTGTGCATGCCGCTGCCGTTGACGCCTACTACCGGTTTTGGCAGGAAGCTGGCGGTGTAGCCCATGTTGTTCGCGATCTGCCGTGTGAGCAGCTTGTAGAGCTGAATCTGATCGGCGGCCGCTACTACTTCGCCGTAGCCGTAGTTGATTTCGAATTGGCTGGGGGCAACTTCGGGGTGGTCCTTCTCATTTTGAAAGCCCAAGGCGCGCTGTACTTCAGCCGCCGTGTCAATGAACTGGCGCAGGGGATCGAGCGGCAGGACATGATAGTACCCGCCGGTGTTGATGAATTCGAACTTGCCTGTTTCGTGGAAATGCTGCTCCGCATCTTTCCCTGCGAACAGAAAACCTTCAATTTCGTTGGCTGCGTTCAACGTATAGCTTTTTTCCGCATAGAGCTTGTCGCTGTATGCCTTCAGCACGCCACGCAGGTCACCGGAGTAGGGACTACCGTCCTTATCGATCACGGTGCCAAAGACCAGAACCTTGCCGTTGCCGAATACGTCGGCAGGGACCCAGTAGAAGGCGCTCCAGTCGATGCCCAGGCGTAGATCGCTTTCCTTCTGCGCGGTAAACCCGCGGATTGAAGAGCCGTCGAAGGTCAGGTTTTCGTAGGATCCCAGCAGGAATTTCTTGTCGTAATCCAGCAGGTGCAGCCGGCCTTCAAGATCGCTGAAGAGCACGGTAACGGCCTTGATCCGCTTCTCGTCAGTCAAGTACTTGATGCGTTTTTCACGAATCTCATCTACCGCAATACGGCTGCTGCGTTCGGCTTTGGCTTCAAGGTTTTTTTCTTCCAACTCCTCATAGGAGAGGGCGAGAAAGTTGCGGTACTCAATAGACATGGATCTCCTTCGATGAAAGACTTAGGGGGGTTGAACTGAATCAACCACCGGCGCCGGGAATTGGGATCGCAGCAATTATGAATGAACAAGAAGAAGTGGGAAGCAATTGCTTCCCACTTCCCTGCGCACTCGATTGCAGAGAGACCGCTTCCGAACCAATCAGGCTACACTAACGACCCAACCAGTGCAAGAGACCGAGCTACCCCAGTTTTTTCATCTAAGGAAAGATTCAGGGCTTCGGTACGCTGTTGATTGTCTTCAGGATGCGAGAGATGATCTGGTAGGGATCGGCTTCGGAGTTGGGGCGGCGATCTTCCAGGTATCCTTTGTAACCGTTCTTGATGAAGTTGACAGGCAGGCGGATGGAAGCGCCCCGGTCAGAGAGGCCATAGCTGAATTTGTCGATGGACTGAGTTTCGTGCAGGCCGGTCAGGCGCAAATGATTATCCGGGCCATAGACGGCGATGTGTTCGGCTACGTGGTCGGAGAAGGCCTTCATCAAAGCTTCAAGGTATTCTTTTCCACCTACTTCGCGAATGTACTTGGTGGAGAAGTTGGTGTGCATACCAGAGCCATTCCAGTCACCCTTGATGGGTTTGCAATGCAATACCAGATCCACTTCGTACTTCTCGCACAGACGCAGCATCAAGTAGCGTGCGACCCAAACGTCGTCAGCGGCCTTGGTTGAGCCTTTGGCGAAGATCTGGAATTCCCACTGGCCTTTAGCGACCTCGGCGTTGATGCCCTCGTGGTTGATGCCGGCAGCGAGACAGAGTTCGAGGTGTTCTTCGACGATGGTACGGGCCAGGCTGCCCATGTATTTGTAGCCAACGCCGCAGTAGTAAGGGCCCTGCGGTGTGCTTGGGTATCCATCTTTCGGGAAGCCGAGCGGGCGGCCGTCTTTATAGAGGAAATACTCCTGCTCCAGGCCTACCCACAGGTCGGGGTCGTTCTCGATGGTGGCTCGGTAGTTGGTGGAATGGGGCGTGCCGTCGGGATGCATGACTTCGCTGAGGACAATATAAGCGTTCTTGCGGCTGGCATCGTGATAGAGGGCGACAGGCTTCAGAATGCAGTCGGATTTGCTGCCCTCGGCCTGCATGGTCGAGCTGCCGTCAAAGCCCCAGAGAGGCAGGTCGTCCAGAGTCGGCGGGTGTTCATAGGACTTGAGTTGTGTTTTGCCGCGAAGCTCCGGAATGGGCTTCTTGCCGTCGAGCCAGATGTATTCGAGCTTGTACTTTGTCATAGGTCTCCTTTAGATGGGAAAAGTGTGCAGGGGTCAATAGGAATGTTAGAGCTTTGTGCATAAAGAAAGTGTCAAGATTTCAAAGAGTTTCGGTGGGTTTTGGGACGGGCTATCGATGATGAGCAACAAGGAACATGAGAAGCAAAATTACCACTGGAATCAGGGCCAAACCGGCATAGTAGAGGATCTTGCGAGAGGTCTGTGATTTGCGGTTTTGCCAGTCGCGCAACTCGGGGCGGTCTTCAACACCTACCTGCTCTGGATGCTCGAGGTCGCGCTTGAATTCATAGGCATGGGCATATCGATTTCTTGGGTCTCGCTCCAGGGCGCGATAGAGAATTTCCTGAAGCTGCGGGGTGATGGTTGGGTTGGCTACCGAGGGTGGGACGGGGTGGTTGAGTAGCCGCTCGTTCATTGCGGCCATGGGATTGGGGCCGTTGAAGGGCAGCTTGCCGGTGAGCATCTCATAGAGGATGACACCTACGGAATAAATATCGGATCGGCCATCGCCGCGCTTTCCTTTCACCTGTTCGGGGGAGATGTAGTTGGGTGTGCCGATGGCGGCGGTGAAGTTGGCATATGTCAGACGTTTGGCGGCGGCGTCACCGGCAATGCCGAAGTCGATCAGCTTGATGTTGTCTTTGTCATCGACCATGATGTTTTCCGGCTTTAAATCGCGATGGACTACACCGTTCGCGTGTATGTATTCAAGTGCGTCGAGCACGCCGACGGCGATGCCGATGGCACGTTGATGTGGCATGGGGCCTTCATCGAGAATTTCGCGCAGCAGGCGGCCATCGCACCACTCCATCACCATATAAATGCGGGAGCGCTTTTCGCCGCCGAAGACGCGCATCACTTTGGGATGGTCGAGCTTTTCACCGATGCCGGCTTCGCGCTGAAAACGGTCAAAGAGGATGGGATCGGCTTCCAGATCCGGATGGGGAATTTTGAGGGCAACGACGCGGTTGTCGCGCGTGTCGACAGCGCGATAGATGGATGCCATGCCGCTGCGTGCGACAGGCGCCACAATGCGGTAAGAGTCGATTTGCGCACCGGCTTCCAAGCCGTCAAGAAAGCCCATTCGGCCGCCTACTCCATCCCGATAGCTTGTTTTACTCTATCGGGAAATTCTTCGAGAGCTGTAAGGAATCCGTAAGTCTTGATCAAAGCGCGAATCAAGATGGGAGCATGTAGGGCCTGCCGCGATACATGCCCACCTGCTCTACCGAGCGTACGCGAATAACCTGCGCAGTTGTATTGTCTCCGCCATCGATCTCGACCGCACGGGCTACCAGTTCGCGGGCGATCTCTTCGATGTCCTTGTTCTGCGAAACGATTTGTGCGATGGCTCGCTCGTTCATCTCGTCATGAACGCCATCGGTTGAAAGCACGAGGGTGTCACCGGCCTGGAGCGTGATGGCAGTTGTGTCTGGCGAGACGAACATCTCGGGTCCGAGCGAACGGATGAGTACGTGACGGGAATCCGATTCGGCGACTTCGCTTGCGGAGATAATGCCCATCTTTCGCTGCTCGTTGACCCATGTGTGGTCTTGCGTTATCTGTTTGGCGTGACCGTTTCGAACGAGATAGCAGCGCGAATCTCCGACATGCGAGACAACGCATTGGTCGTGACGCATGGCACAGGCTACGAGGGTAGTGGCCATCTTCCTACCTCGATACCGGGGGTCCAGAGTGCAGTCGTGTACAGCAGCGTTTGCGTGCTGGACTAGGCGAGGCAGCAAGCCGGTGAGCATGGTTCCGGCTTGAGATTTGGCGAACCCATCTTTGATTGTCGCAATTGCTGTGGCGGAGGCGACTTCGCCAAGATCAAGTCCGCCCACGCCGTCGGCCACGGCGAACAAATAGCCATGGGATCGCGACTCCTGGCGCGAGGAAGGAATGAACGATCCCATGGCGTCTTCATTATTGGTGCGAACCTTGCCGAAGTCGGTTGCCTGGCCGAACTGTACATCCAACATGGACGCTGCCGCCTGAATCATTCTCCAAAAGGCTGCGAGGAGAACGCATTTTATAGATTGTGAAACATTCAACTCAAAAACGCCAAATATCCAAATAAATAAAGAAATATCTAACCGAGAACACTCATGAGTTGTTCTCCTGTTCTCGTCTCTCAACATGAGACGAGAACAGGAAGCGACCAATGAATGCAGTTTATTTATGGCAGCCTATTTGGCGGTGAGCAGGACGTCTTTGCCTTTCGCTTTCGATGTTCTAAGGAAGTAAATGCCGCCATAGATGCCCCAGACGGCAGAGATGCCTAGAGCGAGGTAAGGTTCTTTCCAGGTTCCATACCCGAGGAAGGGAACGACGAGGTAGGCGGCCATGCAGGCGAGGTTAGCGAACAAGCCGAAGCCTGGGATGAGGAGGTGCCTTACGAAGCTGTAGTCGGGGCGTTTGTTGAAGGCGACGATGCACAGGAAGCAACTGAGCGCGTAAAGAATGAAGGTGCCGAAGTTGGAGGTGAGTGTGATGGTCAGAATAGAACTGGGCAGCGCCGCCATTTGGTCGTGCGTCATGTATCCGAAGCTGGAGAAGATGCCGTGTGGCAGAGCGGCGATGGTTGCATCACTGGGAGCGCTGCCATCGCAAAAGTAGAGAGAGACGCCAATCACACCGATGACGGCAGATATGACCGCCAGGGTCCAAATGGCGCGGCGAGGAGACAAGGATCCGGCATGAAGCAAGCCGAAGTGCTCGGGCGCCTCATCGTCTTTTCCCATGGCATAAGTGACGCGGGCGCCCGTATTCATGCAACTGAGGGTGGTGCCAATGAGCGCCAGGAAGACGGTGAAGGCCTCAGCGAGCATGAACCACTTGCCATTGCCATGGCCGAGTAGAGCATCGCCGACCACGATCATCATATCTCCGATGGGGGCTGCCGATCCGGATGCGCTTTGCATGGTGTAGCCGGAGTTGAGGAAGTAATTTGCGGCGAAGTATTCGATCAGATAACACAACACGCCCTGAATCAAGAGCGAGGCTACGACCGCGATGGGAATGTGTTTGGTTGGGTTTTTAGCTTCAGCGCCCATGGAGGTAACCGATTCGAAGCCGACCAGAATTAGAATTGCCACGGTGGCTTGGATGAAGATGAAGCTTACTTTGTGCGGTGCGACCACCGAAGCGGCGGTTCCATGTGTCAGGAAGTTGCCGCTCGCGTCCTTCTCCGGGTAGTCGATTGTAAAGGGAACAGGCTTGCCTGCCGCGTCGAGCAGAGGAAGCGGATTGCCGGCAGCATCGCGAACCGTCGAGCCGTCCTTGGCTGTCTGAAACTGGAAGTCATAGGTCGCCAGAGTCTGCGAGTCGTACTGGAATGCGGGAGAACCGGCGGGATGGGCGACACGATAATGGATTGCCAGGAAACTGAACACCATGAGTGCAGAAATTTGGATCACATTAATGGCAAGGTTGACGGCGGTCGAAGCCCCGGCGCCTTTGGTGGCAATCCATGCGACGAAAAAGGAGAAGACAACGGCGACGAGGGCCATGAAGACGGGGCCTGGATTTGTGCCGTTCATGAAAGAGGGAAATCGGAATCCCACTACATAGCCCATGAACACACCGGTGGTGGCGACCATCACGCCGGGGTAGACCCAGTAATAGAGATGCGATCCCCAGCCGACGATGAACTTGGCAACGCGTGCGTACTTGAAGGCCTTTTCTGTGGAGAGCAGCGCTTGCTCGGCATAGTAGTAGCTGGAGCCGGTGCCGGGATAGAGTTTGGAGATTTCCGCGTAGGCGACCGCGGTGGCCAGGCAGAGCAGGAGGGCGACAACAATGCCAAACCACATCGCAGGAGAGGTAGTTCCCTCTGTCGCCTGGAGGACAAAAGTAAGCCAGAGGAAGGCGCCGGGTGCGATGAGGGCCATTGCGTTGCTGGTCAATCCGGTAAGGCCCAGGGTGGCCTGCATCTGAGGTGCTTTTTGATCTGCCATGAGCATTCTCCTAAAGAGTGAAGTTCGTGGTCGGCTACCGGCGGCGCATCTTCCGGGTCTTATATGAGGTCTGCCCGGTTCGCAAATTCCGTTTGGGCGAATGCGAGCTGGTGAGTAACCTGAATCCTAAAGTTGGTGCAATAAAGATGAAATGAGGAATATTGAAACAAAAGCCGGAACACGACAAGCTTGTTGTTCCGAGTATTTTAAGCAAGGTCGGAGAGGGTTGCACCTAGGTTTTTCGTTTCGGCTATCGTTCGCAGAATCTTAAAGCAGCAGAGCATCAGGCAGACTGCCTTCGGGCTTGGAATGTTAATTATTTGAACTAACTCGGAAAGGATATGAGGATTACGTGATTATTGTAAAAGGATTTCATTATGGGATTGAAACGATTTCACTGATCTATTGAATGTGAGTTATCGATTGAGTAAGGTGCCGGAGCTTCGAGACATTGATGCAAGACTGACGCCAACCAATTGATCCCACGCCTGATAAACTCTCTTTAAGCCCCCTGAATTTATGCAATAGAAGATTCTAAACGGGACGGCGCGAATGACGATCTGCAATGCAGGAGACACCGACGGCCAGGACCCGCGGAATTGTGTCTTCCGTTCGTCATGACGAAATCAGGAAGTTGGAGGCTGGTTGGCTGGAGGCTACATCCCCTTGCACTCGACTCTCGCCGCGAGACGCGCGCGCGGGCTGCGGATTCTTCTGTTTGTGCTGGAGTGTGCGTTGGGGATTATCGCTGTGGGGCTGGCTGCGGCTTTCACTCAATGGTCCAGATGGCTGCTTCCAGTGGCGGTGCTGCTTTACTTGCTTATCGTGGTTGCAACCGCATTGCTCAGCGGCTTCTGGCAAGCGGTTATCGTATCGCTTTCCGCAGTGGGCGTGCAGGCGTTTCTCTCTGCTCGACAGCCGCAATCGAACCTCGCCGTTTATCCGGTGAATACGGTTACGCTGGTGGTATTCGTGCTGGTGGCGCTTACGGTGAGCCGGTTATCGGCGCGCGTCACAAATAACGCCCGCGAAGCTGAGTCAAGGGGCGGGCAGATGCACGATCTGTACGAATTCACCCGACGCACTTTGCAAATGAACCTGCATGTGGAGCCAGGCCCGCAACTGGCAGATCTGGTCCACGACATATTTGCGCTGGAAGCTGTTGCGGTGTTTGACGCTGACCTGCACACCGTTTATCAAGCAGGCTTTTGGAATGCCGATCCGGAAGAGATGGCGCGCAACGTCTACTACTTCGAGACTTCGGACGACGACCCGCAGTCTGGGCTGGGGCGCCGTGTTGTCCGGCTGGGAACTGTACCTGTGGGAAGCCTGGTGGTGCGCGGTGAAACCACTCCGCTGGTCAACAACGCCATCGCTTCATTGATCGCGATTACGTTCGACCGCTATCGGGCCTTTGCCAACGAAAGCCGCATTGAGACAGAACGCCGCACCGAGCAACTGCGCGCTACGGTACTGGATAGTTTGGCGCATGCATACAAGACGCCGCTGACGGCGATTCGCGCAGCTTCAACCGGCCTGGGAGAGATGGGCCACCTTTCAGCAGGGCAAGCCGACCTGGTGGCGTTGATCGATGAACAGACCGGCCTGCTGACCGAGCTGACGAATCGTCTGCTCACGACGGCGCGTCTCGATGCCGGCGAGGTGGCGCTGCGTGCTTCCCCGGTGGGCGTTGCATCGATGGTTGAAGAGGTGGTGGCCAGCCTGGGTGATCGCCTGGCAAGCATGAAGGTTATCATCAAGCTTGAAGAAGACGATATGGTTGTTGCCTGCGATCGCCAGCTTATGGTTATGCTGCTCACGCAATATGTGGATAATGCATGTAAATACTCGATTTTCGGTACTGCCATTACTATTCGCGTGGTTCGCTCGCGAGCGGAGGTCATCTTCTCCGTGCATAGTTTTGGCCCGGTCATTCCCATGGCGGACAGGGAGCGTATATTCAATCGCTATTATCGATCTTCCACTCAATCCAACCGGGCACCAGGAACGGGAATCGGTCTTAGCGTGGCCAAACGTGTCGCGGTAATTCACGGCGGCTATGTCTGGGTCACAAGTGAGGAAGTGGAGGGGACCACGTTTTTTGCGGCGATCCCAGCTCCAATAGAGAAGAGGAAGTCCCTATGAACGCACAAGCAATTCGTATTCTTGTAGTCGACGATGAATCCGCCATCCGTAGAGCATTGCGGCCTCCGCTGCTCGAGCTCGGTTTTCAGGTAGCTGAAGCAGCGCGCGGGGAAGAAGCACTGCAACAGATGCGGACTACGACATTCGATGCGGTGTTGCTGGACGTGAATATGCCGGGAATCGGGGGCGTTGAAACTTTGCGCCGCATCCGCGCTTTTGCTCCGCGGCTTCCCATTCTGATGCTGACGGTGCGCGACAAGGAAGAAGAAAAGGTGGAGGCCCTCGACCTAGGCGCTGACGATTACGTCACCAAGCCTTTCAGCACCAAGGAGCTCATTGCGCGCATTCGGGCAGCTATTCGCCGTGTAAAATCCCCGGCCCGCTCTGAGGATGCGCCCATCGAAATTGGAGAGATTCGTCTGGAGCCGGTCAAGCGCAACGTAACCAAGCGCGGCCAACAGGTGCACCTGACGCGCAAGGAGTTCGACATACTGCATTGCCTGATGAGCCGGGCCGGACGGGTGGTGACCTACGCGCGGCTGCTGAGCGCAGTTTGGGGAGCCGATTGCCGCGAAGAGGTCGAATATCTGCGCACCTTTGTGCGGCAACTGCGCAAAAAGATTGAAGACGATGCTTCCAATCCGATATACCTACTCACCGATGTGTATGTCGGTTACCGCTTTGCCGACGCACAGATGTTTCAGGAGGAGATGGCGGTTGCGGTTTCCGATATGGAACACGAGCAAGCCGATCCGCCATCGGGAAGCACGTCTTAGACGATCCGAAAGAAAACTGGAATTAGACCTCTAGTTTTGCGCGATCCTGCCGACAATCCGGACAAGAAGGAATTCTTCTCGATTCCGGAAGAGGCGCGCGATGGACATTTCCGCTCTGTTAGGCTCGGGGTTGCTGCAATCCATGTCTCCAACAACGGAGGCAAAATCGCTGCAAAGCGCGACGCAGCAACTGCTGAGCGTGACCGATTCGAAGACTGCGTCCGCGGAGCCGGCGAGCGATACTTACACGCCTTCAGGTCAAAACCAGGAGCCGTCGAACAGTGGTTTTTCGTCCCTCGGCCCCACGCCCTACCAGTACACAATGCAACTGCAGGCTCCCAGTAGTGATCCCGATGCGGGCAGCTTGAAGATCACCGTGTCGTCCTACATGCCCGCGGTTCTTCCGCAGGCCGTTACATCCGCAATTGCAAATGCGGTTACGCCGGAACAGACGGCGTGGGGAACGCTGCAGCAAAGCCTGGCCTCAGGAAACGCCTCAACTGCGCAGAGTGCGCTGAGTGCGTATAACCAGATGCTGCCCTCGTCGAATTTGTATATGAGCTCCGCAACCACGCCTTCTGCGCAGTTCTTGAGTGATTTGACAGCGGTGGGGAGTGCTCTCGCCTCAGGAGACCTCGCAGGAGCGCAAGCTGCTTTTCAAACTGCGCAGGGCGATCACCCGGAGAGCGTTGCCGCCGCCGTGAGCGCCGCCCGAGGCAATTTGCTTGCCGACACCACGGATGCCGTGCAGACGCTGGCCGATTCCTCCGCGCTATCGTCGGTCAACTATGGACAGCTTTCCATCGACCAGACAAACCTCGACAGCGTCAGCAGGGAACAGTCCGCCAACATTTCCGACAGCCTGGTTGCGCAAGGATACTCGGCCGCTGACGCCAGCAAGTATGCCAACGCATTCGCGCTTCCCAGTGACACTATCAGCATGAGCGCGGTGAGCGAGAACGGGACAACAGTGAGCATCGGCTCACTCACGAACTACCTGACCAACGTCAGCATCGGCTCTGCCGCGGAACGCACCGGAGCGGCCGGAGTGAGCACAGGCAACGGCGCGGCTGTTGATGCAAACGCCAGTGTGAATGCCATCGCCACCATCAACGAGACCACAAGCGCCATCACCGATGTGAATGCCACCATAATCTCGGCTACTGCAACAGGAAGCATGAACTACCTCAACAGCAGCGTGATTGAGAATGCGACTGCGACCACAAGTATCGACGCCGGAGTGACCGAGAGTGCTACGACAGCTGGGAATGGCTCAGGTGCAACAACTGCGGCCAACGCTGCGGCCGTCGCGGGCAGCGAAACTGCCGGGTATGCGATTACCGGTACCTTCGAGAACTTCAATCCTGCGACTTTTGCGGTGACCGGATTCTCGGCAGAAACAAGCACTACGACGGGCTTCAGCGCTGATTCGAGCCAGAACGCGGCCGGCGCGGGCTCTCAAACCAACTCTGCGGGACAAACCCCCGCCACAGGGAGCGACAGTGGTAACACGCACGAGCACCGGCATGGCAGATCGGAGCATGCGTCCAACACGCAATGGACAAAGGAGGATTGGGGCGCTTCTTTGAACGCTGCGACAGCTTACGGCGTGCTCTCGACCAGCCAAGTACCCGCTGCTTCCGTGCCTGCCAGCGCTGCGGAAGCAGTGGCTCCGACAGGCAATCTTGTTGCAAGCGATCCGCTCGCTTCAGAGCCGACCTACAACTTCACGACGAGCAATTCGGTTCATGGCGGATGGGATACAGCTTCAGTGAGCAGCTCCTACCAGACGCCGGCTTGGCTGATGAACCAACTGGGCGGTAACTCCGTCTACGCATCGGAAAACAGCAGCGCAACGGTGAGTGTTTACGCCTAGCAGGCTGCGGAAAGACTCGTGACTTTAGTTGAAAACAGGAGAGAAAGCCCTTTCGCGGCTGAAGCCGACCCTTATTCCATTGGCTCTATGCGATGGTTGAAACCATTGCCACCCTCCGACGTGAGTTTTTCCGCAGCCTGCCAGAGGATTGGCAGGGGCGCTTACTCGTCGTAGTGCAACAGGCTGAAGACTTCGTATTCCTTGAAGCGGTCACGGCCTCTGAGAAAATCGAGCTCGATGGCAAAGGCAAGGCCGGCAATCTCTCCGCCCAGTTGCTTGACCAGCTTGACGGTAGCCTCCATGGTGCCTCCGGTGGCCAGCAAATCATCTACCAGCACAACGCGCTGTCCGGGCTCAATAGCGTCCAGATGGATTTCGAGCGTGTCGGATCCGTATTCCAGGTCATACGTGACGCGAGCCACTGGAGCAGGCAGCTTGCGAGGCTTGCGCACAGGAACGAAACCTGCATTCAGCCTGTAAGCCAATGCCGGCCCAAAAATAAATCCACGCGCTTCAATTCCCAGCACCAGGTCGATTTTGTGTTTGATGTAGTGAGCCGCCAGCATGTCGATCAACTTGGCAAACCCGGTCTTGTCTTTGAGCACCGTGGTGATGTCGTAGAAAAGAATACCCGGCTTGGGAAAATCTGGTACTGTGCGCACCAGGGCCTTCAGGGAATCCACTTCGATCTGCGTAATTTCTTCACTCATGCTTTCGTTCACTCCTCGATATGCCGTACAAGTTTTTGCGGGAAGAGAACGGGTGAGAATGCAGTTCGACTTCCTTATCGATTATAACGGCGAGGGGTTAGTGATTAGGGGTTAGTGATTAGGGAACCGCCTGTCTGTCAGCAAGCGTATTGACAGCGAGCAAAGTCATCGGTAGGGCGCGGAAGCTGCAGGCTCAGGCTTTTACTAATCACTAATCACTAACCCCTAATCACTGTTCCTTCACCATGCCCCTTCAATCCGAAATGAGCTCAGCCCTTCGGATTCGGTGTCGGCAAGGTAGTGTTCAATGAGCCGGTCCACGCGGCTGCCACGGGGGCCGCGGCGCAGGCTTGCGCGCAACTCGGCCAGGTCGGCCTCGCTGCCGTGCGCCACTACTTCCACATCGCCGTCCTCGGTGTTGCGCACCCAGCCGCGCAGGTCGAGTTCACTGGCTTCCCGATGCACATACCATCTAAAGCCAACCCCCTGCACGCGCCCTTGGATCAGAAAATGAAGAACCATAGGTAGGAACCAACGCCAGTTTTGCAGATGTCGCCCCGTGGCGCAACTGGCGAGACGCCCGGCTGAGCGCAAACACACTACGACAAACTTCATCTACACTGGAGAGCATGGTCTTCGTCCTCGACAACTACGATTCGTTCACCTACAACCTGGTCCAGTACCTGGGAGAGCTGGGCGCCGAGGTCGAGGTCTATCGGAACGACGAACTGACCGTTGAGCAGGTGGAGGCGCTGAAGCCGGAACGCATTCTGCTCTCGCCGGGGCCTTGCACGCCGGGTGAGGCGGGCATTCTGGTTCCATTGATTCGTCACATGGCGGGGAAAGCGCCGATTCTTGGTGTGTGCCTGGGGCACCAGGCCATTGGCGAGGCGTTCGGGGGCTCTGTGGTTCGGGCCGAGCACTTGATGCATGGTAAAACCAGCGCGGTGCAACACGACGGCAAGGGCGTCTTCGCCAGTCTGCCAACACCGCTCACATGCACCCGCTATCATTCGCTCATCGTCGAGGAGGATTCGCTCCCCGCCGAATTGGCCGTCACTGCCCGCACTGCTGAGAATGGAGGCGGGTCGGTGATCATGGGGCTGCGGCATCGCACTCTTCCGATTGAGGGCGTCCAGTTTCATCCCGAGAGCGTGCTCACCGAAGGCGGTCACCAGATGATTCGCAATTTCCTGGACATGTAGCGGCTATGGCTCAGCGCGCGAAAGAATTCGGCAAAATGACAGGCATGGATATTAGCCTGTTCATTTGCCTGGCGGCGCTTCTGGTGGCTGCTCCTGTGCTCATTGCTCAGGATGCTCCCCAGCCGCAGTCGGCTCCGGCCGGTCCAGGTTCTGATCCAGCAATTACTTCCGGTCCTATCGCAATCGTCCCATTGGATAGCAAGAACCCCGATGCCGAGGCCAAAGTGACCGGCGCGTTGGAGGTTTCACAAGGCAAGGCAATTATCGCGGCCAGCGGGACCATTACCTCCGGCACAGAAACGACACCGGTCACTTTGCCCCATCGCGGCGTGCTGCGTGTCTGCGCCTCAACAACCGTAAAGCTGGCGGCTGACTCCAGCATTCCAACCGGCGAAATCCCAGGCCTGATGATGGCCATGGATCATGGCGCGGTTGAGGCGAGCTTTGCCACAGGGCGCAACTCGGACATTCTGATGACGCCGGATTTTCGCATCCTCATCGGCGGCCCAGGCGCAGCGGAGGTCAAGGTGCGTCTTGGCCCTAACGGCGACACCTGCGTAGACAACGCCGGAGTCAATGCGCCTTATGTGTTGGTCTCCAGCGTATTTGATGGGGGCGCATACCGAGTGCAACCCGGCCAGCGGGTCATGTTTCAGCATGGCAATCTGCATGAGGTGGTTGATCAGGAGAAAGAGCCGTGCGGTTGCCCGCCTGCGCCGAACGGGCCTAACGATTTTCCACTGGCACAAAGTGAGGGGCTGGCACCGCTTGCTCCGCCTGCGCCTAGCCCAGTAGTGCAGCCCGGCGAGGCTCCGCAGACTACTACATCTCTGGCATACAGCGGAGCCGACCATGCACCCAAGCCTGCCGAGGCCGATTCGACGGCAGCCCCGCCACCATCCTCTGCGCCCGCCAACACGCCAGCCGCAACTCCTGCACCGGAGAAAAAGCCCGGATTTTTCAGCCGCGTAGGGAAGTTTTTCCGGCGAATCTTCGGCGCGGAATAACAATTCAAGGGAACTTGACCTCCAATTTCCTCGTAATGACTCCATCCAGCGCCTCTTCCTACCTATCGCTGGCGGAGGTTCGTCATGAAGGCAGAGTACGGCCGACAAGACTCAACAGCAGCGATCCCTTCTGCACCAATTCATGAACCCGCCATTCCATTGTGGCTCGGGCTCATCGTTGTTCTTGGCGCACTGCTAACAGCCATGGGCGCGGTCATCGCTCTCGTTCATCCGGTCATGCTGGTTTCACCGCATGACGAAATTAACGGCGCCGTCCATATCTATGCCGGCTACCTGGCTGCACGCAATATCGCTCTGGCATTGATACTCGTAGCACTTTTGTGCATCGGGGCCCGACGGGCTCTCGGCAACCTGATGGTGCTCATCGGCCTGATCCAGTTGCTCGACACATCCATGGATGTGGTCGAAGGCCGTTGGGCGGTCGCGCCAGGCGTGATGGTCTTCGGCGTAGTATTCCTGATTGCCGCGACAAAGCTCTGCGACGGCGCTCCCTTTTGGAGAATCAAAGCCTGGAAATAAGCGGCGCGAGGATTCGATAACTGTCATCTGTCATCTGCAATCTTTCATCTGTTCTACAATTCGCGCGCCCGTTGAATCGCCCGAATCACCGCTTGCGCCTTGTTGATCGACTCCTGATACTCAAGTTCCGGTACTGAATCTGCGACGATCCCTGCGCCGGCCTGCACATATCCCTTTTCACCGATGGCAAGCATTGAGCGAATGGCAATGCAGGAGTCGAGGTTGCCGGAGAAGTCGGCGTAGAGAACAGCGCCTCCGTAGGTTCCGCGGCGCGCAGGCTCCAACTCCTCGATGATTTCCATCGCTCGCACCTTGGGAGCGCCTGAGAGCGTGCCGGCAGGGAAGCAGGCGCGCAGGGCGTCGACGGCGGTCAACTCCGGTTTGAGGCGGCCTTCGATGGTGCTGACTATGTGCATCACATGCGAATAGCGCTCGACAAACATCAGGCGATCAACCTTGACCGACCCGAACTGGCTGACGCGGCCCACGTCATTGCGTCCGAGGTCGACAAGCATCACATGCTCGGCGCGCTCCTTTTCGTCATGGAGCATTTCATCGGCTAGCGCCTGATCTTCCTTTTCCGTCGCTCCGCGCGGGCGGGTACCGGCGATGGGACGGTACTCCACTTTCCCTTGATGCACGCGCACAAGCAACTCCGGGGACGACCCCGCGAGTTCGAGGGTCTCCGCCCCCTTTGATCTCCTGGAAAAGTTCTTCAGCGGGTCTGGCCGCCCGCCCAGCGGCCCATTCGGGGCAAACCGCAGGAAGTACATATAGGGGCTCGGGTTCACTGTGCGTAACGATCGATAGACCTGAAAGCTGTCCGCGTCCGGTTCCACATCGAAACGCTGCGACAACACTGTCTGAAAAACATCGCCTGCCGCGATGTACTCCTTGGTACGCTCGATCGCCGATAAAAAGGCTTTCTTCGTGGTGCGATGCTTTACTTTGAGCTTGCCCCGGTTTTTCACAGATGGCAGTTTGGGCAGCGGGCGCGCCAGGCGCTTCTCCAGCTTCGCGAGCCTCGACACCGCCTTGGCATAAGCGTCTGCCGGCTTACCGCTTGTGACGTCGGCGGTAACCACCAGCCAGATCTCCTTGCGCACATGGTCGAATGCCAGCACCTCGTCGAAGAAGAGCAGGCATGCGTCGGGAACTCCTAACTCGTCCTTGGCCTTCTGCGGCAGGCATTCAATCTGCCGCACCGCGTCATAGGAGAAGAATCCAACAGCCCCGGCGGTAAACGGCGGGAGCCCTTTCAGTCGCGCCGGCTTGTGTCCGCTCAGCGCCTGGCGCAGGACTTCGAAGATGTCGCCTTCGGTATGGGTTACGCGCTTGCCCTGGGCGATGGTGATCGAGCGGCCGCGCGCGACAATCCGCTTGAATGGGTCAATGCCGATAAACGTATAGCGGCCTACCTGCTCTCCGCCTTCCACGGACTCAAGCAGAAAGCACTCCCGTTCCGGCCACGCAGCGCGCAGAAAGGCGGAGACCGGGGTTTCCAGATCAGCTGTAAGCGTGCGGCAGACTGGGACCAGTGTGTGCTCTTTGGCGAGCGCCAGAAACTCTTTGCGGCTGGGCAGGACGAGATGAGAAGAGGGTTTCACAGCGTCCAGTGTAACTGGTCTGCGGTCGCATCTCGGGCCATCGGCATCCACAATACCAAGCCCGCTGCGATCGCCGGTCGATCCTGTTTGCGGACTGATGCTGAAAGGGAACTGTGGGTCGAGACGGGTTCCCAGAATGGTTCCGCCCGTCTCGTTTCAAGTGTCCAGCAGGCTTGACTTGGGTTCTTTGGGGAGCCTAGACTCACTGGGGTTTGGGCTTGCGTGGCACGATCCGCTGGCTCAACCCGCCGGCCAGGGCAATTTGTCCTGAGAGCCGGCATTGGAGATCTCCGTTAAGGCGGAAGAAATCCTGCCGTTTCTGATACTTATGGGTGGACGCTTGCGCTGATCCATCCGCTGGGCGGCAGGCAATCGGAATGGGAGAAGTTTATGGCAATTGCAGCACCAGTCATGACGTTAGACCAGGAGATCAACCCCTGGGAGGCACAAAGCGCACGATTCGAATTCGCGGCCCGCAAGCTGAATCTGGATGAAGGGCTATGGAAGGTGCTCAGCACTCCGTCGCGCGAAATTATCGTGCATTTTCCAGTATTGATGGATAACGGAAAGATCGATATGTTTACCGGTTTCCGTGTGCAACATAACATCGCCCGCGGTCCCGGCAAGGGCGGCATCCGCTATGCACCGGATGTAACTCTGGACGAAGTGCGGGCGCTGGCCAGTTGGATGACCTGGAAGTGCGCAGTGGTCAACATACCTTTTGGCGGTGCCAAGGGTGGCGTGATCTGCGATCCGAAGAAGATGAGCCAGGGCGAGCTCGAACGGATGACGCGCCGTTACACCTCGGAGATCATCGACTTCATCGGGCCGGAAAAGGATGTTCCCGCACCCGATGTGAACACCAACGAACAAACCATGGCTTGGATCATGGACACATACTCCATGCATGTGGGCCACACGGTGACCAGCGTTGTTACAGGCAAGCCGCTCAACATCGGCGGCTCGCGCGGACGCGTGGAAGCTACAGGGCGCGGCGTGATGGTGGTCTGCGACGAGAGCCTGCGCTATCTGAAGATGCCGATCGACGGCTGCCGCGTAATCATTCAGGGCTTCGGCAATGTTGGTTCGAATGCAGCTCGGCTGATGTTGGAGCACGGTTACAAGATTGTGGGTATCGCGGAAAAGGAAGGCGGACTCTGCAATCCCAATGGCATCGACATTCACCAACTGATTGAGTACAAGTATCGCAACGGCACTACGCTTGGTTTCCGCGGCGCAGAGGCTATGCCCAGTGAAGAGTTGATCGTCAACGACTGCGAGATTCTAATTCCGGCCGCGACGGAGAACGTGATCACCAGCCGCAATGCAGACAGGATCAAAGCGCGCATTGTGGTTGAGGGCGCCAACGGTCCTACGACCGCCGTAGCCGATGAGATTCTTGCCGAAAAGCGCATCTTCATTGTGCCGGATATTCTGGCCAATGCGGGCGGCGTGACTGCGAGCTACTTCGAGTGGGTGCAGGATCGCCAGGGGTACTTCTGGAAGGAAGCTATCGTGAACGAGCAACTGGAAACCATACTGCGCGACAGTTTCGACGACGTGGTTCGCTATGCAGAGGCGCACAATGTCAACAACCGCATCGCGGCATACATGCTGGCCATCGATCGTGTTGCCTTCACGATCAAGCAACGCGGCATTTACGCATAGCGAGTTGGCCAATGAGTGACTTGTCGAATATCGTCTTCACCGTCCCGTGGCATGCTCTTGAGCAGCCACGGGCTGGGGTTTTGGCGAAGGAGTTATATAGGGAAGTTTCGCCTGAGCATGTGTTGAGTGGTCAAACCGTTGTTGCTATTGCTGCTAGGCAAGACAGGGACGACGTTCTATTCAAGATTGAGGGCACGCCCGAGAGATATGCGATTGTTCACCTAACGGGGCGACGAACGCGTGAGACTTCGCCAAAGTGTCCGACTACAAAACTTTTCGAATCTCTTGCACAGTTTCTCGAAATCAAGATGAGATTCGACACTGAAGAGTTTAGCGACCCCGGAGGTGAATATTTTTCCTCCGAGTTTCTTCGCGAGCACGCGCCAGATCAATATTCCGGTTCGTCTTGAATTGGTCTCCATGCTTGGCGCGCATAGGAATGACAAAAACGGGATGGGCTTGATGCTCATCCCATTTTTTATTTGCACCACACATAACCAAATCCAAATTCTCTGCTCTAATTGCTGCAACCCTGAAAGCAAAGGAGCACGAAGATGAGATTTGTAACTCGCACTATCTCACGCAGCATTGCGATGTTATTGGTGTGTGCCCTGATTGCATCTGGCGCGCCTGTTGCCTCGGCTAAGCAGCTAACTCCAATTACGGTTCATCAACGCATTCTGAAACAGGGCGTGGGTAACTGGGTAGGTGTTGAGTTACTCAACGGCACAGCATTCGGCGGCAGAATTGTGAGCATCGACGACGAAACCTTCGGTCTGCAATTGCATAACGACCCTGCCATCACTCCGGTGCGTTACAGTGATGTTGTCAATCTTCACACGGGTATCTCGCGCGGCGCATTCTGGGGAATTCTTGCAGCCGGAATCGGAGGAAGCGTTGCGTTGGCCCTGGTGGCTCATCATGAGATGGACAATATACCCAAGCTTCCCAGCGAGCCTGCTCAGCCTGTCTTTCCGTAGTACGAGGTTAGACCGGCGCATGATCGGCCTGCCCGTCCCGGCTAGAATGAATTGCTAGAGCGCTCAATATTTTTCGAGTGCTCACCGGGGCAGGAGGATCGATGCAGATTGTGACGTTGATTGCCGGCGTTGTTTGCCTGTTTGCCGTGTTGCTCGATGCCTTCCAGACCATCATTCTGCCGCGCCGCGCTTCAGGCCGTTTTCGGCTCACGCGGATCTTCTACATCGCTACCTGGAAACCGTGGGTCTTTATTACCAAGCGGTTCTGCGACGTGCGCAAACGTGAAGGAATCTTCAGTTATTACGGGCCCATGTCACTGATTTTTCTTCTGGTGGTTTGGGCGGGGGCCATGGTGGTGGGCTTTGCGCTCCTCTTTTATTCGCTGGGCAGCCCGTTCAATGACCCGGCGCAGGGGACCGGTTTTCGATCGGATCTGTATGTAAGCGGCACTACAATTTTCACGCTGGGCTTAGGAGATGTTACTCCGCGAGCTGGCTGGGCACGCGAGCTGATCATTCTGGAAGCGGGTACCGGGCTGGGCTTTCTCGCGGTTGTGATGGGGTATTTCCCGGTTCTCTACGGCGCATTTTCGCGTCGTGAGGTCAGCATATCGTTGCTGGATGCGCGGGCCGGATCGCCACCGACGGCAGCGGAACTGTTGCGGCGTCATTCGTATGAAGGCGGGGAAGCTGCACTATCGTTGCTGCTGGTGGAGTGGGAGCGATGGTCGGCGGAATTGCTGGAGAGTCACATATCTTATCCGCTGCTCTGTTATTTTCGCTCGCAGCACACCAACCAAAGCTGGATCAGCGCCCTCACAGCCGTGCTGGACACGTCCGCGCTTCTCATTGCGGGAGTGCAGGGACACGAGGCCCGTCAGGCGCAGTTGACATTTGCCATGGCTCGTCATGCGCTGGTTGACCTGGCGCAGATTTTCTCGCTCCCGCCCGTCATGAACGCTCCCGATAGGCTTCCGACCGCGCGCTACGACCAGCTCTACGGTCTGCTTTGCCAGAGCGGCGTTAGCGTTTGCCGGGATGGTCATTCCTACGAGCGCCTTCGAGATATGCGAGCTCTCTACGAGGGCTATGCCGAGGCATTGAGCGGGTATCTTTGCATGCCGCTACCGCCATGGATCGCCGATACGCCGCACAAGGATAACTGGCTCGCCGTTGCCAAATTGCGGGCGCAGACGGAGGCGGCTAATTTGAC
>Ga0302320_10004651_pt1 | contig 31103 bp, 21 predicted proteins | sample Bog_T0_3_FD_202130 | JGI IMG/M metagenome (GOLD analysis project Ga0302320, IMG submission 202130) | Peat permafrost microbial communities from Stordalen Mire near Abisko, Sweden - Bog_T0_3 | ecosystem: Environmental > Terrestrial > Soil > Wetlands > Peat | place: Sweden: Abisko, Stordalen Mire... | reverse complement strand
CTTCCATGTAGGCGCGGGCTTCAGCCGTTCCTTGTGCCATCTCTTCAAACAATTTGCTCATCGCTTCCCCCTGTAATCGGCAAAGAAACTCTTCGCCATCTTGGCCAGGGCATTCTCGCTTGCTCAAATTGCCCTTCTACGCCCCCCGCAATCATGCCCTCAAAACAGCCAAAAACACGTCAAAAACACGCCATTTCGACCCGTTTTTTCCACTTTTCGTCCGGCCAAAACCCGACCTTCCTGCTCCGAATGTATGCCCACGCGTCGCCCTTTTCGCTCCACCGGCCTGCCGCGCTCATTCCGTCGCCCCCTGAGTGGACGAAACCCCCATTTTCGTCGGCATATAGACGTAGTCGGAATCCGCTTCGCGTCAAAAATCAGGTCCGCCTATAAGCCGACGAATTGAGCGCTGGCCGTACCCTGGCCACGTCGTCCCCTGGCCCAGGAGCGACCCACCACGAACCCAAGAAACGCTGGCCCCACCGCAGGGGTCGGTATACCACGAACCCAGGAAACGCTGGCCCCACCGCAGGTGGTCAAGCCCGCACTACGTACCGGAAGCTCATATCCTCGCTGTACCACGAGATAAAGTTGCATCCCCACGCATTGTTGTAGAGATTCGAATGCACGCCGTTGCTCAAATCCGGCTGGTCGTTCGAGAACACCAGCGGCGACCGCACATCCAGCGCCACCACCGGCGCGTCAATTGTCTCAACAGAAAACGCATCCCCTCCCGAGCGATAAGCAAACCCCTTCCACAACCCATGCATATGCCGGTTCCCGTTCTCGACCACATCCCACGGTGAAACCGCCTCGTCCGACTTGTCCAGCGTCCACCCCGTCCGTCCCTCCGCAATCGGATGGAACGTCAGCCACATCGACTCTGGCATCCGCGTCGCCGCCTTCTCAAAGCAAGTCAGCTTCAGATGAATCACCGCCTCATTCTTCGGCAGCACCAGCTCCAGATAAACCCTCCGCGGAAACGCCGCCACGCCCGAGCGGAACGCCTCATCTTCCACCATCCGCGCCGCCACCACCACGCGATGCCCCGCCGCCGTCTCCTCCACATACACCGCAGCCTCGCCCGGATGCCAATCCCGGCTCACCGCCCCGAACTTCTCAATATTCGGCTTCCCAAAATCGTGCGCCACCCACTCGTCATGGCACTGCGAATAGGCAGCCAGGTACCGCGTGTAATCCTCCTGCGAAAGCGTCTGGTAAGTAAACAGCCCAATCGGATTTGTTGCGCTCGCCCACTCCCGCCCCGTTACCTTGTTCCGCAGCCCCACCAGCGCCCCCGTCTTCCCATCGAACTTCAAAACATAATGCGCCGTCTCAATCGCCTCGCCCGCCTTCACAGCCTTCGCCGCCCCAATCACCGGCGCCACGGCATTCACACCCTCAATCGCCGCTTCCGCCTGCGCTCGCAGCTTCGTCGGCAGCGTAGCCACGCCATCCAGCAGATCCTTCCGTTTCTCCTCCCAGCTGAACGCCACAACTTTGTACCCCTTCACGTCCAGCATCTTCGCCAAATCCGCCGGCTTGTAGTGGTCATAATCCAGCCAAACCTTCGTATCCGCCCCGCCCGTATGTTCCGCATCCAGCAGCATATGCCTGAGCAGCTTCAGGTCCGTCTCGTCCCCCAGCTTGAACGCGCCCTCTTTGAGCCACCCATCCCGCAGCCGCGCAATCGTCCTATAGCGAGCCAACTTTTTCGGGTCGCTTGGCGGCCCATACACCCACGTATCCCCAATCTCCCCCGTCACCACCGGCAGCTTGTCCCAGTACGGCTCAATCGCCGCCGCAATGTCGCTCAGGTTGCACGCCACAATCTCCGCCTGTGGGAACCGCGCCGCATACTCCGCGTGCACCTTCGCAATCTCCTCCGCCGTATGCGGCCCGCTGTTATCTGTCCGCACGCAAGAAGCCACCACCAGGTCGCTCCCCGGCACCTTCACGCTCCCGCTGTAATCCCGGTGATACGCAACCGGCACTTCCGCCCCCGACGCATCCCTCCACAAAAACAGCTGTGGAACCGCTGGAAACGCCGGCACAGGATTCAGCCCGATATCCAGAAACTTCACCCCATGCCTCGCCAGCGGCGTCACCAGCCCCCGCGTATGCCCCGGCACATCCGTCATCTTCGCGCCCGTCGTCAACTTCCCAAACCGCCGGTCCAGCGCCTCGGAGATCCCAATCCCGCCTTCCATCAGCGACCGGTTCAGAATCTCGCTCCACCACGTAAACGGCAGCGCGTGCCACGCAATATCCCCGCGCCCGATCGCCTCTTCCATCGCCTTCCGTTCCGCCGGCCCCGCCTGGTCCAGGTACTCATAGAGCAGCCACGACCCCGTCGTCCACACATACCGCCGCTTCCCCCCGGCATTCGCCGCCCGCGCCGTCTCAATCGCCCTTGGGAAATACTCGCTGAAATACTTATGCACCACCGCCGACTGCGTATCCACAAACCCCGCGTCAAAGTGGCACTTGAACATCACCAGTACGCGCTTGACAGCAGCGTCCCCCGCCGCCTCCTGCCCATGCAGCAACCGCGCCGCCCCACCCGGCACCACCATCCCCGCCCCCACCGCTGACAACGTTTTCACAAACTCGCGCCGTTTCATCGCAAACACCCTCCCCGCAAGGTTTCCCCCGAAGTCTACCATCGGCCAGACAGGATGGCAGACGGAGCGTTCGCGCCTATTCCGACCTCAACGCCAGCACCGGGTCAATCGACGCCGCGCGCCGCGCCGGGATGATCCCGGCAACGCACGCTGCAACCGTCAGCGCCACAATTGCGCCGATCATCACTCGCGCATCGGCATTCACGATTTCATAAAACTGCGCCTTCACAAATCGCACCGACAGCAGCGCCACAGGGATTCCAATCGCCAGCCCCAGCGCGGTTTGCATCATTGCCCCGCGCATCACCATCGCCACCACGCTCCCGCGTTCTGCCCCCAACGCCATGCGGATGCCGATCTCGGGAGTGCGCCGTTCCACGGCGTAGGCCGTAACTCCATAGAGCCCGATCGTCGCCAGCAGCAGCGCCAGCGCGCCAAACAGCATGGTCAGCCGCGCAATCATCCGCTCCTCGGTAAACAGGCCGCCAATCTGCTCGTCGAAGGTCTGGAACTTCACGATCGACAGGTTGGGATTGATGCTGCCCAGCGTGGTCTGCGCCAGCTTCTCCATATCGTTCATGGGCCGGTCCGTCTGCAGCACGATCGCCCCCGCGTAGAGCGAGGTATCCTTCTCGATCGGATCTTTGTTGCTTTTGAACCGTTGCATCATGGGAATGAAATACATGAGATGGTCCTTCCACCGCACGCTGGTGTACGCCGTATCCTCCACCACGCCCACGATCTGGAAGTCTCCGGCCCCGCCCAGCGAGCCAATCCGCCGACTGATCGGATTGCTTCCATCCTTGAAGAAGTCCTTCACAAACGTCCGGTTCACCACCGCCACCGCCGGCGCGGTCGAGGTATCCTGCGGGCCGATTCCGCGCCCCATCACCACATGCGTTCCCACGGAGTCGAAGTAATCCGCATTCGCCTTCACAAACGAGGCGCTGAGAATCAAATTGGGCTGGCCCTGGACTTGCATGGCGGTCGACCAATTGTTGTCTTCCATGGCCGTGTAGTTGGCGATACCCACCTTCACCACTCCCGGCAGCGCATGGAATCGCTCTTCCATGGTTCGGTACAGGGCCTCAAGCTGTGTTTGCGTATAGCCCGCCGTCTGCGGATTGATGTGCACGATGTACCGGTTCCTTGTCTCCAGCTTCATGTCCGTGCTCTGCAGTTTGTTCAGGCTCTGCGAAAACAGCCCCGCCCCCACCAGCAGCACCAGCGACAACGCCGCCTGCAAAACCACCAGTGACCGCTGCAAGAGAGATGCGCCGGTAGCCGTGGTCCGCGTTCCGGTCCTCAGCGCGTCTGCCGGCTTGGCCTGCGCCGCCATCCATGCCGGGGCCACGCCAAACAGAACACCCGTCACCAGCGATAGCCCCAAAGCAAACCCAATCACCGGCAGCGACGGGCTGGCGTGGATGGGTACATTGTGCGCCCCCGGAAACGCCAGCATCAGCAGCATCCGCGTGCCCACATAGGCCACGGCCAGCCCGGCCACGCCTCCCATTCCGGCCAGCAGCAGGCTTTCGGTCAACAATTGGCGCACGATCCTGCCGCGCATCGCTCCCAGCGCCGTGCGCACACTCATCTCCGTGCGCCGGCTCATGCCCCGCACCAGCAGCAGGTTGGCAATGTTGGCGCAGGCAATCAGCAGCACCAGCCCCGCAATCCCCATCAAGAGATGCAGATGAGCCGCGTACTGCTCTTGCAGGTGCTGAATGCCGGCCCCGCCGGGAGTCAACGTAACGTGAGCCTTGGCCAGCTCCCGCTTATCCTTCTCCGCGGAGAAGGTCGTGTACGTTGCGAAGATCTGCCGCAACTGTCCACTCAGCTTGGCCTGCAAAGGCGCCATCGCCACGCCGGGTTTCACGCGCCCCACAATGTAGAGCCAATTCTGGTCAGGGTCGTCCACATACGGCACGTTGGCCAGCACCGGCATTGAATGAATCGGCAAATAAAACTCAGGCGGGTTGCTCGACAGCCGGTCGCCATAAAAGCCCTTGGGCGCCACGCCCACCACCGTCACCGGCTTTGTATTCACCCAGAACGTACGGCCCACCAGCGCGGGGTCGCCGGCATAGTTGTTCTGCCAGGCCTCATAGCTCATCACCGCCGTATAAGCCGAGCCTTTTGCATCGTCTGCGTCCCTCAGCATCCGGCCCGCCTGCGCCTGCAACCCAAAGGCGCTGAAGTAATTGCCGGAGACAAACTCGCCCATCACGGAACGCGCCGCGGCGTTGCTGCCCTCGCGCCGCGCAATGATCGGCCGATAGCCAAAGCCAGCCTGCATCGCGGCCAGCTCTTCAAACTCCGGGGCGTTCTTCTTCAACTGCTCATAAGTATCTGTTGAAAAGAGCGAATAGTTCCCATTGCCGCGGGTTCCCTCATTTACGCAGCAGTCGTTCTCGCTGCCCAGCCGCACCAGCGTCTTGGGATCGGCCACCGGCAGGTTCTTCATCAACACGGAGTTCACCAGTGTGAAGATGGCCGCGTTCGCCCCAATCCCCAGCGCCAGGGTCAGCAGCACCGTGATGGTGAACCCCGGCGTCTTGCGCAACTGCCGCAATGCGTACCGGAGATCCTGGGCGCCGGTTTCCAGCAACGTGATGCCGCGCGACTCCCGGCATTCTTCCTTCACCTGGCCGAGCCGGCCAAATTCAAGACGAGCTTGCCGTACCGCTTCCTCTCGCGAAAGTCCAGCCCGCAGATGCTTCTCTATCTGCTTTTCAAGGTGAAACCGCAACTCCTCGTCCAGTTCGTTCTCCACCGTTTTGCGCCGGAAGAGAGACCGAAAACGGAAAACCAAGTCGCTCAGCATGATGCCTCCTGATACTGCGACAGCGTAAGGATCGAACGGCCTCAAAATAGCGCTGGTCTCCGGAAAGCAGCCCCGGCCTCCCGGCCGGCTGTGGCGCGCGCGTCCCCGCCCGCGCTCGCCAACAGGACCACTGAACTACCCTGCCTGAGAATTAGGCGGTCCCCAGCACCTGCGCCACCGCGGCCGTCATTTTTTCCCAGGCGTCCTTCTCTACTTCGAGTTGCTGACGCCCGTTCTTTGAGAGCTCGTAGTATTTCGCGCGCCGGTTATTCTCCGACGTTCCCCAGCGTGCTTTGATCAGACCGCGCCGCTCCAGCCGGTGAAGCGCCGGATAGAGCGACCCCTGCTGAATCCGCAGCGCATCGCTCGACATCTGTTGAACCCGCTCGGAGATGGCCCACCCGTGCTGAGGCCCATGCGCGAGAGTCCTCAGAATCAGCAGATCCAGGGTGCCTTGCGGAAGGTCGATACGCTCAGCAGTCATAGGTCCCCTTTCGCTTCTACAGGAAAATCTACAACACTTCCTGTAGAAGTGCAAGGGGACCATCCTGGCTCTGGGCGCAATCCCTCGCCTCTGCAAAACTGCGATAAACTCCTTCCATGATTCACAACGGCCGCAGCCGCAAACTTCCCTTCGACCCCGACGAAGCTGTCCAGCACCTCAGCGCCGCCGATCCCAAGCTAGCCGCGCTCATCCGCCGCGCCGGCCCCTTCACCCTCCGCCTCGCGCCCGCCCCCACGCCCTTCGAGTCGTTGCTCGAGTCCATCCTCTATCAGCAACTCCATGGCAAAGCCGCGGCCACCATCCATCGTCGCGTCCGCGAGTATTTCGGCGGCGATCCCGCGCCCGAGCTCCTCCTCGACACACCGGATGAACCCCTCCGAGCCGCCGGCGTCTCCGGCAACAAAATCAAAGCCCTCAAAGACCTCGCCGCCAAAACCCTCGACGGCACCGTCCCCACCCACGCGGCCATCAAAAAAATGTCTGACGCCGAAATCGTCGAGCACCTCACCCAGGTCCGCGGCATCGGCCCCTGGACCGTCGAAATGCTCCTCATCTTCCGCATGGGCCGTCCGGATGTTTTTCCCGTCACCGACTACGGCGTCCGCAAGGGCTTCGCCCTCACCTTCCAGCGCATCCCCAAAACCCGCGCCCTCGAAGCCGCAGACCTCCCCAAGCCCGAAGTCCTTCTCAAAAGAGGAAAACGCTGGGCCCCGTTCCGCTCCGTGGCCAGTTGGTACCTCTGGCGCGCCTGCGATCTCGCCAAAGGCGCCCCACCCTCCGGCCGCTCCAGCCTACAATAATCAAGTGGCCTGACCATCGGGCCTCCAATACCGAGACCCTCATGGCCCCCATCAAGCGCTACGTCTGCATTCACGGTCACTTCTACCAGCCCCCGCGCGAAAACCCCTGGCTCGAGACCGTCGAAACCCAGGACACCGCCGCGCCCTACCACGACTGGAACGAGCGCATCTGCGCCGAGTGTTACGCCACCAACGGCGCCGCCCGCATCGTCAACATCAAGAACCTCATCACCCGCATCGTCAACAACTACGCCCGCATCAGCTTCAACTTCGGCCCCACCCTGCTCAGTTGGCTCAAAGAAAACGCACCCCGCACCTACCGCATGATCCTCGACGGCGAGGCCCGCAGCCGCAAGACCTTCAAAGGCCACAGCTCCGCCATGGCCCAGGTCTACAACCACATCATTCTGCCCCTCGCCGGCCGCCGCGACCGCATCACCCAAATCCGTTGGGGCATCGCCGACTACGAATCCCACTACGGCTCAGCGCCCGAGGGCATGTGGCTCGCCGAAACCGCCGCCGACACCGAATCCCTCGAACTCCTCGCCCAGCACGGCATCAAGTTCACCGTCCTCGCCCCCCACCAATGTCGTCGCATCCGCCCGCTCCGCGACGGCGCCAACTGGTCTGACACCCCCAACGCCTCCGTCGATACCACCCGCCCCTATCTCGTCCGTTTCGACTCCGGCGTCTCCATCGCTGTCTTCTTTTACAACGGTCCCGCCTCCCGCGCCATCGCCTTTGAGGGCCTGCTCAACTCCGGCGAAAACCTCGCCGCGCGCCTCGTCTCCAGCTTCAAAGACACCGCCGACCCGCAACTCGTCCACGTCGCCACGGACGGCGAGAGTTACGGCCACCATCACAGACACGGCGAAATGGCCTTGGCCTATGCCCTCCGCCTCCTCGAGCAGGACAAAAACGTCAAGCTCACCAACTACGCCAGCTTCCTGGCCCAGTTTCCGCCCGAATACGAATGCGAGATCGTCGAGAACACCTCCTGGAGCTGCGTCCACGGCGTCGAGCGCTGGCGCTCCAACTGCGGCTGCAACGGCGGAAAGCCCGGCTACAACCAAGCCTGGCGCGCCCCGCTCCGCCAAGCCCTCGACGAGCTCCGCGACGCCATCGCCCCCCTTACTCAGGCCGAAGGCGCCCATCTCTTCAAAGATGTCTGGGCCGCCCGCGACGGCTACATCCAGGTCATCCTCGACCGCAGTGAGCAGTCGATCTCCGCCTTCTTCCTCGCACACCAGAGCCACCCGCTCTCCGTCGAAGAAACCGTCTGCGCCCTCCAGCTCATGGAGATGCAGCGTCACGCCCAGCTCATGTACACCAGTTGCGGCTGGTTCTTTGACGACATCTCCGGCATCGAATCCGTCCAGATCATCGCCTATGCCGCCCGCGTCCTCCAGCTTGCGCGACGGCTCTTTGGCCGGCAGGCCGAGCCGCTCGAGCCGGCGTTCCTCGCTCGCCTTGCTGAAGCCCGCTCTAACGACCCCGCCGTCGGCGACGGCGCGCGCATCTACCACGAGCAAATCTCCAAGCTCGAACTGAACCTCGAACAGGTTGCGGCCCATTACGCCATCAGCAGCGTCTTCTCATCCTTCGCCGAGGAAACCGATCTCTTCTGCTACCACGTCCGACGCATGTCGTATGACATTTACACCTCCGGCCGCGGCCGTCTCGCCCTCGGTCGCGCCCACATTGCCAGCGTCATCACCGGCCACCAGCAAAGCTTCAGCTTCGCCGTGCTCCACTTCGGCGACCAGAACATTACCGCCGCCGTTAAGGCCTACGAACCCTCAGACGCCCCCGCCTTCGAGGCCTTTGCCGCCCAGGCCGCCGAACAAGTCCAGCGCGCCCTCTTTCCTGAGGTCATTCGCCTCCTTGACCGCTATTACGGCCACGTCGACTACTCGCTCACCTCGCTCTTTACCGACGAGCAGCGCCGCATCGTGCAACTGATTCTCAACTCCACCCTCTGGGACATCGAAAACTCGCTCACTACCATCTACGAGGATCACGCGAGCCTGCTGCATTACCTCTCGCAAGCCGGCCTGCCCAAGCCCCCCGCGCTCACCCTCGCCGCCGGTTTCGCCGTCAATGCCGGACTGCGCCGCGCCATGGAGGCCGACCCCATGGACCAGGCCCTCCTGCGCTCCTTCCTCTCGCTCGCCAAGGCCGACCAGGTCCCGCTCGACACGGCAACCCTCTCCTACCTCGCAGATCAGCGCATGAAGCGCGCCATGGTTGAGCTGCAAATGTCCTCCGGCTCTCTCGAATTGCTCGACCGCGCCCTCACTCTAGGCCGCGTCCTGGTCGAAATGCCCTTCGAGCTCAACCTCTGGCAGGCGCAGAACATCTGGTATGAAATCCTGCGCACGTCCACCTACGCCCTCACCTCGCTCACCCCGGAAGATCGCCCCCGTTGGGATAGCAAATTCAGCGATCTCGGCGCGTGCCTCTCCATCGACTGCACCGCCATCAAGGCCCAGGACCCCGCCGCTGTCACCACCGGCGACTAAAGCTCTCTTTCCGCTGCTCCCTGGATGCAGAAATAAGCGTCTTCATGTACCCTGAAAAGTGCCTGTATCCCCATTTGCGCATAAACACAGGGAGGTGTTCCAATGTCTTTCCGGTCAGCGGCCATCCCCACAGTTGCACTCTCCGCGCGCCCGCAACCAAAGGCCGCTTTTCGCCTGGGCCTGTGGGTCCTCTCTTGTCTCGCCGTGGCCGCGGCTTCATCCGCCCGAGCCGCAGCGCAGGATGTACTTACCCATCACAACGACTTCTACCGCACCGGCGTACAGAGCCACGAAACCCAGCTGACGCCAGCCAATATTGGACCCGCCACCTTCGGCAAGCTGTTTCCCCTCCCCGTCGACGGAGCCGTCTATGCCCAGACGCTATGGGTTGGCAACTACACCATGGCCGACGGCAAGGCCCACAATGTCCTTTTCGTGGCAACTCAGCATGACAGCGTCTATGCCTTCGACGCCGATGGCAACACCCCCTCTGGCGGCTTCTACTGGCATGTCAGCCTGCTGGGCCCGGGCGAAACCACCGTCCCCTCCGCCGACGTCTCGACCACCGACATTTTCCCCGAGATTGGCATCACTGGAACACCGGTCATTGACCGCATCGCCGGTGTCATTTACCTGGTCGCCAAGAGCAAGCTGGTCTCGGGAGGCAACACCACTTACTACCAGCGCCTCCACGCTTTAAGCCTGGCCACGGGACAGGAGATGATGAGCGGGCCAGTCGTGATTCAACCCACCGTCAGCGGCACCGGCGATGGCTCTTCCGGTGGCAAAATCACGTTCAATGCCCTCACCCAGAATCAGCGCGCCGCGTTGGCGCTGGCAGACGGTTCGGTCTGGATCGCCTGGGCCTCGCATGGCGACAACCCGCCGTACCACGGCTGGTTGCTGGGCTATAACGCCGCCAACCTCACCAAATCCACGGGCCAATTCATCGACACCCCTAACGGCTCCGACGGCGGCATCTGGATGAGCGCAGGCGGCATCAGCGTCGATGGTTCCGGCAACCTCTATGCGGCCAGCGGCAATGGCACCTTTGACGCCAGCACGAACGGCGGCACGGACTATGGCGATTCGGTCATGAAGTTCACACCCGGCCTCGGCGGCCTGCGCTTGGTCACTTCCTTCACCCCCGACAACCAGGCCAACCTCAACGGCAATGACTTTGATATGGGCACCAGCGCCTGCACCCTCATCGACAATCCCTCCGGTCCCTATCCTCACCTGTTGGTCACCACCGACAAGGACGGCCAGATCTACCTGGTGGACCGCGACAAGATGGGCGGCTACATGCAGAACACCAACAAGGATGTGCAGGACTTCTCCGACGGCAGCTTCAATGTCCACAACAGTTTCGCCTTCTTCAACAACCAGCTCTACCTCGCCCCCGACGGCGGCCCGTTGAGCGTCTGGACTTTTAATCCCAAAACCGGCCTCTTCAACATCGAGCCGGCCACTGCCCAAAACAGCACCTTCGGCTGCAACTACTGCGGCGGTTCCGGTTCCACTCCGAGCATCTCCGCCAACGGCGTCGCCAACGCCATTGTCTGGGTCATTGACGACTCCGCCTTCAACAGCGGTCCCGCCGTGCTCCACGCCTTCGATCCCACCTTGGCCACCGAACTCTACAACAGCTCTATGGCTGTCAACAACCGCGACCAGGCCGGCATGGCCGTCAAGTTCACCACGCCCACCATCGCCAACGGTTTCGTCTATGTCGGCGGAGGCTCCTCGGTCACCGCCTACGGCCTGTTCAAGAACGCCCCTCCCACCGCCGCCGCCCCGGTGTTCTCGCTCGCGCCCGGCCCTCAATCCGCGCCCATCCTGCTGGGCATGACCTCCAAAACGCCCGGCGCCAAAATCTACTACACCCTCGATGGAACCACGCCCACCGTGGCTTCCACCCTGTATTCAAAGCCCTTCTCCCTCTCCACTACCACGGTCGTCGAGGCCATGGCCGCGGTTGCTGGCCAGGCCAACAGCAGCATCGCACAAGGCGTCTACCTCTTTGGAACACCGGGCAACGTATTCACCATCGACGGCGGGTTCACCGCTTCCAATCTCAGCCTCAACGGCTCCGCGCGGGTCACCGCCAAGCGCCTCCGGCTCCTCGACGGTGGCTCGGGCGAAGCGGGCAGCGCCTACTTCAATACGCCGGCCAGCATCACCAACTTCACCACCAACTTCGACTTTCAGCTGACCAATGCCAACGCCGACGGCATCACCTTCGTCGTCCAGAAACAGGGCAAAACCGCCCTGGGAGGCCCCGGCGGCCAACTTGGCTACGGCCCCGGCCAAACCACCGGCATCTCTCCCAGCGCTGCTGTCAAATTTGACCTCTACAACAACAATGGAGAGGGCACGGACTCGACCGGGCTCTACACCGATGGCGTTTCGCCCACCATACCGTTCGTCGATCTCTCCTCCACCGCCATCAACTTGCACAGCGGCCACATCTTCTCCGTCGCGCTCTCCTACAACGGAGCTCAACTGGCGCAAACCATTACCGACACAGTGACCAAAAAATCCTTTACCCACGCGTACACAGTCAACCTGCCGCAGATACTGGGCGCAAAAACTGCACTGGCTGGTTTTACCGGCGGAACCGGAGGCCTGACCACGACCGCTGACATCCTCAACTGGTCATGGTCTGTCCCGCCGGTGGAGAACTTCCCCGCATCTAGCTTGCCCGCAGCCACCACGCACTCTGAGCCGACCCTCAAGGCCTATTCCAATGCCGCCTTTCCCGGTGGTAAGGGCGTGCTCTTCCCCGCTACCGCAGTCAGCCAGTCGGTGGCCTTCAGCGTCAAGGTTGCCACCACTGCAACCTTCGCTGTCAGCCTGCTGGCAGACTCCGGACCCAACCGCGGCATCTATCAATTAGCCATCGACGGAAAGAACTTAGGAAGCAGCGTGGATAACTACACCGCCAAGGCCGCGCCCCACAATGCCAGCTACGGCAGCATCCTGCTCACCGCCGGAAGCCACACCTTTGCCTTTACGGTTACGGGCAAGAACAAGGCCGCCATCGGATATCAAGCCAGCTTTGGCCAGATCACGCTCACGCCTTGACGAAGTTTCCCAATGGCCGGCGTGAGGCCGCAACGGCGCAGTGGGTTCTTCCCCTGGAGGAACCCACTGCACACATGCAGAGACACCATGGCAATAAGGAATTCTGAAAAGGCCTGAGCGGCCTTCATCCCGAGCCGGTCGAGCGCGCAATCTCCACCAGACGCTCTTCATTCACCTTGGTTGGCAGCCTCTCCGGGCGCCAATGCTTCTGGCAGCCGGGAAAGTCCAGTGGCACACACTGCGACGGAATTCGCCGCGCGCGCATCTCGTATCCGCCCGGCAGGATATTCATCAGGCAGGCCACGGCTACCACGCCCGTATCCGGCTCCCGCTGCCAGCGCGCCAGCCAGCGGCTGAACCCGGTCGCATGAGGAACCAGGTAAACCTCGGCTCCCAGCCTGCGCATCCGCTCCGTGATTCGGTTCACAGTGCAGCCCGGATCGCACCCTGAACAGATCGTATCCCCACCCCAATCCCGTGCCCGGCAGGTGCTGCTGTCCAGATTCCGCATGCACGCGGGCACCAAAATTACTTTGTTGCGCGTCTCGTCAAATCGCTCCCGCAGCCCCCGATTCATTACCTCGGCCGCCACCATGGCCAAGTGGTAATCCACCGCTGGCCGGCCGCAGAAAATCTCGTCCTCGCGCATCCCGCGGCGCGCATGTTCGGTCAAGAGAAAACCCGCAACCCCGCCCGTGTACGCCCCCAGCGCTCCTGCTGCTTCCTGCTCAAACCAATCGAGTATCGAGACGGACACTTCCATCCAGCGCTTCGCCTCGTCCTCCGCGAGCGTGCCCAGAAAGCTTCGCCAGTTGTTCAGGCGTCGAATCTCCTGCTCGAACTCCCCCGTAGCCTGCAACCAGTCAATCAGGCGCCAGAGCCGGTCCAGCGACAAAGCTCCGGCTTCCGCTTTGCAGCCGATTTTCCGTCCCAGAAGGAAACGGTTGAATGCGCCCCGCCCAAGGTCGGCCCATCTCTTCGACCACGGTGCTTCTCTGCGCAGCGAACAGAGTTCGGTTGCCAGCCCCACAACCCAAGCTGGCGTGCTTTCGGCAGCCCCCAGGTAACGCCCCAGCACCAGCCCCAGGATCAGCAGATCCAGATCGTATTCTCCCCGGCTCCGATCGGCCTCCCGCAACGTATTCCGCGCGTGTTCCGTGTAGTCCCCGATCACGGAACCCGCGCGCAGCTCAATCTCCACCAGAACCCGATCCGAAAATGCCGCCGCGTCCCGATAGAAACCGTCGGAGTTGGCCCCGTCCAGACGCAGGTCATACACCAGATCCCTGGTTCTAACTTGGGGAGTTACTGACTCGGGCATCATGGCAGCCGCATCTCCGGCCTCCGGCTTTCTCTGCCTGAAGTTCCAGCGAAACCGATCAGCACTTTCATCGCAGGCCAACTTCCGAGATTCAACGCGCCACAGGATGAGATATGTCGGATGATACGCCTGCTTCCGTCAAAGGTTCCCCAGAACAGCCCGCTTTTTATCCGGCATTCACAATCTTCCATCGGAAAGCGACGGCCGGTACAGTTTGCCATCCTTCAGCTCGAACCGCTCCCCTCGCCACACAATCCTGTGTCCCGCAAACCCCGCCACCCACACACCCATGGCCACCACGTCGCGCAAAGGAAGCAACCACAAGCTGGGCAGCACCTGGTGGTCGCCCAGAACCTCGGCTCCCACCGTCATCGCCAGCGCCAGCCGCAAAAAAAAGCTCAGCCCCAACAGCCACACGCTCACCGGACTCAACCCGCTGGCCAACCCATTGGCCAAAGCCCAGAACAGCCCGTGCGTAAACACCAGTCCCACATAGCCCGCCGGACTTGCGTCCCGCACCGTCCGCGCCCAGCGCACCTGGTGCTCGGCAAATCCCCGCCAGTCGTAAGCCGGAATGCTGGTCTCCACCACCTCCGCCGTCAGCGCCACGCCGTAGCCGGCTCGCGCCACGCGCGCGCCCAGTTCGTAGTCGTCGGCCAGGTAGTCCACCAGCGGCAGAAATCCGCCAATCCGGTCCAGCGCCTCCCGGCTCACCGCCAGCGTCGAACCCAGCCCGTAACTCAGCCCGCCCTCAATCATCCGCGACAGCAGCACCCCGGCCTGGAAGTCCGTCGCAATCCCCAGCGCCTCCAGCCGTGACGCCAGCGTCCCGTGCGCCCGGCCCCGGTAGAGCGCCGTTACCAGTCCCACCGTCTTCTTTGCTTTCCCCGGCGAGCCTGCTCCGGCCTGCCCTGGCGCAAAGCAGGCCATCACCCGCTCCAGGTACCGCGGCCCCACCGTGATATCGGCGTCGTTCACCAGCAGAAACCCGTGCCGCGCCCGCGGGGCAAGCTGCGCCAGCGTGCTCACTTTGCCATTCGTTCCCAGCCGCTCCGGGCATTCCAGCAGCCGAACCGCCCGCTCCGGAAACTCCGCCATCAGTTGCCGAACCGCCTCCACCGCCGGGTCCTCCAGCGTCGAAACCCCGAACAGCAGCTCATACTCCCCCGCGTATTCCTGCCGGCAATGGCTGCGAAACGCATCCAGCATCCCCGGATCCAGCCCCTTCAGCGACTTCAGGATCGTCACGCCCGGCGCAAACCCGGCCAGCCGAGCCCGCCGCAGCCGCAAAAATACCCGCGCCCCCACAAGCGCCGCTAAAAAATACCCCATTCCCGCTACAGTCAGAATGGTAGTCAATATCTCCACGGCTTGGGCCAAACCATGCGCCATCATGAAAATAAGTCTAGCGGAATGGCACGGGACAAGCGCCAGGGAACAGGGAACAGGAAACAGAAAGACCCCTAACTAAGCATGCCCAGCAAAGGAGCAACAGCGCGAGGAAGCCGCGCCGAATCCATCGAACGGTCAAGTTGAAGGTCTTCATTGTAGCCAAAAGCCAACCACACCACGACCCAACTGTTCCCTGTTCCCTACTCCCTGTTCCCTAACCCCTGTTCCCTGCTTCACTCGTACCTCAGCGCCTCAATCGGGTCCAGATTCGCCGCCTTCCATGCCGGATAGATCCCAAACAGCAATCCAATCCCGCATGACACGCCAAACCCGATCAGAACCCACAGTGGAGAAAGAGCGGCCGGTAACCCGATCGGCAAAAAGTAGACCGTCCACGTAATGACCGCCCCCACCAGCACACCCACCAGTCCGCCCACCGCGCACAGTGTTACCGCCTCCGTGGTGAATTGCGTGAGAATGGTCTTCTTCGTAGCCCCGATCGCCTTGCGGATGCCGATCTCCCGTGTCCGCTCCGTCACGCTCACCAGCATGATGTTCATCACCCCCACGCCGCCCACCATCAAGCCCACGCTCGAAACGGCGATCATGAAAGCCACCAGCCCGCCCGTAAGCTGGCCCCACAGCTTGGTCAGCGAGTCCGGACCGAAGATCTCAAAGTTATCGTCCGCCTCCACCTTTACCTTCCGCCGCACCCGCAGCATCTCGCGAATCTCTTCCTCCACCAGCGCTTTGTTCTTCTGGTCGTCGTACTTCAAGCTGACGTACATCTCCTTGATCTCCGGGTAAAGATTGTGGAACGTCTCCAGCGGGAAGTAGACTCCGTTGTCGGCCGGGTTCTTGCCTGACCCGAACGGTTGCTTCCGCCTGTCCATCACGCCGATTACCGTGTAGAGTCCCGTGGCTACGTTGATGTCCTTGCCCAGCGGGTCGGCATCGCCAAAAAGCTCTTCCGCTGTGTCATGGCCAATCACGCACACATGCGCGCGCCGGTCGTTCTCCTGGTCGGTCCAGAACCGGCCCTCCTGCATCGTCAGCTCCGACACTACTTCCAGTTCCGCCGTCGACCCTGCCAGAAACTGCCCCGAGGCCTTTTTCCCGTTGTACTTTACGTCCACGTCCCCCACGTGGAATTGCTGATTCACATGCTCGTAGGTGCCATCCGTCGCCACCACATGCGGCAGCCCGCGCAACGCCAGCGCATCCTCCAGCGTCAGCTTCTTCCGCGTCAGCATCTCCGTGGTGGGTCGCACGCCGATAATCGGCAAGTGATAGATCCAGAAAACATTGGACCCCATCGCCGTCACCCAGTCCGAGACCTTGTTGTTCAACCCATTAATGATGGAGGAGATCGTAATCACCGTGGTCACGCCGATGACAATCCCCAGGATCGTCAAGCCCGAACGCAGCTTGTTCGTCCGGAGTGTCTCCAGCGCCATCTTGACCGATTCGCGATTCTGCCCTCGCGCCATAACGTACCTGGCTTTCAGTTGTCGGCAATCAGTCGTCAGTGATCGGTTGTCAGCACTTCAAAGCAGCCCGTCCCGATCGCTCATCCATGGAAGCAAGGCCTCTGGAACCCTCGGCTCTCTGTTCTCCCGCAATCAAAAACTGACAACTGACCACTGTACACTGACAACTGTTTTATTCGTACCGCAGCGCCTCAATCGGATCCAGGTTCGCCGCCTTCCACGCCGGATAAATCCCAAACAGCAATCCAATCCCGCATGAAACACCGAACCCGATCAGAACCCAAACGGTTGAGAGCGTGGCCGGCAGCCCGATCGGCAAAAAGTAGACCACCCACGTAATGACCGCCCCCACCAGCACCCCCACAACTCCCCCAACGGCGCACAACGTCACCGCCTCCATCGTGAACTGGGTAAGAATCGTCCGCCTGGTGGCGCCGATGGCCTTCCGCACCCCGATCTCGCGCGTCCGCTCCGTCACGCTCACCAGCATGATGTTCATCACCCCCACCCCACCCACCATTAACCCAACGCTCGACACGGCGATCATAAAGGCCACCAGCCCACCGGTCAGTTGCGCCCACAGCCTGGTCAGCGAATCCACGCTGAAGATATCGAAATTATCGTCGGCCTGAACCCTCACCTTCCGCCGGATCCGCAGAACTTCGCGAATCTCTTCCTCCACAAGCGCCTTGTTTCCCGGGTCGTCATACTTGACCTTCACCCATAACTCCCGAATCTCCGGATGAAGGTTGTGAAAGGTGCCCATGGGAAAGTGAATGGCATTGTCGTTCGGGTTCTTGCCGGCTCCAATGGCCCGCTTGCGCTTGTCGAGCACGCCGATCACCGTGTAGAGCCCGGTCTCCACATTGATCTGCTCGCCTACCGCCGCCTGACCTTCGAACAGCGTCTCCCATGTGTCATGGCCCAGCACGCAAACATGCGCGTGCCGTTGATCCTCGTCGCTGGTGAACAGGCGGCCCTCCAGCAACGTCTCGTCGTCCACATCTCCCATTTCGGAGGTATGCCCTTCCAGAATCGTTCCGGATACTTTCTTCCCGTTGTACTTCGCGCTGATTGCGCCCACATAGAAACCCTTGGTATAGTCGCGCTCGCCGTCCACGGCCACCACGTGCGGCAAGGCGCGCAAAGCCTCCGCATCTCCCATGGTGAGCGTTTTGCGGGTCAGCATCTCCGTCGTCGGCTGCACGCCGATCAGCGGCATTTGATAAACCCAAAACACATTCGAGCCCAGCGAGCTTACAAACGTGGACACCCTGATATTGACGCCGTTAATGATCGATGAGATGGCAATCACGGTCGTGACGCCGATGACGATGCCCAGAATGGTCAACCCCGAGCGCAGCTTGTTGGTCTTTAGCGTGTCGAGCGCCAGCCGTGCCGCTTCCCGAGCTTGCCCCGTTGCCATAAGCGCAGCTTTCAGCCTTGGCTCACAACCCCTGGCCAAGGCCTCTCCGCGGACTCAACCACACCCGCCGCAGGAGTGAGCCCTGCACTCGGGTTCCTAACCCCTAACCCCTGCCTTTACTCGTACCTCAGCGCCTCAATCGGATCCAAATTCGCCGCTTTCCATGCCGGATAAATCCCAAACAGCAAACCAATCGCGCATGATACCCCAAACCCGATCAGAACCCAAACGGTTGAGAGCGTGGCCGGCAGCCCGATCGGCAAAAAGTAAACAATCCAAGTCAGCACCGCGCCCACCATCACGCCCACCAGTCCGCCCACCGCGCACAGCGTTACGGCCTCGGTTGTGAACTGCGTAAGAATCGTCCTCTTCGTCGCCCCGATCGCCTTGCGAATCCCGATCTCCCGTGTCCGCTCCGTCACGCTCACCAGCATGATGTTCATCACCCCCACGCCGCCCACCATCAACCCCACGCTGGAGACGGCAATCATGAAGGCTACCAGACCGCCCGTAAGCTGGCCCCACAGCTTCGTCAGCGAGTCCGGCCCGAAGATCTCGAAGTTGTCGTCCGCCTCCACCTTCACCTTGCGCCGCACCCGCAGCAGCTCGCGAATCTCTTCCTGCACCAGAGCCTTGTTCTTCGGGTCGTCGTACTTCACGCTGACCCACATGTCCAGGTCTTCCGGGTGCATGTTGTGAAACGTGTCCGACGGCAAATAAACCTGGTTGTCCTGCGGGTTCTTGCCGCCCCCGAAAACCTGCTTCTGTTTGTCCAGAACGCCAATCACCGAATACAACCCCGTCTCGATGTTCACGTCCTTGCCGATCGGCGACTCGGTCCCAAACAGATCTTCCGCCGTATCGTGGCCCAGCACGCACACATGCGCCGCCCGCTGGTCCTCTTCGTCGGTGAACAGCCGCCCCTCGATCAGCTTCAGGTCGTACACATCCGCCACCTGCGCCGTCGCGCCCTGCAAAATGGTCCCGGCCACTTTCTTGCCGTTGTACTTTACGGCCACGTCGCCCACGCGGAACTGAGCCTTTACGTGTTGCATGCCGCCATCCGCCGCCACTACGTGCGGCAGCTTGCGCAGCGCCAGCACATCGCCCATGTTGAGCTTCTTCCGCGTCAGTTGTTCGGTCGTCGGCCGAACCCCGATCACCGGCATGTGAAAGACCCAAATCACATTCGAGCCCAGCGAACTCACAAAGTCCGACACCCGGTTATTCAGCCCGTTAATCACCGAAGAAATCGTGATCACCGTCGTCACACCAATCACAATGCCCAGGATCGTCAGCCCCGAGCGCAGCTTATTCGTCCTCAATGTATCGAGGGCCATCTTGACCGATTCCCGAGCCTGTTCTTGCGCCATGGTGCTCCTGGTTGACAGCTAACAGCTGACAGTTCCTAACTTTTCCTGGTCTGATCTTTCAGCGAACCGAGAAACGAGTAAATCATCTTCCCAACTTCGTGCGACAAGCTTTCAGCCTCGTTGATTGACTCAGAATTTCCAAATCCCAGCGCCCGCGCGATCTCCAGCTGCGTCTGTAGCTCGCAGATCGAGCCGCGGGCAATTCCCAGAAACTGCCGGAACTCTTTAGGATTGAGCCTCCCTTGGCCCTCTGCAATATTGCTCGGCACTGAGATTGCCGCGCGCCGCATCTGGCTAGTTAGTCCATAAATCTCTTCGCGCGGAAAATCGCGAGTCAGCCGATAAACTGAGACCGTCAACTCCATCGAACGCTGCCAAACCTGCAAATCCCGAAACGATTACGCCATTCTTCCCTCGCTCACAGCCTGCTGAAAAAGCGCCCGCTGCCCACCCCTAGCTCTCAACCAGCCAACTCAGCCGGCTAACTGCGCGACGCGGAAACTGTCTGCTGTTAGCTGTCCGCTGTCAGCTGCTCTCAGAGCTCTGCTCTGAGAGCCACCACCGGGTCCAGTTTCGCAGCCTTACTCGCCGGGTAGACCCCGAAAAACACGCCCGTCGCCGTGGCCACCAGCAGCCCCAGCAGAACACTCCACAAACTCACCGTGGTCGGAAATCCGATGATCACCGTGATCAGCTTCGCCACAATCACTCCGCACAGCACCCCGATCGCGCCCCCGGTCAGCGCCATCGTCGCGCTCTCAATCAGAAACTGCAGCAGAACATCTCTCTGCTTCGCCCCCAGCGCCTTGCGAACCCCGATCTCCCGCGTTCGCTCCGTCACGCTCACCAGCATGATGTTCATGATCACGATCCCGCCCACCACCAGCGAGATCGACGCAATCCCCACCACCACATACGCAAACAGCGAGGTGATTTGCTTCCAGATGTCCAGAAAGGTGTCATTCGTCTGCAATTCAAAATCGTCGTCCGCGCCGGGAGCATCGTGGCGCCGGCTGCGCATCAGCACCCGCACTTCATCCTCGGCCCGCACCATCACCTCGGCATTGCCGTTCGCTCGCGCGTAAATGGTCACCGAGTCGTTCGAGCCATAAGTCTGCTGGTAGGTGCTGATCGGCACCGCCACCCAATTGTCCTGCGACTGACCCAGCGTCTTGCCCTGCCGGTCACCCACGCCAATAATCGTGTAGGGAATCCCGTCCACCCGGATCTCCTTGCCCAGCGGATCGCCGTCCCCCATCAGGTTATCGATAATGTCGTAGCCCACGATCACGTTGTGCGTCGCGTGCTCCTCGTCGGCCGGCGTAAACCCACGCCCCAGCGCAATGTCGATATTGTTCAGCGAAAGCATGTTCCACGTGTAGCCGCGCACCGTCGTGTTGTTGCTCGAGTGACCGTTGAACACCACGTTCGTCGATTTCGCCAGCAGCGCTCCTACCTCGCTGCATTCCGTGCAGCTTTCTTGCACCGCCTGGTAGTCCTCAAAGCGCAGAATCTTCCGCTTTTGAAACTTGAAGTAGTCGTCGGGCGACAAAATTAAGCCTTCGCGGTCTACCGTGAACACATCCGCCCCATACCCCGAGAGCTTCGTGCCCACATACTTGTTGGCGCCGTTCACCAGCGTGATCACCATGATCACCGACGCCACGCCCATCACCACCCCAATCAGCGTCAGAATGGTCCGCAGCTTGTTGGCCCACAGAGATTGCAGCGCGAGTTTGAACGCCTCAGCGAGTTGCATATTTCCGCTTTCCTTGCCATTTCAGATTGGGGATCCCCGCCTTCAGTCCCGTTGCCGGGAGAATTCAGCCAAGAAAACCGCTCACAGGGCATTTGTCGTACCAAAAATCCGGTCTTCCCAGTGTACGCATTCAACGCTATGCCTATTGGACGCGCCCCCTGCCCTCCGGGCCGCGTCCCGGCCTTCGCTTCCCGGCGAATCGGAGACAATTCAGCCATCTTCTGTTACGCAGCCGCCCCCACCCAGGTTCCTGCCCTCCCAGCCCAATCCCAAAATCTGCTCCGTCCGCGTATTTTCCGGAACCATCCGCCCCCGCCCCGTCGTACGATACTCTGGCAGGATTTTCTGTGCCCTTTTCTGACCCGCGCGTCCACTCGATCTCCACCGGAGGCAAAATGACTCGTACCCGCTCCCTGCTTGCGCTCACCATCCTTGCGCTCGCAGCGCTTCTTCCCGCGCTTGTTTCCGCCCAATCCTCCTCCGCTCAGCCGCCCCTCCTGCTGCGCAACCCCTCCCTGAGCCAAACCAACATCGCCTTCCGTTATGCCGACGACATCTGGACCGTCAGCCGCCAGGGCGGCGATGCCCAGCGCCTCACCTCCAACGGGCATGTCAACGCTGGGCCGTTCTATTCGCCTGACGGCGCCTCCATTGCCTATTCCGTCCACCTCCACGGCAACACCGACGTCTACATCGTCCCCTCCGAGGGCGGCGTTCCCCGCCGCATTACCTGGCACCCGGCCGGCAGCGTCGTTGTCGGCTGGTCCCCGGACGGCAAAGACGTCCTGATCTCCAGCGGCGCGGCCAGCTATCGCCATTACCTGCGCCTCTTCCGCGTTCATGCCGACGGCTCCGGCGTCCCTGAGCTGCTCCCGCTCCCCTCCGGCTTCCAGGGCTCCTTCTCGCCTGACGGCGAATCCCTGGCCTATCAACCCTTCACCAAGTGGCAACCTGCCTGGAAGCGCTACGTCGGTGGCCAAACCACCCCCATCTGGCTCGTCAACCTCAAAACCCTCGACCTGGTCAAACTCCCCCGCGAAAACTCCCACGACTCCAACCCCGTCTGGGTCGGCAACTCTGTCTACTTCCTCTCCGACCGCGCCGCCTCAGCCTCCGGTCCCGTCTCCCTCTTTCGCTATGACACCGCATCCAAACAAGTCACCCCGGCCGTCCCTAACACCAGCTTCGACCTGAAATCCTTCCAGGCCGGCCCCGGCGGCATTGTCTACGAGCAGTTCGGCTCCATCCACTTGCTGGATTTGACGAGTGACGCCGCCGCCACCAACGCCGACAAAACCATCCCCATCCAGATCCACGGCGAACTGGCTGATCTGGTCCCCCACCGCGTCAATCTCCCCGCCGACGAAATCCAGAACGCCACCCTCTCGCCCACCGGCGCGCGCGCCGCCTTTGAGGCCCATGGCGAAATCTTCACCGTCCCCGGCGAAAAGGGCGACACCCGCAACCTCACCCAGACCCCCGGCTCCGCCGAGCGCAACCCCTCATGGAGTCCCGACGGCAAAACCATCGCCTACTTCTCTGACGCCTCCGGCGAGTACCAGCTCTACCTCCACGACCAGACCGGCTTCAAGCCCCCGGTCGTCATCGATCTCGGCCCTGACCCCAGCTACTTCTACAACCCCACCTGGTCGCCCGATTCCAAACACATCGTCTACACCGACAAGCACCTGCGCATGTGGTACGTCGACGTCCCCGACGCCAAATCCACTGCAATCCCCAAGCCCGTCCTCATTGACAAAGGCACCTTCGGCAGCTTCGGCTCGGATTTCGGCCCCGTCTGGTCGCCTGACTCCAAGTGGATCGCCTACCATCGCGATCTCGACAACCAGCTCGACGCCATCTTCCTCTACTCCATGGAGACGCACAAATTTACCCAGGTCACCGACGGCATGAGCGACGCCGCCAGCCCCGCCTTCGATCTGAACGGCAAGTACCTCTACTTCATCGCCTCCACCGACGACGGTCCCTCCCGCGCCGGCATCGATCTCTCCTCGCTCGACCGCGCCCAGACCACCGCTCCCTACGTTCTCGTTCTAGCCAAAGACGGCGCATCCCCCATCCCCCCGGAAAGCGACGACGAAAAGGCCAAGGACGAGACCAAAAAGGACGACAACAAAGACGCAGACAAGAAAGATACCGACAATAAGGACACTGCAAAAAGCCAGGCCCGTACCGCCGAAAAGGAAAAGGACAAAGAAACCGGCAAGGACCCCGGCAAGGACGTGAAAGAAAAGCCCGTCGAGGTCAAGGTGGACCTTGAAAACATCGGCGACCGCATCCTCTCCCTGCCCATTCCGCCGCGCAACTACGGCAGCCTGGTCACCGGCAAAACCGGCGTCCTCTATCTTCTTGAAAGCGCGCCCGTGGGCCGCTCCTCCAACGAGGGTGAAGGCCCCGGCATCCGCGCCGTCTGGCGCTTCACCCTCGAGAAACGCAAGCCCGAAACCGTTCTCAGCGACATTGACGCCTTCACCGTCTCCGCCGACGCCTCCAAGGTCCTTTACGCCCGCAAGACCGCCTGGACCATCGCCGCCACCGACGATCTGAAACCCGGCGACAACGGCCCCGGCAAGCCCCTCAACCTCGGCTCCCTTGAAACCGTCATCGATCCCCGCGCCGAGTGGCGCCAGATCTACCACGAAACCTGGCGCATCGAGCGCGACTTCCTCTACGACCCCCACACCCACGGCCTCAGCATTCCCAAAATCGAGGCCAAATACAAGCCCTTCCTCGACGGCCTGGCCTCGCGCTCCGAGTTCAGCTACCTCGCAACCGAAATGCTCGGCGAAATCACCATCGGCCACATGTTCATTGGCGGACCCCACACCCCTGACACCGATCCCAAGACGGGCCTCCTCGGTGCGGACTATAAAGTCGAAAACGGCCGCTACCGCATCGCCAAAATCCTCGGCGGCCAGAATTGGACCCCCGGCCTCGCCTCGCCCCTCACCATGCCCGGAGTCTCTGTCAAGGAAGGCGAATACCTGCTCGCCGTCAACGGCCACGAACTCAAAGCTGGCGACAATCTCTACCAGTTCTTTGACGGCACCGCCGGCAAGCAGACCATCCTCCGCGTCGGCCCCAACCCCGACGGCCCCGTCTTCGAGAATAAGGCGGCCCGCGACGTCACCGTCCTCCCCATCGCCGACGAAGACGGCCTCCGCAACCTCGACTGGATCGAAGCCAACCGCCGCAAGGTCAACCAGCTCTCCGGCGGCAAGGTCGCTTACGTCTACATGCCCAACACCGGCGGCTCCGGCTACACCAACTTCAATCGCTACTTCTACTCGCAGCTCGACAAGCAGGCCCTGGTCCTCGACGAGCGCTACAACGAAGGCGGCTTCATCGCCGACTACGTCGTCGACGTCCTCAAGCGCTTTCCGCTCTCCGGCGCCATCGAGCGCGACGGCAAGCCCATCCACGACCCCGTCGGCGCCATCTTCGGACCCAAGGTCATGCTCATCAACCAGAACTCCGGCTCCGGCGGCGACGCCATGCCCTGGTACTTCCGCAAGGCCGGCATCGGCCAGCTCGTCGGCACTCGCACCTGGGGGGGCCTCGTCGGCATCGGCGGCTATCCACCCCTGCTCGATGGTGGCGGCGTCACCGCGCCCCGCTACGCCATCTACGGCCTCCACGGAGATTTTGAAGTCGAAAACCACGGCATCGCCCCCGACGTTCCCGTTGAAGACCTCCCCAAAGACGCCGCCGCCGGCCACGATGACCAGTTGGAAACGGGAGTCAAACTCGTCCTCGACGAGCTCAAAGCCAATCCCATCCCCGACATCCCCATCCCGCCGTTCCCCAACTACCACAAAAATGACGGCTTAGGTCTCAACTAGGCCACCTGCGGTGGGGCCGGCGTTTTCAAGCTTCGAGGTGCACCATCGGGCCAGGGGACGGCGTGGGCGGAGGGCACAGCCAGCATTCGATTCGTCGGCTTATAAGCGGACCTGATTTTTGACACGAAGCGGATTCCGGCTACGTCTATAAGCGGACGAAAATGGGGGTTTTGGCCACTCGGAGGGCGACGGAATGAGCGCACGAGGCCGGTGGAGCGAAAAGGGCGACGCGTGGGCACACACTTGGGGCCGGAATGACGGGTTATATTTGGACGAAAAGTGAGAAAAACAGCTTGAAATGGCGTGTTTTTGACGCGTTTCAGGCTGTTTTCGATGTGCTTTTTTGAATGCGTAATCGGCGGCCGGGCGATGGGTGGGGGTACTCTCCCAGGTCTCAGAATCGAGATCTCCACCCACGGACCAAGACCTGCCCGTGGGGGCCCCGGACCTGGGGCAACCATCTTTAGTGGCTGAGCTCGCTTCTCCCTGCACCTGGGCCACCCGCCTAGTTGGAATCGTCCTCTTATCCTAGTGGCTCATGGCCAGAGCAATGGCCGCAACCTGCCGCCTCTACGCTGAGAAAAGGGTTGACCGATATATGCCAATGGCATATATTTTTCCTATGCAAACGGTGGTCGAAACCCCGATGTACCTGAGGGCCGCCGAAGACCTCTATAACGAAACGGACCGGGAAGAGATCGTGCGAACCATCGCCGCCAACCCGGAGGCCGGAGACTTGATGCCCGGCACAGGAGGGTATCGCAAGCTGCGCTTTGCACGTTCCGGCATGGGAAAACGTGGCGGCGCGCGCGTCGTTTATCTCTACGGCGGTGAGGATCTGCCGATCTTCCTCATTACCGTGTATGCCAAATCGGAGAAGAGCAATTTGAGCAAGGCCGAGCAGAATGCCCTGGCCAAGATGGCGAAGAGTTTCTTTGCCGATTACAAGGGGAAGCGATGAGCAAATTGTTTGAAGAGATGGCACAAGGAACGGCTGAAGCCCGCGCCTACATGGAAGGTGAGCGCAAGGGTTACAAGGTCACTCTGCCGGAGACCGTGGACGTGCGAGGCCTGCGTAAGCGCCTGCGCCTAAGCCAGGGGCGTTTCGCGGATCGTTTTGGTTTGTCAGTAGATGCAGTTCGTCATTGGGAGTCTGGGCGTCGCCAGCCGGAAGCCGCTGCGCGCGCCCTTCTTATCGTCATTGCTGCCGACCCTGAATTTGTGATGCGTTCCTTGGCTAAAGGTGCTTGAACACGACTAGTGGGTCACCCGATGAACGGGGCACAGCGTTTCATGGCTCATTGCGATTCTTATGACCGGGCCACCTGCCGTCCCTACGGCTGTACCTTCCGGAACATCCGCGCATCGAAGATGAACGGTTGAGGAAGGCCAATCTGCAGCTCACTCATCCGCGGATGGAACGGATTGACCAGCACATTACCCTCCGAGCGAATCGGAACCGACGGTACCCGCAAAGCCAGGGAAGACCGGCTCGCAATCCACTCATCGCCCAGCTCGCGCGTCGTTTGCGCTCCGGCCGCAGCCTCGTCCGCCCACCACCCCGCCGGCAGTTCGGCTTCATCCAGCGCACGCGCCGGCTCTCCCTCCGGCAATGTAGCCGAAAGAAAAACGAGATCGTCCGGAGCCTGTCCCGGTTCCAAATGCACAAAGAGTTCAATCGCCGCCAGCGCCAGCGACGAGGACGCATACACCATCGGCACCCCGCGCGAATTCCAGCGCCCGCCGAACCGCCGCGCTCCCTCGCCGCTGAAGGCCTCGGCCGCAAAGGGCGCCCGGCAAAGCCGCCAAATCAGCATCAGCTATAAACGCCGTAGGAGATGCGCCCCAGAACGTCTTCCACCTCGCGCACGCCGGGATCGGTATCCAACTGGTCCAGTGGCCGCCCGCCTCGGAGCGCCCGATTCGGCGTCTTCAGCCACGCCGTCGCCTTCTCGCCGTTGCCCAGTGTCTCAACAGTCGTCGAGTAGACCTGTGCCAGACGCACCGTCCGGTCGCTCTCTGCCGCCGTCAGCCGCGCGTGCTGCGCCAGCCGCCGCGTCAGCGTCCGCGAAGGAATACCAATCTTTTCAGAGATTTCCGCCTGGCGCAGGTTCATCCGCTCCGCCAGCAGTGCCAACGCCTCGACCGGCAGCCCTTCGCGCACCAACTCGGCCAGAGAGCCGCCCTTGCCCATCGGTCTGCCGAGAACCAATTCCCCGCCCAGTACGTCGTGCACAGAATGGGTCGCCATAGAGCGCCTCCATCCCCAGTATACGCCATTTGGCTAATAATAAGTCGCCATTTTACGAAATCACGGCGACCTTGGCGCGCTTGCCAAGCCTCACAACCACCCGCGCCGGCGCCGCCGTCAGCGAAATCACCGGCCCTTCTGCCGTCTCCCCATCCAGCTTCACCGCCTTCTCAGCGATCTTCCGGTTCGCCTCCGCCCCGCTCGCCGCCAGGCCCATCCGCACCAGCAGCTTCGCCAGCCGAACCTGCAACGGTTCTGACCCAGCCACATCAGCAATGGCGATCGAAATCTCTTCGAGGTCCTCCGGGGTACCTTTCTGCTGAAACATCCAAGACCAGTTCTCTTCGGCGAGTGTAGCGGCCTTATTTCCGTGGAAGCCCTCGGTGATCGTGCCCGCCAGCCTTCTCTTGATCCACATCGGATGCTGCACTCCTGCCGCCACATCCGCTTTGAGCGCCTCAATCTCTGACACCTTCAAGTCCGTCAAGAACACCCAGTACTTCCACATCAACTCATCGTTGATGCTCATCAGCTTCCCATACATCTCGCCCGGCGCTTCGTTGATCCCAATCGCATTGCCCAGCGACTTCGACATCTTCTGCACGCCGTCCAACCCCTCCAGAATCGGCGTCATCAGCACAATCTGCGGCTTCTGCCCATAGTGCCGTTGCAGCTCCCGCCCGCACAGCAAATTGAACTTCTGGTCCGTCCCGCCCAACTCCACGTCGCACTGGAGCGCGACCGAGTCGTACCCCTGCATCACCGGGTACAGCAGCTCATGCAAGCCGATCGGCTGCTCCGCCTGGAAGCGCTTGGAGAAATCGTCCCGCTCCAGCATCTGCGAAACCGTAAAGTGCGCCGTTAGCCGGATCGTCCCCTCGTAGCCGAGCTTCCCCAGCCACTCGGAGTTATACCGAACCTCGGTCGCCTTCTCGTCCAGAATCTTGAAGACCTGGGCTTTGTACGTCTCCGCATTCGCGTCAATCTGTTCCCGCGTCAGCGGCTTGCGCGTCACGTTGCGCCCCGTCGGGTCGCCAATCAGCGAAGTAAAATCGCCCACCAGAAAAATCACCTGGTGGCCCAGCTGCTGAAAGTGCCTGAGCTTCCGCATCAGCACGGTATGTCCCAGGTGCAGGTCAGGCGCCGTCGGATCGAACCCCGCCTTCACCCGCAGCGGCCGCCCCGTCTTGCGGCTCTCTTCCAACCGCTCGCGCAGGTCGCTCACGCGGATCATCTCCGCCGCGCCCTTCTCCAGCAAATCCATTTGTTCGTCTACAGGCAGAAAAGTGCTCATATCATCTATGAGTATAAAGTCGCGCCCTTGCTAATCGCCGCTCACCGTCTCCGCCAATCTCTTTTCCGCGCCGCCCGGCAACTTCGCCGACTCGCGCAACACGACCTAGGGTAGCCACTGCTCGCCGCCGCCACTCCCCGGCACGCCCTCACCCAACCGCACCGGCATCACCGCCGCATCCACGGCCTCCGTCAGCCTCTGCGTCAGCACCTGCAAGTGATATCCCATCACCGCCAGCGTCATCGCCGTCCCCACGCAATGCCGGTACCGCATCGCCACCGTCATCAGAAACTTCCAGTAACTCCAGCGCTGCCGCCCAAACACCCCCTGCCGCACAATCGAAGTCACAAACGCCCGCGCGTTCGCCCGCGTCACCCACTGCTGCTGCGATTTCCGCTGGTTCTCCTTCGGCTGCGTCCGGTTCAGGTAGAGCTTTACCCGCTCATAGTAGGCCGCGCTCGAATAGATCCGCTTCAGCACCGACCGGTACCCCTCCACCAGCCGCGCCGCATCCATCTGCGGAAGAAAGTTCAGCTTGTCGCCGGTGTTGTCGCCGTGCCCCGCGTCCACAATCCGCCCCTCCTTGCCCAGTCGCCGGAAAAGTTGCGTCCCCGGCATCGCCTGCAGCAGCCCCACCATGGCAATCGGAATCCCGCTCTTCTGGATAAACTCCACCATCCGGTCAAAGATATCTTCCTTGTCCGTGTCAAACCCCAGAATGAACCCACCCATCACCTGCATCCCGTAACTCTGGATCGTCGCCACGCTCTCCAGCAGGCTGCGCCGCGTGTTTTGCAGCTTGTTGGCGGCAATCAGCCCCTTCTCGTCCGGCGTCTCAATCCCCAGAAACACGGAGATGAACCCCGCATCCTTCATCAGTTGCATCAGCTCCGCGTCGTCGGCCAGGTTCAGGCTCGCCTCGGTCAAAAAATCAAAGCTCCTCTTGTGCTCCCGGCGCCACTCCGCCAGCGCCGTGCACAGCTCCTTGGCCCGCGCCTTGTTCCCGATAAAGTTGTCGTCCACAATGAACACGGCCTCGCGCCAGCCCGCCGCGTGCAACTGGTCAAGCTCCGCCAACACCTGCGCCACCGCTTTCGTCCGCGGCCGCCGCCCATAAATCTCGATAATGTCGCAGAACTCGCAGTTGAACGGGCACCCGCGCGAGTACTGCACCGTCATCGTCGAATAGCGATTCATCTTGATCAGGCTCAAATCCGGCAGCGGACTCGAGCTCATCTCCGGCCGTTCCGCCGCTTGGTAGACGCGCTTGGCCGTTCCCTGCTCCAGGTCCCGCGCCAAGTCCCCAATCAGGCTCTCCGCCTCGCCGATCACCACGTGGTCCGCCTTCAGCTCTTCCGGCGTTAAGCTGCTCGCAATCGGCCCGCCCACCACCGTCCGCAGCCCCCGCGTCCGGCACCGCTCCACCAGAGCAACCAGCGGCTCCCGCTGGATATGCATCCCGCTCACCAGCACCACGTCGGCCCAGTCCAGGTCGCGCTCCCGCAGCCGCTCCACATTCGTGTCCACCAGCCGCTTCTTCCACTCCGCCGGAAGCAGCGCCGCCACCGTCATCAGTCCCAGCGGAGGCTGCGCCGCCCGCTTGCCCAAAAACTTCAGCGCATGTTTAAAACTCCAATAAGTCTCGGGAAATTCCGGGTAAACCAGCAGCGCGTTCATGGGCTACCTCCCAAAAGACAAGGAGCAGTTGCGCGAGCTTGATTCGGGGGGGATTCAGGCCGTGTTCCCCTGGTCGAAAGGAACGGCGGCCACGCTCGTTGCGGCAATCTGCTCCGCATCCAGTCTTGTCACCGCCCCGCCCCACATCTGCTCAAAAATGACCATTTTTCCCCCGAAAGCCCCTGATGTCCTGAAGAAGTCCCAAATCGTGACAAGCACACGGCAATCCCGCACCACCCCCAACAGCTGACCCCTGACCCCTGATCCCTGTAAACTGAACTAACCATGGAAGAGTTCAGCCGCATCCAACGCCTCCCGCCCTACGTTTTTTCCATCACGGACGCCATGAAGAAGGCCGCCCGCCAGCGCGGCGAAGACATCATCGACTTCGGCATGGGCAACCCCGACGGAGCCACCCCCAAGCACATCGTCGACAAGCTCGTTGAAGCGGCCCTCAAGCCCCCCACCCATCGCTACTCCGTCTCCCGCGGCATCCCCCGCCTGCGCAAGGCCATCTGCACCTGGTACAAAACCCGCTACAACGTCGATCTCGACCCCGAAACCGAGGCCATCGTCACCATCGGCTCCAAAGAGGGCATCGCCCACCTCTGCCTCGCCATCTTCGACTCCCGCGACACCGTCCTCGTCCCCAACCCCAGCTACCCCATCCACATCTACGGCCCCGTCATCGCCGGTGCCCACGTCGTCAGCGTCCCCGTCCACGACCAGGAACAATTCCTCGCCCAGCTCGAGGACCTCATCCCGCGCATGACCCCGCGCCCCAAGGCCCTAATCGTGAATTTCCCCTCCAACCCCACCACCCAAACCGTCGAGCTGCCGTTCCTCGTCCGCCTCGTCGAACTGGCCCGCCAATACGGCTTCCATCTCATCA